>Ga0098039_1000178_pt1 | contig 29354 bp, 36 predicted proteins | sample 6_EtaG_FD_75047 | JGI IMG/M metagenome (GOLD analysis project Ga0098039, IMG submission 75047) | Marine viral communities from the Subarctic Pacific Ocean - 6_ETSP_OMZ_AT15160 metaG | ecosystem: Environmental > Aquatic > Marine > Oceanic | place: Pacific Ocean | collected 2015-01-08 | reverse complement strand
CTTTCATAATCAGCGGTGGGCAGAACCATTCGGTCGATGTGTCGGGGTCTCCGGCGACACGCCGTGCCTGGAACTGCTGGTTGTAGACCGGCCATATCTGCTCGCAGAACTCGTCCAGGTCTCGCTTCAGGAACAGTTTGCCGTATGTCTCCCGCAACGCTTCGGGCATCATGGCGTGGGCGTCGTTGCTCAGGGTCTTGCGCTGGGCGTGCTTCTCGAAGTTCAGCAGGTCTCCGGCAAGTAACTGGCCGTTGAGCGTGATGCGAGTGGTGGCATGGTATCCGGTCGCTCGGTTCTTAACCCGTGCGGCGCTGAACCCCACCGTCATGCCATCCAGCGGTTCGACCTGGGCCTTCACGATGTCGCCGTCTAGGGCGACTGGTAGGCGGCTCACTGTCGGAGTTCAAAGGGTGATGCTCCGTTCTCGGACCTGCGCCTGTTCCCGCCAGCGGCGTGGTTCCTGCGCGGCGCGAGTAGCCTGTGGATGGCAGCGAGACCGCCTTCGAGCTTGTCCATCTCCCGCCAGACACGAAGCATCTCGCCGTCTTTCATGTTCAGCCGGTGGTCAACGGCGGCGAAGTTCTCGTTGACGGTGCGGGGGCGGTCTTCGGTCTTGTGCTGGAAGATGACTTTGAGAGCAGCCATCTCGTCTTCCAGCGCGGTGATGCGGTCGTGGGCTAGGTCAAGGCGCATCTTTTGCGCACGAGCCAACGTGTGTTCGGTTGGCGTTGGCGTAGGGGTCGTGGTAGTGCTATTTGGCTCGGTAGTCATTCGTCTGCCACGAGGGGGCACTCCGCGAGTTCGTTGAGCGCGTTGGGGATGTATACGATACGCCCAGGGCCATAGACCGCCCCGTTTGTCATGCGGGTCGGGTCGGATGGGACAAGGTCGTATCGTTGACCCTTGGCTACGTCGAACGAGATGTCCATCGGCGTGTCCGTCAGGCGAATCGTCCGCGCCTTGCCTTCGTCGCGGGTGATGACGCCGTGGTCTTCCAGGTAGTCCAGGTGGTAGGACACCACTGAGGTGCTCGATACGCGACAGTCGTGCATGATCTCTCGGTGCGACGGCGGGATGCCGTGCTCGGCCAGGTGCTTGCGGATGAACGCTTCGATCTGGCGGGTGCGCTTAGATGGTAGCGTCACAGGGTACTCCTTTTAGCCTTGAATTGTATCTTCGGATTGCCGGGAACTTTGGCGTCCTCGATGATCGCCCGGTGGTCATGCGACAACTTCGCCAGGGTCTTGGCCTGGGTCATGTTCCACCGCTCCGGCTCCCGCCTCACGACCTCCCGATCCGGCGTGTAGCCGACGAGGTCGTCTGGGCTGGTGATCTCCCGCAGTTGGGCGAGGATGCTGTAGTCGTATGTCACCGGCGTGACCAGGGTGGCCTCGCCAGCGTCGCTCTTGATTACGGTCGCGCCTCGCTCCTGCATAGCCTCGACCACCGCCCGCTCGATGTAATAGACCGTAGCCTGCTGGGACGCCAAAGAATCCCTCGCCTGGACAAGCTCCTCGACCATCTCCTCGAGGGTTAAGCTGGTGACGGCCTGCGCCTCTTGTAGCCTCACGTTAATCTCCCTTTCGGACTCGCGCTGGTAGCCGTTGCGGACGCGGCGCACGTAGAAAAGGCCAGGTTGCAGCGTATCTCGGCGTTAGTCGCTACCACGGCATCTCCTCCGCTTCTTCGACGGGTTCGGGGTTCTCTGCCGGTTTCCGGTAGTTGTGCCAGCCGTCGCCCTGTTTGTGCGAGTACCAGGAGCCACGGTCGTTCTCGAACCTGCGGAAGCTGACGCCGTGTTCGTCGCAGAACGGAGCGGACTCGTCGCGTTCGGCGCTTGGTCGCCCGCTGCCGCCACCAGCGTTCATCTCCTCGGCGGTAGTAGGCTCAAACCCCGCCATCAGCGCCACCGCAGAGTAGTTCATGCGGAACGCCTTGGACTCGGCGCGGGTCTGGGCCATGCTCTGTGCGGCCAGGTTTCCTGCCCATCCGGTCTTGCCCTTGCAGACGTACTCGTCCAGGCCACAGGACATCTCGGCTCCACCCTTGATTACTCCGGTACGTTTGTCGACCAGGTTCACCCGTGCAGACCAGGCGACGACCGCGTTGGCGGCGTCGTTGACAGGCTTGACCCATTCGGTCACCGCCTTGGCATGGTCGAACTCCCCGATTGTCTGCCACGCCTCGCATTTTAGGAATCGTTTGCCTTGAATGATGGCGTAGGCTTTGGCCTCCTCGATGATGCCCATGACGGCCTGGGCGCGCTCTTTCGTCAGGTCTACGACCTCCTGGGGGGAGAGCGCCGTTTCGGGCGTCTCCAGTGGCACCAGGGCCGTCTCATGGGATTCCTGGCGGTCTTTGTCGGTTGTCATGATCTCCCTCCGGTGAATGTGCCTATGTTGCTGAAGTCTCGGTGGACGTGCCCGCCATCGTCAACGTCGAGGCAGTAGCACACGTCACGGGATGCGTACGAGTCGCGTAGGTTGTCCAGGTCTAGCAGGTCGAACTCGAAGTCCACGCTGGTGTCGAAGCTGATGAGTCTGATCTCGCCGCCGACGAGGGCGAGCTGAAGCGTGGCATCGGGCTTGTTCATCGGTCGTACCCTCCTTGCGGGCGCTCATAAGCAGCCTGCCAGTCCATGATGTCGGCGATCCTTTTCTGTGTTGGGTCGAATTCGGTGACGGTCCGGTACAGCGTGTCCATGCGCTGTTCGGCGGCTCGGCGGGCGTGTATCGGGCACAGCACCAGGCCGTCGATCTGGTAGTAAGCTATCCGGTCGCACAGGTGGTCCGAGGACTCGACGTGCGGGCACAGGATTCCTCCGATACGCTGGTGCTGGGTCACGATTTTGTCTCCTCTTCGCTCGACTCATGCGGAGCAGGCGTTATGAGCGCCAGCAGTTCGTCGAGCCGGACGTACTTACGCCCGTCGAGCAGGTATTCTTTCAGCCTGCCGACTTTGCGGAGCCGGTAGATCGTAGACCGGCCCAGGCCCAACTCTCGTGCGGCGTCTGTCAGCGTGCGGTAGGGGTTTGTTGTCATAGGCTTCACCATCCTTCGTGGCGATTGTATCATAGCGTACCGTGGGGCGTCAAGGCGCGTCGGCGTTCAACTAGGGGAGGTTCCGCACCTGGCGTTGTCATCCCGGAACTGATGCGGTAGGGAGACCGGGTCCTCCCGGCGTCCGTTGCAGTTCAGATCGTCCTGGCAGTCTGTGCAGATTGAGTGCCTGCACTCTGTGCAGATTCCATAGCCAATGGATTCCTCTTCGGCGTTGACCCCGCAGTCCCAGCAATTATCCTCAGAGTATCCACACAGGAATTTGGTTTGTATCGCTATGTAAGCCATTGTTTTTTCCTCTCTCTCTCTAGGGTGGCTATGCTAGGTCGTCTAGGTGGTACAGCCGTTGCAGGGTTGATCGAGCGCCAGGTAGGGCATGCCCTACCTCGTATGTCCACTCGTCACTCCCCACGATGCGTACATGGCCGCTATAGCTACCGTCCCCTTGCGGGTGATACCAGCGGCTCAGGTCGTTATAGCGGCGAATGGCCTGTCGCTCTGTGAGGCCCTCCTCCCGCGTGGCGTTGCCCCACGGCACGCGGCCCCCGTATGCGCTACTCAGGCTCTCTATCGTGTAGGTCATCTCTCGTTGCCTCTCTGCCCCTCGTGGGGGCGCTTAGGGTGTTAGCTACTAGCCGTAGCCGCCACGCGCACCGGCGGGGTTGTTACCGGTACGCGGACGCGGCTCAGGCTAGCTGGCCTTGCTCAGTGTCTTGCTCAGTAGTTCGCTGATCATTTGGGTGATGACGCCCTTGCTGGCGCTCGATGGCCGCGTCTATCCGGTTTGTCGAGTCGTAGAATTTCATCGTGCGTCCTCCCAGCGAGCTAGCACCCGTTCTGCCTGGGCCAGGGTTAAGAACCCAGCATCTATCAATGCCCTAATCTCCGCTATAGCCTCATCCATGTCTCCCTCTCTCTGGCCCTCATGGGGCCGCTTAGCGTTGGTCGCCGGGTGCCTTGACCGAAGCCAAGACACCAACGCGGTCAATGCTAGCCAGTTTTATCGTAGCGGCGTGCCACCGCGTGTCCCGAATCCCAGTCGCACTCTAGTAATCGCAACCCTTCCCGCCGTGATTCGGGCAGATCGCCACGGTCGCTGATTAACGCCCTGCGGTATGGGTTGTCGTTCAATGTGCGACCTAGCACGTAAGCTGCATGTCCTTCGCGAATTGCACTATTCATCGTGATTCCTCTCTCTCTCGTTTAGGTTATATGTGGCAGAATGGGCAATCTACGCAGAACACGCGGTGGGAATATTTGACGGCGTCGTCTACGCTATCCCACGGCCCCATCCAATCGGTGCCTGGAAGTTGGGCATACCATTTGCCTTTGATCTGTTGTACTTTCGGCGTAGGTATTGTCATTCGCTTTTACTCCGATCTGATTAGGGTGATTTATGCGCTACGGATTGCGTGAGCGCGAAGCCGTGGTCGAGTAACTCGGCCACCACGCGATTGTAGTGGGCACGACTGGCGTTCTGGGTAAATCGTCCGGTATTGAATCCGCCCAGGGCCCCGTCCCCGTTGGCGCTTGGCCCGCCGTGGAAACTTTGCGCGAACGTCCAGACCTTCGACCGTGGCTTGATGCGCTTTTTAGTCCTGGCGTTAAATAGTGGGATATGCCGGTCAATCACTACGACGGCGTATTCAGTCATGCGGAATTGATGCCTGCGCGGGTGGGTGAGCTTATCGCATTCGACCGTCCAGGTTTCGACCGTTCCGTCAGGGTGGGTGAGTTGGTATCGGTCCATCTGGGCGGTGTAGCGGTCGCGTTTATGTTTCATGCCGCGCCTATCTGGGCGTCGTCGAAGCTAATCGCGTCGAAGTCCCGCGCCGCGTCGTCTGCGTGGCCGCAATTCAGCCCGAGCAGGAACTTGCCGATCGGGTAGTAGAACGCCTGTTGGCCGCTGAGAATTGCGCCGGTGCAACTTCCACAACGCCCTGGATATTTGACCGTAATCCAATGTGGGTCGCGTGAATATGTTTGGTAGCGTCTGGTCATGTTCTTTCTCCGATCTGATTAGGGTTAGGTTTGACCACCACGCGCCTCGACGGTGTCGAAACGCGGACGTGGTCAAGTCTAGGCGGCGCGTTGTCTTGCCCGTCTTGCCGGTAATGTTTGATGGGCCAATTCGTCGAGTGAGTGGGCGTCTGGTGATGCGCCGCGTTTCGGGAATGTGACGCCGTCCCAGTAGGGAATAACGTCACCGTCTGGCATAGCTATGAACCATTCGTAGTTTTTCTGAAATACGCTATATCCCAGGCCGAATTGGTTCGATGCCTGATTCATCCGCGATTTAGTTGAGACGGTATGCCAGCCGCCCGCCCGTAAGGTGACATAATCACCGTCAACGGTTACCACGGGCGTAGACCAATACGTTACGCGTAGCACGCCAGCTATATCAGTTTTGACCGTTGTCGCATGTTTGCCTATTTTGTGAGTTTGCGCCATTGTCTATTACTCCTAATCTGATTTGGTTAGTTCAGCCACCACGCGCCGGCGGCGTTTGGTTTGGTTAGTAGTTGATACCGGCGGCGTTACGTCCCGCCGTGGTAATAGCGCCCGCCTTATTGAGTAGCTTGCGCGCCTTAAGGTTTGCGCTTGCGGCGTCCCAATCACTACGCGACAGTCCGGACCGCTTGAATCTAAGATCGGTTTCGCCGCCGTAAGTGTTTTTTAGGCTTGCGGTTTGGCATAGTACCGTTCGTTCGGCGTCTGATATTTCGACCGGGTCCGGTAGGAATGCGGTGGCGGTATCCGGGTCGACATAGAACGTGATGCCGCAATCCGTCCCGGCGAATATTGAATGTTTGACAATTACGAACCCGGCGGGCACCTTGACGCCGTCGGGTGCTATGGGCCCGCCGTCGAACGGCGTCCCGTTTTGCGGTACCGGTAAAGTTGCGCCGGTCGATAGATTGACGGCGGCATAGTAGCTACGGGACCCGCCGTCCCAATAGCTGGTAACGTTGACGGGACGTCCCGAATTGTCCAATTTGTACTTACGACCGGTATACTCTGGGAATGCCTTATGTGCGAGCGCCTTGATATCTTGTGTTGGCTCTAGGTGTAGCATTGTTCTTTCCTTTCACTAACTAGCTTTGACCACCACTCTCGCTTTCTTCTATATGCGTACTACGAAACCGGAATAGTCGTTACGTGCGTCACCTTTGGCCTTAAGTCCGACTATCACGCCTAGGGGGTCTTGGAATCGCACGTCCGATTTATCGCCGTCGAAAACAGTGTGACCGTTCCACGTGGTAGGCAATTCGCAACCACATTTCGCTTTGTGTTCGCATACTCTGAACACTACTGCGACGTTATGTTCCATTGCCAGTTGTAGGGTTAGCATGTCATCGGTCATGTTTTCCGAATACGATGCTGTCAAATGGTAATTATCGATTGAATCTGTAAAGCTAATACGGTCAAGAGTCTTTGTGTAATCGTAGAATTGGACGTCTTTGAAAGCTTGCAGTATCGTCATACCGTCATACTTCGTGCCTTTAATCCGCATACGTTCCCACGGTGCGTCCGACGTACCATTTAACCTAATGCAAGGCGTCAAGTTCTCTCGTTTAGCTTTACGAATGAGTGATTCAATTTCCTTGACTAGCATTGGCCAATAATTTGGTTTGTCACGAACAAATGTGATGGTGCGTAGTATTCGCGCACTATTGACTGCGTCATGTATCGCAGCACGTCCAGACGTATATAGACAACTGGCTTTGCAGCCATCGGTTGCGTCTGGGCATACATCCGCTACGCCCGATTCTTTCGACGGTGCAAGGTATTGCACGCCTGTTAAGAATCCAAGCTTTGCACCTTTGGCAGTCTTTGCGTCTTGATTTACTGATAATAATTGCATGATTTCTCCCATCACTTACGTGCCTTGTTGTGCCTTGTTGTGTCTTGATGTTGCACACATTATGGCACGCTAATAAGCGCTTGTCAAGACCAACATATGTTCTAATTCGTACCTGATTTGGGGTGATGTTTTGTTCTATTGTGTTCTAATGGGGGGTGGTGTAGAATGGTTTTGGCTGGCATGCCAGATATACGGTGCACGGTGTCCACTCGATACGAGACAGGCGCTATCGGCCAGTGGTGCGGTCGAGTGAGTGACGAAAGTCAGACAACAATCGTGGCGCCACTAATCGCCACGACCGCTAGTTGGGAGCGGTATACAAAATCAAGGTCGGGGACGGGACGCGCAACCTACGCCCCCTTACGTGCTACACTTGACGCTATGACTACAAAACCCTTGACGCCTAAACAGGCCGCTTTCGTCAATGCGTACGTAACCAATGGACACAATGCCTCCAAGGCATACCGCGACGCCGGTTATGCAACCACTTCCGATGCCGCCGTTAGGGTTGGTGCCCACAAGTTGGTTACTAATCCTAACGTCTCCCAAGTGATCACACGCCAACTGGCAGCCAAACAAGAGCGTGCGAGCGTAGATCAAGATCGATTGGTAGGCTACGCCCTCGCTGTCTATCACGCCGCTATGGCTGCCGAAGAATACGGCAATGCGAACGCAAGCGTGGTAACACTTGGACGGCTGACAGGCCTGTTACAAGACAAACGTACAGTGACCGTCAACCACGACCGGGACGCGGTCCGTGAGGAGCTCGCACGGCTGTTCACCTTCGACGAACTGCTGGCTATGCGTAATCAAGTTGCGTTACCGGAAGCGACGCTTACGGTCGACGCTACGCCGGCAGACTAGGGTTGAGCGACGTATAAGGAGCGCGCGTGTTCCTTGTAGGGGACGCCGGAGTCCCAAACTGGGTGCGGCCGGAGAGTGAACGGGGCCGGAGTCCCGCGCGGTAGGGGAGGGGGGTATGGGTCACTCAGTCGTCGGTCTGTGTTAACGGAGTCCGTTAATCTGGGTGTAGGTGGGAAACGAATTGGGTCTGTGTTGAGCTACAGGGCAAGGTTGCCCATCGCCCCGCGTTCTGCCGTCCAAGAGAAAATCGGTCCACAGAGGAAACCCCCGAAACCCCGTAAACCCCTGTCCCTCGGGTCGTGGTGCTGGTGGTTACGGGGGTTTCGGGGGTTTCATAGCTGCCCCGCTCCAGCCGGTAAGCCGTGCTCGCCGGAGGCCCACGCCCCAGAATGCTGTGCCCCCCGCAGCCACTACGAACTTAACGAACTTAACGAACTTTGACGGTCTAAACTTCGTAACATTCGTAACATTCGTACCCCATGCGTCCACTGAATTCACTGTGCCATCCAGACTTCAAAGGTTGACGTTGTCCTTGGGGGATGATAGGATTCGCATGGAAAGCATGCGAATGGAGGTGTTTCGGTGGAAAGGGAATATATGCTGGTAAGGGAAGTGGCGGAGTATTTGCGGTATAGGGTGGAGACGGTGCGGCGTTTTATAGGGAAAGGGAAATTGCGGGCGTGGCGAACGCCTGGGGGGCACATGAGGGTTCTGCGTGAGGATGTTGAGGCGTGGTTGCGGCCTACGGACTCCAAGGGGAGGTAGGGTAATGCCGAGGTACGTGGTGAAGTGCAGCGGGTGTGAGCGTAAGGCGGAGTTGCGGTTGTCTTTCAGGGAGTTTGAGGAAACGAGGACTGGGGCAGTGCGGGGGTTATTGGAGAAGAGGTGTGAGGAGTGTGGGGCGTCGGGTCAGGTATTGGTGCCGTCGGCGTTCACGTTTCGGATGTGAAATCCTGCCGTCATCTTGTTCTAAGGAGCGTGTGAAGTGTCCCTCAACAGATACCGGCTTCAACTAATATTCGACCAGTTCCTACGCCAGAAGGGGCGTCCAGAGTATGGTGACGCGCTGCCTTGGATGGGTGTGCTTCTAGCGTTCCTGTTGGCATTGATTCCGTCAGATTTCCAGGACTTGTTTGGGGTGTCTGCGGAAGCATGGGAAGGCGCTACGCTGTTCGGGGTAGTTGTGACGGGAGCGGTTATCGTCTGGAAACTGAATAACGCGTTCGTGCACCGCAACGATCCCGTAGACACACCTGAGTCTGTGGTGGAGCACATCCTGGGCCACGATATGAGTGGCCTCGCCCGCGAGTTTACGCCCGCTATGCCGTCAAATCCTGAAAGGAGAGCCTGATCATGACGATGGTGACCGAACGGGAATGGCTGACGGTAACGCAGTTCAAGGAGCGTTACCGGAAGCAGCTTGGCAAGAATCTGATCTATGACGCGGTTCGGGAGGGCCAGTTGCCGTCCATAAAGTTGGGCGGCAAAATCCTAATCCCCAGCGATGCGCTGGACCAGCTTTATGGACGGCAGATTCTCAAAAGATAATCAGCAGATGTGATATCCTGCCCACGTGCACTGGGGCCACGAAAGGTGTCGTTCTGCACGGGAACCGTGCGGCGTTTAGGCACGCAGATTAGCGCCCCAACTACGACGAGAGAGGTCCGACAGGGCCTCTCTTGTTTTGTGTGCTATATTTGCCCCTCTCTCTTTACACGGCATGTTACAATCGCCTTGGGAGTACTGCATCTATGGTCGAGACGAAGCCCAACACCGCCTCCGCCGACGATATGGACTACGTGCTGGCGTCGCAGTCGTTCGAATACTTCCTGAACTTCGTCAAGATACTGGAACGCCCCCAACCCCTTATGGGCATCCAGGGCGGTGTCGTCCCGCTAGAGAAGTGGGACCACGTCATGGAGATGGCAGAGGCGCTGGATACCGAGAAGAAGATCGCCGAACTCAAAGCTCGACAGGTCGGCGGCTCCTGGCTCATGGGCGGCGCTCGCGGAGCATGGCTGCTACTGTTCCACCCCGGCTCTCTCATCGGGTTCTTCTCTAAGGGCGAGACCGAAGCCAAGGCGCTGAAGGCCAAGGTGAAGTTCGTCTACGCCAACCTCCCCGCCCACTGGCAACGACCCCTGGAGATCGACTCCCAGTTGGAAATGGTGATCGACTTCGGCCAGGGCGTGAAGTCCCAGGTCATCGTATTCCCGTCTACCGAAGATGCGGGTCGTGGTTACGACTTTACCTATGTCCTGATGGACGAGGCCGATTCCCACGAATACCTGGACATGAACTTCCTGGCCCTGTCAGGGTCCGTCGACTCCACCGGCGGCCAGATTGTCCTGCTCTCCACCGTCAGCCCCACCCGTGTGGACTCCGTCTTCCAAAGGATTTATATGAGTGCCCCGCAGAACGGCTGGAGGGCCCTGTTCTTCGGTTGGCAATCTCGCCCAGGACGCGACGAAGCGTGGTACGACCGTACCAAACGTGCGGTGCCGGAGACGGAAAAACTCAGCCCCGACCTGTATATGCTGAAGGAGTACCCTGCAACGGCGGAAGAAGCCCTGGCCCCATCACAGGGGTCAGCCCACTTCGACCTGGAAATCCTGGAGACCATGAAACAACACACCCGTCAGCCCATCGTCCGTGACGGGAATATGAACATCTACGCGAAGTACCAGTTGGGGCGGCGGTACTCGGCTGGAACTGACACCGCGCACGGTGTTAGGGGTGATTTCAGCGTCACTGTGGTAATGGACCTGGGCAGCGGTGCAGTAGTGGCCGACGTGATGTCCAACGAGATGGAAGTGGACGACTTCGCGGAGCAGAGCATCAAGATGCTGCGCCTGTACCGCGACCCGATCTGGGGGATTGAGGACAACGACTGGGGCATTACCGTCTTAAAGGTGGCGGAGGCGGTACGGTACAACCACCTGTACGGCGAGACCACCCTGAAAGAGCGGAAGAACGGATGGCACACGGACAACAAGTCGCGTATGGTGATGTGGGGCGAACTACGCACCCAGGTCAATAGCGGCAAGATCGTCGTCTATAATGCAGACGGACTCCGGCAGTTCGTGACCGTGATGCTGAACCCCAAGCAAAGGGGCAGGCCAGAGGCCAAACAGGGCGCTCACGACGACTATCCGACCGCCTGCGCCATTGCGCTACAGATGGAAGGCCAGGCGTATGCCCAGGGCGGCAAGACGATCTCAGTAGGGAGCAGGTTCTAATGGAAACGCTGCATCCTAGCATGGTAGACCCCCTGGACCTGTGGAAGGTTGGCGACGCCTGGTACTGCCCTCTCTGCCCTCTTGTAGGGGAAGTGTCGAGAGGCTTTACACATGAGTACGGATTCAGAGAGCACGTTAAGGACCACCGTCTTGCTGAGTGGCTGTCCAGTGCTGGCGAAGCCAGAAGGATTATCACCCGTTCTGTCTCCCCTGATCTGCGGCACCTGCTCGTTAAAGGGGATAGGCATATCAACCAAGGTGTTTATGCACTTATACGCGGAGGGTTCCAGACCATAGAGGCGGTAGACGCAGCTCCTGATACTCAATTGCTGAGGGTGCGAGGCTTGGGGCCGGCGTGTCTCAGACATGTGCGTTTGCGCATACACGATTACTTCTCTGAGCGCTTCAGCGGGAATGCCAGTTTCGCAACCACCTGGAGCGAGAAGGGCCTGGAGGGCACGGTGTGGTCTAGTAAGGACGGACAGGAGTGGACGCTGGACAACCTCGCTATCGGCATGAAGGCGTGGGTGGACGGCCTAGAGGAGGTGACGGCAGATGCCTGATTTCAACGAAAAGCCTGACCTGAAGTTCCTGAACGACCACCAGGTCTACCTGACGGACCTGTGGCGGGCCTCCCGCGCCAAGTGGAAAGACACCTTTGACTTCTACGACCTGGAGTTCGATGTTTGGAGGACGGATGTCCAGGCGGCCCGACGCGGGAGCTACCGGCCGCCGACAGCACGGACGATCATCGACCATACTGCCGACCAGTACCAGGCGCTGGTCCCAACTGTTCACAGGGAGCCGCGCAACCGCGACATAGACGACCTGGTGACGGCGGCAGACCGCTCTGAAGTGGCGATGAAGGCCATTATGATGGACGCCGCCATGCACGCGATGGTCAACCCGTGGCGACTGCTGGGCAAGCACCTGAACGCCTTCGGCTACGGCATCGTCGAGATGGACCTGGTCGGACTGGCCCCGAACATGCGCAGCCAACGCGGTCGCCCCGCTTACTGGAACCCCGTGCGGCTGGAAGCAACCAACCCCGGCCATGTGCTACTTGACCCCCTGGAGAAGGTTCCCAACGCTGCCATCAAGATCGTAGAGATGTCGGCCCAGGATGTGGCCGCGCTGATCAAGAGCAAGAGCCGTCTCAAGCACGTCGGCGAGTTCGACATGAAGAACCGCAAACCGTGGGAGATAGTCAAGATCGTTCGACACTGGACGGGGCTGAACGGCTGGCTGACGGTGCGAGAGTTGGGGTCGGAGACGTTCCTGTACCAGCAGCAGAATAGCTGGGGCTTCATTCCCTTCACCCATGCGTTTGCGGGGTACGGGATGGAACCTCCCGACATGGAGAAGCACGACCCGAAGTACATGGCCGTCGGTCTGCTCGACCCTCTGAAGGATACGCTGCGGATACAGGCGCAGGGGGACACGGCCAAGCATACGATGGTCATTGAGCAGGCATACTCCCCCTTTGGCACGTCACGAGACCGTGAGGATTTCGTCAAAGCCCTCGACCAGGAAGGCGTCCTGGAGGGCAACCCGCTGGACTACTGGAAACTGCAAGTCCAGGAAGTGAGTCGCTGGATGTTCCAGCAGGGGGCAGAGGTGGCCGACCACATCGAGCGTAGCGTCGGCTCCACCGCCCGTGGCGGCGTGCGACAGCCTGGCGTGGAGACCGTGGGACAACAGGCCCAATTGGATAACATGGGGCGGAGGAAGTTCATCGGCTCCTCCATGCAGGAAGAGCACATGGCGTCCGTCGCGGCGGGCTGGATCGCCCGTGTGGTGGACAAACTCCCCACGCTGAAGGAAGGCATCGGCGCTCACGGGAAGCATCTTCGACGGGCCGATATAGACGGGGACTACGAGTTCGACGTGACGTTCGCAGTCAGCGACCCGGTGATGGAAGAGATCAGGCGGCAGAGTTATCTCCAGGAGTGGGATCGCGGCCTGATGGACGACGAGACCTACTGGCACAAGACGGGCGAGTCCAACATCACCGAACGGCGGCTGCGACAGAACAAGCAGTTGGTGCGCCGAAGCCAGGCCGTTCTGGCGATCACAGCTAAGGCAACGGCCCAGGGCATGGAGGAACTTACCGAAGAGGACGCGGATGCGGTATCCAATGAGGTTCTTTCCGGGGAACTCGCGTTGCCGGGCCGTAACGGCGGTGCGCCTATAGTCGATCCAAGGCAGCCGCTGGACGAGACTACTCCCAAGCCGCAACGGCTGGATGATCTGGCAAATCTATGACGGACGAACGGGCCAAGACAGTCAGGGGCGTAATCGACGAGCATAAGCGCCTGGTGAAGGCGAAGAAGTCCACACGCCCGTTGAATATGAGGATACCGTCTCTGAACCCTGTATCGAAGTGGTATAAGGAGCAGGGGCTTGATATGACGGACGTGCGGAACGGCTTTGACTCGGCTGGAGGGCCTGCCTGATGACTATGTTTGATCCCAGGGGGGTGAATGTTCATGCGACTCCACAGCCCCCGCAACAGCCCCCGCAACAGCCCCAACAGACTCGTTACGACGAGTTACGGGACAAGGTCAACGACATTCGCAGGGCGAAGGCCGGAACGGCCCCAGAAGGCGTTGCCACTGGCCCTCTGACCGAGAAGGGGCAGAAAGCGTGGGATCTGTGGAACATCGACGCCGAGACGAACGACAAGAAAGAGTTCATGTCGGTGTCCCAGTACGTCCAGTCCGTGCGCGACAATCCAGATCTGTTAAACGATGAGTACCTGACGGGAGAGGCAGAGGCCAAGGCCAAGGCCGGAACGCCACGGGAGGAAGTGGTATTCCGTGAGTTCACCAGTAGCGAAGCCCGCACGCTGGTTATGGAACTCGTCAGCAACCTGGCTACGAACTACACCCTGACAGACGAGGAAGCCCTTGGGGCGCACGATATGGTGTTAGAGTACCTGTACTCGGACATCACTATCGACCCGGAGACGGGCCGCATCGAGTCGTTGGTGTCGCAGTTCGGTGAAGCGTTCCCTAACCTGCCTGGCCCGGTCGGCCTGCTGCTGCAAGAGGCGTCCCAGGAGATACGGGTCGACTGGATGAACCCCCTGGCGGGCAATCGGTTGGGGGTAGCAATACGCGCAGCAGGGAATACCGTCATTGACCCCAAGACCGGGGCCACCATGCTGTCCAGCAATCAGGTGGACGTTGCTCTGGGGCTTGTTGACAAGCTCCTGGACGGCGACCTGCTGGAGATCGGTAACTTGGACGCGTTCACTCAGGACGTGGTGGCGTGGCTGACCACGGCACAGCTCCTGGTCGAGAACCTGTCCGGCGCGTACCTGGCGAACGGTACTGACCTGTACTCCGGCTTCTTCAAGGCAATGACCAGTAACGTTAAGCTCGATACGCTTGACGAGGAGCGGGCCTGGTACGCCCCTGGCTTCGACCCGCAGGTTGAGAGGCAGAAGCGTGCCGAGGAATCGCTCCTGGACGCTTTCGGTTCAGAGGACAAGAAGTTCACAGACCGCGTGCTTGACCTGATCGCACAACAGGGCGGAGCCAGAGACCCGAACCTCATATTGGACAAGGATCAGAAACGGGCCACCAGCCGTGCCAACAAGACCGTTCAGGAGCAGGCCGAAGTCATCCGCGCTGCGGCAGAACTGCGCGGCGCAACACCCCTGGAGGCGTTCAACGAGGTAGCAGCCTTTGTTGAGAGCGTCTTTGCGCCGACTGCCGATGGAGGACCGAACCAGTACGAGTCCTTCATATCTGGCACGGTAGACGAACTCGAAGCCGCAGACCTATCGAACGAAACCAACCACAAGAAGGCTGTTAGGAACGCTTATTTCAACACGACCGGCTTAAGCACCGACGACCTACACACTGACGTTCTGTCGGGCCTTTACAGCACCCTGGCCGGAAGCACCCGCGAGGAGATGCGGGCGTTCATCAAGGAGAATCAGGACGACATCCGACTCCAGTCCAAACTGGCGGGGATGCAGTCGTCCGAAGACCTGATATCTCTGCTCAAGGGTATCGAAGGTATGCCCACTCTTGACCAACTTGACTCGCCAGAAGCTAAAACGGCCTTTAAGAAGTGGATTGCAAACAGCGTTGACGCGATTCAGGCCGCCGAGCCTGCTCCTAGCTTTGGTGCCCGTCTGACTCGTGGGGCGTTTCCTTCTGGCCCGCCAGACCCGGTTGGCCCAGCCGACATACTTAGGGCAAAAACCGCGGCCCTTCAAGGCGCTCTTGACCAACTGAATCCCGTACTGACCCAGGCAGGGAAGGTTGTCGCGAAAAAAGAGTTCGACAAGCAGGAGAAGGCGCGACTTGAAGAGGAAGCTACCTACTGGACATCGAAGCGCGGCGAAGAGGGCTTCCGAGAGGTCATGTTCCAACAGGGATTTGACGAAAACAGCATTACTCCAGAGCGCCGACTCGAATTGGAGAGGGATTTCTCGGGGCCACTGGGGACGGGGGCGTACGGATCGCCCGCAGAGACGGAGAAGGTCATACAGGGCTTCCGAGACGAGAAGACCACAGAGGGCACCTTCATAGCGGCAGGTTTCGCCCCTGACGTTGCACGTGCCGCCGCCACGGATAGGATCGCAGAGGGCTTCGACATCAACCCGCTTGGGGAGATAGTCCCGAAGCCACTGTACCGTACTGAGCGTCCGGTCATCCCTGGGATAGACCCATCGTACGCTGAGTTCGGAGGCATCCCTGGGGTAGACCCATCGGCACCCACGTACACTGAGTTCGAGCCTGTGCCCACTCTGACGAACGAAGAACGGCTGGACGCCACGCGGATACAACTTGACCCGTTAGGGTTCCCGCAGCGCCCTACCGTGGACGCGAAAGGCAACCCGATCCCAACCGAGGCTGCGCCGTTCGACCCAGTTGCGGAGACCGCACGCGGCAAACTCAGTATGGCGGCAGAGCAGGCAGCCGAAGCGGCACGGGTCGCAAGCCAGGAACTCATCGACAAAGATACAGCAACGGCAGAATGGGAAGCGAGCAAAGTCAAAGCAGAGAAGAAATTGGGCTTCAGTCCTGTGCCCACTAAGGAGAATCCTGATCCACTCGCACAATACGTACCCTCGGAGGCTACGTTCCTTGCGAAGCACAAAGCAGGACGAGTACAACGGGCGGCAGAACAGTCGCGTGCCGCAAACCTGCCAATTGCCAAGCCGTTCAAGACTCAGGCGCAGTTGGACGCGGAAGAGCGTAGGCGTAGGGAAAAGCTGCGGTCTGGTGGCCGCACAGTCGTCAGGACCTAAATGTCAGACCCAGAAGTTCGCAAACGGATAAAGGAACTCATGCTTGGTTTGCGCGGAGTGCCGAAACCTGTCTTACGGAAATCGTTCCCGCAGGACGATCCCAGGGGGGTGAATGTTCATGCGACTCCACAGCCCCCGCAACAGCCCCCGCAACAGCCCCAACAGACCGGATTCGACCTGGTATTCGAACGCAGGACGCCAGAGGAACAACGTGCGCTGAGTAAGGGGTTCATTACGCACCTACCACAGACTGGCTTCGACACTGGCCTGGATGTCTTCGCCGGCACTGCTGGCAGCACTCCTGTAGTCGCACCGAGCGATGATCGCCCAAGAGGATTCGTAGATACGGCCTTGAGGCAGGTGACGGGCGGCTTTAAAGGCATCCCCACCGGAGTGGGGGCTTTAACCGAGAAACTTGTGGGGGGAGTTGCGTCCACCGTCACTGGTAGGGGGTTCAGCGGAGACCCCGTGAACTTCTCTTTCCCCGCAAACACTCGTAAGGAAGATTTCTTCATAAGGTCTTCCATAACCGGGGCAGACCCGCAGGTCGTCCGAGACATCGCCTCTCGTACGTTCGACTGGCCGAAGGAAGGGCCTATCACCGACCCCGTCATGCTGCGGGAGATGAAAGAGACGCGTGAAGCCAAGCGCCTGTTGGAGATGGCTCGTTCGTTCGCCAGACAGCCGGGTACTTTGGCAGAGGCCATATCGTCGGGCATCTTCTCCTTCGGGACGAACCAGCCACCTCTGACTCCCAACGAAATCAGCCGTATGCACCCTGCTCTGGCACTGTTTATCGACATAACGAGCGCAGCGCCGCTCCTGGGCACGGCGGTTGGCCCTGCCGGTTCGGTTCTCACACGGGCAGCCCTGCCGCAGGTCACAGCGGCTGCCAAGAGGGCCTTCCGTACCGGTGCCGTGGACGTGGGTCGATTTGGTGCTCGACTCTTTGATCCACTGACCGACCCCGTTACCGCACGGGTGGTCCGAGGACGGTTCCTGCGATTAGTGCCCGACCCCGACCCGCGAATGGCGGAGACGGTGTTGCCTGCCACGGAGCCGCTGCCGTCGACTAACGTCATTGGGATGCAGCCAATTCAGCCGGGGCTAACTCGCGGGGAGCAAATCTGGAACCTGGTGCGTCGGGTTACACGGAAGCCCGTTGACCATGAACTGATTACTCCGGCCATGAAGGAACAGGCCCGCGTTATCCCAAACATTGCGTCTGCGGCTAACCTAATGGCCCAGAAGTGGCGCTTCGGAATAAACAGCGTTTTTGACATTAACAAGAAGGGCCAAATAGAAAACCTCGCAGGGATAGACCCAGCATTAGTAGGCGGAGGTCGGGCTTCTAGGGTGGCTGACTTAAGCCCTACCCGTATCACACGGCCCGCCCCCGCCCCCGCACGGACTGCTGATGTACCCGCCCCCACCACCGCACGGACTGCACTTACGCCAGACGAGGCTACTGAGTTAGGTCGCTTGAAAGGGCAGCTTGCTAGAGACGAAGCAGCCCTTGAAGACCTTCTTAACGATGTTGAGTATACAACCAAATTCCCTGGGGCTAAACCTAGACCGTATTCTGTGCGACAGCCTGGCGCAATGCCGGGCTACCCAGGGTATCGACCTCCTCTGGCACGAACAGCAGCACAGCGGGCTGAGGATATTGTTGATGCCGAAGATGCGGTAAAAGCTGCTAAAAAAGAGGTAGCTGACGCAGAGAGAGGTATTAAGGATGGATCACTCGAACCCGATGACCTAACAGAGGCAAAGACTGCCCTATCAGATGCTAGGGATGAACTAAGACAAGCAAAGAAGGCTACGGGATATACGGCTGAGGATGAGGCTTATATAGCTGCGGCTGATAAGTTAGATGTGAAATACCCCAAGGATTTAAGGGCGAGCATACAAAGGGCGCAGAAGGAGATCGCTGCACTAGAAGCTCGGCAGGCAGCCCCCATCACCCCCGCCACAGCACGGGCTGTTGCTAAAGAGCCGTGGCAGAGGACAAGGGATGAGTTTAGACAGCCAGGGGGACAACAGGTAGAAACAGAAACATATATTCGGAATAATACAGGAGCAAGTACCCCACAAGAACTTCTGGATTATTACAAGGGTAAGTATCCAGAATTAAATGGTGTAACAATCGGTGGATTGCGTGCTACAAAAGAAAGCGGTCCCTTGGTCAATGAAGGGGCTACTCGTTTGGTATTTAACCAAGGGGAGTTTAGTGCTAGGGGCTCAAAAATACATCTTACTAAAGATGCAAAACTCGTTGTTGTTAGGCATGAAATCGAGCATTTATTAGATGCTATACATAAAATCCCTATCGAAGAGGGCCGTTTTGGTCGATATGCTCATGGGGAATTTAATGCGTCTGATTATCTACATCGCTCATTAGTACGAGATGCCCTCGCTGAAGGCAAGACTGTCCCCGATGAGGTACTTCGTGACTATCCTGACCTAGTCCCCGCACGGCCTGGTGCCCCCACCACCGCTCTCCCTGGAGCAGCCCCTGCCGCACGGGTTGTTGCCGGAACCCCCCTAGCGCCCACCATCCAGGACGTGGCGGCCCGGCTGCCTGTGTACCGGCGTTACCTAAACGATAAGCAACTTGCCATGCTGCGTAAGTTGGAGAATGATCTGAAAGCCTACCGGCAGATGCTGGACGAGGCGGGGGTAGAGATCGGCAATCGACCCGACATTATGGACGGTGGTTTCTACATCCCGCGTGGCAGTGCCCTGAAGGGCGGCCTGGACGAAGCCGTCAGTGTGCCGAAGACTACTTCTCGCACTGGTGGGAAGCGCAGCTTCGAGAAGTCTGCCGACTTCGATTCGGCGGCAGCAGGCATAGATGCCGGATACGAATACGCCCTTATCGGTGAGGCTCTGGAAGGGTACGCCTCCACCGCTGGCGGGCGCGCCCTGGAACTACACATCGGGAACTACCTGAAGACGCTGCGGGACGCGGACGGCAAACTGATTGGCTTGACACCGTCCGACCTGATAGACCCCAACTTACGCAATTCCTACCAGAAGCTGACGCGGCAGATAGCTGCTAGGAGGAAGACGCTGGCGGGGCAGAACGTTCGCGAGGCGGCTGCGGTGCGAGAAGTCACCCGTCTGGAGAACGTTGCCAAGGGGACGGGTGCCAGGGTGGCCGCGACTGGCGCACGCGCTACGTCGAAGGCCAGCCCGTATGTACAGGAAGACCTGATACTGGCACGGGAGGCTCTGGCCCAGACAGTCGAAGAGGCAAAGACATTCGCCTTCCAGGCAGGGCAGAACATTCAGAAGCTCAGGACTAGCAAGATGGTCTTGAATTCCACCGAGCGGAAGTTGTCGAAGGAGATAGAGGCCCTGAACGACGCCATTCGGGAGGGGAACGCCTCGCTGGAAGCAGACCGTGCGAAGCGGGCGGCGAGCACGCGTCCGAACCTGGGTGGTCTAAGTCGCACCGTTGGGGCACACCTAAAGGAAGCCAACCGGCTAACGGCAACGGTGAATAAACTCTCGGTTCGGGCCGAGAAGATGGCTGCACGAGTGGACGGCCTGATCGAGAAAGGCGACATTCTGAAGGATATGCGGACTGCCGAACGCGAGGCTCTGGTAACTGCCCGCAGGACAGAACGCGCCCTGCTCCAGAAGCAGCAGGCTATGGCGAACGTCGAGCGGGAGTTACGGCTGCTCACCTTTGAGCACCGTCGCACCCTTCGTGCCGCTGGTCGTGGGGGCAAACGCCTTGAGAACGCGCAGCGTCGGGCCATGAAGACCGAGCAGGAGTTGCGGGACTTCCAGGACGACAAGGACGAGATCAGCGTTGCGTGGGACAAGGCCGTAGATAAGTCACAGAATATCCCGCAGGACCGGCGCATTGACCTGCCTGGATTGCAGCAGCATTCTTTCCCTGCCGAGTTGGCCGCTGCTGCCAACAAGGTGATTGCGGAACAGGGGCCGCTGCGCGGAGCAGGCGCGACATGGATCGAAGGAGTTAAAGGCTATAACCGACTGATAATTGGCCTGAACACGACGTTAGACAACTCCGGTTTGGGCATCCAGGGCCTGGCTGCTCTGTACAACAACCCGAAAGCCTTCAATGCCGCATTGGGCGTCAATCTGCAAGCCTGGGCTAAAGGCGGGGACGAGGTGCTAGGACGGTTCGTCTTCCAGTTCGACGACACCGCCCGTGCGGCGGGGAGACCCACCTCATCGGAGTGGGTGGCTGACGGCCTGCACTTTGGCGGTGCCAGCATTGGCGAGCAGCAGTTAGGGGAGGGGCTCGCTGCCGGAGCGGGCAGGCTCTGGGTCATCCGGCACGCCAACCGGGCCTTCGGCTTCTTCGGGGACGCGCTCCGGCTGGAGTTGGTCGACGACATGCTTCGGAACGAGCTTGCACGGGGTAAGACCCTACAGCAGCTTAGGAATAGCGGAGAACTGGCGCGTATCGCCGATATCGCCAACAACCTAACAGGGCACTCCCACAAGCGCGCAGGAGGCTCGCTCGGCGAGCTCGCGCTGTTCGCGCCCAAGTTCCTGCAAGCCAGGCTGTCCACCGTAACCAAGGCGGCGATGGGACTGCGCCCTGGCGCTACCCTTGACCAGCGGATAGCCCGAAGGTCGGTACTGAAGATGGTCGGCTTCGCAGTTGTCTTGACCCACGCTATCAACTATGCCCAGGGCAGGGACACAGACATGCGTCCGTGGGTGGACGGCAACCCGAACAACAACTTCATGCGAGCCAGGATATTCGGGCGTGACGTGAGTTTGCTGGGCCCGTGGGACTCCATCGGGAAGGCCATCATGCTCACCGCAATGGGTAGGCCGCAGGATGCTCTCCGCAGTCTGGCGTCCCCGATAGTGCGGCAGGCATGGGATTTATCTTCAGGAGAGACTACGGTAGGCGAACGGACACGAGAGTCAGGGCGTGGCCTAGCGAATCTGGCGTCCGAAAAGACGGCGTACTACATGATGAAGGCTGTCTCGCCGTTCTCTTTACAGGACCTGCCAGAAGCAGGCAAGCAACTCGCCGAAGGCGATATAGCGGAAGGTGCCTTCGCCATAGGGGCGGAGGGGATTGGCTTGAAGTCCGGCCCATTGGGGTTCATTGATCAGAAAGAGGAAGCCCGACGGAGATTATTCCCTGATGTGGCCGAAGAAGACCTAAACAAGGCCCAGCGGCGCGCGATCCTGGCAGAGCCTGCCGTGCAGAAGAAACTGGAAGAGTTCGACGAGAAACGCCCGCCGTCGGATGTACGCGAAGTCATAGCAATGGCGTTCGACAACGTGGATATCATAAAGGCAGAGACCGAGGAGAGTCTGCGGGCCAACATCGACGCCTTTATGGACGGGCCTGATTTACGGAACCAGATCAGCAAGTTTAAGCAGAGAAGATTCTTAGAAACCAAAGGTGCGTTGAATCATCCTGTAGTTCAAGAGGAACTTGAAAAGAAGGACGCTAATCAGCAGGTGGAGGACATACTGGCGGAGATGTATTGGTCTGCGGACGCGCCCGAAGACGCAGAGACGGGTGACCCTGACTTCGATCAGCGGGACGCTGATCGAGAGGAAGTGCTACGCGAGGCACGTGACTTAGGTATAAGCGAGTCGTATATCACAGGGACGGGGTCGGAGACTTATCGGGGCGAGCGGTATGCCGACCCCGTGGTGCGTGAGATGGTAATGCGCTTCGAGGAAGACCGCGAGTCCGTCCGGGAGTACCTGGAGGCGGGCAAGGACATTGCTGACGAGCAGGGTGATCTGCCCCTGTATCGGGAGTATCTTGCCAGCAACGACCGGGAGGGGTTCCTGGAGCAGAACCCCGTCTTGAACATGACGATCGACATGATAGAAGGGCGTAAGGAACGACTACGCAAGCCCCAGAGCTCCGACCCCGTCGTTCTTGCCGAGGCTCTCCGCCTGGAGCGCATCCTGTACAAGTGGGGTTGGATAGACGCCCCGATCAACCTGGTCCTGGAGATAGAAGTGGCTATGCTGAAACAACAGCAGGGCGGCGAAGTCACCAACCGATTGGCGATAGACCGATGAAATGCCAGCCTGTAAGGTGTCCTGAGTGCAACAAGAAGTACGCCGAGCACATCATCGGCAGGGGTTGGTTTTGGTGTCGGAACTGCAAGATAGAATTCATGGTTGATCGCCGAAAGCCGGTTGACACCCTGACGGTTGCCGTGTAATACTCTGTACAATTGAATAGGCCCACTGTGCGCAGAAGTCGCCTTGTGACGAGGCGGCTTTTTTATTTCCCGATAACCCGTCAGGAGAATCGGGATAGGAGGCAAGCATGGTATCGGAAGAGACCCAGGCTCCAGACGATAGCTCCGAAGCGACCAACCAGGTCGAGCAGACGGAGACATCGGAGGGCGAAGGGGAACCGGAGATCAGTTGGCAGGAGCGTGCGGAGGCGGCGGAAGCCCTAGTAACTAAGGGTTCCAACGACTTCAAGGCGCTTCAGGGCCAGATGACGCGGCAGGAGACTATCGAAGACCTCATTGGCGGGTTCAATGATCGTTTCGATGGGTTCGAGGCCGAAATGCGGTCACGGTTGCAGTCAGTGGCGAGTGGCGAAATAGACACGATGGACGAGGAAGCGGAAGCGGCGCGCGAGCCGTACGCAACCCGTGTCCAGGCCACTATAGCCCGGCGGATAAACGACGATGGGATGGCCGCCATAGACGATGCGCTGGACGATGGCGACGGGACCGCACTGCTGGACAAGCAGGCAGCCCCTGAGCTAGCAGATATGCGCTCGATCTACAACGAGGGCGTCGAGCATCTAAACGCGGGGCGTTTGGCACAGGCGAGGGAAAAGTTTGCAGTAGCCGAGAACGCCGCAGTACGGGCAGCCAAAGTGGCTTTGCGCGCAGCGAGTAAACAGGCCAAGGCGGACGTGGCAGCGGCAAGCAAGGCCGCCGTGGCGCAAGCGTTGGAAGAGGCCGGTGTGGACGACATGAGCGCAGGCCCAGGCGCAGCGGGTGGTGGGGCCATCACCAGGGACAACATCGACAACATGATGGCAAACATCGACGACTACGATGCCAAAACGCAGGCATCGATACGAGAGAAATATCGCGGCCTTATGACGACGGGCCGATTTAGTTAGGAGCAAAACCTATGGCAGGTGGAATCGGAACCACCCAGATTGACGATATCCAAGAGAAGGTCATCGGGGCTGTCCGCTTCACCCTTCAGGAGACCGTGACCCCCATCGGGGACGCGTTCAAGACCGTGGAGGCGAGCGACGGCCAGGACGATACCTACAACAGCCCCAAGTTGGGCACAGTCACCGCCTACGGCTTGACCGAGGGCGTTGACATGGCCCAGGCGCAGCAGGTCACCGACAGCAATGTCGCGGTGAGCGCGTCCGAGGTTGGCGTGCAGGTCGTTCCCACGAGGAAGATGCTGCGTACCGTCGGCAAGGACAGCATGATGCGCGACCTGGGCGCGATTATGGCGAACGCCATGATTGTGAAGCGCGAAGGAGACTTCGCCACCCTGATCGATGGCTTCGGCAACGTCGTGGGCGCAGACGGCTCGGCAGCCACCATCGGCCAGATGCGGGCGGGTATCGCCCAGATCAGGGCGAACAGCGAACCGCAGACCGACCTGGCGGGCATCAACGTCGTTATCCACCCTTATACTTGGCACGACATGTCTGCCGAGGGCAGGCCGCTCGCCGCGAACGCCCCCTTCCCAGGCGAGCAGACCACCGAGAACTTCCGAAGCCGCACCATGCCGGTGAAGGTCGACGTTGACGGGGTTCCTGTGAGCCTCACAACCAACCTGGTGACTTCGAGCACGAACGTCAGGAACGGCATCACTCACAGGGATGCGGGCCTCATCTACATCTTCGAGGCGGAGCACCTTGACCCGGAGTACGACGCTTCGGGCAGGTGGACAGAGATGAACCTCATCATGGACTACGGGTACGGCGAACTCAACGACGGCTTCGGCAGAGAGTGGGACGCCGACATAACCGCACCCACGTCGTAGTGACGTGGACTCCGATGCGTAATCGGAGCAAGTGTAGGCTCCATAGGGAGTAACGCCCGTTAGGCCCAGGGATGGGACACGGCGGGCAAGAAAGGAACATTCATGGGATTCAACGCACGACTGGCTCCATACACCGTCTTCCGAGACATCCGTCTCCACTTCGAGACGGCCACAGACACCAACTCGCTGCACCGTCCGGTGTGGAAGGCCCCGTTCGCGGCCCAGTTGGTGGGAGCTTACGCGAACGTCGACCGGCACCTGGTCGGGGGGGTTAACGCCGCAATGGAGGCGACGACCAACACAGGGATTGACGAAGTCTCCATCTGGAAGCATGCCACCGCCGACACGACCGCGACCTACGCCACGGCGCTCAGGATGGCTGCCCGAACCGGCGCTCAGAACTCGTCCACGGGTGGCGGGCTGAACTGGCGCTTGCCGGGAACGTCGGGGGAGAAGAGCATGTACACCCTGACCAACAAGACGGCGGCCCGGAGGAAGTTCCTCGCCGGAGACGTGGCGATGGTGCACGTGCGCAACTACGGCGCGACCGACACCAGCCGCATCTTCGAAGTCCACCTTCAGATGGACTACATCATCGGACATGAAGCCTCGTAGGTAGCTTCTTAAATGAAAAAGTCTCCTGGGCGGGTCTTTCGGGGTTCGCCCAGGAGCTACGCAAAGTGAGTGTGAAATGCGTATTATCCTAGCGGCAGACGCGCCGTGGCTTCCGACGGCCAATGCCCTCCAGATGGGGGAGTTGGCCCGTCGCCTTCGTGACGATCTCCACACCGTGTACTGGGTGCCCACCAAGGGTTTCTCCGACGGCGGTCATTTGGACTGGGAGGGGATCGAAGTCTTGCCTGGGGACGACAACCTCGGCAACGACATCATCAAGCACCATGTAGCCTTTACCGGCTCCCCTGTCGTCATCACTAGAGGCGACGCGGGGTTCAACCGGCAGTACGGTGGCTCCGACTTCACCTGGATCGCCTGGCATCCTGGCGATGTGGAACGCAAGGTCATGCGGAAGTCGACCCAAATCATTGCCACCAACCCCTACGAGATGGAGCAGCTAGAGGTTCGCGGGGTGCTGCCACGGCTGTTCCCCCTGGGTGTCCGGTCAGCCTTCACTAGCGAAATCCCAGCGCATGCGAAGAAAGCCTTCCGTTTGCCTCTTCAGGTTCCGGAGGACGCCTTCTTCATTACCGCTGCTGGGCCTCACGACCCGCACTGGAAGCGTATGCTTGAGGCGCTTGCTGTCTTTATGGCCCGCCACGAGGACGTTTTCACGTACCTCCACACGGACGGAGCGCAGCCGCTCGACCTCCAGGGCTACGCCTTGAAGTTGGGCCTGCCCATAGACCGTCTGCGGTTCCCCGACGCCTACTCCTACCACATGGGGTATACAGACCCCGTGATGGCGGCAATGTACGCCACGTCCCAGGTGCATATCGTCCCTGGCAAGGCGCTCCTCCCCGCGCTGGAGGCAATGGCGTGCGGCACGCCCGTTCTCACCACGGAGAGGCCGGAGATCGCCGAAATCATGGGAATGGACGGCCTGGGCGCTATGGTGCCGCCGGTCACATGGCACGAGGAGAACGCGCTTCTGGACGTGCAGGGCTATGTGGAGCAGCTAGAGAACTGCTACGCCATGAGTCCCGAAGCACGGGCGAACCATTCGGCCTGCTGCCAGATGGTGGTCAAGCCCCACCATTGGAAGGACGTTTACAACAAACACTGGAAGCCGCTTATCGCCGACGTGGAGTTGGAGCAGAAGTTCAAGGAAAGTCGGGTGCAGCTTAAAGGCTCAGTTCGCAACGGCGGACACGACACCAAGTTCATCGAAGACCTTGGCTATGTTGAGGAGCTTGGCTGCGAGGTGGTGCGGAAGTACGACATGGGAGGCTCGACGCAGGACGAACGGGAGCAGAACGCAGCCGTCCGTGCCCTGGGTCCGCATCCCAACGTCATCCAAATCCTGAGAGAGGGGACGGACGATGACGGGCGCTACTGGTTCGACACCGAAAAGCTGGTGCCCCTGGACCAGATGAAGGACTTCACGGACGAGGATGGGGACAGGATTCTCCAGGGGATACAGGCGGGACTCGCCCATCTCCATAAGGGCGGGGTGGCGCACTGCGATCTCATCTCGAAGAACATCCTGGTCAAGGACGGAGAGCCGATCATCTTCGACTTCGACTTCATCCAGACGGGGCTTGACCCCGAACTGGCCGCTCTCTGCGACTACGACCCGCTTCACCCGGACGCTCTGCCTTACGCAGTCCCCGTCATGGCTTCTGGAATCGCCACACGGGGCTTTCACCGCGTCGTGACCTACGTTCACAACCTGCCGTTTGACGCCAACAAGTCCACGTCGAAGCCAGACGTGCCTTATCAGCAGATCGACGGGGTTGGGGAGCGGGACTGCGACGAGCGATGGTCTTGGATGAAGCCCGACGTGGCAGGGAAGCGCGTCCTGGACATAGGCTGCAACCTGGGGTACTTCTCTGCACGGTCGTTGAAGGAAGGTGCCGAGTCTGTCCTGGCCGTGGACCGAGACAAAGCCATAGTGGAATCGGCACGTATCCTGCATCCAGAGTTGGACGGGAACTGCCAAGAGATGGACATGAACGCCACTCTCCCAGAGGGGGAGTTTGACGTGGCCTTCTGCCTCTCCGTATGGCAGCACCTGAAAGCGGGGAAACGGCCCTTGCTGGACTTTCTCAAGACCGTCCCCGTGGTCTACTGGGAGGACGCTAACTTAACAGCGGCACAACTGTACGACATGGGGTTCGGCGTGGAGCGCATCGCCCGTTCGGAACGGGGCCGCAACCTGTTCAAACTGACCAGCAAAGTGAAGGAGACGGCTCATGCCTAGAGCAGAAGAAGGCGACACATACGCGAGTTGGGCGGAGCGCGCAGGGTCAACGGACGAGATTGCCCGCAAGTCTACCGAATACGCGTCGGTCACCCTGTACGACGCCGAAGGCCGTGCTCAACTCGTGCGCGGCAGCAGCGTGAAGGACATGCTGGCTAAACGGGATGCAGAGGGCGAGCCGGTGTTCTTTGGAGAAGCGCCCAAGTAATGGAGTTCAGCATCAAGGCTCCCCATGCGGGCAACGAGAAGCCCATCATGCAACATGTCGTGGGAGACGTGCTTACCGAATGGCATGTTGGGCGGGACCAGAACACCGTCGTTCGGTCTCGGCGACCGCTTGCGGTGCCGCTGAAGGGGCCGAGTGCAGGGACGTTCTTCCTGGGCGGCATGGAGACGAGTCGCGACGAGCTGGCGGACTACCTGGAGGAAGCGGTAGAGCGCAACGCAGCGGCGACAAAGCCGGACCGTATGCCGGAAATCCAGCAGAAGATCAACCGCACACGGGAGCGGCATGGGGCGGCTATCGAAGCGGCGGTGGAGTGGCAGCAGAAGGGATACCAGTTGCCGAAGCAGACGCCACGGCAGCGTCGGGCGCTTCTGGTGCCCACGGCGGTGGCGGTGGAAGGACCGAACGGGAAGTTACAAGTGATAGGAGTCCGAAATGGCAGAGGATAAACCCGCAGCGACTGCTCCAGTAGCTGAAGCGGTGGCAGACCCGCAGTTGGCCCATATGGAGTCGGAGTTTGCAACCGAGGAGATGTCCACAGACGTTCTGGACACCAAGGAGAGAGATCGCGGGGCGCAGTACGCCAGCGAGGCAGGCATGGTCACGTTGGTGCCCTCTGGGTACGGAGACGAGCTTCGCAAGGGGCGCAAGCAGCGGGCGGACCTGGGCAACTACCTTGCCAGGCCGACCTCCGTGTCTCTGTTCAACTGGGACGGCGTACCGTCCGAGGTGCCCATCGCTTACCAGGCGGGCGGGAGCAACCCAAGCATCAGCCGCTATCTGCGGAAGAAGCATTGCAACGACTGTCAGGCAAACGGGTTCATCACCACGTTCTGCTCGGCCTGCGGGTCGCAGGACGTTGTCCGCTTCTACTACTCCAGGTACGAGGACGTGCCGGTTAAGACCAACTGGTACGGCGAAATCCGGTGCCTGTGCTCGCAACTCGGAGAGATGCAGGGTAATTGTCCACGGGACGGCGGCACACGAGACGGGCAGCCGACCGGCTTCCTGTCCGAGCAGCAGATGCTCATGCACGCCAGTTCCAAGCACCCACGGGAGTACGGCATCTGGGTCACGATGCGCCAGACGGCGTCGCTCGCTCCCCAGGTGGACGTGGACAAGCTCAGGGCGGAAGTCCTGGCTGAAGTGATGGAGCAGATGACCGCACCCGATAACGACCAGGAGACGGCGAAAGCCAGTTAGGAGCAGCCGATGGGAGTACGATCCAGGTCAACCGCTGGCGGGGCACAATTTGGCCTAGCCGTTGCCGCCGCTGTAGTGACCCTTACCGTCCCGACGACGGCGATGTGTGCGGAGTTATACGTCCGCACGGCACCGCTGGTCTACACCACGGACGGCACGGACCCCACTGCAACGGCAGGGAAGCAGGCCAACGTGGGGGATCGAATCATGCTGAACTCGCGGGACGAATGCGACAAGTGGAAGGGCATTGAGCAAACAGCGACGGATTCTGCGGTCGATGTAGAATACTACACGGATGTCTCCGGTTGAGGTGATTTGATGTCAGAAGGACCAATCATTCGCGCTCCAGCGTGGTACAACAACGGTTCGCGCTATCTGTCCTCGGTGAACCAGGGGTTCAACCTGCTCGACAACCAGAAGCTGGAATTGGGCACGGAGCAGGACGCGACCCTGTACCACAACGGCACCAGCCTGGTCATCGACGGGTCAACGCTGACCCTTGATGGCGACCTGACGTTTACCGGGGCGCAGACCATCAGCACCTCGACGGGCAACCTGACCCTCACCGCTGGAAGCTCTACGGGGGACGTACTCATTGGTGACGGTGACGACACCATTCTGTATGTAGACGGTGGCACTAATAACGTTGGCATTGGTGCGGTATCTGCCAATGCTGCTCTGAATATTGGTGGTACTTTTACAGGGTCTAGCTTTACCTCCGCAGTGCGTGTTGTCACTGCATTG
>Ga0098039_1000176_pt1 | contig 29867 bp, 25 predicted proteins | sample 6_EtaG_FD_75047 | JGI IMG/M metagenome (GOLD analysis project Ga0098039, IMG submission 75047) | Marine viral communities from the Subarctic Pacific Ocean - 6_ETSP_OMZ_AT15160 metaG | ecosystem: Environmental > Aquatic > Marine > Oceanic | place: Pacific Ocean | collected 2015-01-08 | reverse complement strand
GCGTGGCCGAACTGGCCGCCGCCGAGGGCGCCAGGCTGCTTCTGGTTGATGTTGCGGATTACGTTCAGGGCGTTGCCGCCGAGTTGCGTGACCAGGGTGCTGATGCCGTGGCTGTCCAGGCCAACCTGGAAACCTGGGCCGGCGCAGAAAGCATTATGGCCCAGGCGCAGCAGCAGTTCGGCCGCATCGACATCCTGATCAACAACGTCGGCGGCACAATCTGGGCTCAGCCGTTTGAGCACTACACCCCGGAGCAGATCGAAAAGGAAATCCAGCGTTCGCTGTTTACCACAATGTGGTGTTGTCGCGCTGTACTGCCCTACATGCTGGAGCAGAAGGGCGGTGTGATCGTGAACGTGTCGTCGGTGGCAACGCGGGGCCTGATGCGGGTGCCCTATGGCGCGGCCAAGGGTGGCGTTAATGCCATGACGGTAAACATGGCGTACGAGTATGCGCCCCACAATATTCGCGTGAATGCCGCCGCGCCCGGTGGGACCGAAGCGCCCCCGCGGCTGACCCCCCGCAATGCCAAAGAGCAAAGCGAACAGGAAAAAGCCTGGTATCAGACGCTGATCGACCAGACCACGGAAAACAGCTTCATGAACCGTTACGGAACCCTGGATGAACAGGCCGAACCGATCCTGTTCCTGGCATCGGATGCCGCAAGCTATATTACCGGGACAGTTATTCCCGTTGCGGGGGGCGATCTGGGGTAAGTCGGATTCGGATGAGGATGCGACCCAGGGTAGACAGTCAGTCATACCCTCCTTGGCCCCGGTGCTTATGCGCGCGGGGCCTTTTTTATCGTCCGGAATCACAACAAACAATAACGGATTGACGTATATGCAGAAACTTCTGAAAGATCTTTCCCTGCCGGCTGTCGTTGCCGGTTTTCTGGCTGTTCTGGTGTCTTACTCGGGCCCCCTGGCCATCTTTTTCCAGGCCGGGGCAAGCGCCGGCATCTCCACGGAGATGATGACCTCCTGGGTCTGGGCCATTTCCATGGGGGCGGCCATCTCCGGCATTGTCCTGTCCATCTGGCTGAAAGCACCGGTGGTCACCGCCTGGTCGGCACCCGGTACGGCGCTTCTGGTGGCCCTGTTCCCGGAATTGTCCCTGAACGAGGCCATAGGCGCTTACATCACGGCCGCAATCATCATCTTTATTATTGGTGTGTCTGGTACCTTCGATGCCTTTGTGCGGGCTATCCCCAAAGGCATTGCTGCCGGCATGATGGCGGGTATCCTGTTCCAGTTTGGCGTGGGGGCATTCGCAGCCATTGAGACCACGCCGGCGTTGGCGATCGGGATGCTGGTTTGCTATGTGGTTTTCCGCCGCCTGTTCCCGAAATACACCCTGGTTCTGCTGTTGGTGGCCGGTGTGGTTCTGGCCGTTGTCCTGGAGGGTGCGTCGCTGTCTGGTGTGCGCTGGAGCATCGCGGTTCCGCAGTTCATCGAGCCGGAATGGACCCTTGGATCAACGCTTAGCCTGGCCATTCCCCTGGTACTGGTGAGCCTCACCGGGCAGTTCCTGCCGGGCATGGCGATCCTCCAGGGGGCAGGTTATCCGGTCAAGGCCAAGCCAATCATCGGCGTGACCAGTCTGGTGTCGTTGCCCATGGCGTTTTTTGGCGGTATCACCACGGTGGTGGCGGCGATCACGGCCGCCATCTGTACTGGCAAGGACGCCCATGAAGATCCGTCGCGCCGTTATGTGGCGGGCGTGTTCAACGGGGTGTTCTATCTGGTGGGTGGTCTGTTCGCCGGCACCATTGTCAGCCTGTTCACCTCGCTGCCGGCGGCGTTTGTCGCGGTACTGGCAGGCCTGGCGCTGCTGGGCGCCATTGCCGGCAACCTCTACTCGGCACTGGAAGACGCCAGCCACCGGGAAGCGTCGCTGATCACTTTCATTGTTACTGCTTCCGGCATGTCCCTGTTCGGGTTGTCGTCGGCCTTCTGGGGCGTGGTTATTGGCTATGGCTGCTATCTGGTACTGAACGGCAGCGCGGGCAGAAAATGATCGGTGGATGGGGTAGGCTGGTGGCCTATTCATTCCGCAGACTGAGTGGCCATGACTGAACCGACCAACCCGCCCTTCCGCTTCCGTTTCCGTGTCCGCTACGGCGAGTGTGACGCTCAGAGTGTGGTGTTCAACGCCCGCTACGCGGACTATGTGGACATTTCCGTCAACGAATACATCCGTACCCTGTTCGGGGATTACCAGAATCTGCTGGACCAGAACCTGGATATCCAGGTGGTTAGCCTTACGGTGAACTACCGCGCGCCGGCGCGATTTGACGAGGTGCTGGAGGCGCGGATAAAGGTGGGGCGTCTGGGGAATACGTCCTTCACCCTGCATTTGGAATTTATTCGCTTCGGTGACGAGCAGCTTGTGGCTGAGGCGGATATTACCTATGTGCTGATCCAGCCCTCTGAAATGGCCAAGACGCCGATACCGACGCATATCCGTGGGAAGCTGGAGGAGGGAGGTCCCGGCGTGCTGATTAGTCACGCCGGGGAATAATCGGTTCAGCCTGCCTGGAGCGCCTGAAGCACCGCTTTGGCGGTACCTTCGGAAGACGCCGGGTTCTGGCCGGTGATCAGTTTGCCGTCCACCACGATGTGCGGTGCCCAGTCATCGCCCTTGGAGTAGGTGGCGGTGTTTTCCTTCAGCATATCTTCCAGCAGGAAGGGAACCACGTTGCTCAGGCCCACGGCGTCCTCCTCGCTGTTGCTGAATCCGGTCACCTCTCGGCCGCCCACGATGTTCTGGCCGGGCTTCACTTCCACGTTCTTGAACACACCGGGGGCGTGGCAGACCGCGCCAATGACTTTGTCCTGTTCATAGGCGGTCTTGATCAAGGCAATCGATTTGTCGTCCTCAGCCAGGTCCCAAAGCGGACCATGGCCGCCGGGGTAGAAAACGGCGTCGTACTCATTCATGTCTACATCCGCCAGTTTCTTGGTGCTTACCAGGGACTCCTTGGCGTGGGCGTCCTGCTGGAAGCGGCGGGTGGTGTCGGTGAGCGCCTCGTCAGCTTCACTGTTCGGGTCCACGGGCGGGCGGCCGCCCTTCGGCGAGGCGATGGTGATGTCCGCGCCGGCATCGCTGAACACGTAGTAGGGCGCTGTGAATTCTTCCAGCCAGAAGCCGGTTTTATGCCCGGTATCCCCCATCTGGTCGTGCGAGGTGAGAACCATCAATATCTTCATGCTATTCGTCCTTCTTGATCCTGGGTGGATTCAAACAATGGCCTTATAGACTGTGTTGCGGTAGTCATTGGCGAAATCAACCGCCAGTGCCTGGAAATACGGCCGTGCGTTGCAAACAGATGCTGTGGATGTCACTTACAGTCTATCGGCTATACTTAAGTCAATAATGGATGAAAGGCTGAACCGGCCTAGCGGTCATCGGTTCTGCGATCAACACATGGAAGGATGATCCCCGTGCATCACTGTGTATCCCGACTGTTCACTGGTTTGATTGTTTGCCTTATTCCCTTGATAGGCTCCGCGCAGGATGGCCGAATTGTCACTGTCGGTGTTAATCACGCGCCGCCCTACCGAGTGGTTACAAACCACGAGGTAACCGGCCTTTACGTCGACATATTCAACGAGATTGCTGATAGGGCTGGTTGGAAGGTGAGCTATGTGGAAGCTCCATTCCGCCGTGTACTGCTTATGATGGAAGAGGGCAAGATCGATATCATGCTAGGGCCACTCAGGTCCGAGGAACGGGAGCGAGTGATGGTGTTTGTGGCACCGGTGTACCCACCCGAACGAAAGCTCTTTTTTTACCGTCGCGATGAACATCGCATCACGCACTATGACGATCTGCGTGGAAAGAAAATTGGTGTGCTTTCCGGTGCCAAGTACTTTGAACGCTTCGATAACGACGAAGACCTGGTCAGGGAACCGATAGCTCATTATGAAAATCTGATGAAGATGCTGGAAAAAGACCGGGTGGACGTGGTGCTTGCCCCCGAACTGGTCGGGCGCTATACCGTCAACCAGTTGGGGGTGAGCGTCTCTGTGTCGCCTTACCAGGTACCGGGTGAGCATTCCTACATTGCGATATCACGGGCGTCGCCACTGATTGACGATCAGGGGGAGATAAACAGGGTGTTTGAACAGATGCGGGCTGAGGGTACCTACGACAAGCTCGTCATGGGCTACCAGGATCACGCCAGCCAATGACACCGGACCGGAACGATTTGTGGTTCCTGCCACTGGGCGGCACTGGCGAAATTGGCATGAACCTCAACCTGTATGGCCACGACGGCCACTGGCTGATGGCGGACCCCGCCTTTATCGCCGACCGCCGCGGCCGGCAGGCATCCGGATTTCGAACTGGAGGCGGGCGACACGGTCATCTTCAGCGCCCGTGCCATCCGGCACGGGAGGAGCTCGAGTTGATGTGTCGTTGGGTACGACCCGCCATCGCTATTCCGGTCCATGGTGAGGCGGAGCGTATGAAAACGCATGCGGCTATTGCCAGAACAGAAGGTATTCCCAGAGCCATGGTTGGTCGCAATGGCGACTCGTTTGTGATCCGGCCGGTGCCGGGTGTTCGTCGGCAGGTGGCTGACACCGGTCGCCTGGGGTGGGAGAAGAATGTGCTGGTACGGGTTGAGTAGACGGATGTTACGAGCTTTATGCGCTCTGTGTATCTGGCTTACGGTGCTGATGGCGCCGGTGATCGCCAGTGCGTCTCCGGAAACCCGATGCAAAACACTGACCGTGAGCGGCAACCCGGAGTATCCGCCGTTGCTGTGGCGAGATCCTCAGAACCCGGAGTATCTCGTTGGCGCGGTGCCGGCGCTGCTGCGGGAAATTGTCGAGCCTCTGGGACTGGAGGTTATTGTCCGTGACCTGGGGTCCTGGGCCCGAGTACAACATGTCGCCCGCAAAGGTGATATTGATATGGTAGCGGGCGCGTTCATCACCTCCGAGCGCATCCGCTACATGGATTATCTGCTTCCACCAATCACCCATCTTCCCACGGCTGTGTGGGTGCCAAAGGACAACCGCTTTGTTTATCGCCATTGGCCAGATCTATTGGCCAAGCGAGGCAGCACCCTTATCAATAACAGCTTTGGCCAGAACTTCGACCGATATGCGGACAACAACCTTCGCATCGTAGGCGTCAGGACGATCGAACAGTCGTTCCAGATGGCTTTGGCAGGGCGTGTGGATTATGTTCTTTACGAGGTGCTTCAGGGCCAGGTGAAGTTGGAGAATATGGGCATTGCGAACCAGTTTGTTGCGTTGGCGCCTCCCGTTAGCCGGGAAGGGCTTTTCTTCACCTTTTCAAAGGCGTCAGCTTGCAACACATTCGCGCTACGAGAGGCCATAGCCGACCGGTTGTTTGACCTGGTGGACTCCGGACGTGTTGACCAATTGATTAACGAATATACCTTGGTTTATACCGGCAGGCCGTGAACCGTTGGTATGCACAATCAGATTCAAGGCGAAGTTTCGAAGGTCGTTTGGTGTCCCAGTGTCAGTCCGTTGTCGATAAATCGCTGCAGAACAATGCCATAGGTGCCATCGGGCACTTCCCTTGCAATCTCCAATGCCTGGCCAGCGGCGTTTTTTGCCCCACTGCTTAAATCCAGTAAACGGTATTTCGGTGGGCGCTTTTTGTTTTCGTCCCTGACCAGCATGGCTTTAGGTTTGCGCCTGTTCTTCGGATTTGAGGCGATAACAATGGCCACTTCGCCCGTTTTCATATCAACGATGGAGCCGGGCGGGTATATGCCGATCATCAATACGAACTCCCGTGCCAACTCCGGATCGAACTGGGTGCCCCGAAATCGGTGGATGATCTCCAGCGCTTCCATGGAGGACCGCCCCTTGTCATACGCCCGGTTACTGGTGATGGCGTCGTAGGTGTCAACAATGGCGACGATCTTCGCGAAGTAGGGGATTTGATAATCGACCAGGCCGCGGGGATAGCCTTTCCCGTCCAGGCGCTCGTGGTGATTGTAAGCGACGTCCACCGTCGCGTGGACGACTCGAGGCAGGGACATCAGCATGTCGCGGCCCCAATTGGCGTGATTCTGCATGATGCCGTGTTCTTCGGGCGTCAGTGCGCCGGGTTTTTGCAGTATTTCCGCCGGAATCTTGGACTTTCCAATATCATGAAGCAGGCCGCATAGCCCGAGAGTTCGAATTTCTTCTTCAAGCAACCCCAAGCGCTTTCCAAACGCTGCGGACAGTATGGACACGTTCAGGCAATGCTCGGCGGTGTACTCGTCCTTGTGCTTTAACTTGGTCAGCAAAAGCAGCGCATCGTCGTTGCGTAAAATGCTGTCCACACAATCGTCGACAACTTCCCTTGCCCGGTTTATGTCCAGAGTCCGGCCAAGGCGAAGCCCGGACATGATTCCTTGCGCAACCTTCTTCGCTTCCTCGTAATGGCCGGAGGCATTGCGGATTTCGTAGTTTACGTCGACCTTGTTGATATAGGTGACGCGCTTAGTGATGCGGCCATTGTCCCCATTGGCGCTTGGGGCAGGTTTGACGGTTGAGCGCTTTTGGGTAGCCGGCTTCTTGCTGATTTTCAGGAAGCTGGCCTTCTCGCGCCTTCGCTCGGGCTCGGAAGGTTTCTCGGGGTATTCGGGATTCTTGACCTTGCCCTCAATAATGACTTTTCGGCATTGGGCCTGTAGGGCATCGATGTCGTCCTGCTTCTGGACGATGAAGCCCTGAAGCAGGAAATCGGTTTCTTCCCAGGGACGATCGAGCTGAACCACATGCATACCGATGCGCAGCTCGGAAACGTCAATTTCAAGTTCGACGGTTTCGTAACGCATGGCACCGTTCCCGATACATATGTGTCAATAGTAGATGCCATTGCGCTCACCGTCATTATTCCTTCCGCGTATTTTTGTTGCAGGATTTTGAAACATTGTGTGACATCAGGCTGGTGGCCGAACAACAGGCGATTACCGACACCACCACGGCAGGCCCCGCGGGAATATCTTGGCTGGCGGACAACCAAAGCCCAAGGCCATGTCCCGCAAAACAGCATGACGACGCGATCAGAAGTCCGTAGCCCCTCAGGTGACAGAGCATTAACGGTGCTGCGATCAACGAGGCAAACACCACGTAAATACCTGCCGTATCCACCGTCAGGGTGACCACCACGGCAAACAGGGGCAAAAACAGCGTTGATCGAACCCGGTCATTGCCTGCGTTGTGCCAGAGTAGAACAGCCAGGGATACGACCGCCAGCGGGATCAACGATAGGCCGGTGACCCAGAGCAAATCGCCGTTGAGCGTTCTGGCCAGTTGCTGCGCTCCGTGGGGGTCGTTGCTCACCACCAGCGTTGCCAGGCTGGCGCCCAGCACATAGAGGGTGCCGATCATCGCTTCCCGATAAGCCGGCACCAGTTTCAGGATCAGAGAAACCAGTCCCACCGCCAGCAGCGCAAACAGCAAGCCGCTGATGGGCAGGCCCACAAGGGTGTGGTTGGGCATCAAGGCCAGCCCGGCCAGTGAACCCAACGCTGCCCACTGGGCGATGGCGAGGTCTGCAAACACCACACCCCGTGCCAGCACACAGTGCCCCAGGGGCACGAGGCTAACGGCCATCAGCAGGCTTGCCCCCAACGGGGTCAGCAGCCAGAACCAGTCAGCCATGGTCGGCCGCCTTCTGATGATGCGCCAGACGATCTATGAGGTGATCGATCAGCTCTGCCAGACTGTCCGTCTCCGGTTGATCGTTCACCGTACCTGGAAGAACCTCGATGGGAAGCTGCGTCTGATTGGCAAGCCACCGCGCAGGTCGTTCGTCCTGATAGGTGGCGATCAGTATGAGCTTTACCCTTGCCAGGGCCGGATCTGACAGTACGTCGCTCAAATGCGAAGCACTGGGGGGCAGGCCCGGTTTCGGCTCCAGGTCTATCGCCGATTCCACACTCAGCCAGCGAAGCAGGTAACCGAACGTGGAATGCTGGACAGCCACCGACAGACCTCCCAGGTTGTCCGCCGCCTGACGCCATCGGGCAGTGTCCAGTTTCCAGCGCACCTGCCACTGCCTCTGCCGCAGACGGATGGCGTTCTCATCGCTAGGTGCCAGTGCCACGAGTCGATCTGCCAGGGCATCGACAACGACGGGCAGCCGGTCCGGATCCAGGTGAATGTGAGGGTCACCCTCGGGATGGACGTCGCCCATGCTTCGGTCCACATGATCATGGGGCTGGTGCAGGCTTACCTGCTCCGCAGTAAAGAACAGGCCCGGTTTTCCGGGCTGAACGTCCCGGTTGGAGGCCCGGCTGATCAGTGCCGGCAACCAACCTGCTTCCAGCGAGGCGCCCGTGCAAACAGCGATGTCCGCGCGCCGCATGGCGGCAATCAGGCTGGGTCTGGCTTCGATGTAGTGGGGGTCCTGTTGGGCGCTGGTCGCGGTGTGGATATCGGCATCCGGAACCAGCGCCCTGGCCAGATCGGCCCATTCGGGTTCACAGGCAAAGACATTGAGGGCGGCCTGGGCCGGCATGACTGCCAGCCCGAGCATGGTTGCTGCGACGAGTTGTTTAAAAGCCATGGGCACCGTGCGCTCCGAAGCTCATCACGTATTGCAGAATCACTGTGTTGTCTGCCTGATCGAAGCCGTCCGCGTCCTGGTGGGTGTATTGCAGGCGCACAGTAGAAAAGTGTGAGTGGGACCAGGCCAGCATCACGTCTGTCTCTTTCAATTCCTGGTCGTGGAAATGGTCGCCGTGGGCTTCTTTCAGCTCCACCTGCCCGTAGCGTGTGCCGACGGACCATTGTGGTGCAAACTGATACACCGCCGATGCATACCAGCCTTCGTGAACATCATCCGAGGTTGCGTGTTCGTTCAGGTTGTCGGCGTACAGGTATTCGCCGCTGAGCGTCAGCTGCTGTTGGCGGTTGTTGCCATCCGGTGCCCACTTCCACACCAGGTCGGTGATGTAGAGGTTTTCGCCGGTGTAACCGGCACCGTGGCTGTGGCCGCCATGGTCATGGTCGCCGTGATCGTGGTCGTCGTGGTCATCACCATGCCCACCCTGGATCTGCCGATTGTTCAGGTAGGAAAAGCCGGCCTGCCAGCTGTGGGAGCGTGTGAGGTCTCCCCCAACGCGTGTATTGACGGTATAGACGCCGATGTCTTCGTCACCTTCAGACAGCCTGCCGCCGTCAAACGCCTCGGCGCCGATCTGCCAGTAAAACGGCACTGGCAGCAACAAGTTCAGGCGCAGGCCATCGTCGAAGTAGTGGCTGCCGAGCAGCGCCCGATAGACCGCCGGGCGCTCAACGAAATCGTCTTCGTGCAGGTGGCGGCTGTTCAGGTAACCCACCTGGGACAGAAACCGGCCGCCGCGAACACTGAGGTTGTAGGGCATGCCGGTGGTCTGCAGGAAGGCTTCCTCCAGTTCCAACTCGGTTTCGCCTTCGTGATCTTCCAGTACCGCCGTTAGACGTCCTTCAAACAGATTGTCGATGGGTGAGGACAGCGACAGTTCGGTATGGCCCAGGCCAAATCCCTGGCCGCGATGTGACAGAGCCGTCGCGTTCTGTTTGTAGTAACCGTCCAGGATCACGCTGACATCGGGGTTCAGTTCGTTGGCCTGAAGGGCGTTAAACGGGAGAGTGGCCAGCGCAACTGCGCTGGCACCCATGCTAAATCGTTTCATAGGGTTCCTCTGACTGCGGGAAATAGCGTGATGGCCCTGGTCCGCGCATCACTCGGCGTGGTCGTGGTCATGGTCGTCATGGGAGTGATCGCCATCTGGCAATCCCAGCCAGACCAGTCCGGAAGCGGCGAAGTCCAGATCGATCGTGCGGACAATGTCACCATCTTGGGTGTCGATTTCGGTGATGGTCTGGTCGTTAGGGTTAAGCACGAACAGGCGATCTTCCGCGCCCGACCTGGCAATCGACGGAGAGGCGTCTTCGTCCCCGATCGGGCCAGTCACGTCAATGGTCGCGGCCAGGGCCCAGTCGTCGGCAGGGTGGAAAAGTCGCAGTTTGCCGTCGTCGCCCATGACATAAAACACCTCTCCGTGGGCATCGAAGCCCTGGGCAATTCTCTCCACATCGTCGTCAAGGACCAGTTCGCTGTAGTTGTCAGCGGCGGCTTCGGCATCGATCACGAAAAGCTGGTTGCCGGCAATGCCCACCAACTCTTCGACATCGTGATGCCCCTCGAATGTCCCAATCCGGCCCTCGGGCGTCAGGGAAGCGGGGTTGCCCAGCTTGATCGTCGGGTAGCTGGCATCGTGCAGGTCGATGGCCAGGACGCCATCGCTGCAGCCAAACGCCACTACGTGTGCATTCGCCGCGGCGCCATGCAATCGGGGGCAGGTTTCGTTGTAGCGTTCCTCGAACTCGAAGGCGCCGTTGACGAAATCGTAGCGTTCCACCTGGTCCGGCAGGGTGGTGTCGGTTACGGCGGCGTCCCGGTAGGTGACAAACAGTTTGCCGTCCGCGAGTTTGGCAACACCGTGCATGTTGTTGTCGAGGTCGAGTGAGGCTTCGGCGGTTCCGCCACCAAGGGATTCGTCGGTGAACACGGTGACTTTCGAGCTGGCGGCATCCGACCCGTCAAAGAAAACAATGCCGCGCTCTTCGCCGAGAGAATAGTGGGTTGGGCGGTTGTCGTTCAGGGACAGGTTCAGCATGGTTGGCGTTTCCGCGTAGTCATGCATGTGGTCGCCGTGGTCTTCGGTGTAAAGGCCGCTGTCGATAAAGGAAACGAGATCATCGCCGCGCTGGATAGCCACGGCGTAACGGCTGTCGGGGCTGCTATAAAGCCGGGGAGCTTCACCTGTCGTTTCAAAGGTGGCCAGCGTATCAACCTCGTCATCAATGCCGAGAACCTTGATGGCACCGGCATCAGTATCGAACAGCGCCAGACGACCGGCGGTGTCGATATCCGTGTGCTCATGGGCGTCATCGTCCGAGCTGCCGCCGCACCCGGCGATCAGAACCGCAGAGAGCGCAATCGCCAGGGGAGAGCGGAACGGAAAGGTCCCGAGTCGGGAAGTATCTGAATCAGCATGAGGTCGCATTCTAATCTCCGTTTTCAAAACGTTATAACGTTGCTTTTTTGAGTGAGTCAGCGCCAGTTTGGTGGCAGCAGATTATCGATTCCGCTATTAATGTTATGTTATAACATAATTAATGTGAACCCCTGATGTTTAACCAGTTGGGGTTTGGAACTGAGAGAGGATCAAAAATGATTATTAAAAACCATCGTTTACCCGTTACCTTCCTGCCCAGTCGCTCCAGGAAGCCGGAGAAAGCCTTGGTGAGGAGGATGAAAGAAGCGTGGCGGACCAGCTGCTGGATCAGGACCAGCTGCTGGCTGGCAAGGCATTCTGGCAAACTCTCAACGATCCGTTTCCTGTCTGGGAGTAGACTGGCTTTGGGTGCCTTGGCTGGTCTGGCGTTTCAGGTCCAGCCACGCCTCAAAGATGCTGCTTGCATTTCCGGCCAATTGGGTCGCTGTTTGGCTCATGGCACCGTCTCCTGTTTGCCCTGATTCAATGAAAGCCTAGCAGCAAAAAACATGAATGCAAACGATTCCCATTAACAAATTGAGATGTAAACCACGCCTGGTATTCAAAACAAGCAACCCTATGGTCGTTCGCTACCTATCTGTATACACTCTGGGAATCCGAGCCCGGACTTTTACATGGGGCTCCCGACACCAGGAGGTAGTAGTCGATGGCAATCTGGACTCGCAGCATTCCCACCCTTGAACAGATGGCAGACGCCAGCAAAAACACCGCCGTAGACGCCATGGGCATCGAATACGTGGAAATTGGTGACGACTATGTGATCGGCCGAATTCCTGTGGACGAGCGCACGGTGCAGCCGTTTGGCATCCTTCATGGTGGTGCGTCTGTGGTGCTGGCGGAAACCCTGGGCAGCATGGCGGCCAATTATTGCTTGCGAAAGGAAAGCCAGATAGCGGTAGGGCTGGACATCAACGCCAACCACATCCGCTCGGTTACCAAGGGGTGGGTCTATGGCACCGCGCGGCCTGTCCATATTGGTGGCACAACGCAGGTATGGGAGATCCGGCTGGAAAACGAGGAAGGCAAGCTTACCTGTATCTCAAGGCTCACCATGGCCGTCATCGACCGGGGCTGAGACTTCCGGTGCCTTGCGGCTGAGGATGCCCTGTTCGATAAAGTCCTTCATCACGATGCCGTAGCTTTCATCCGGCACTTCCCGGGCAATCTTGTAGGGTTGCCCGTCACTGTCGGGAGTGTCTTTCAGCAAGTCGACTTCGCGGAAGGTTGCCAGCGGTTGCTTATGGGCGTCGCGAACCAAAAGCACTCTGGGTTTGAGCTTGCTGTTGGCGTGGGTGGTCACCACAATGCCGACCTCGTTGTTGGTCATTTCCACGATGGAACCGGGTGGGTAAACGCCGATCATGCGGATAAATTCCACCGCCAGCTCCGCATCGAACTGAGCACCCTTGTTGCGGTGGATGATCTGCAGCGCTTCCATCGAAGCCCGTCCCTTGTCATAAACCCGTGAGCTGGTGATGGCGTCGTAGGTGTCCACCAGCCCCACGACCTTCGCGAAAAATGGGATCTGGTGCCCGGACAGACCGCGTGGGTAGCCTTTGCCATCCATTCGTTCATGGTGTGAGTAAGCCACGTCAACGGCGGAGTGGGCGAGGCGGGGCAGCGCGGCCAGAACATCCCGGCCGAAGGTGGTGTGATGCTTCATGGCCGCGAATTCCTCGGGCGTAAGTGCTCCCGGTTTGTTCAGGATCTCATCGTCGATGCGCATCTTGCCAACATCATGAAGCAGGCCGCACAGGGCAACAGTGCGAATCTCTCCTTCCAGCAGTCCCAGGTGTTTGGCAAACGCGGCCGAGAGGATCGACACGTTGATGCAGTGCTCAGCGGTGTATTCGTCTTTATTCTTGATCTTGGTGAGTAGCAAAAGTGCATTGTCGTTTCGCAGTACGCTGTCGACGCAACTATTCACCACCTGATGGATCTGGTTCATCTCCAGGGTGCGTCCCAGCCGCAGGTTGGACATGATGCTCTTCGCAGTGGCCTTGGCTTCGTTGTAGCTCATCCGTGCCGCTGACATCTCTTGGCGGGCGTCTACCTTGTTGACATAGGTAACCTTGCGCTTGGGTATGGAAGACGAGGACTGTGAGGTGGCTGCGGCGCCTGAGGCGCCATTTCTGGCGGACGTTTTGCGACTGCTGATCGGTGACCGCTCAAAGGGATCAGACGCAACATGAACCTTTCCTTCAACGATGACCGTTTCACACTGTTGTTGAACCGCGAGTACGTCGTCCTCGGTCTGGAGAATAAAGCCCTGTAGCAGGAAGTCGGTGTTTTCCCACGGACGGTCCAGACGAATCACATGCATCCCGATCTGTAACTGAGATACAGGGATTTCCGTTTCAACAATGTCTTCCCGGGCCATGGGCATACTGCGCAGTCTCGAAACCGTTAATGGCACTGAACAGGATTGGCTCTGATCAGTCTTTAAGCACCACGACGAAAGTATGAGTGAATGACGCTTCAGTGTATCGCGCGATTTCTAAAATGTTGTCAAATGCTGTAACGGAACATGGCAGATTCGTGATGTCAGACTAGCGCGCACTAGCGCCCCTGCAACATGAAGGTTTCGTACTCCAGTTTCTCGAACTTGCGGGAGAGCAACCATAGCCCGGTCAGCGCCGAAAGCAGCGTGGCCGCCGCAAAGCCATACCCGTAGAACGACGCGCCCAGTTCAATGGTGATAAACGTGAACACGATATTGCCAAAGAAGAACAGTGCACAGAGAGTAACGTTGATACCTCGTGCATCGAGGTAGAACAGCACGTTCTGAATGGCCAGTAACAACAGCTGGATGCTGACCGCCACCAGGTCAATGTGGAACAGCGGCAGGTACAACGGAGAAATCCCGATGGCCGCCAGTATCTCCTCGCTCCAGAGGAAAACAACAATGACCGTCAACCCCTGCACTTTGAAGATCTCGTAGATGCCGTTGCGGGCAACAATCACCATCTGGTCCCGGAACCGGTTGATCCGCTCAAGCGTGTCGCCCTCCCTGACGGCGTTGTAGAAGCGCTCATACGCCTCCGCAAAGTCGGTTTCCATTCGTACCAGGAACACCGCCATGCCGGGAATAATGGACAGGTAGGCGAGGAAGATGGGCAGGTCGTAGATCACCGATGCGCGGAGGCTGGCGATGATCGGCTGAGACGTGTCCGGATGGAACCAGAAGATAAACTTGTCCGCCCACACGGCGGCGTTGAACAGCAGACCGGTGAGGATCAACGCCGGAAAGATCTGCCGCCGCCGGGTAAAGTCGAAGCGAATAAAATGATTGCCCGGATACTGCCGGATAATGGTGTAGAAGAAGCTGAAAAACAGCAGGCTGTGGCCCAGCAATAGTCCGGCCAGAAGCCCCTCCAGGCCAAATCGCGACAACACCATGGCGCTGACCACGGCCGTGGCATAGCCCAGCGCGAACACCACCACAATACGGCGATAGGATTTCATACTGGAGAGAAAGATGGTGACTGGCCAGAGGTTGCACAGCACCACGAAGTTGGCCAGCATCAGCAACCGGTACAGTACCGATGTCTCTCCAAAGAACAGCATCATGGCCATCAGCCCAAGCCCCAGCGAGAGCAACGTGGTTATCCAGATCAGCCCCATCAGGTTGGGCAGGATCAGGTCACTGCGTTTTGCGTACAGCCGATCCGCCACCCAGCGGGTAAATACATGTTGGAAAAGGCCCGACAGGGTTAGTGATACTGCCATCAGGTAGGTGACCGATACCAGGAACTGCACAACTTCGGTATCGGACACCGCCAGCGTGAAGCTGATGATGCCGATCAGCATGACACCCAGCACTGACAACACCCAGGGACCCGAGCTGATGATGCCGGCCAGGCCATAAGCCTCGAACAGATTCAGGAAACTGTCGCGCTTCAGGATGCGGCGGATTTCGAAACCAATGCCTGCCATTAGTTGTTCAGCCCCCTGTTGTAGATCTCTCGGTAGGCGCCGAACATGCTATCCAGGGTATAGAACTTCTGTACCCGCTCCAGCCCCGCTTTCTGAGCCTGTTGCCATTGCTCGGGGTTCGACAGCAGCCGCACCGCTTCCCGCGCGGTCGCTTCAGGATCTGCGATGGGCACCACAGCACCGCTGGCGCCCAGTGCACGGTCTTCGTCGCTGGCGCCTTCCAGTAATTCGCGGCAAGCGCCCACATCGGTAGCCAGGCAGGGCAGGCCCGCAGCGTGGGCCTCCAGGATTACCAGCGGCAACGCTTCGGAAATGGACGTCAGTACCATCAGCCCAAGCTGAGGAAGAATGTCGTTGACGTTCTGGAATCCCAGGAATTTCACTCGTTGGTTGAGGCCCAGGCTATCCACCAGTTCCTTGCACTCGCGTACGTAGGTTTCGTCCTCGTCTTCCGGACCGACGATCCAGCCCTCCACGTCGGGAATGGTTTCGCTGACCGAGCGCATGGCACGGATAAAGGTTTTTATATCCTTGATGGGAACGACCCGCCCGACCAGTCCCAGCACTTTCGGGATGTGGTCGGGGCGGGCCTTCCTTGCGGCGTCGAAGCGGGTGGGCTCAATGCCGTTGGGAATGATACAGGTACGTTCAGGCGGTGCTCCGTCCTGAAACTGCCGTTGCTGATTGCCCTGGTATAGCGACACGATCGGGTCCGCCTGCTGGTAGGCCAGTCGTCCAAGGGCCTCGAAAAAACGGATCCAGAGCCGGCGAATGTATCCCAACTGCTCATTCAGCGTACCGCTGACCTGGTCCGTGGGGTCGTGAATCCACTGGGCCTGGGAGAGGTCAATCTTGCGTTCCTTGGTGTAGATGCCATGTTCACTGAGCGCGAAGGGAATGCCCCGCTGCTCGCTGGCGATGGCGCCGAGCAAGCCCGCGTAACCGGTGGAAATGGAATGCAGCATGCGCACGGCCGGCATCTTTCGCGCCACTTCGGCGAGCTGGAACAATGGCGCGTGCATGATACGGATCGACCAGAAATAGTCGACAAAGGACGGCTCCGTACAGTATTTACGGTAGTTCTCGTCAATCATCTCCCAGCTTTCTTCACTGTAGAGGAAGTCGTCACGGCTGATACCCTGCTTCTGGCCCAGGTCGGCAAACACCTTGTGGAGGATGTCTGGCGGTACTGACTTTTCGGACTTGAACTGCTCGTGCAGGCACTTCTGGGCCTCGAAGGCGGCCTTGTTACCCCGACGTGGCCGGGGTTTGCCAGCAGCTTCGGTGTCCATCAGGTAGTGGCATTCCAGGTGAGTGACATTGTCTGGCAGGACATACTGTTGCTCGCCGTAATGTGCGCGGTCGCCGCCCAGAAAGATCAGGGCGAAGGTGTATTCCGGCAAGCCGGTAATGACCTGGTGCACCCAGGAGGATACCCCGCCCCGGATGAACGGATAGGTGCCTTCCAGCAACAGGGCGATGTCAGCTTTGGGCGTTACGCTGGTTTTGGGTAATGTCATAACCATGACTCGATAACCGGTCGGTTGGCGGGGTGGAAACGCTCAAGAGGGCAGGCCGAAAGATGTTGGCGCACCTGAGCAAAGTCCCGGCGCAGGTACGCGACTTCCCCCAGGTAGGGCATGATCAATTCCGGTGACGAGCCGCCGGCAAGCGCCGAACGGAAGGCCTCTTCCGCGTTATCGATGTTACCCAGGGCGAGTTCCACACGGCCGAGCAGGCGCCAGTCGTTGTGTTGGGAGCGTCGGGCCACCAGTCGTCGTAGCAGTTTCCCCGCACTGTCCAGGTAGTAGTGTCGCAGGCCGCCCTGGGCCAGGCCCAGATAAGCCATTTCCCACCAAACCTGTGCCAGCCTCCGCTGAAGGGAAACACTGGTCAGGTCGTCGGCGTTCTGCAGTGACTGCTGGAGAGTGCCGGCCCGTTGGGCCAGGGTTTTCTCTTTTTGCTCAAGCATGGAATAGGCCAGCAATCGCACATCGTCAGACGGGTCTTTCAGAGCTTCACGCAGAATTTCAATGGCGTCCCGGTCGTTCATCTGGCGAGTGGCCATCAGTGCTTTCAGGCGTTTGTCGGTGCTAATGGCTTCGCGCAGCACCTGGCGAAGGCCGCCCTGGCTGTAAACCACCTGTAGATCCATATCGATCGGCTGGAATGGCAGTTCGGGGATGTCCACTTCCTGCCAGGGTATGTCGCGACTGGACCGCGGTAGATACAGTGCCAGCAACATGCCCAGTACCAGGCCCACGCTGCCAATGAAAGGGATGGCAAACTGCAGGGTGAACAGGAAGACACCTGTGGTAATGGGCTGCCCGCGATAGCGCGACGGCATCAATGGCAGCAGGATCAGGGTGAGCAGCGCACAGGCCATGGCATGGGCGATCAGGTAAGCGGCCAGCTCAAGGTTGCCGGCGGTGGGTGATAGCAGTCCGGTGACGCCGCCGGTTTCCAGCGCCAGGGCGAGCAGTGCAAACCAGCTATTGGCCATGGCTGTTCTTTCCCTGGTTGTGCTCTCCCTGGTTGTCGAACAGGAAGGCCTGCACCCACTCATCGGCCTGGGCCCGATTACGGACTTGCAGGGTTTGCGGTGTCACCAGGTCACTGGCATGCAACCCCAGCTGTTCCCTCAGTCCGTCGTCCAGCCGTTGTAGATAGCCGGCCAGGCCCAGTTCATCGGTGAGCGGCATCAAAACAACGATGTAGCGCTGATTGCCGGCCCGATGCTCGGCAATCACATCAAGGCCCCGGCGGACTTTTTGAATATGGTCGGCAATCAACTGGCCATTGCGGCTGTCGGCCAGCGGCAAGCCCACCATCGCTGCGGGTAGGTTGAAGAATTCCGCGTCGCGGCCTGCACGGGCCAGATGGCGCCGGAAGTAACGCCATTCCGGTGATCCGCCGGCCTGTATTTCCGAGTGTTCATGGGCGATGTCTGCCATGTGCCCGGCCAGGATCGCCAGCAGTCGCAACGAGCGAGCCTCGAAGCTGAAAAAGGGCATGGCCTCGATAACACACAGGCCGATAAAGCGATCTTCGGAGTCAATCAGGGGAATGGCTGCCAGCAGATCGGTGTCGAGGTCGCCCATACGCTGGCGGAACTCAGTCTGCACCGACACCAGTTTCCGTTCCGCCAGTGCGTGCAGCAGCAGTGGATCTTTCAGGTCCACCTTGCGGAAGCGACCGACCGTTGCCAGTGGTTCCGGTTCGGGTACGCCATTATTGACGGCGTAGATGCCGGCAATCTGCAGTTGTCCGTAACGCCCCAGTAGCTGGAGCATCAATGAGGCCGTCTCCTGATTCAGGCCGGCCTGACCGGCTTCGCCAATCTGCGCGTACAGGCGTCTAAGCGCCTCTCTCAGGCTGCTGGAGCTGCCGGCCAGTTGTTGCTCGAGTCGGTCATGGGACACCTTGAGCAGATAGTAGTTGCGGGTGAACTCTTCCAGGCGGGAACCGCGGTAGTCGTTGCTCGCTTCCAGTTTTTGCTGCTGGCGGCCCCAGTAGTCCCGAAACTCACCCGCCAACAGGCTGATGCCGAGTACCCCGGTGGTCCACACGTAGGGAAAATCACGGGTGCCGCTGGTGATCTCAAACCGCAAGTGAAAACCCAGGGCGGCGATGATGATCAGGGCTGAAATCAGCGCCATGAAAAAGCCGTACCTCAGGCCTACCAGTAGCGGTCCCAGCACGGGCCAGGGAAAGTTTCCCGTCAGATAGAACGGATCATCCGGCCGGTGCCAAACGCTAAAGGCCAGGAAAAACGCGGTAATCAGCAGGGTTTCCAGCCACTTCAGCGCAATGGGTACCCGTACCTTCTCGCCCGTTATCTGCTCTGCTTCGTCCATAGTGAACCCTGTTGCTCAGGCGGTATTATTGGCTTTCGATCAGTGGCATGGCGTTGGCCAGCTCGTCCAGAACCTTATGGGCCGCCACGCTCAGGCTTTCACGACCCCATCCCGTGCGGGCCGAGGTGCCGGACCAGACGACGCGATTGTCGTCTGCGTTGCGTATTTCCAGGGTAATGCCTACGGCGGGCTCGCCATCCAGCCCACTTTTGTAGCGCCATTCTTCCACGGTGCCCGTGAACAGGTAGTCCGCGCCATCGTTGCGGGCCGTGGCGAGAGCTGTTTGCTGTCGTTCACTGCTTTCGTACAGCAGGGGGTTGCGGTCATCGGGCAGGTAGAGGGTCACGTTTTCGCTGCCCTTGGCTCTCAGGATCGCGGACAGCACACTGGCGGCCTGGTCTCCGGCCTGGGGTGTCTGTGACAGGTTGATCAGCGGCAGCACCGCAAACTGTCCATCCTCCGGAATCGGCGAGCCCTCCTGGCTCTGGATAACCGAACAGCCAGCCAGAAGTAACAGGGTGAGCCAGAGGCTATGGCGTAGTGTTTTCATAACGGTCTCCTTCAGCGACCAGGGTAAATCGTGTATGTAAGATTGAATTCGGTTCGGCCGTTGCCGTCCAGCCCTTCCGACGACCAGCGTCCAGACAAGGCTAGTTCATCATCCCCCAGCACCCGCCAACCCAGGCCCACTTCCACACCGATTTCCGCCGTTGAAGTGGATAATACATAACCGGCGTCCAAACCGAGAAATGCGCGGGGTGAGGGTGTCGAGCGATACAGAGCGTGGGGTGAGCCATGGAACCAACGTGTGCCCACACCGATACGTTCGTACTCCTCGGTCAGCAGGCTGGCGGTTTCCAGTGGCTGATCCAGTGCCGCAAGGGTGGATGAGGGCAGGGTTTCGGCCAGGGATAGCTGCTGGTTTCGATAACCGGCGCTGATAATCCAGGCCGGGTCATTGCGAAAAATGGTGTAGGTGGCATTCAGGTCCAGCCCGTAGCCGTCCGCCAGTTGATCGTTCTCCAGGCTGTTGACCGTCAGTTGCTCAAGTTGGGCATTCAGGTTAAGCCGGGAGAAAGGGGTGTAGCTGGCGCTGGCGTAGGCGCGGTCGCGGCGGGTCAGCCACCAGGCTTCGGCGCTGTCCGGTGTGCGTTCCTGGAAATGGTAGCCGGCGCCGAAGGCGATGCGGTCAGACCATTGCTGGTCGAAGGCAGCGCTGATGGCCAGGTCATCCTGCTGGTAGCGTGGCAACTGGCTGACCGATAGCGACCAGGCGCTATTGCCTGAGCGCCTGTCCACCTCGAAAGAAGTCTCGCTGCTGCGACCGGGGGTGCTTATCAGTCGCCCGGAATCGCTCGCCTTGAGAGTGCTGGCAGACAATTTCCAGCGAAACTCGTCTTCGCTGAACTGCCCGGTTATCCCGCTGCGCTGAACGGTAAAGTTACCCAGGTTCTGCCAGCGGCTGCCCACTTGAATGGCACGGTTGAACGTCTGGTGTAGATTTACCGTGTCCTGCATCGTCACCCTCTGTTGTTCCGCCGTCATCGGACTGTTGAGTCGATCAAGCTGCCGAACATAGCGGCCTGTCTGTTGTTCGCGGTTTTCCGGCGCAGACCGTAGGGTTTGTCCGATGCGTTGGCGCACCGCTGCGTTTCGGCCGTCCGGTGCCGGTAGCAGGGCCTCCGCGACCAGCGTGTCACCCTGATTGGACGCAAAGTACGCCAGGGTTTCGCGTAATCCCCTCTGGTCAGGGTCGTCGACTTCGCCGCTGCGGGGAAAGGTCGCCAAGGTTTGCCAGGCCAGTTTGAGCAACCCTTCCTCACTGTACACCGCAAAGCGGCTGGAGCGGCTGGAGCGGGTGGATGGGTCTTCCTGTAATCTTTTCGCGGCCTTTTGGCGAAGATCGGTTGCGGTGCCGGGTGCACCGGTCTGATCCAGCAGTCTTGCCGTCGCCAGAAGCCACTCAATGTCATCACTGCGGGTATCCATACCCTGACGAAACCAGTTCAGAGCCCGTCTTGGCTGGCCCAGGGCACTGTAACCGTAGGCCAGGACCGGATAGGCGGCGGGAGAAGGTGTATCACCGATTCGGGCCAGCAGGGCCGGAAGGGTGTCGGCGAACTGTTCCGCATTGGCAAGTTGCAGCCAGGCCCAACTGATCATCAGGTTCTCATCGTCGGGTGCCAACTCCCACGCGGCGCGGTAGGCATCGTTTGCTGCCAGGACCTCGTCGTTGCGCTGGTGAATCAATGCCCGAAGTGACCAGTAGCGCGGGTTGTTGCGGGCAGTGGGAACGTCCGTTTGCCAGCGTTCGAGGGTTTGCTCCAGTTCCTGCCATTGCCCGAGCGCCAACTGGTATTCAGCGATAGCGGCCAGGAACCGGGGTTCCCCGGTTTCAAGGAAAAGATGTTCGCTCAACGACAGGGCCCTTGGGTAGTCCTCGAAAAGGGCTGCCAGGTTGAGCAGGCGCTCCTTTAAATTCGGCGTAAGCTCAGAGTCGCTTCTGGCCAGGAGACTTTCATAATCCCGCTTCAGGATGTCGGTTCTACCCAGGCTGTTGGCCAGGTCCATCCGCATGATTTGAACTGTCTCGGCCAGTTGCCGGTCTTGCGGCTCGAAATTCAACAGCGCCAGGGCGCGTTCAGGTTGCCGTGTGCGCCAGTAAAGAGAGGCCAGTTGTATGCGGTCGGCGTCGGATAACCGTGGCTCGTTTTCCAGCAGTTCAATGGCGGCGGGGAAATCACGCAGGTTAACCAGCAGCGTCAGTAGTCGTTCCCTAAGCGTGTCGGACCGGGGAAATCGTGATCGGCCTTCCGTTAGCCATTCCCTTGCATCATTGAAACGCCCGGAACCCACCAATGCGTCGGCCAGGGTGATATAGCCTTCCGGTTGCAAACGCTCCTGCCTGGCCCCCTCGGTTAACAGCATTCGCAGTGTGTCCCACTGGAAGAGCCCGCGCGCCAGATCCACCGATCGTTGAAAGGCTTGCGCGGAACCGGTTTGTTGATAGAGGGACACCCATACAGGCAGCGCTTCCTGCGGCAGGCCGTTCCACTCCAGCACTTGAGCAATGGTTTGCCGATCTTCGCGAGTGAGTCTGTCCGGTGTCTTCTGTAGCCTCCGGATAGTATTGAGCGCTGCTTTCAGATTCCCGGCGGCGAGTTGAAAGGCCAGCAATTCTCGCTGGAACTCTGTGTTGTCGGGATGCCGGTCCGCCCGTTGCCGAATCCAGGTGGCTTCGTCCGTAGCCGAACCAGCCAGTCTTGCCAGCCGGATACCTTCGGTCTGTGCTGGTTCCGACATCCGGGTGTCCGGGAGCTTTTGCTTGAAGAGTGCCAGCGCCGCTTTTGGATTGCCGCCGGCAAGCTCCAGGCGAATGATGTTGTCGATGAACTCATCGCGGGCCTCGGGGCGGACGGTGTCAATATAAGGGCGCAAGGTCGCTGCAGCCATTCCAGGCCGACCCTCTGCTTCCTCCAGCCGAGCGATTTCACGGGCCAGTTGAAGCCGTTGGCCGGGGCTGGTCATCCGGTCCTCGACGCCTTGCAGCAGTGTCAGGTAACGGGGCTGGCTCAGCCAGCTGGAGGCTGGCCTTAAGAGCTCCAGAATGCGTTCCGGTTCATAGGATTGGCGGACCAGCGCCTGGGCGTCGGCAAAGAGTTGGTCTTTCCGGGCCTCCCTCCGGGGGCCTTCTGGGATTGCAAACAGGCGTTGAGCCTGCAGTTCCAGGTAAAACTCAAAGGCCTCCTCCGGCACCGTCTGTTGTGCCATCAAGGGGGCCAGTACCTGGTCTGCGCGTTCCAGTTGGCCGGTTGTGCTCAGGGCCCGGGCTAGGCTGAGGCGTAAGGGAACGTTGTCTGAATCCGAACGCAGTAGCACTTCCAGATAGGCGATGGAAAGGGCGTCTGGCGTTTCAAGGTACTCCGGGTTCTCGAACACTGCCTGTCGCGGAAACAGCAGATACAACGCCAGCGCGATAAGCGCTCCCATAAGGACCAGCGCGGGCAAGCTGAAAAAGGACTCCCTGTTCCGACGCATAACGCTATTGGCACTCCAGCATCAGGGATTCTGTTTGCCGGCTGCTGAGAACAATCCGCACCTGTTCACCCGACCGTGACATCCGTGCCGAACCGCCGCTGGTTGTACATCGGCGGGTTCCGGCAAGGGTGAATTCCACGTTCCGATGGCTTTGCAAACCCAGCGTTATCCGCCATTTCCCGGCTACCTGCTCGCGCTGCCATTGGGTAAGTACCCCATTGGCGTGGGCCAGCCAGGGGCCTTTCGGGGCGGAGTCGGTCAGGAGCAGGCGGGGCGAATCACCGGTCAGATGCACGTAGCGGTGGCCGGCAGCATCGTGGAAACCGGCGACGCCAGTGCTTCTCTCTAGGTCGGGAAACCGGTCCTGCTCAATGGTGACGGTGTGGGGTTGGCCAATACCGCGCCAGTGCCAGCCACCGTTATCGTCCCTGAGCAACGCCGAGTAATAGAGGGTTTGCACGCGCTTGGCGTAGTCGCTGAGATAGAGCGGTGTGACGGGTTGATCTAGGGCGTATTTGTAGACCTCATGTAAGGCTCCGAGGGCCTCGGGTTTGGTGCCCGAATAGAAGTGGTAGTAAATGCCCATAGGCTTTAGTCGGCCTTTGACTTCGAGGATGCGGAAAGTGTCCGTCACATTGCGAAAGCCATAGTAAGGGCCTGTCCAGTTGTTGGTGTAGACGTTTTCGTTCATCACCGGTGCGTACACCTGCAGTTCATCGCCTACGGGGCGGGCGTCAGGCCAGGTTTCCGCCAGCTCGGAAGCGTAGGGCAATGGCTTGGTGTTGCCGCCATTAACGTTGACCAGGCCAGCTTCCCGAACCCGTTTCAAGGCATTGGCGCCGGGCCGGGCGTCGCCTGTCCAGAGGAACACCGATACGGGCTTGTTCGCCGGGGCCAGACGTTGATTAATGTATCGCACCGAGCCTTCGATTTCGCGTTCAAGCGAAGCCTGGTAATCCGGGATGTTCATGAAATAGCCATACAGTGTGTTTTCAAGCCTCGGGGCGGTGCCACCTTCTATCGATTGCCAGAAGAACGGATGACTGTAGGTATGAGATGCAACTTCCACCGAATTTAATCTGAATATGGCCCTGGCGATGCGTTCCGCCTCTTTACTGGCGCGCGGGTATAGGCCCTCGGGTGAAACTTCCGCTTCGATGACCGAAACGGTATGGGGCACCTCATACCGTGACAGAATCTCATCCTGGATGACCTGGGCGCCCAACGGGCTACCGGGGAATTCCCCCCGCGAGACGAAGCCATCGCCGTCAATGTGGGCGGTGAGTATGCGGCGGCCATTCTCCGTGGTGGTATCAATTACCGGCATGGCAGGTGCACTGAAGGCCTGCTGGATAAACTCGAAGGGATTGAACAGCCAGTAGGCTTCGTCGTCGGGGCCGGTTTCGAACAGGAAGGGCGCTGAGGCCACGCCGCCTTTGTCATGGGTGTAGATGGCCGAAAATTGCTGGCCCTGCGCGTCGGTGATGGTCAGCCAGGGCGTGTGTCCTTCTACTTTCGGCATGGCCTGTGTGGTCAGGGAAGGAAGCCGCCTACCTTCGTAGTTGGCCACCGATGGGTGTACGCGCTCATGACTCAGAGGCGCAGCGGGCACAGTGGTGCTGCTGGCGGCCATCACGCCGCTGCACGCCGGGTTGCCGGGAATCAGTCCCATCAGCACCACGGGTACGCCCTTGTCCTGCTGCCGGGCAAGCCATGAACAAAGGCCGCTGTGGCGATCCCCGGTTTCCCACCACACCAGAATACCCGCATACCGGTCTTCGGTGGGCTCCGTCGGTAGGGGCTCTAGCGCGGAATGGTACTGTGGGATGAATCCGGAACGCTCCAGGATAATGCCACCAAAACGATGGGCAGCGCTTCTGTCCATGTTGAATTCCGGCAAGTCATGAATCACCAGAACGTGGCGTTTCACCTGGACGGGTTTGGACGGGCTGAGGCGATCAAGGGCCGGGTTGGCCACCCAGGGCACGAAACCGTCGCGACGTAGCTGGCCTGCTAGTTCCTCGGCCTGGGAGGCGTCCGCGACGTAATCGATGGCAATCATGGGCATGTCAGGTCGTGCCTCACGCCAGCGCTGTAGCTGTTTGTCCAGCCACTGGCGATCTGTTTCAGAGACTTTGTAATAACGCTTGTCCTTGGCGTTGTAGCCATTACGCCAGGACTCCAGGGCAAGCCCGTCGACTTGGCCGATAACGCTGTCCGGCAGGTGGAAGCCGCGGTTGAGGATGATCTTGCCGTTCGGGTGCCTGGCGCGGATGTCTGAAATCAGTTTTGTCTGGGCTTCTGCGAAGGCTTGCATTTGCGCTTCGCCACTGGCGGCAAGCGTGAAGCTGTCCAGAGTATCGAGAAACACCCCCTGAAAGCCGCGTTCGAAGGCCGGGTCAATGAGGTTGTCCAGCAGAAAGGCGCGGACTTCGGGGTTGCGCAGGTCCAGCACTGTGCTCGACCAGGCCGGGTTCTTGCCGATCAGCCAGCTGTTCTGCAGGCTTGCGAACAGGCGGTGGCTGCGGGCCATCTCTCCGACACTGACGTAGGCAATGGGCGTTGTGCTGGCTTCGGTCAGCAGGTCGATACGTGCGTCGCTGGCCTGATCCTGTTGCTGTACCACCCAGTCGTAGGCCATCAAGCTGCCTATTGGGGCTTCGTTACCGTAATAGAACGCGATGTTAGGCGGCTGACCCACAGCATTGGCAAAACCGAAGGGTAAAAGTAGGGCGACTGCAAGCAGTTGAAGCAGAGGGTGTCGTCTTATCATGTGGAACCGAAATCAGGTAGAGAAGCGACTGAATGATGCGCACAAAGTCATCGCGAATGAGTAATACGTTGCTAATCTATTATAGATGACAGTCTGCAAGCACTCGATTTTCCAACTATTTTGTAATGAGAGAATAACGTTATGACCTCCGTGAGGAATGGCATCCCCCTGTGGTGGCTGGCGCTCGCCGCCACGCTGACGCCGCTGGTCACCATTCACGCAACCTTCGCGGTGTCGGTGCTGGAGGGGCATATTTCCTGGTGTATTCCCTATTGGGACAGTTGCACGAGCATTAGCCGCACCGGCCGATACGGTACCAGCTATTTCATTTTCAAGGGCACCATGTTGCCGGCGGCGATTCTCGGCATTCTGTTCTGGGCCCTCAACGGTCGTTGGCTACAGCAATTGGGTGCCACCAGCCGCGGTCGGCCCTGGATTCCCAGGCTGGGCTTCGTCGCGTGTACGTCGCTGGCTGCATACACACTGGCTTTGGGGCACGAAGGAGACGGTTTCAATCTGATTCGCCGGATAGGTGTCGTGCTGTATTTTTCGCTGACGTTCATTGCACAGTTGCTGATCAGCTCGGCCCTGAAGGGACACCCGCGATGGTATGCCAATGGCCGGCGACTGTTGTGGCTGTGTGAGCTGATACTGGCGGTGGGTATTCTATCGGTTATCCTCACAGCCGTTGTGCCAGGGGTGTACAGCCAGATAGACGACGCCTTCGAGTGGATTTTGGCGTTTTTGATCAATCTTCACGCGATATGGGTCGCGGTATTGTGGAAACAGAGCCATTTCCGGGCGAGACTGTGGGCCGAGTAGTCCCGGGGTCAGAGCGACATCAGCCCGCGAACCAGTGCCGCCACACCCGCAACGGCGGCGATGCCAAGAATGACCGGCCTCAGTCCGTCAAAAGGCATGCGGTTGACCAGCTTGCCGGAAAGCCAGAAGCCGATGAGAACCCCTGGAAAGGTGACCGCAAACAACTGTAGCTCTCGCTGCCCCAGGTAGCCGGAAACCACCAGGGCGGCAATACTGAAAAAACTCGCCACCAGGAAGAAGGCCGACATATTGGCCCGCACCAGCGGCCCCTTTTGATTCTGGTAGATCAGTGCAATCGGTGGGCCGCCAACGGCGGTAATGGTTCCCATGTAGGTCGAGGCAGCGCCGGCCAGGATACTGTTGCGAGCGTTCAGGGCAGGTCGCAAACCCCCTGCGCTCAGTAATACGCCAATCAGGATCAGAACGCCGAACGCCAGCTCGAACCCCGTGGGTGAAATCAGCATCAGCGTGATCCCGGCCAGGATCATGCCGCCAACGCCCCCGCCAATGGCAAAACGCACCTCGCGGACCTGTAACGCGCCCCGGTTCCTCAGTAGCATGAGAATCGTCAGCACCACGGCGTTCAGAACCAGCGGCGCCGGTATCAGTATGGGGCTGATCAGGAACAGCAATGGTGCCGCCAGCGTACCGATGCCATAACCTGCCACGCCCTGCAAACAGGCGCCGGCCAGCAAAGCCAGGTTAGCAAGGAGTATCTGCAGCAGGGAGAGGTCAGTCACAATCGGGCTACTCGATCAGGTCAGTTGATGATTGTTGATAGCACAGCCGCAGGGCAACTAAAACTGTTAAAATGAATCATTTACGTGTCCTGGGTCTGCCGGGTCCGTGAACAGCACTAACCGGCGATAAGGACGACCCGATGGCGCCAGAGATTACCCCGGACGACTGCCCCTGTGGCAGCCGTCAACCGTACAGTACTTGTTGCGAGCCATGCCATCAGGGCAAACCGGCATCCTCACCGGAAGCCCTTATGCGATCTCGCTACAGCGCGTTTGTACTGAATCTGACGGACTATCTGAAAGCCACATGGCACACCAGCACCCGGCCTCAAGACCTTGATCTGACCGAGGCGCCGAAGTGGGTGTCGCTGCAGGTACTGTCGTCAGAGGAAGGTGAACATGAAGGCACGGTGCACTTTCGCGCCCTTTACCGGGCAGGCGGCGGCTGGGGGTATCTGGAAGAGAACTCCCGCTTCGTCCGCGACGATGAGCGCTGGTACTACGTGTCCGGCGATACCCGCGAAGGGACCCTCAAGCCTGGCCGGAACGAATCCTGCCCCTGCGGAAGTGGCAGAAAATACAAGGCCTGTTGTCTGTGAAACATGCTACGCCTGATGCAGCAAAAGGCGTGGGTTTCGGCCTGGCCGCCTATACCTTGTGGGGCTGTTTCCCCATTTACTTCGCGCTTTTCGAGGGTGTGCCCTCTTACGAGGTGCTGGTTCACCGGATCGTCTGGTCCTGTGTTTTTCTCGCCATCGTGGTGAGTTTCCTGGGGCGCTGGAAACCCATCACTGCTGCGTTGGCACGCCCTAAAAAGCTTGGTTTCGTATTCGGCTGTGCGGTATTCATTGCGCTGAACTGGGGGGTCTATATCTATGCCGTGGAAACCCGTCATGTGCTCCAGGCGAGCCTGGGGTATTTCCTCACGCCCCTGGTGAACGTCGGTCTGGGCATGCTGGTGCTGCGGGAGAGCATTACCCGACTGCAAATTGTGGCGGTTGCATTGGCGACCATCGCCATCCTTTATCAGCTTTTTCTGTTGGGCGTGGTGCCCTGGATCACCCTGGTACTTGCGTTCAGTTTCGGAACCTATGGCCTGCTTCGAAAGCAGGTGGAGCTGGATGGTCTTTCGGGCCTGTTTGTTGAGACGCTGCTTCTGTTACCGGTCGGTCTGCTGGCTCTCGGGTTTCTGGGCTCGGCCGGAGAATCCCATTTCAATGACAACATCACCATTGCCTTGCTTTTGATGTCCAGCGGTATCGTCACCGCCATCCCCCTGTTGTTCTTCGCCGGTGCGGCCCGCCGGCTACGCCTGGCAACCGTGGGCTTTTTGATGTACATCAACCCCACGCTGCAGTTCTTCATCGCGCTGTTTGTGTTTGATGAACCCATGAGTGGGGAGAAGCTGGCGAGCTTCGTGATGATCTGGGTGGCGCTGGGGCTTTATTCCTGGTCGGCCTGGATAGGGCGTGGGATGAATCCCACCCCCAAATAGTGGGTTGTCAGGCAATACCGCCGAGGGTCAGTATGTCAGCCCGTACGCGATGTTTCTCCACGGCAAGGTCTGAAATCAGCGTGTTCAGGCCCGCCACGGGCGCCAGCATGTCCGGCTCCGTGGCAATGCTGTTGCGAAAGGCCAGCAGCATGTCAATCTGCACGTGCAGGTCCTGAAAGTCTCCGAACCGTTGTTGTCGATGTTTTAATGGCCTGAGCCTGTCGTGAAACGCCGGTTTGTTCAACTCGGCCAGGTAGCGTATACGTTTCAGCCGTTTGCGCAGATCGTGAAAGTGATCGTCCGGGGACTGTTCGTTCAGTTGCCGCGCCACGGCGTCGTGCTTGTGTATGTGCTTTTTCAGGGCTTTGTGGATGTCTTCGATAGCCAGTTTCCGGGTTATCTTCTTCAAGTGGCGGGAGGTGATAAGCTGGTACCACTCATCCATGTCTTTGCGGTATTGGCCGCTGCTCAGGCGTTTGGTCAGCTCCTGGTGTTCAATGTCTGCCAGGTTGGCAAAATAGCTGCGGGCGCCGGAGCTCACCAGGGCCAACCGGGTATCTTCCTCCAGTGGCCATTGCGCCAGGTCACCCAGTAACACGTGAAGGTCTCTGAGCCGGCTGGTGGCTTGGCCATGCCGTTTCAGACTCTTGACGGCCTTGCGTAAATCGCTGTCACCACTGATGTCGACAACTGCTTCGGCGATGGCCCGGCTGCGGCGAATGGCAATACGGTACTGATGCAGAAACTCGTCGTCGTACCCCTGCAATACGCCCGGTTCCAGATCCCTGATGCGTTGATACTGGTGTGACAGCGATTCCGGGATGTGCCATGCCAGCGGAGAGTGCAAGTCGATGCGGGTTTTCGTCCGTTTGCGATGAAACTGCTCATAGCTGACGTCTTTGGGCGTCAGGAAACGTTCAAGCCGGCCCCTGTTCTTACCGATCTCGCACCAGTGCTCCATTGGCAGGGTGATGTGCATGTAGCTGCACGTGGGGAAAGTATCGGGTGCGTGCTTCAGCAGTAAGCCTGCCAGATCCTCCAGCGCAGGGTTGTGGCCAATCAGGGTAATGCTGTCTTCGTCCCGGTCGCGCAGCCAGTCGAGCACGACCTCATGGTTAAACGTGTATAGAACAGGCGCCAGTTTGACGGCGTG
>Ga0098039_1000173_pt1 | contig 30250 bp, 13 predicted proteins | sample 6_EtaG_FD_75047 | JGI IMG/M metagenome (GOLD analysis project Ga0098039, IMG submission 75047) | Marine viral communities from the Subarctic Pacific Ocean - 6_ETSP_OMZ_AT15160 metaG | ecosystem: Environmental > Aquatic > Marine > Oceanic | place: Pacific Ocean | collected 2015-01-08 | reverse complement strand
GCACGATCATACGATTCAGGTTTCGGATTTCCGTGCTTTGTATATTCTACCTTGAAAGCGGGCTCGTTGTCAAGCAAATATTGTAAAACAACTTGTTTTGCTTTTTGTCCTCTCGGAACTTTAATGCCGGCTTGCTTGCGTGCGGAAGTTGCGGCGATGTATTTTGGTTCCATTTCAAACATCTCGTATATAAGCCATGAAACAATGCCGTTAAATCTGGTTAAAGTGGATAGCGTTTTTGCTGAAGACTTTCCTCCCATAAACATGTGGAGAGATTGCTCGATATAAATGTGGTTTATTTTATTTTCTTTGTCTTGCACATCGGACATCCACATGGGCGGACACTCTCTTTCAAATTGATAGTTATCAAAGATGTTAAAGATTGCTTCTTTTATTCTTTCTGCTTTCTCAAACAAGTTCTTATATTTGCGTAGATCAACAGAATCATAAAAAACAATTTCACCCTCCGCCACGATCGCAAAACCAGTTATGCTGGTTGATATATCAACACCGAGAATCATAATATTATTATACTATATGTCGAGCTTAAGTTTAAACGTAAGATCCTGGTCTTCTTCTTTTAATACCGGATTTGCCATAGTGGCAATCCCAATGAGATTTTGATTTTTATCATAAACCGCAACTCTGGAAATATAGACTTGTCGTTTAAAACCAACTTCATAATCGTCGAAGGCAGAGCTAACGAAATTCTTAATCTTTAAGTCTGTTGGCTCTTCATATGCGTGAGAAGATGTGAAGAATACTCTATCTTGGCTGTGTGAAATGAAAGTCGGATTATTCGAATAATTTACTTCGCCTCTCTTGGCATGTGCAAATAAAGTCATAGCCTGTGTTTTTGTTGTGCCTTTAAAATCTAAACTAAACGATGCACTTACAAAATCTGCGCCGGCGGAAGCTTGTGTAACGCCATCTGCGGCGCCTGCACCAAAATAAATCCATTTAGGATTATCAGCGGCTTTGCTACCATCAGTTAAATTAATTGTCTCGCTATTCAGATCCCACGAACCAGTTAAAAGTAGAAAGCCTTCATCATATAATACAACTCCAGCAATTGAACCGCTGCCTGTACTATCTTCTGGACCTATTTGAATTAATTCTCCATTTTGTCGTTCGTCGCGTAATTCACCAATTAAAGAACCAGTAAAATACCATTTGAGAGATACTGTCCCTGGTTTGATCTGAGATCCAAAAAAGATACTGGGAACGGAAATTAAGTTTAAAATCTGTGTGTCTTTATTGCCAAACGAAGAGGTAACCTTATAATGTTCGCTTCTAATCCCATAAAAATTTAATCTATTTTTCATTGAAACATAATGAGCATTAAAAGACGCCGTTGACGCATATGGAGTTATAATATATTCTCTCGTTATAGAAGCCGAAAGCGGATATGAACTTGTTAACACATCCCCAAATCTAAATTCATTTTGATAAGTTACTTCGCTAACCGTTCTAAAGCTTGAGCCGGCGCTATCTTTCGAAATCCATGGATATATTCGTCCATTGTCTACAATGCTTCCGGTTCCGATAGAACGACCGGTGGTCACTTCTTGTCTGTCGATATTATATTCGTACAAGCTCACATAGCCTGCAGGAACATTACGAACAGTATCGTTTAAAGTCCCAGATTGATCAGGAATGCTGTTCCAATATACTTTTGAATCAAATATTATAAATTCATTGCTAGGATATGCTAGCATAGTATTTAGGAGCACATCCTTTCTTTCAAATTTCTTGAAAGACATTTTTAATAATCCAGGCGAACTCGTAATGTGATATCGTTTGTAGGATCCTTACGAATCGGTTCTGAAAGTTTGGCGACCGCGAGCATCTCACCGCTAGAATTATAAAGTCCGATAGTTGTGATATAGGATACTGGCTGATCAGAAGCTGTATTCTTAACTCTAATCTTACTTCCGCTTAAATATGTTGGATTAGAACTATAGTTAAACTTATTGTGAGGTACACGACAGAAATAGATCTTAGAATTAATCTCGGTTGTATTGTTAAACGAAAGCGTTCCAATCCTCTGACGCAATGCATCGCACGATCCGGAAATAGAAGAGCCAGTAAGCGAGCCGGATACTCCATTTATTCCAAAAAACCCAGGTCCGTCTGAAAAATCATCAATCCCACTAAACACCGACGCTGATATGATAGCTATTCCTGCTTGATAAAAAATATTACCATGTACGACATTTCCATCCGAGCCGGTTGCCGACGTATATAGCAAGCCATAGTCACCACCAAGAACATTGGCAGTCCCACTGCCGTCAGCCGACGAACTAGCATCTGTGAGAACTACACTAGTAAGAGCAAACGGATTTTCAAACGAGCCAGTGCCGAACGTAATACTAAAAGTACCTTTCTTGACTTGATCTTTCGTGAGCAAGCGAGAAAAATTAATCACAAATATTTCATTCATAACGTTGCCGCCGGCGAGATCAAGTGTTAGATCATTTTCAAATAATCTAACTTGCTTGGCTGGATCAGTTAATGAGCCAGTGTATCCCAATAATGTCTGAGCAAACTCAGTATACATATTGATTTTCTTATCATTCTGAACGTTTGCCGAAGAAGAATAAGATGAACTCGCAGCATAGCACGCGGTCAAATCAAAAATATGGTTTGCTGAGGAACTTAGATATGGATAATCATATACAGACTGAAACATACCATGAGTAAAGTTCTTAATATTGCTATTAGCATAAGTTCCGCTATTGATGATAGAGCCCGTTATGGGAATTGCTTCATGCAATAATGTTCGCGTTGTTGTGACGTCGTTATTAACATCAATGTGTTCAAAGTTTTTTACAGCCATTTATAATCTCCAATTTTATCCGCTGACGTATCTAATAATTCTTAAGGGTATTTGCAAGGAGGCGCCGCTGAAATCTCCTTGAACAAACACAGTTGTATCGATATAATCATATGTTTTACCCAAATCTGGGCCGGCGGTGGTCGATCCAACAACGCCATAATCTGAATAAAGCCTAGAGCGAGTACCGGTAGATTGCGTTGATAATTCGTTGACTACCGAAAAAGTCACACCTTGGCATATCCCGCGGGGCCCCAAGAAAACCGAATAATTGTTATCGTCTCCAGTATCAGGCTCATAGATCGCATCGGGAATTCCATTAATACTATAATCATTATATCCGCCAAGTTCTAAAGAAGTTGAGCGCGGAGTTGTATGGGCCATTCCGGCGAACGAAATCAGCGATCGATTATCAGTTATTGAGTTCGCGAATATTGTGGATGAGTTTAATGAGCCAACTTGATTAATAAGCTTGCTGTCGCATCCCACAGTTAAAGTTGAATCGAGCAGGCCAGTGCCAATTATATATCCAGATCTGTTGGCGCTTGTTGCTGCAAGATCTGATGTATCAAGGCCCGATTCAAAGAAAATCACATTGCCCGGGGTTCTATTTACTACCCATTTAAAGGCCGGATCATCAGTCTCCGAATCCTCGTCCAGTTTTGTAGAAGTTTGTGAATTAACAGCAAGATAAAACATATTATTTGTTTTTCTTGTGGCGACCATCGCGGCGGTCGAGGCACCTACCTTTGTATTAAATTTAAGCGACGGAAGATATAAGATATCACTTCTGCCTAGGCTTATCAATCCATAATTAATGGCCGAATTAACTGCGGTCGTAGCTTCAAATACCGGCGTCTGCATAATTTCCAAATCATAATAAGCCGAACCAGAGGGGTTAGCCAAATCGTATGTTCCGTAGTTGATCTCATCATCACCAAGACCAAACTGAATGATGGAAAAGTTTCCATCCGCCAAACGTTTCCGACCAGTATCTGTCAACACTGCGTCGAGAATAATATCACCTGAATTGTCTAAAAAAGCCATTTATTTTACCTCTCACATCATAAATAGTAATTATTTGAATAAAGTTAGTTTTTAAGTCCCTGCATATCTTAAAATTCTTACGGGTACTTGCAACGTTGCCGATGTTGAAACTCCCTGTATATAGATTGTCGTATCAATATGATCGAACTTATCAGATCCTCCGAAAAGAATTTGATCGGTTTTACCGAATTTAGCGTACCTAAAATCTGCACTGCTATCTGTGTTCGTGCTTAACTCGTTTTTTAATTTAAAATTAATCCCGCAAATTGTTCCACGAGGACCATTAATAGCTGAATGTTGATTATCTTCTCCAGCTCCATAATTGAAAATCTTATCATCAATTCCAATCGCCATGTAAGAACTAAAATCTTCTAGTACTTTATTTAATGATACTGGTGGTATTTCTTGCAATGCTTCAAAATTAAAATACAAATTGTTGCCTACGTCATTTTCGTAAAAAGATTCATCGGCTCTAATCATTAAGAGCTTTTCAATAAATTTATGATCACAACTTATTATAAAGTATCTATCCAATAAATTATAGTTTAAAATGTATCTTTCTCTCGATAGATTATCGCGAGGAACGTTTTCGTCATCTATTCCAGACTCAAATACAAGCTTAGTTCTGTCTAAATTGTAATTTTCTAAAAAGTATTGTGAGGAACCTAACAGGGATTTTAGTTTCTTGGTTGTTTCATCATTAACAGAAATATAATAAAATGTTGGCTCTGAAGTGTATTTCTTAACGAAGGCGTCTTGAGTTTCGTTTATTTTAATCTGTGGAATGTATAAGATATCATCACTGCGATAATTTTTTATATCATGATTGATCACAGCATTCTCTGCGTTCAGCGCTTCGAATTCAGATAAGGTTTCTAATTTGCTATAGTCTCCATTATCAACATTGACAAGGGTATAATCCATCTCATCATCGCCGAGAGCAAATTTGCTAACTCTAAAATTACCTTGAACCATTCTTTTTCGTCCAATATCAGTTAATATTGCGTCAAGAATAATTGTGCCGGAATTGTCTAAAAATGCCATAATATTCCTTTAATACATATCCTTCATTTTATATGTAACGTTTAAGTCGATTTTCTTTCCTGTTTTCTTCGATGTTAATCTTATTTTGAATGTTTTATCAAAAATGCTATCTTCTTTTGTTCCTATAATAAGGTTAGAAGCTTCTTCGGAAGCGGTGTTGGCATAATCTACATCAGTATCATCAAGCTCCAATTGTGCAATGTTGGGCACAACTTGAAATATTTTCTTCAATTCTTTGCTAACTTGAGATGGAATACTTTCCTCGAAATCATCCTCAAACAGTTCTTTGAAAAGTGAATATTTATAACCCCCATCATCAACTAATTCCGCTTCGATTACATTAGTTATGTGTCCCGATACATTGTTTTCATCAAGAGTTCTTAAAATATAATAATATTTTTTATTGGTTGGAATCTTTTCCTCATAAATACAATTCGACAAATAATAGTCGCTTCCTTCGATAGCTAAAGGTTTAATCGCAACAAGATCATTAATATCAAAATCAGTGATAGAGCGCGGTTTTGTATCTTTTCTAAAAACTTCTATTGCAGAAATTTTTGAACGAGAAGGAAAAGATATTTTTTCTGTTTCAATCAAGTTATTAGATTGTAGATAAGCATTCTTGTATATTCTATCTGCAGTTGTTAAAGTTTTGGGAATCGTTAATGGAGTAAAATTCTCAACATTAGTCAAGAAGCCGATTATTCGTGAATTGTCCATTCTCTGAAACGAACTGATATCTAATTGTTCTGGCGGGTGATCTAACACCACAAGACTTTTTGTATAAACCGGAACCTCTATTAATTTAATTGTTGGCTCAATTGAAATGTTAAAGTCTGCTAAAAATTTATAATAGGTAGCTAATTGTGCGTTTGTAAAAAGAGTATTTGTGGCGACACCTTCAAGAGGAGTTGCAGACGGATCCCAGGGATCCCAATCAGAGTCTGATTCGGAATCAGACAAATATAACGCTCCATCATTCTGTACTAATCTCTCAGTTGTTTCGCCGGTTATTGGATTATAAAACTGCAAACAATAAGCTTTGTTTAAAAACGGTATACCCGAATCATCATAAGCTCCGCGGGCGGCATATGCTGCAATCTCTGCGGCTTGTGCGACAGGATCAGAGCTATCCGCCGCCTCCATGCTGGCTAAAACTTCGTCAAACACGCTTTGGTCTGCTATCTGTTTTGTAAGAGCCAAATCACTATATTTATACGCATATCCATAAGTCAAAACATATGCATATGCTGTATATGTATATGTTTCACCATATTTTACCTGCGTATCATAAATGGTGAATCCGTCTCGGTTTGCGGTAGATCTTAAAGATGTTTGTGTATTGGAAACATAAAAGTTTTGAACAATGTCGGGATTATTGGAGCCGCTTTTTTCGATTCTATAAGCTAAAATTTCATTCTGTCGGTCTGTGCCGGCCATATTCATAAAATCTTCAAGTTCTTCAAGCTCTCCTGTGAAAACTCCATCAGTTTCAATATAGCTGTTAATATTTTCTAGTAGTTTAAATGCGGGAATAGAGTTCTTATATCGATGAATTCCATTATCATTTATTAATTCTTCTCTTTCATTTGCCTGGGCGCCCATAATATAAAAATTTGAAGCTTTAGGATTGTTGGATTGGATTATGGTTTTTAAAATCGTACCATAAAAATCCACATAATTCATTTGTGAAGTTTCAAAGCTTGTATTTTCTGCAACTGAAGAATCAGTCGAACTTTCTATTGATGTTTTAAAGTGGGTATAATTTGTGGCTTCAAGACTACCGGTAAAATCAACAAAATTGTTTTTGATATTCAATAACAATAAGTTTTCGTAGTTGGCATCATCGATCATATTAAAGAATGTGTTGTCTGTGCCTTGTTCAAATGGTAATTTTAGTTTAACCGAGTAAGGTATAATATCTTCGTAAACCAATGATTCCAAAAATAGATTCTCTTGAGACTTTTTATTAAAAACTAAATTGCTACATAAAGCAGCAAATTCTGTATTTTCAACAATGGCGCTTGACGCAGTTGCAAATGAATCGTTTAAATAGGCCTCATAATTTTGCTTTTTGTCAACGTATACAGTTGTATCATCCGGATCGATATCTGAACTATCAATATCATATGTGGGCGGATATATTGTTGAAATAGTGCCCAATAAGTTGTCGGTATTTACTCCTTCTCCCAAAGATACATGTTCATTTATTGTATCGCTTTCGTGATCTTTTAGGCCTATTTGATGGCTCAAGACGAAATAATAATTCGGAATTGACAAAAACTCAATTGTTTCGATAGCACTTTGATAGTCCGACAAATAAGAATTATAATCATAAGAAAACTCAGCAAATGTATAATTTGTAACATTATCAGGATCGATCTCTTTCACAAAGATTGGATCATAGGGTGTCTCATAGTTAAAATTAAGATCTGAAAATGGTGTAGTTGTATAAATCCCATTATAAGATGAAGTTCCGTAGAGTCCACCCAATATCACCGACGCCCATTGTTCATCATTAAATACCGAATTTTTATCACCAACTAATCGAATTGGAATTTTTATACTTGGTATAGCCAGATCTGCGCTGCTTGTGGTGGCCGATTCACTATCTGTGATTATCGAATAAATAAAATTTCGATTAACTACTCTGCCTTTTGTAACAGGTCCGCCCCCAATTGCAGTTGTGCCTGCGGTCTCAAACCAAAAATATATATTTTCATCGGCATCCCCTATCTCCCAATAAGCTCCGAGAACAGAACGAACTCTATCAGTCGAGCCTGATAAAAGATTTTTATCTATAAAATGATTGTTTATTCCACTCATTTATTAATAGCTCCTCGAAGTACTTGTGGTGGTTGTGCTATCTGTATCGGTCGTAGTTTCGGTATCTGTGGTCGGCCTCAAAGTAACAGGATCAATATTTCCAAAATCGGAAGGATCTACTTTGGTCCTTTTCACTCTCTTAAAAATTCTTCTTTTCGATTGATAGGAATTTATTACTTCGGCGGCTGCTGTCGTTATTGCGCTTTCAATTTGCTCTTCAGCTGACGAGCCGGCCGGATATCCAAATTTAGACCTTAATCCGGCGGATTCATTGCTATCAAGTGTAACACTATAAATATAATAATCATAAAATCCCAAAAATGTATCTTCACTAAAAGTAATTGTAGGGCTCGATAAACCATTATAACCAGAAGAAAATATAGTTATTTCCGTGTTACCCTCATCAAAACCTCCATAATTATATGTCATGATCTCATTTAAGATAACCATCTGTTGTGAAGACAAAAACTCTAGAACATTAGCAATTTCAGTTTCATCGGTATAGATCGAAAATATGGTACTCAAATCAATGAGAAGGCCATTTTCATCAACAGTAGAGTAAGAATCTAATACTGAAAATTGGCCACCATCAGTAATCATATTTTCGAATAACTGCTGTTCATCAACGACCTCGCGCGTGGTGGTACCGGTTGAGCGCTCATAGAGGCTCCTTTGACCGAGACTCTGGTTGTATTTTCTACCTCCAGGGCCTTTCGGTGTACTTTTAACACTAGTAAAAGCCTGTGAGGAAAATTTATAAGTGGTGCTTCCCATTATCTAAATTGCCTTAATTTAAGAGTACTACTGTTAACTATGTTCAAATCAAAAATTGCTACGGCTGCGTTTGTAGGATCGATTGCATTGGAGGCACTTTTTAATTGCTTAAGCTGCGCGGCTTTAGCTAAGGATGGGCCCTCGTCCAAATTATAAAATGGATTAGTGGCATCTTTAAACTTATCGTCCGCTTTAATGTTTTTATTTTGTAATTCTTTAAGCCTATCCTCTTCAAGAATATTTGGATTTCGAAGGGGAACCATATCTTGTGTTCGCAAAAATGAAAAATCACGATCCTGTTCATATACGGGAGTTACACCAATAGCAGCTAACACAGCCATCGATACAGCTGCGGTGTTGCCAAATTCATCACTGCCGATGCCGCCTTGAAGTGCTGTAAACACATTATTTTGTCGTAGAATTTGTGCGGCATTTTGAATTTTAAAGTTTTTTGAATCTACTGTTACAAGTTGACCATTAATATATCTTTTGCTGTTGGATTTTTTAATACCCTTAAGCCTCTCTTTGTTCATGAATACTTCTTTTTGAAAGCTTCTTGATGGCATCGTTTTATTTTCCTTTATTTTACAGTTTATAAGCAACTAAATTAAGTAATACATCCGCTATATCTTCAGCTGTACTTTCTTCGGGGAAAGGTGGAATATTTCTCTGTGCTGGTGTGGTAAATTCGTCCGGATCGATTTGATCATAAAGATACACAACCATTAGATATAATAAATAAAGCTTATCTCTATTAACACTATAGGCATATATAAGTGCTTCTCTTGGATCGGTTGGGAAAGTTACTGATTTTTGGGCGCTACTGTCTTGAAGAATGCTAGCATTCACCAAAATTTGGTTTATTGCATCGGCTACAAATTGATCGATTTCATCATGAAGAAAATCTCTGCGTGCGGTTTTGACTAATTTTGATATGGCTACAAGGAGCACCGCCAGGGCCACGGCAATTATTAAAATTGGTGCCGCGGCGGCGAGGCTGGCGCTCAGCCCTCCTATTGCGCCGAGGTTAACTGTGCCAGCGGCGCCGGCGGCGCCGAATGCTAAGGCGCCTGTGCCAGCGGCGCCGGCGAAGTAAGTTGTTGTTGCGGCGCCATATGCCAGTGCCGCGGCGGTACCGACTCCAGCAGCTTCAAGAGCTATAACAACTGCATTTTCTTTTTCAGTATAACTCAAGCTATCATCCTCAAGAATATCTTCTAAAGTACCATCAGATATCATTATAATCAATTCATCCGCGCCCTCGATCATATCCGTATTTAAAGTAGTCAAAGTGCTTTCAAATAAACCCTCGTCATCACTTGATAAACCGGGAGCCTTATTTTTAACGGCTTGAACAATATAATCTATAGCCACTGTTAAAGTACCATCAATTGCTGTGTTAAACCGAGAAACATCAGCAGATGCGTCTTCTAATGTTAGCTCTGCTGATAAATTCAAAAAGTCGGGCAATCCAAATCTGCTTCCTACAGATTCCGAGATCTCGCCACCGAATTTTATTGTTTCTTCGGAGTCATATGAATCCATGATTCCGGTGAATGTTGCACCATTATAAAAATCGGTTATTGACTGGAGGTTGTTGTTAAAGGTTTGTAATTCTTCCAGTCTTCCTGTCGCTGGCGCTATTTGTTCGCTTAAAATAATCGACGCGTCTGTAATTTTATCCATTGAGCCGCCGAATACACCATTAACTAAATCCAAATGCATGTTATAAATAACCGGCATAATAATCCACGGCGCCGATTGTGGATTATCAACATAATCCGCTTCCATTGACTCAATAAAAAAGTCATTGAAATATCCATCTATATTATTATAACTGCAAAAGTCTTCGGCGGCCGCTAAATATTCAGCAAATGATCCGGTCGCATAATCAACATAAGAAGCTGTTATCACATTAATCAACTGCTTTGTGTAATCTTTACAATCTATTGTAAACGATAGTATATCATCATCGCGCGCAGATTCTCCATAAGTTCCATCGCTAGGCATAATATCTTGAAATTGGAAAGTCATTAAACGATAATTATCATAATCGCTATTGACGGGAAGAACTGAGTTCCTCAACATTAATTCAGGATAAATGGTTGTATCATAATAATCGAACGAAGACTCTGCAGTAATAGTAATTCCATCTGCGGTATTAAAATACGTCATTTGTTTTAATTGTGGATATGTTGTATCAAGTGAATCTTCAAATGCCGATATTTTATCAAACACCGGATCGCCGCCGAGAGTAAGTCTCTTCATCCTGGCTGCTGATAATTTATAATACTGATTAACCGAGGAGGTTCCAAGGAGATTTTGAATATTACTAATATCAAAAACCTTAGAAATAACAGACTGCGTTCGGACTGCTTTTTCATAATCAAAGAAAAAGAATCCATTTTCTATCAAAGTATAATCATTCTCAAATTCATCTGATTCTACTGTGGCTCCATAAACTGAAGTATTAAAATGTCCGATGCGGCTCATCAAAATAGAGCCTTCGTTGGTAAAAAGATAATCAGTTTCGAGCGAATAAGTGCTTTCTTCGGGCTGTGTATAAGAACCTTCATCGGGGGTTCTGTTGTCTACCACCACAGGCGTTGTTACAAGTTCTCTGCGTAATATTGCAGTCTGCATAACTGTCGAATTAATTCTTATTAGAGTTTGATTAAAAGTTTGATACCAGTTCCCCATCGCAGTTGCTGAAGATTTATCCAAATAACTCTTGCGAAATAGATCTAATCTTGGCAATAGTTCTTCGGTATCTCCGTAAACGGCTAAAATATAATTATATCCATTAAGTGCGGCAGCAAAGGCTTCAGAAGAATCGCTCGGTGTTATAGCGATAATAGATAATTGGCTAACCATTTCTTCTCTTGAGATACGCTGAGAGGTGTGAAAATCCCCATCAATTGTTTGTATTGCGTTGTTGTTATAGATTGATCCATCTTCATATGTGAAAATCTTTGTGGGGGAAATTATAAGCTCTCCATTCTCGAATATCTTTTGATAAGAAAGCTGAGAAAAGAATGGATTATAAAAATTTATTAATCTTGGACTATTCACGACAGCATCATATAAGGTCGATAAATTGTCGACACCCATTTCTAATGGGGTCGTAAAGGTCACAAGCCCAAACGATAACTGGCCGGGCTTGCTAAATATATCAGATGGGGGATCCCCCCTCACTGTAGTGTTTGTCTCTGCGGTATATTTAATTATTTTGTATATATTGTCGGCATCAATCTCAACACTAGTTTCGACAAAATCACCTATAGTTAACTCAATGGGCTCTTTGGTATAAAAATGTGCTGCAAAATCTCCAACATCGACAAAATAATCTACAAGTAAATTACTTTGTAAACTTTTAACATAATATTCCATCACCGATGTGTTGGCAGAAATCAAATCATTATATCTAGTGGTGCCTTCCAGTTCCTCATCTGTATAAGTTGTCCAAAAGTCCGATTCGGGGGTACCATCTAACACCTGTTGAATATAAAATTTTATATCGGACAGACCGTCTATTATATCGGCGCCAGATTTATCTATTTCTACTCTCACATAAAAACTAGCTTTTATATCGATATTGGCGTTGTTAACGGTTGCTTGATCAATAAATAAAGTGGGTAACTTTAAACCCGCAACTAAATTAAAGCTCTCTCCAAACATTTCTATTGACATATCTCAGGCTCCGTGACTGGTCCATAAATATCAAACAATGCAATGCGTTTTTTAGTCTCATCGCATTCAAAGTCTAGATCAATATATAAAGTTTGTTTGTTGAACACATCTGCGGCCTTGCATGCTTTTTGATGATCTACCGATTGATCGGCTCGAATATTAAGATAATATCCAACACTTGAACTTAAAGCGTTGTTGGCTGAGGAATCTCTGAACTCTAGTGAATCTCTTGCGAGAGAATGTCCTTTGGGGCCCATTAATCCTCCGCGAATTCTACCAGTATCATTCTCAAAATACAGTCTTCTAAATTTATCTTGCTTCTCACAAGTTGGGCAACGTGCTGGTAAAGATCCACTTAGTACTTCATACATCTCGATATCAAAATTATCAACCAATAAAGAAGTATTAATCTCTTCGGCATACATCATTAGATCGTCTCTTATAAGTTGAATTACTTTTCCATCTGCAAACGGACGCGTGGTGAAAGCTTCGTTTTCAATTCTTTGTGTTTCTTGCATCGCGGTAATTGGAAATGCCGGCAGATATTTTTGATCAATTATTCTTCGTCTATAGTTTAATTGTATATTAATTTGAGGAATTTTAAAGTCATTTACTGTGTCGGTCATCGCCGACGAACTAATATTCCCTTGAAGAGCGGCCATTTTCCAAGCAGGGGCCATATTTGTATCTCCATCTAAAAACGCATCGCCAATAGCCTGATCAAATCTAAAGTTATCCTTTCGAGGACTGTACACAATAGGAGTAATATCGCCCGCATAATAAGACATTGAGCCCTCATCGATTATTTCTGGTGCTGTGTCTACCTCTTCGAACAAAACTTGGCTTTCCATATATTGAGTTTTGTTTTTAATTCTGTCGTGGATTGTGTTCGATGACTCGGTTATTTGTGCGTATGCTCCGTCGTATAAAACATTATCATCATAGAATGCATAAAATCGAGGCTTAAATTTGCCAATAGAAAGCAGATAATGACCGTAAGAAGTCAATTTTAAATCCATTACTCTTTCTTTTTTATCTATAAATTTCATATCGTTCTCTAATAAGTATTGCTATCTGTATTTCTTTTTTAGTCTGTCAAGGGCTTCTTGACTTAAAACTGGGCTAACTACATCTGTGGCCGGCCCTTTCCGCTTGGGCGCTTTTGCGTTTTGTGGAGAACCAGCAGCCAAATTGGTTGTTGTACCAGTTGCGGCTTTAGGACCTTCAGGCACGAGAGTTCTCGTACTGGTTCGGTCTAATATTCCTCCATAACCAACTTGAGTGGCGAGGGGGCCATCGGTGGGGCCGACATTCACCACGGGGCCTATTTTTCCTGGAATCCTACCTATAGGCCCAGGAGCGGATGGAGATGTCACAATTGCCCTCTGCGGTACTGAATGATGAGTAAGTGGGAGTGGACGTCCGGAAGGTCGATCACCATGTAAGGTTGATGGGCCCAATTGTCCTAACTTATTTTTGTCTTCAAAATCTTGTCGATCCGCTAACTCTTCTTCTCCTGCCTTAAATAAAATTTCTGCATCGATGCTAATCTTCTCAACAAAGGAAAGATAATCATGAGGCCAATTATAAAGCGGTTCTATTTCTGCTGGTCTGAATTCGCGAACATCACCCCAAAGATCTTTAGCTTGCGTGGTTTTAAACTGACTGTAGAGCTTTTGAGATCTTTGCTTAACTTTAAATACCATCCAGCGGAGATTTTCATTTTCTGTTAAATTCGTTTCTGTTAATAATTCTGTATCAATTAATTCGTGAGAAACGGTGGTGCTTTGTTGTGTAATTTTTTGATATTCTCTCGGAGCAATATTCTGCCACATATAAGAGAGATCGTCTTTATCAAACTGATATTCAAACTCAAAGATATACATCGCAATCGGATCTAAATCTTCATTACTAACAAAATCCAACTCAGGTGGAAAGATATATTTTTCCATTAACTCTGCTTGTCTACGAATTGATCCTCCAGCAACATCCAAAGAATCACCAGTAGCGGTTCCTATTGAGGCAGTTAAAGCTGCTTCATACCTTTCTCTTGGTATGCTAATAAATTTCTTATAGTCTTTAGCCGCTTCAGTAAGCGATACATCTCTTCTAAATGATGGTTCTAAAGTTTCGATTACATATGGTATTGCCACAACAGCCTCGTAAACAGTCATGTTATCTTTCAATTCACCTAATTTTCTGCTAGGACTTGTGGAAAATCCTACCAAATCCGACAGAGATTCAACATATTTGCCCACCAAGGGCCCGTTATTGAGTGCATCATTATCGTTATACACAGTATCGTTTACTCTGACGTCATAATGATATGATAGCCAATTTGATGGTATATCACCAATTTCTAAGAAGATGCCTTTAGAGCTATCCGGCTCAATAATTCCAAATTGATGCCACATTCCACGGGGCACAGCGGCTTGTCCATAATTTGCTGGCAACGAAACTTCAGAACTAGTTAAAGCCCTAACAGATGATAAATCATTAAAATTCAGCATCGGTGTCTCAAATTTAGGCGAAATCACCCATCTTGTGCCGGTCGATATATTTGTAACAAGTTGCTCTTTCGTACTAAGATTTGTTTGTAACTGAGGTGACGATTCAACTCCAAACAAATCGATGCTAGCAGAAATTTGCATAGAATTTTCGTTAATGAATGGGCCCCCATATGGCGCAGCTTGTTTGCCCTGAACACTATCATCGTATATCAAAGATGTTCTGTATTTTCTTACGCCAGCGGCGCCGGCTGTAAAACTCGAAGAAGCATATCCAGGATCCATTCGCCAATATACATAATTTGATTGTTGAATAAGTTCTTCTATTGTTATGCTCGTAGATCCCTCAGAACCAGTAGGTCTGAAAATAATATCGCACCACGCCTCTCCATTATAATATGGTGGCGTATATGCAGGATTGAAGCCATTAAAACTATCATATACCGTATTAGTTAGATAATTGCTAACGGATGTCTGATTAGCAGACGATACACCAGCAATCGGGGGTCCGAAAGCCGAAGGCCTACTGTACATAGTAAAAGTCTCGCGATATGGATCTAAAGTTGCGCTTCCGGTAGCTCTCATTGGATCTTGCGGAAGAGGAAAAGCTGTATTAGCTTGCGTACTATAATCAAAAGCATCGCCGCCCGAGGCTGTCAATAACAATTGTCCTCCATTGGCGCCGAATGCATTGTTGGACCATCCAGTATTTGTTGCAGCATATTCATTGCTATAATTTCTGGGCCCAGTCATGCTTCTGCGCAATTTAACTCTGGCCATATAAACTTTAGTATTATCAACTATTACTGCGTCAATTACTTTAGACTTCAAAGATGTAAAATTCGAGTCTTTAAGATAAAAATCAGCGGCGCCTCCAAAGAAATTAGAAGCCATAGCAGAATATAGCGCATCCCCTTCCGTCGTGAAAGTATAGCTAGCCGATATTGACGCACTTGGATGAGCATCCATATCAAAAAATTCCATCTTGTTTAGGTGTTCTTCTGGGAATATTATTGATTCAAAATCTAGCCGCTTATCCCAGAAAGATGCGGTGGTTGCAAATTTAGAAGGATTTGCGGATATCGCCCAGTTGTTGGGAGCTGCATTTGTATTGTCGCCATATTGTGTTCTTTGTACTTTGCCATAAGCAGTTACAACTGGCCACTCAACCGCTAATCCAGACTTAATCGTATTAAACAAAATTCCGGGAGCAAATAATGGCTGGTACAGCGGCTTAATCATGGATCCCGATATTCCTTCAGCATAAAAACCATCTCCCCACGATCCAGCTCCATAAAATGAGCCACTAGGTTGAGAATATGATTTATAAAATCTTTCCACCAAATCAGTTGCTCTTTGTGCGGGATAAAAACTCTTATATGGATTAAATCTGATGGTGCCGCTACAAACTAAACGTATCTCCGTCGCTTGTAAACTTTGTGATGCTAAATCATTAATATTTAGAAATTCTTTTAAGAATTCAGAATTAGAATAATCAATATAAAAATCATCATTTGAGCTACTAATGGCGGTTTCAGGAATCGAAAACGAATCATGTTTATTTTCAAGAAATTTACCAAACATTACGTAATCTTCTGCGTGTTCACTACTTCTATATTCGGGCACAACAGCGAATTCTTTTGCATTGCTAACTTTTTTAATCAAATAATTGAAGTCCTCATACGAGTTAAACCACGGATTCGATTGATGTGATTCAAATATTTCCCACGGTACCGTCCCAAAAGTCGCGAAGTCCGTTGCGGCCGGATTTTTGATAATTATGCCTGCTTTTGGTCCGGGCTCCCAGCGCGCTTCGCCGGCATATATTTGAATTTGTGCGCTAGAATCAAATGGTCCTGTATTGGCGCCGGTTAATGCCCATTCCATTCCAGATGGAGTTGCTACAGAACGCGGACTAGAGATCAGATGTTTTCTAGCATATAGGGCGCCTGGAGTTAATACTGCTCCTTTTTCTCGTTCTGTTAATTCTGCACCAGCACCAATACTGCTGCATGTAAAATATGTAAAGTATGTATTCTGTAATTCACCAGATGATGCTGAAATTCTTAATGAATCTCTAAGATTTCTTAGTTGTGCTGGTGTAGCTGACGGGGTGGTTTCTTCGGTAGCAAACGACGGTGTTGTTCTGGTTAAAAAGTCCACGGGCGCATCTAAGACCCAAGCGCTTTGAGATACATCAATATTTTGAGTATTATTGAACGTATCGCCAAGAGTTACTCGATCGGCATTTGAATCTCTCCAATATTTGTTGTTATAACCAACCTTATTTCTGGATTGTGACAAGAATTCATTTCTTTGTGATGGGAAAATGTTTTCAGTATAAAGTATCCAATCTAAAGCAAATCCAGCAGAATTACCAATTTCTATCATTTGTTCCCCAGCTGTCGTTTTACCGAAATAATTCAAATCAAATTGATCTTCAAACTTATCTAAATTAAAATAAACGTAATTGTTGCTAAAGTCTGCTTTATAAGTTTGCAATAGATTTGTGCTAAAGAGGCCATATATGTCCCAGTCGGGTGTAACCTGCGTATTGAAGTCTTCGATGGCTACCGTTAAAGTTCTACCACGTAATGAAACCGGGGGCATCTCAAAGTCAGCTTGACTATTATAAGATCCAGTGGAAGAAACAAAGTGCATTCTATTATTATTTCTATATGATCTCAATAATTTATTGTTTCTCTGTCTAATTTGCTTCCAAGAAGGATGGCCATATGGTCCCTGACGATTTAATATTAAAGCATTTAGCGCGCTTGCTGTGCCTTCAGTATTTAATAGCGGATTGAGTTCGTAATTTAGATATGTTGTTAAATCAAGAGAATCGCCCATAGTAGCAGATTCTGTTAATACCTGATCGATTATATTAGTATTTAATCCAACAAAATCAGTCGGAATGGAATCGACCGGCGAATATTGAGCATCTTTACCAAACGCTCTACCGCCGGGACTTTTATAAGACACAAAATCGCTTGCAGTCACAAAATCAATACAATTAATCATACCTTCAGTAGATGAGCTAATTCTAAAATCTGGCCTGACTATTCCATAACGATCATTAAACGAAACATAAGAAGCACTAATCCATGAATAATTTAAAGTAGATTTCGGAATCTGTTGCGAAACAAAATAATTGTCATATATTGAAGATGAATAATGAACTACCGCGCCAGTCAAATTTTGTTTTATAACATCAATTCTATTACGAGGAATCTTAAACATACTTGGAGACTGAACATAACTTGCGCCCGGGCCATTAGTAGCGGCTGTAGTTCCCGTTACTAATAGCGAATCTCTACCAAATTTCGCAGTGTGTCTCGCCAGATGAGAACGGAGCGCAAAAGCTTTATTATGAATATCATTAACGGTTATAGCAGTTGTGCCGCCAGAACCAGTCGGAGGACGATCAACCGATCCAGATGAACCAGAAGGCAGTCCAGATGTTTGAAAAATACCTCGCACAGATAGGTTTCTATAGTTAAGTGAATTATACACTGAGAATTCATCTGCTCTAAAATCAGTATATCCCGGCGTCATAACTTCGATCCCGCCAGGAGCGGAGAATCTTGTCGATATAACATTTCTATTTTTTATATTATTTGCCCCTGATCCGCTAACATCAGCCAGAGAGCCGCTTAAGAGACCGGGTTTTAAATAAGCTATCGAATATTCACTAACAGACGATGTATGGCTTTCATTATCCCTTCTGATGTCTAGAAAAGTTCTAACCGATGTAGAACTCGTCATATTATTTTGAATGACCTGGGCCGGCAATGTCGGCTGGTTTTCGATGAAGTTTCGTGGGTTAGAATAGGCGCCAAACGTGCTCACAACGTCATAATTGTTATTGTAATTTCCAAGAACCGTTGAGCCAGTTGTATGTTTGATGTTTCTAATATTAACTGGGCGCTTTGCAACCATATCGCGATAATAGACTGCCTTTTGAGATGCGGTCATTGGATAAGGGGTCGCGCCTTCATCATTAGCTTCTGGCCATGGATAATCGGCGCCAACCATACCAATTGCGCCAGACTCTTCGATAGCTGTTGTGTCATCAACACAAGTTCCAAGAAGAATTTTCCACGCTTCTGGTCTGTCCTGCCATGTGTCAGTGCCAGGATTTAAACGAATGTGACGAGATTGATGGCCCCCAACTGCATAATCAGTAAATGGTCCTTGCATTGGTTTTTCCATTCGTGGACCATACACATCATTATGAAGATTTGTGATCATAACTGATCCCGAAACCTTGCTCATTACTTCCGATTGATAGCCTCCGCTTACACTTGAGGAAATCAGATTAAACGGAAAGATGATATTTGACTTAACATTCTTATATCCGACGCCATCTTCGAAGTCGCGGCCGTGAAGAACTTTAACGCTTCTTCTGTTTTTCTTATAAATTAGCTTAGGATCATTATCGATGGGCTGCTGTACCATATCTTCCATAAATGCTGCTAAAACATTTCGCGGAACGAAGATATCTCCTTCGGTATTAATAGGACCCGCAGGTGCTAATGCATTATAAGTTAGCGCAATATTTTTTGATTCAGGAAAATTAACACCGCCCTGAATTGTCTGGCTCGTTTCGATCTTATCGTCATAAAGCTTTTGAAGCCTTCTTCTTGAATATGCGCTTGGCTGATAAGCTGTTCCATCTACAGTATTTAATCTCGGCAATGAGCTGCTTAAAAATGGTTTAGTAATGACTACCTGTCTTATAGTTTCTCTTTGTGAATCGATAGTAGCATCGCCAGATGTGATGTCTTCAGAATCTCTCTTTGCTCGATCTTTCCAAAATAGCATATGCTTTGTGGTATTGCGAGGACTAGAGGGAATTGTGCTCGATCCGAGTTCCCAATCATAAATTTTCTCACTAATTGCCTTAACAGAGCCTTCGATTGTGGGCTCTTGGAATTCTAATGTAGGAAATTTAGTCTGATACTTGTCTCTTTCAAGCGTGTGAGGCTCGATTATATTCATAGCGTCTTCAATAAAATCTGCAGACGCCGGCACCAATTGAGAAACAATAGATGAAATAGCGCTATCAAACCACTTATAATAATCAATAAATTTTTCAACATCAGAAGTTTTTGTAACTCTACGGAAGAAAATCTCTCGGAGCTTTTCTAAATTTTTATATCTGCTTCTGTATCGATTTACAGGCTCTCCGATGACATTGTTAAAATCAATAATTCCAGCGAAGAACTTCAACATTTCAATTGAAATTGCCGCCTGCATGCTCTTTTCTAAAGTAAAAAGATAGTTCGGTACTGTTTCAATAAGCTCAAATACTTTATCATCTTCATTTAGAATCTTAATCATTTCAGAAGATACAGCTTGTTCTGGATCAACAAATTCAAAAATGTTAATGTCTTTCTTGTTGACAACATTAGTCTTCGATGCTCCGAATCCATATCCATAACCAGTGTGCTGATATCCACTAATCGATCCGAGCCAACCATAATTGTCTCTTATAAGCGCAGAACCGGAGCTGAAATCTTGAGCAGTAAAGTTTCCTGTTCCATCGGAGGCGGTTATTTGCTGAAAGTTCCAATCAAGTGCTAATGTGTTTAAGTTGATCAAATCTAAAGCAGAGCTGCTCAACTGTAATGGAGATATATTTTGATAAGATCCCGAAATACCGCTGTTGAAAAAATCATTTGAGTGTTGTAACAGTGATTCGTCATCTAAATACTTTGTCCAATATTTTGTGCTAGCGGCCAAAACATCAGAAGTTTGTAAAATGGTTCCAGTTATATTCTCTCGGCGGGCTCCGACATACATTCTCTTAGGATATTTTAAGAAGTTGGAGCCAGATGTATAAGTGATCGATCCAGTAGCTTCAAAACCATTAACTACGGCACCCAGCTCGGTGTTGGTGCCCTTAAAAATTACATCATATGTATAATCTTCAGATCCAGAAACTAAACCAGAGAGAGGGTAATTTGAAGGCTTTAATCTTACCGAAAAGTTCCAATCTGTGTTATTATAGACTTCAAAAAATGTGCTACTTGTTAATTGTGGTAATGGATATGGCACATTTGATGACGTTAATTTAAAGTATACATTTTTAGATTTTGAAGCATCCCTAACAGCAAATACTTGAAAGTTAGCATAGTCATTACTTGAACTAACAAATGTTGTATCAGTGCCATTTAATGAAGCGGCGCTTGCTGTATGTGTTGTATACATACCAAACAAGGAAATATCAGTATCATCGCGGCTTACATTGGTAAGGTTCTTTAAATAAAACGGAAATTGAATCTCTGCCTCTATCGTGGCTCCGTAGCAATTTTCTACTCCATCATCATCGCTATTGACGGATCCGGAGATATAACCACTGCTATCTGCGTTTGATGAATCGATTGCTTGATATACAACTCCTTGTGTATTGCTAGCTGTGTTAAAGTTAACAAAGTTCTTTTTTACTTTCTTCTGGATAAGATTATTTTTAATTTTATAGGTTGTGTTGTCGGCATATTGTCGGAATTGTAGTAGAGAATCATCAAGATTAAAACATCTCAATACATTGCTGATTGCCTTTTCGGTACCTTTAGATTTAAAGATATGTGTCAGATTGTTATACAAATTCAGATAAATTAAATTTTTAGTGTCTTCTAAATTGGCCTCAAATAATTCTGTATTGTTTCTGTCCAATAATCTTTCTACTATCGTCGAATCTACAAAAGTTGGAGCCATATACATTCCAAGCGATTGCGGCAGATGTATAGCAAAAGGCACAGGATCTACCGATGCAGTAACATAATCTGCTTGCCTTAATTTAGGAATTTCTCTAGCTAACAGATACAATCTATCAAAATATGTTCCCATTATGTGAGAAATTATCTTAAGATTAGAATTTCCATTGTTTTCATGCTCTTCAAGAATCCAGCTAGGTGCGTAATTTATAAAAGATGCTTGATTGTTAAGATCGTGAAAGGTTCCAGATGCCATCAAAGAAGAGCTTAAATTCAAATATTCTGCATTATTTGTTCTAACAATCGGATCTTCTGGCTCATATAAAGTCGCGGAAGCCGATACCATGGCTGAGCCCGTGTTTCTACTAGCAGAATCATATCCGGTCCAAACACCATTACTAAGGCGCCCTCCATAATCCAAAACAATACTATCAATACTGCTGGAACCAACTATACCTTCATTAAACTTATAATAAAGTCCCAATGTAGTATTCGAAATATCGGTATTGACGCCACCGTTTACATCGGTAAACCAATTTCTACTAATTTGTTGAGAGTTTCTTGTTGTCTTCCAAAATCGAAACTCATCCAAAGATGCGCTAAGTTTGCCGGCGCCAATATATGACGAAACTAATGTAGTATCTGCCGATCCTGATGGAGCTGTCAAAAGTGCTCCGACGCGGCCCATCATGCCTTTTGAATTTAATTCGCTTATGTTGCCGGTATATGTGTTGGTATCGTTAAGAACTCCGTCCTGATAAAGTTTTACTGTGAAATTGCTTCCGGTGTTATAGAATGAGAATGCATAATGACCCCAATCTGCTAGCGAAGCCACCGTCAAATCTGTACCAATACTAGATGTAACAACGGATCCGGATATGTTTCCGGAATGTGCCGTTATTATGAACGGAGATGCGCCGGCGGTTCCATCCAATTCAATTAGAATTCTTCCATAATGTTCGCTTGAACTAACATAGTTATTCCAAACGTCGACAACGACTTCTTTTTCCGTTAAATTGGTATCAAAGGCATCCTTTTTTAACCAAAACTCAACCGTTACTCCATTATCAAAATCAGATCTTAAATTTGATAATCTAGTTCCTTTCCCATAATTATCGGGGAGGCCTGCAGTCTGATAGAGATTTTCATCATAGATATTTGAGAAGTGAACCTTATCATCATCGGGATTTGGCCCTTGGGCCACCAAAGTATCGCCTGAAGAAGTGAGAGGGCCACCTTTAAAAGTAATATATTCCAGAGAAACGGGTAATCCATATCCATCCCATGTTTTTGAACCATCCAAAGATCCCCAACCATCAGCTGATAAAAGCGCATAACCAGTACTGCTTGGATAAAGAGAGTTGAAAATATACTTTTCTCCCTCCAACAGTCCATTATAAAATTTATTCTTTTCAGCATCTGAGCCATCATAAGGATAGTATTCGGAAATTCTTGTGAGAGCACCTTTGTAAAAATAATAAGCTGATCCAAACTTAACAAAGTTTTTAGGATCGGAATAATCGATTTGAGGAATGAATGTATCATTCTTCGTTATTATTTGTTCTGCATTGCGAGACGATTCTACAAATTCGTATTTGTCTTTATCGCTTGCATAATCACTAAAGTTTGTATCTTTATTTGCAGAATCAAATAATTTCTTAATACTCATAACTCTCTACTCTGAATTTAAAAGATTCTTTTTGTTCTTGCCATGACTTCGTGCTATTATCATAAAATGCAAACTTCAGTCCATAAGCATAACCGGGCTCTAATAAATTCATATCTAGATCGAAATAGCTACCAGATATATCGTAGGATAACGCAGTGTGCAGATCGCTGCCGGTACCGTATGGAACAGCTTCGTATCCGTCCATAATTCTATATACTCGATATGATGCGCTCACTATCGTTTGAGACTCTATGTTAGAATTAGCAACCGTATAAATATTTGGACTCCAGTTCTTTTCTCTAACGAACAAATTCATTCTTGCTGTATCAGTTCCTAAATACCTTGTTTGTAAGTTGGTAATGGATAAATAATAAGTAGGAAATGCAACAGAATATCCAGAATCGTAGAACATTGGTTCTATAGCGCCTGTAAAATATTGTGTCGATGATGATTGTGCGGTTGCAATATCATCATCTGGCTTAAACCAAACATCATATACTGTATCTAAAGTGGCTGAAGGTAAACAAACCGAGCAAGAATAAATTCCCGTTGAAACATATCCGCCGGTGGTCACAATAACCGAATTACAAAGAGTTAAAGCCGAAGCCGAAGGCACAGAATTGTTAGCAGATCCCGAAAATAAACTAACAGTAACTTCTCCTAATCCCACATCTGGAATATTTACCAGCTGTCCCCTAACAATATTATAAAAATATATAATGTTTGTATTGTCTGCTGCGGGAGCGCGGGAGCTGCTAAAGTAGAAATTGCCTCTATCGTCTTTTGTTGTAGAATCCCAGCGGGCCTCAATTACTGGGCGATAAAAGAAAAATTCTGTATTACGACCAAAAAACCTCTTTGTATAATAAGATTTTACTGCACCGCCGGTAATCGGCAATACCATATCATCAGCAGTATTGTCGGCGACAGTTGCGATGGCCTCAAAACTGGATGAAAGATGAATTCCCATACCATAATTCGATATCGTACCGGCGATCCAATGTTCTACCAAAGGTGTGATATCCAATTCTAAGTTTTCTGTTCCACCAGCAAATGTGGGTTTAAACTGTGGATCATCTGAACCAGTTCTATAAGAGCCACCAACTGAATCATTTGTTGTATAATCACTTCCGGTCCAGGGCAAAGTATTTGATGCGCTTACCCAATTGGAGCCAATATCTCCTCTGGTGAGATCTTTATATCCTTCTAAATCTAGGCCATCGCCCTCTTGCCAAGCTTGTGCTATAGGCAAAACGTTTAATGTATAATCTATAGGGGTGGTTCGTGAATGAGGCGCGTTATATACTTTAAGGTAAAAACTAGTGGATCCGCTAGCTGGAAGAATGCCATTAGTTCGGTCGGTACTAATATCTGTTACAGGAAATTTAATTAAAATTCTCGATAATTCTTGGGAGCTAGTTGTTTCTCGACCATAAATCGAAAATGTTTCTAAAACGTCTGCGGCGCCAGCATTTGCCCCGGTACCACGTGTTTGTAAGTTTAACTGAAAGGCATTGACGATTGTATTATCGGCACTGGCTGTATATCTAATTAACATTATCTGATCTTACCCTTGATGTCAACATCAACAAACTTAACTTCAAATATTGCATTTTTTGGACACATCAACAAACTACCCTCGGGCGAAAAATTCTTATTTATTGAAAATCGCACATTAGAATATTGGGCGCCAGTTTTGTTAAAAATCTTAACGTTCGTTACATCTAAAACGTTGGTCAATTTTTTAAGTTCAGAATATACGTCACTTATTTGAAAGTGTTCTCCAATATAAAAGTCGCTTGCATAATGACGTTGCAGAATAGTAATTGCAGCTGCAAGTACGCCGTCTGCATTTGCTGATGGCATTGTAGTGATTACAAACTCAATTCCCAAGTTAATAATATAAGGATCTAAGATATCGATAGTATCATTAACCATTCTATACTGATTTAGCCATGTCTTTAAATTACTTTTAATGGCCGCATTGGTTTGTATTAATTTTCCAAATGAATCTTCAGAAATTACATACATGTTTAAGTTTCTCTTAAGAGAGTCTGGATCTTTTTGCACAGAACATTTTTTAACAGAACCAAATTTCCCCGGCATTCTATATGCAATGTTTTCATAATCTGCTTGTGTAACCGCTCTATTTTGTGTTGGGAATGTATCAAAGATTCTCTGTTTCACTTCTGCAGAAGAAGGATAAGTAACATCTCCAACAATCGGCTTTTCATTAGTCGCCTCTATAGAAGCTATTACTGTATTGAGAGTGGAAGTAGATAGGTTTTCTCTATTTTTAAATTCTACAATCGGAGATGCTACCGCATTAATAGAACCAACTGCCGAATTGGAATTCATCGGATTTGTAGTTCTATATGCAACAGTAAGTTTAGTATTTACCGGTACCACTCCATAATTGGTATTCTTCGATAATCTTGTCGGATCAAATGTAGTATTAGTTACATAATCTTTTCCGAAAATATCAAGAGCCACAGCTTGAGGCTCTGCTATGATTTCAGTAGTTGATTGTTCGCCGCTGCCAAATTGAAGAGATACAGTGTCCCCGCCTCTTACAACAACAAATTTTCTAGAAACCAGCATTGGCTTAATTATGGAAGGAACATTGTCGTTTTTAAAATTATTGTTGGGTATTTCTTGGTATACAATATCTTGAGAAAGATTTTCTACCTCAAAATATTTATTGCCTTCAGTGTCTGTTACTGAAATAACTTCTGAAATATTATTTGATTTAAGAGATATTCTTTTATATTTTTCATAAGCTCCTATAGTAATCTGCTGTTGGCCAAATCTTCCTGATACAACATTTCCATAAGCTTTTATAGCATAATGAGTTGGCGTGCCGGTGGCATCGCTTATCTTCGATACAATTATAGGATTTTGTGGCTGATTAAGATCTACATTTTCAGTCAAAATGAAATTAAGGCCTTGTTTCGATTTAAAGCGAGTGCCTCTTTTCAAAATTGGAATATAGTTTAGATCGGGGCCTAGGCCTGTGGTATCGGCCGGGATTTCCACAAATATGGCCACTTCGCCATACGTTGAGGGCCGGCCGGGATTTTTATATCCCAGGATCCTTCCGTGACGAGTGATATTATTTAAACTATATGAGGTATCTAAAAACGATTCATTAACATTATAATCTAAATAAAATGATAGCTGATCTCCAACATATGCTACCGCATCAAGCATTAAAGAGCCGAAAGATGCTTCACTAAAATCTTGAAAAGTATCAGGATAGAATCTTTCAGCGATCTGTTGCAGGTCGTTTCTAATTGAGTCAAATTCTCTATTAGTATAATTTATCGGTAAGATCTTCTTATCATTTTTGGGCATTTATATGGATATCCTTCAAATTAAATAGTTATTTCTAACAAATCGTTAATACCAATATCTGGAATTTGATAAGTTAAAACTACACGGATGGAGTTTGTGTCGGGAGAAGAATCAAATTGTAAATCTTCTATAGTAACAATAGGAAGATATAATTGAATTTGTTTGTTTAATCTGGTTTGAATTTTGCCGGGGACATTTTCTGTATAATTTAAGAATAAGAGCCTCCTTATCCCAACTCCAAAGTTAGGTTCCATAACTCTTTCACCCGGATCGGTGAGAATTAACATTTTTAAATTTTGCTTTACCATCTGACGAATAGTTGTGATCATGGTGAACCCATCACCATCATCATATGTAATTGGTAATTTTATTCCGATCGAAGACATGTTTTAGTACCTCTTGTAATTATCAAATAATTTATTTTTTACACAATTCGCCTGAAGAATCAAACGGATTAGTTCTAGTTTGCTTTCTGCGCCATCGAGGCAATATCGCTTTAGCTAGATTTGGTCGGATTCTCCCTTTAAGTTCGCTAATAGTAAATTCAACTGGATCAAAGTCAAACATAGATTCAAAATTTGATTCAAAATCTCTTGAATTATAGAATCCCCTAAATAAGGATTTAATTCTTGCTTTAGAATTTCTTAGAAGCTCTTGGTCCCAATTATCCCATTCAAGAACTCCGAGGCCTTGTAAAAATCCCGGACTTCTGTCATCTGCGGATGCCCAGCCTTCTTTGCTGGAGGAATAATCAGGAATTCCGTCTGTGAACGTGATTTTCATGCCGGGCTTTGCTTCAAATGTTGCGGCATCATCGTTAACATACTCTCCGGTCTCTACAGTTACTTCGCCGATAGAAGGTAAAAAAGCCATATCATTATAAATAGCCGCCAGAGATAATAGCTTGCTTGTAGGAACAATATAACGTGCCGCTAGTTTAAATTTCTCATCTTCTTTCAACATTTTTAATAAACATAATAATTCTTTTGAATTTGCCTGAACTGGAACAAAAGCCTGAATTTCATAATCTAAAGCATCTATTTCAACAGATGTTATTTCAAACTTCTGTCCGTCAACAAGAGCGGAAAATTGCAAACCATGACGTACTCCTAGCTCTCCTTTAATCCCCACCGGCTCATCAGTTGGTTCTTCTCGCGTTGCAGCAGATTTAGATGCCTCTTGGGAAATATCGCCTAGAGCATAAACCACTTCTAAGGTACCAGGATAAACATCTGAAATATTAAGCGTTGGTGAGTTTGATTTAATAATCTCGGAGCCTTCTTCTATCCCATATTTTATACCATTAATATTGATATATTTTTCTATAACAAAAGGCTTTTGCGAACTAAATAGTTCTTCGATATCAATACCAAAAGTCGCCAATACTTGTTCAAAAGCAGCAATTGCCGTATCTAACGCCGTTTGTAATGTCGCGTCGAGAGGGCTTGCAGCTACGGCAACTTCGGCTATATTGATTGCTTCTTTCGCGATATCGATCGCCACCTGAGCCGAGGTGGAAATTTGTTCATAGGCCGGTTCATAATTGTATGATTCAACATCACCAATCGGTATTATCATTCTGCTAATATTGTGTATATGAGGGCCCACTCCATCATTCCCATAAATATCCTTACAATCCGGATAACAGTCAGATTGTGATGTTTGAACTGCCCAGTTAATAACTTGATGTTTGTGTTTTATTCTCGAATCTGTTGGAGAATAAGCAGTATAAGCCCAACCATTTCCCTCTACATCAACTTCATATGCATGAGTGTGATTTGCCACATTAGAAGTTGTTCCATACGATGGGCCGCTCGGTTCTTCTTCCATGACAGCAACAATCTCTTTATCTAAATCTAGGTCAATGCCGCCATTTGTAAATTGTGTTAATATAAAATAGTCTATGTCAGTATATTTGGGAACAATATTAATGGCCTCCAAGTTTTCAATAAATTTATCAGCCATATATTGAAGCTCAGTCTTAACCATTTCTTTCAATACAATCTTGGCCTCGTCCTCGGTTGCTTTAATCGCTTCAAAATTTAATCTTTCTTTATATTGTTTATATGTTTCAAAATTATCTGCGAATACCTTTATGGATGCTGCAGCGCCGGCGCCGGGAATAGGAAGTGCGGCCCCCATAATAGCAGCTGCTGCGGCTTTTTTAAGATCGCTTCCTAAGTTTTGTGAATTCTTCCAATTTTCTTTGGTTGGATAGCTATATCTTGCTTGCATCTCATTGATATTATTAATAGCGTTTAAAACGGAATTAGGAGGATCAACTATTTTACCTTCATCCACTAATCTTCCGTAGGTCTGTACTGCTTGTTCCAAAAAAGAATACCAAAATTCTTCATCTTTAAAGGGGTTAAATCTCTCCCAAAATGCACTCTGAACGTCTTTGAATGCAGCTTCTATATTTTCAACAATATATTGGGGATATATCGAACTGTATACATTATCAAAATCAGGCTTAAAAATAGTAAATGCCGCCATTGTTTTGATAAAATGAATGCTTGCATAAATCCTACAAGCTGCCGTAATCACTCCTTGAATTCCTGCGGCACTATATCTCTCTAAAATTCTATTATATGGCAATTCAACAGCACAATCCGAATCAAATTTTAATCTTTCGTCGGCTGGAATATTATTATACGTTTCTTCAATTTGTTCGCTAATCTCGCCAAAGTCGATCAAATCTGTCTTAGAGGGTTTACAGGGACTCAGTTCGGGAAACATTATATCGATCAAACCAAGCCATCCTTCGTTCTGCAGTGGCTTTATATATACAGGAGGATTTACATAATTTCCTCCAAATTGAGCCGGATCGAGATAAAAAACCCTTATGTCTTCTGTATTTGTAGCCTCATATTGATTTCTGCTAATTCCCAACACCGCATCGTCATTTGTAAGAGATTCGCCATTGAGTGTTGCATCACTGTACAAAGTGCCGCCAGGGCTATCGGTCTGACCTCCTTGAACTACATAGTCGCCGGCTTCTTCTGTTAAATCATCGTATTTGGCGCCATATAAAAAGGCATTTTCATTATCTGCTATTTCTTCTACTATTTTTGCAAACACTATATCTAGCGTATCATTATAAAAGCTTTTAAGATCTTCAAGTGCGCCGGTATAACCTTGCTGGGTCAACATTTCATGTAATAAAACTAGCTGAGGGATGTAATCTGATTTTCTATGAAAGCTCTTCTGAAAATCTGGATAATCGTCTAAAGATAACAAACTAAAGGTATCATCAACCGCTAAAAACTCAAATTCTCTTTCTTTTTGAATTGATGGAGTTCTCAAAGATCTTGCAGCTTTTTTTTCGTCTCTAGTCATTGATTTTCTATCAGCCCGAGTAATATCTGCACCAAAATTTAAAAGATTAGTGATGTTAATGCGCACGGTGTCTGCAGGAATATTATTTATGGCAAGCTGTCCTTCACTTATTTTCTCTTCTTTCATTTCAGATAAAAATAATTTCATATTAAAACCATAAAGATAAGTTGAACCTTCATGAAATACTTTGCCCTTATTATTATCTCTAAATTGTAATTCTATGTCGGGTGTAGCTTTTCGACCTTCTCTGATAAAGTCAACTGTCTCATTTTCAGGTCTGACTACCGCGCTGGTTTCATATCCAAAATCGGGCAATGTAAGCACATCTACTCCACCATATAAACTTAAACCCAATTCTTGAAATGTTTTAGTTATTGTTTTCTTGTCGGCAAATTCGTTATTAGTGTTGAATGTGGTATCCAATCCCTGCATTTGATATCGCATC
>Ga0098039_1000161_pt1 | contig 31006 bp, 44 predicted proteins | sample 6_EtaG_FD_75047 | JGI IMG/M metagenome (GOLD analysis project Ga0098039, IMG submission 75047) | Marine viral communities from the Subarctic Pacific Ocean - 6_ETSP_OMZ_AT15160 metaG | ecosystem: Environmental > Aquatic > Marine > Oceanic | place: Pacific Ocean | collected 2015-01-08 | reverse complement strand
ATCTACCCTTCTGAGCGCCGCTATTAGCCGGTCGCCTATACCCGCGAGGAACCCCTTAATAACAGAGAGTCCCGTCCTCTCCCCTCCCGAAGAAGAAGAAGGCGGCGGATTATTCGAGCCTATAACGAAAACTCCGTCGGCTATATTCGGCGGGGTCCGGAGGCTCCGACAGTTAGGGAATTTAGCACAAGGGGACTTCGAGGAACTCGCGGAGGTCACGAGGTCTTTAGACGAGGACACCTATAGCCCTAGTCGAGCCCTAAGAGAATTCAATGAATCCGAGGGGATTGACGCTTTCAGGAAGTTCGGGTCGAACCCTTTAATTGCTGTAGAGATTGCGGCTAATTCGCTCCCTACTTCTACGGCTGCCATCTTAGGAGGAGCGGTCGGAGCGTTGGCCCCGCCCAGTGGAGCCATGTGGGGGATAGGCCTGGGGTCCTTAGCGGCCGAGGGAGGATTAGCGTTCCTCGAAGGCTTAGGCGAGCAGGGGGTAGATCTCCGAGACGGGGAGTCCATCGAGGCGGCTTTCAACGATTCTGATGTTATCTTAGCCGCTACGGAACATGCAGCCAGAAGGGGCGTCCCTGTAGCCGTGATAGACGCTCTGACTTTCGGGCTGGCATCTAAATTCGGGGTCCTAGCTAAGGGTCTCTTTAAAGCCGGGAAGACCGGCGCTGCGGTTCGCGAACTTACTAAAGGCTTAGGCTACGAGATGGCTGGCGGAGCTACGGGAGAAGTAGCAGGTTCCCTAGTCGCGGGCGACGAGATTCGCGTACCGGATGTATTAGCGGAAGCTATCGGCGAACTCGTACCGGGCGGAGCGGAGATCGTTCTATCGACTCGGGGCGGGGTTACTACGGCTAGGGCTATACGGCAGGCAGAAAAGGAAGGATCTGCTACCCCTTATGAGCCCGAGGTCCCCGTAGAGGAAACCCCCGACGGGGAGACTAAGCCGTTCGGAGCCGATCTAACCCCGGGGCAGTGGACGCGGCGGATGGGCATCGCTAAAGACTTATATGGGAAGATGCTCAGAGACTTAACTGCCGAGGAGCGAAGGGTCGTCGAGGTCAAAGCTTCGAAAGAAGAGGTCATGGAACCCGAAAGACCTCCTACACCTTATCCCCCTCAGGTCCCCGAACCGGAGGGCGAGGTCGAAGTAGAGGAACCCGAAAGACCTCCTACACCTTATCCCCCTCAGGTCCCCGAACCGGAGGGCGAGGTCGAAGTAGAGGAACCCGGATCAACCCCCGAAAGTAAAGACCCGGCAGGAGAGGCCGAGACCCCCGCTCCGCCGGATGTTAAAGTCGGAGACATCGTTTTCCATGACGGCGAGAACTATTCCGTTAAAGACGTTAGGGATAAAGGGAAGATACTAGACCTCGCCTTAAAGTATGGACAGAGGAAGACTGTAGCTTCCGCCGACGTTACTATCGTCCCTTCGACCCCCTTTAGTATCGGAGATAAGGTCTCCTATCAGGGTAAGGAAGGGGAGATCGTCGATGCTACATTTAAGAGAGAAAGCCGGTGGACCGGGGCGGAGGAAGGTCCGATCACCGACGAACCCGTCTACGCCTTTAGACAATACCCCTACGGTCTCGTCGATAGGGGACTATCCCAGGGGGATCTCGTCCCTAGGTCTAAAGAGAGCCTCGGCGGAGAACAGAAAAGGGCGGGAGATGCCTCGACTAAGGCCCTCGCAGAGGTTAAGGAGATTGAAAATCAGAACCCCGATGCCGTTTACGGGGGAGATAAGAGTTACCCCGCATGGGCCGAAAAGGAGAATGACACACAGCAGCAGATTGTAGCCTCGGGGAAAGACCGGACGTGGAAGACTTTCGCCCTACTTCGGAGAGTTGTACCAGTGCCGTTCTTCGGGCCTATAATATCTTATCGAATCGTAAGTCCTACTGCTATATCTGAGAGCTTATTTACGACAGGGAAGCCTAAAGCCGACCCTAACTTCAGCCCAGAGGAAGTAGCCGATGCTACGGCGCTTCTAAATAGCTATAAAGCGAGAGACGGGAAGCTAAACGAGGCTCACCCTGACGGGCCGTTCGAGGGGACAGACGAGCCAGTCGTAACGACGGATTCGGTACCCCCCGCATATATAGCGTGGATTAAAAAGATCCGAGCAGACCTCGGTATAATGTCTAAGTTCTTCGTAATGACTGCCGAGGAGGCGTCCGATCCTGCGCTTATCGAGAAACATAAACTCTATGGCAGTACGTACGGGCGCGTAGTTAAACACCAGCCTTCTGCTAGCCCCGGCACTGGCACAGCGGGGGAAACTTTAGCAGGTCCGGTATACTCTACTATTATGTATAGGCCTGACGTGAAGAAGAGCCTCGATCTCGAAACTATCGCACACGAAGTCGGGCATACGTTCGAGAGTCAAGTCTGGGATAGCCTTAATAAACGAGAGCAAGCGGCGGTAGAGAGGGAATTTCAGGCCCATCTGAGGCTTAAAGGGACTGCTCAGCAGAAAGAGTTTCTTAAAGCTCACGCTTCTATGAAATTCTTCGAGATGAAATATAGGGATCAGGTTTCAGATGCCCCTGCTGCGAGTCTTCCTGGTTACTATGAGCAGAGGGGAGAGTTCGTCGCTAACCAGATAGCTAAGTGGGCCGTCTCGTCTGAGCAGCCCGTAAGCGTCTTAGATAAGTTCTTTAAGAGACTAGCGGATGGCCTCAGACGGCTTTACGCCTCGGCTAAAGGAAAAGAGAACTTACCTAAATCAGAGATTAAGCGTATCCTCGACAGGCGAGCCGAAGCGGTAATGAAGGCCGGAGAGGACTTCCAGGGTAGAGTAGAAGCGTTAGCCGAAGCCGAGGACATCCAGAGAGGAAAAGACACCGATGCAGAAGCAGACAGGGCGGTGCAAGCAGAAGAAGAAGTCGAAGAAGAAGCGGTAGAGCCTAAGTATAAGAGGACTACGCCCGCGTTAGGGACTACAGAGCGGGAGAAGCTCCGAGAGGACATGGATAGGCTCGCCGACGAGTCGAGGGAAGCGGGGAGGCTTCGCGGGCTAGCGCAGGACGCCTTAAGGAAAACCGAGAGGAGAGTTAGGAGTAGCAATTCTAAGGTCCTTAAAGAGAAGCAGGCCGAATATAAAGCCGCTAGCGATAAAGCGGACGAAGCCTATGCTAAGAGAGAGAGGGCCGAGGAAGACTACGCTAAGGTCGTATTAGAAGATAAGGCCGAGTCGGATGATACCGCCGTAAGCCTCGGAGCTTTAGTCGCTCTAGGAGAGATGGATGAAGCCGACGCTCGCGCAGAGATTACTAAGTATGTAGAGAAGATCGCCGAAGACGAGAACATAGCGAAGGATGTCCGTAAAGAGGCCGTTAAGGATACCGTAGGAGCGGCGTTAAACGGGACCGTCGGAGATACCGCTAGCTCTCTAAAATACTCGGTAGAGCGTATCCGTAGGGAGCAGGCAGAGCAGACGGCCCGCGATCTTAAGGCTACCGCTTTAGAAGAAGAAAAAGCCGAAGCCCGTAAAAAGGTCGAGGCTCTCTCTAGCCTTACGGATGAGCAGCGCCAGAGCTACTTAGATCAGATCGATAAAGCTACCGAGATCGGAGACGAATATCGGGGTAGCTCGACCGTAGCAGGGTCGGTGAAGCAGGCTATAGAAGCTAACGATAAGGCCTCCGAGGCTAGCGATAAAGAAGCCGCTAGGCTTAAAGCCCTAGGAGGCGATAGGAGCGTAGTAGAGGCAGGAGCTAACGAGTTATATAATAAGCCGTTCGACGAGCTTAATAAGACTCAGAAGCGTAAGGTCCTTTATAGTAAGCTCTTAGATATGGAGCGCGGATTCCCCGTATCGGATTTAACGGAAGCGGAGCTATTAGAGTTATCTAAGAATGTTCAGTTAGTCGCCGAGGCTAAAGACAGGAATCCTTCTTATATATCTAAGAAATTCGGATTCATCACCGACGGGCATTTCTTAGTTCTCGATAAGGCCGTAGCTAAGAAACTCCGCGATGCCTACTGGAGGAACGAACTTAAGAAAGCTAAGACGGACGTAGCCGAAAAGGCTGTCCTGGCAGAGCGGGCTACGGTAGATAAAGAGGACGGGCCTGATACATCGCTAATGATCCCGGGAGTAAAGGGCGATAGTCTCTTCTTTCAGGGATATTCAGGGAGGCGAGATAACACCCCGATAGCTATATACTCTACAGGTTCGAAGCAAATAATGTTCGACGCTGAGTATATCGCGGCTATAAAGAAGCTATTCCCGAACGCGAAGCTAACGATGCCCGAGGGGAAGGACGGACTAAGCCCCGCTACATTCGTAGAAGGCGGGAAGATCAAAGCCTTAGTAATGCCACTAGCCCCCAGAGACTCCGGCTACTCTATAGACCCCGCGTTCCGTCCGGGCGATGCCGTAGTCGAGCCTACTATTCAGTCCTTAGAGACCGAGATAGCCGAGGAGCCGCAGGCTAATCTATTAGGAGAAGTCGAGGAAGTCGAAGAAACCGAAGCCGATACGGACACTCAGGACAGGCAGATAGAGTCATTAGAAACTAGTATCGGGGATTCGTATCAGGGCACAGATATGAACGAGTCTCCTAATACTCCTGAGCTTAGCCACCTAGAGACTCTAGTAACGACCGAGCCGGAAGAGAACGTCTTAAGGCGAGAGGCTACGAAGAAAAGCGGCGTAGGTACTATGGTTTCCGTAGACCCCAAAGGATCTGAAGGGTTTTGGAAGACTATTCTTAAATCGGCAGGGCTCGGTTCGCTCAGAGAGTTTAAATTTCATCACGTAGAGACCCTCTCCATATTCCGAGAGTGGGCAAAGAAGGCAGGAGCCCGCGCTGAGGAAGTCGTTAGCGTAGCTCGGCATATTACGGGTATCGATAAGCTCCGCGCAGGCATGATGATTAACCCCGGGAAGACAGGGGAGCTATGGAATAGTCCTACGGATCATCTAGGTAACGACCTAAGAGACTCGCAGGGGGTTAAAGTTAAGAGCGTCGTAGAGATTTTCGAGACCGTTAAGCAGAGGGGCTTAAGCGATGAGGCTTCTCGCTATATAGCCGCTAGGACAGGGCTAACGAGATACTACACTCGTAGTAATAATAAGACGATTAACGAGATGTCTCAGGACGTATGGGATTTCTTCCTAGCGCGGAGAGAGATGCAGGTCGGGGAAGTGAAAGAGGCCGTCGCTAAGTTTATCGAAGACGAGGTTATTTCAGAGGTCCAGGGCGAAGCTATCATAGCTAACCTAGGGGTCCTGAAAGATGACGTAACTCAGAACGCCGATCATATCCTGGATACGGTTAATCCCGGCTTTAGTAGAGCGGAAGCCGAGGCTATTAAAGCCGAAGGGGATAATAACCTTATACTTAAAGATGCCGCCGACGACTTCTTCCGTCTTACCGACGCGCTCCTTACGTTCATGGAGAAGATGTCTCCTAACCTGCACGATAGACTCCAGCTAATGAGAGACGTTAGCTATAACGCTAAGACGAACTTGTACGAATACGCTCCCCTCGTGAAGGTTAGAGCTATCGACGATGTTCGCGCTAGGTTCTCGGGTATCTTCGATAAGAACGCCGTCTCTAAATTCTCTCGGGTATCGGGGGTGTCTTCCGCGACCGACCCTATCACCGATCCCGTTTTGCAGTGGGTCCTCTCGGTCTCTCCTATGATTAAGGGTGCGGCTAGGGCGCAGCTAATGGATGCAATCGCCGCTCATATCGGCCCTAGCACTATGGGAGACACTGAGCTAGTATCGGCTAAAGAGGCCGGAGTATCGTTAGAGGAGCAGAAGATTAACGAAGCTTTAGCTAAAGAATCGGGCGACGGCGAAGGAGCTATGCTCCTATTCGATATGCTCGAACCGGCGAGGACTTCTAGTCGAGATGGGAAGCCGATCTTTACTCTCCGGCAGGGTAAAGAAGTGGTCTACGTTAAGGTCCACGACGAGCTTCTCTTCAAGGGTATTACGGGCGTAGACACTCGGAACATGGGTGCCGCGTTCGACCTTTTCTTCGGGATGCCTGCTAGGATGCTACGGATGGGAGCTACGGGACTATCCCTAGGCTTCAATTTCTTTACTAACCCTATTCGAGATTTCGTTCAGATACTGGGGCAGTCGGAGCTAAGGGGGCCGAAGGGACTTAATACGTTCGAGTTAGTAGCTTTCTGGGGACAGGCGGCTGCGATGGTCTTTAGGGATCGGGCTTCGAGGGTAGGGATATCCTTCATAGGGAATAAAGAGAGTAACGCGGAGTTCATGGAACTCTATCGTAGGCTCGGAGTTCATATGGGGAAACTCCTTAACGTCGATGCAGCTCAGGCTAAGAACCTAACCGCTCAGGTCGAAGGAAGGGCTAAAGAGCACTATAAGGGGATGCTCGATAACGTAGCCGACTACCTTACGGGGTCGGAGGACGTAGGTCGGATATCGGTAGGACTCGCGACTTTGAAGGTCTGGGAGAAGCAGGGTAGGATTAAGGCTAACGCCGACGGAAGCCTCCCGAAACTTTCCGATACGGACATGAGAGACCTAGCTAATATCATGCAGCAGGGGTCGATAGACTTCCGGCAGGGCGGTGATTTCGGGAAGGTTATAAATCAGATGATCCCGTTCTGGAACGTAAATATCCTAGGAATCGAGAGGTTCAGGAAGTCCGTTGAAGATAACCCGAAGGGCACGATCTTATGGGGCCTTACTGCTATAACCCTCCCGACCCTAGCTCTATGGGCTATGAATAGGGACGAAGACTGGTATAAGAGATTAACCCCCGACCAGAAGGCGCTTTACTGGCACTTTAACCTGCCCGGAACCGATACAGTCCTTCGTATCCCTAAGGCTTTCGAGTGGGGGTCTTTATTCGGGACAGTCCCCGAGGCTTTATTCGAGAGGCTCGTTAGCGAGAATCCAGATCATGCCGACGAGATACTCGGGTCGGTAGCGGGACTCCTCTCTCCTCTTCAGTCGGGGAAAGACTTAGTATCGTTCGAGACGCTATTAGCGAATCTGCCTTTAACCGCACGAGTCGGAGCAGAGTATGCGACTAACCGCGACTTCTTCTTTAATAGGAGTATCGTCCCCGAGAGCGAGAGGTTCCTCCCTCCCGGAGAGCAGAAGAGCGCGTTTACTAGCGGGCTAGCTCGCTTAGCGGGAGAGATGTTCCCCGATTCTATTAGTCCTCGTAAGGTAGACTTCTTAGTAAGGTCTCTTACGGGCGGGCTCGGTTCGGATATAGTCGGGGCGATAGATTTCGTTCTTCTCGGGCAGGATCGTAGTGACTCTATACAGAACTTTGCCGCAGGAGAGTTAGCAGAGCTTCCCGTAATCGGGAGGGGATTCCTTCGAGGCGGAACTAAAGGGAGTCGTAGTCGCTTCGTCGATAAGATTTACGAAGACCTCGGAGTAGCTAACGCCCGAAGCCGCTCTAAGGATAGGCCCGAGACCGAAGCCCAGCGCGATTATCGAGAACAGGTTACGATGGCGACGGGGATTATATCTTCTCTTCATCGGATGGCCTACGAATTAGATACCCGCGAGCAGCGGATTAAAATACGGGAGGCTATAAATCAGGTAGCTAAGAATGGGCTTAAGGATCGGCCCGATTATAGGGATTCGGCTGACTTAGAGCCGGTAGACGTAGAGTTTTCGACGTATCTAAGGGCCTCGGGAGACGAGAGGAATCTCCTCCTATGGAAAGAAGGTCAGGATTACGCGGCGAGCCATCCAGACGCGAAGGCGAAAGACATTAAGGAATTTGTCCGAGGCCTACCGGCTTATAAGGCAGTGTCTAATTATACGAAGCGAGTTAATCAGATACTTAATGCCGACCTACCCGATGCTGCCGATAAGATCGCGGAGCTAACGCTTCGGCTAAAAGACGATAGCGTTACTACGGGGGCAGAGCTAGCTTCCGAGATTATAGCTAAGTTCGTAGAGGACCCGAAGACGGCTCGCGCTTTCGCGACAGAGAGATCGGGTAAGAATTTCGGAGTTACGATTCGAGAGCTATTCGGGACTTCGGCTAGGTTTAAGACTCTAATTAGGTCGGCTAAGATGAAAGAAGTCCTCGGTATACCGGACGCATTAGACGACGCCTTAAACGTTATAGCAGAGAAGCAGATTAATACGGGGGTTCCGCTAAGCGTCTTCCGAGACGAGATAGAGGAACTCGCGAGAAGGCATAAGATATCACTCGGTATAGCCTTTAAGAGATTCAGAGCCCTAGCTAGCCAACGTAGGCAAGCGGTACGGGCCATCACTCCAGTAGGAGCATAGGAATGAGAAAACTAATTGTAGGACTAACGCTCTGTGCGACCTTTACGGTTGCCTGGGGTGCTATCCAGCGTATGTATATCTCTGGTGACGGATTTACGGGGAAGTCTTCGGGAAGTGTTACGGTAGATTCGGTAAGGACAATCGGGAGTGCGTCTTCGGTAATAGATACCGCCGTTATCCCGAGAACTTATGGGAAAGTTCCCGAGTTTATTCACTACCATTTTACAGCTACGACTACCTCCGGGGAGCATGATACTACGGTCGTAGTCTCGTTTAATAGAATAAATGCCGGAGTCCTAGAGCGCGTTCGCGACCCGATCGCCGGGGTTAATCTAACGATGCCTGCCGATACGAGTAGTACAGGAACCGTAGTCTCGGGCGGTATTATGTTTCGTCGGACTTTCCTAGGAGATTCCGTACAGGTCCTTATAGATAATCAGGACTTTACGGCGATAACTAATGCTAGGTCCTGGTTCGAGTGGCAGCAATAGGAGAGCATATGAAGAAGATGCTCTTACTACTAATACTAACGGCTACTACGGCTATGGGGCAGTACCCTATAGCCTATCCGCTGTCCTACCCGCTGCCTATGCCTCATGCGATGCCGGGCGGCAGCGAGGTGTCACCCTTCTGGGGCTTGGACTTTGACGGCGGCGATTATACCGAGAGCGCCGGTTTGATTACGGGGCTGTCTAATAAGACAACCGGCAGTGTAGGTTTCTGGTGTCAGGTGCCCGATGATAATCAGCGCACCGTTGTTGGTATAGGTGTTACATCGGGTGGCTATACAATTCTGGGCTTCCAGTTTGTTTCTAAAAAGCTATTTGTCGCCCTTGCTCTTGACGGGAGTGTAATGAATGGGTGGCGCTGGCACGCTACCGACGCGCTAGTTTCTGGGGATTGGCACCATTTTGTTATCGCGCATAATGCTACAGAGCCGACCTTTTTTATGGACGGCGCTGCCCTTCCTGGTGCGTTCGCCATTACAGGCGACAAAACTATGTGGTGGAAGACGCTAATAAATGACGCAACCAATACCTCGGACATTACTTACATTGGTGCTTTCAATCTAGGATCAGGCGTGACGGAGTTCTTTGACCAGACCATAACTCAGGTAGGCTTTTCGTCGTCGGTTCTGACCGCTGTCGATGCTGCCCGTATTATGGTGTCGAACACAGCGCCCGACTACGACATCGCGTCTTATCGCATGACGCCAGGATCAGGGCAGACGCTTGCGGACGACAGCGGCAACGGCTACACGCATCAGCTAGGCAGTACGTCTGGCGTAGACGCCAATGATCCTACGTGGACAGAGTCGGAGTGGAACCTTTTGAGTCAGACAGGACCGGAATAGTATGGGGATGATCTTAAGAAGGGTCGGAGAAGATATATTCGATGAGGCTACCAGGGATGCAACTTCGGTAGCTCTACCTCATTGGCATAGAGATGGGCTGCTATCCGCAGGGGCACTCTACTCTAGAGATAGCGATGGGGCCGTATTCGGGGAGTTCCGCCATGAAGACATCACAGAAGCGGTTTCAGAAATTATCGCCGACCTTGCGCCCTCCTTAGAAGTCGTGTATACGGAAGAAGGCTTTGCAGATGGGTTTACTTTAATAGAAGAGGGCTTGCCGGAATGACCTTCAAAAAAGGCGTAAAAGTAGAGTGATGACCCATCTGAAGTGGAAGGCGGCTCGTAGGATGGCTAAATGGAGTCGAGGGGTGCGCCATTTCCCGGATTAGATATCTCGCGTTAGCGTTAATCTTCGTAGTCGGATGTGGACTCGATGGAGCTACTGGTCCGATAGGCCCTAGAGGTTACAGCGGCGTAAACGGAGCCGACGGGTCTAATACGGCGTATAGCTTCGATGGGAAATTCGATGAGAATGGATATTACGAGTTTAATCTACCCGAGATCTTCGGTCGTAATCCTGCTGCCCTAGATCATCATCTAATGGTAGAGAGTGATGGGACCGTATTTCACGGAGTGGTATTCGGATTCCAGGTAACGTCTAGTGCTTACTACTCGGTAGGTTGCGGATACGACGAAGTAGCGGAGAGAATAAGAGTGCTACTTCGAGGATTCCCGGACCAGGGGTTTACTTATCAGGTCAAACTTCTAATCTTAAAAGAGCTGGTGCCTGAATAATGATAAGAGTCCTAGCCTTTCTAATCGGCATCCCTAGTGCCGTCCTAGCACAACAGGGTATAGTAAAAGAAGTAGCGGAGCAGGCGTCGGTATTCGAGAATTTTACATGGCCCGGTGCTGCTATCATGGTCGCTCTAATCATCGCCCTGACCTTTCGATTTTTAGTCAATAAGGGTGCCCTTTTTACTAAGGCTAAGAACGGAAACGGGAAGCCTGTAAATCCGGCAGTAAACGGGAAGGGAAACATAGCCGACCTAAGTCTGGTCCTTAAGGCTATAGACGATTTAAGTATTAAGGTCGATCGTTACAGAGACGAAGATAGAGATACTCATAAAGAGATGTTCGGACAGATTCACGAGCAGAATACTCGCCTAGGCCGAGTCGAGGGTAAAGTTAATGCGTAGCTATGGAATCTGCGCGGGGCATCAGCGAGCCTTCCCCGGTGCTATTTACTCTGACCTCGAAGAGCATAGAGTCTGCCTCGATGTAGTCTATTCGGCTAAGAACGTATTAATCGATTGCGGACACAGGGTGATCGAGCCCGTGGCAGCCTACGATGAGAAGAGAGACCGAGACGATATAACCCATAAGATTCAATACTTTAATCGCGACGATCTTGACTGTGTAGTAGAAGTTCACCTAGATGCGCTCCCGTCGAATACCGATGTCGAAGGATTTCATATTATCCATTTCGAGGGGAGCGAAGGCGGTTTAGACTTAGCGAATACGATCGGGGGAGTCTTTAGAAGTCGTAGCTTCGTCCAGGCACGGAAGCCTCATCCGATGAATTTGCCGATAGTCCGAGAAACGAAAGCATGGACGGTCCTCGTAGAATGCGGATTCCTTACACACGAAGAGACGGCTAAGAAGTGTAAGAAGCTAAGCTACCGAGAGAAAGTAGGGATCGCCCTAGCCGAGGGGATTATGCAGTTTAATCGGTAGACCCTTGACATACTAGAGGCTTTTAAGTATATTAGGTATACATTCTGGCATGGGTGTAGGATAAAAGGGCACCCCTTCTGGGATATACCTAGGACCGGGTGCCCTTCCCCTGCTAATGGAGGATATATGATTCTGACGTATGGGTATGAGGGAGTCATTAATAGCCTGAAGGAAGGAAGTTTCTACCTTAAGACCGGAGAGACTACCGATGAGGACGGCTATACCTACTCACAAGGCGAGCACTTCGGAGTGAGCGATGACGACTCCGTGGGGATAGCGCAGATGTTCGGCAAAAGAGTCAGGATCGTAGTCACGTCGGAGATAACCATAATTGACGAGTGAAACACGGGGTAGCGATAAGATCGACTGAGCGTATAGTAATCCTATATCCGAAGCCTCAACGGTGAAGGCTTTGGATATGCCGTGTGATTACTCGCTACAGATTCGGAGCGTTACCGGACTACTCCATCAGTCGCGTGACCCTGGTCGTCACGTAAAAGTCCTGTCGGCTAGGGCCTAGAAAGGTATCCCGCTGGCAGGCCCAATGTTCCGCCCGCTGGACTCGTAGCCTATTTAGGTGCTCTCCAGCGGGCATTTCTATTACCCCTTGACGGTGCTATCTTATTATAGTATATTAGATTTATACTCTATAGGAGGATCTATGAATATCGAACTGATGTACGAGGTTTTAGACGAAGAGAAAGATAAAGGCCGAGGCTACTATCAGAGGACTGCCGATCGACTCGGAATTACAGAGGGGTCGCTTCGTGGGCATTTAAATCGGAACACTAGGCCTAGCCCCCAGGTGGCTGAACACGCTAGAGAGATAGCAGTAGAAAGAGCTAAGGCCTCTAAGTATAAGAAAAAACTAGATGCATTACTTCGAGAGCAGATAACCTTCGGGGAAATTCTCGACACTATAGAGAGTAAGGTTAGGCCCTATCCTACTAATAGGCGATGTCTCGACGTTGACCGAGTTAGTGGAGCTGGGCACCCTCAGGACCTAGCACTCCTACTGAGTGACCTCCATGCAGCTAAGGTCGTTCCTGGCGATCTGACTAACGGACTTAACGAGTTCAATCTCGATATCCTCGCCTGTCGATCCTGGTATCTACTCGAAAAAGTCATCGCATGGATCCGTGCGGAAAAATCTCAGAACGACATAAAGAAGATAGGCATCTTTGTTTTAGGGGATCTTGTTAACGGAGATATCCATGATAGAGACGGAGGTCGTAACGAATGCGACATGACACATGCTGCGATCTGGGTCGGCGAGCTTCTATCTCAGATGATCGAAATCATATCGAGGGAAATTCCGGTCGAAGTCATAACAGTCCCAGGCAACCACGGTAGGTGTAATATTCCGAAGTTAGTCTCGTCTCGTCCTACCGACTCCTGGGACTGGCTAGCCTGCGAATTAGCTAGGGCGCGGTTCGTCGGGTCTACTAGGGTTCTCTGGGAAGGTAACGAGGCATGGTCTAACGTGATGGAACTACAGGGGTATAAATTCTTCGCTTCGCATGGACATGAGCTTAAGACGACTCTAGGCCTACCGTGGCCCGCTGCTAATAGGAAGTTCGCAGAGAGGCAGGCAGCGGAATTACGAAGGACAGGCGAACAGATTCACGGCATGGTCTTCGGCCATTTTCATCGGGTAGGGAGTCAGCGGGACGTGTTTATCTCGAATGGCTGTATGACGGGTGCGGATAGCTTCGGAGACCTAATGGGTATGAGCCCCGTCGAGCCTATACAGGCAGGTTTTAAGGTGGACCGAGAAAGGTGTATCGATAATACTTACTGGTTTAATCTGACCGACGCACCCGATTCGCACGGATTTTCTTTACCGGAGATCGGGTAGGAGATCATCCTCTTCGTAGTGAATCCCGAAGGAGGAATCAGTCTTCTGTATTAGAATTGCTAGATCTCGCTCGTCACAGGCTCCTGGACTTTCTTCCCATCGTTTCAGCATGTAGATACCATCACACTGGCGTATCCATTCGAAATCGTTCTGCATAAAAACATGTCTAGGTATCTCGGACTCTAGCCCCTCCGTCTGAGTATGCGGACAATAGATAGCATAGCCCATCCTGAGAAGCCGAACTGACGCCCTGCGAGCACACTCGACATTCTCTTTAATAGTTTCGGGCTTCGAATTTCCATAGAGGCCCGCTATATATAGCTTAATCATTTCAGTCTCTCCCATACGGTATACATTCTGATCCTCGAATTAGTCCCCGTCTGAACACCTATTTCGGCTACTACACGGGCTTTCGTCTTCGGTAGCTTCGACGGCGCTAATAGCCACATATCACAGATAGGCCTGCCCATTCATCCCACCTCCATAGTAGCGATATCCGCATCTCGATAAATGCAGTCGCCACAGATTAAAGTTCGATTCGTTTTTAGATCGACCCATCCGGCTTCGCTTCGAATATTCCCGCAGGAATCGCACTTAAATTCGTCGCCAACTTCGTAGTCCTCTCGTATTCCGTATTCTCCGAATCTATAGAGGGCCGAGTGAGGGTTTCCGTCGGCATCGTTAATTACTATCGTCGTTAGCATATAATCTTAGCCTTTCTTTTACCGTCGCGAGAATGCGTTCAGGGGAGACATTCATAGGCGCAAAACCTCGCCATTCCTGACGAGCATCTGTTAGGAATAGATCGAAAACTGTGTCTGTTTTACTATCGGGATCCCCGCCTTTCGCGTAGCTCAGCTACTTCCTTCCCAAAAAAACTCGTCGTCGATAATATCCATAAGCGCGAATACGTCTTTTCCGAGTAGATCCTCCTTTGTGTATTTAGGAGTCTTAGGATCGAGACGCCTTTTCCCGTCCTCCTGAAGTCGAATGATACTTCGGACTATACGTGCTCTTAGGTTCGTAGATGTGAACATTCATTTTTCTTCCTTTATCGTAATAATCATCGCTTTTTGCACGAGTCCACTTCCATATCCATGAGGGATCCTCCTCGTCATCTATAACATACTCCGGCCACTCATCACTGGCGCTGCTGGTTCTTTCGGACGAATGGGAGTACGTGCAGGTATTCACCCGTCGTCCTTTTGGCCAAATGGATTGCGGGCGACGCTGCCTGCCATCGCCGGATCGTAAACGGGCCTATCCAGCGGCCTTACTCTTGCTGTGCCCGCGAGCGCCTCATTCACCCTCTGTTCACCCATTTCTGCGTAATCTTCCGCGATCTCGCATCCCCGGAACTTCCGGCCCGTGATCGCTGCCGCTACTCCCGTTGAAGCCACGCCCGCGAACGGGTCAAACACTACTTCTCGTGGGTTGGTCAATGCCAGCGTCAGTCGTTGAACGAGTGCAGCAGGGAACTGACAGGGATGACCAGTTTTCTCTACGTGGCTGCTCTTCACGTTCGGGATCGCCCACACATCCTCAGGATTCTTGCCCAGCGGATTGCCTGAGTATTGCCCGGTTCGGGGGCCTTTGTAGTGCTTTTTCCCTGGGTATTTCGAAGGGACGCGAACGGCATCAAGGTTGAACGTATAGTCATCACTGTTTGTATACCACAAAACCACCTCGTAGCGCCCGCTGAAACGTCGCTTGTAGTGCAGCCCGTGTCCATAGTGCCAAACAATCCTGTTCCGAAGCTTCAAACCGAGCCCATCGAAAATCGGATGGAATACCATATCGAGAGGAAGTATTGTCGCTTCTCCGTTTCCCTCAACGAAATTGCCGACCTGCCAGCACATCGAGCCTCGCGGACTGAGCCGATCGACACACTTGCCAATAACCCGCTGTTGCCAATCCAAATAGTCATCAAGCCGCTGGCGGTCCTCATATGCTTTACCTATGTTGTAGGGAGGGGATGTTACAACGAGATCGAAGAGCGGCTGACTGGGTAGAGCGTCAAGGAACTTTTCCACGTCACCACGCCACATGACGTAATCCGTGAGAGGGACCCGCAGTTGGTCAGTCGTGGTCAGCGAATGACATCGAATTTTAGGCATTTGCCCTCCTAAAATAGCCCCAACTGTTCAAGTTCTGGCGCTGCTGGTTCTTTCGTTGGATTGCGGCATTCTATCTCATCCGGCTTGACTTTGGCGATACGTTGCCGCGCTTGCTCGGTGTATTCTGGACTTAGTTCTGAGCCGATAAACGACCGGCCAAGCTGGGCGCAAGCTACACCGGTTGAGCCGCTGCCCATGAAAGGGTCTAAAATCACCCCTCCTGTAGGTGTCGCTGTGAGCCTTACTAGCCACTTCATCAAGTTCAAAGGCTTCACTGTAGGGTGAAAGTTCCTGTGACACTTTCTAGTCTTCCCTTTAGAGTCCTGATGGGTCTCTGAGTCGATCTCCCCACAAGATAGACAAGGAAACACACCTCTCAAACCATTTTCCTTCTCCGTCTTTCCAGCCTTAGCACAGTAATAGAACCTAGATGGACCCCCACTGTCATCCACACCTGCACTACTACAGAGCTTATTCATCCCAAACAGACCCACTGAATCCTCTTCCGCTGTGACTTTACGTTTGGCTTTACGCTTATTACTTCCTGAAACAGGCTGTCCTTCATCTAAAAGGGCTGCCGCTGCTTCATCCAGCACCACGTTAGCAGGCCACCTACCTTCACTATTTTTCTTTGTGGTATCCCCTGCAAGATCAGTTCTCTGAGAAAAAGGGTCTCCGTTTTCAGTTTGCCACTGCTCTATCCTTTCATCTCCAACTCTAGCCCCGTCAATGTGCAGTCCTGCCACACCATACTTTTGAGCGTTCTCTGCAAAGGTGCCCTCTACAGGCTTCATAGCGACAATGATAGGCTCCCAAGCAGGTTTTAAGGCTGTTCCCCAACCATCCCACTCCTTAGCTTCAAGAGAGGTGGGAAGAGTCTCACAATATTCCTGCTTTGAACCATCTGCATGACCTATTCCAGTATCTCCTACACCATGATTGTCTACTTTTTGATTGCTCTTACCTCTACCGTCCGTCCGCAACTCCCCCTTTTCGCGCTCTACCCCAGCCGCCTTATCAATCGCCTTACTCACGTCGTGAGACTTTGGGAAACCCGTCCCGTACAGCCACATCAGGCAATCGCGCAGCTCCCAGCCAGCATCTTCAATAGCGCACATTAGCCGGTGATGGGTTCGCGTGCCACCAAACGCCATCAGATGCGCTCCAGGCTTGGCGACACGTAGCGCCGCCGCCCAGAACTCAACACCGGGTACGCCTTTATCCCAACCCTTGCCCATAAACTCCAGCCCGTAAGGAGGATCGGTCACAATAGCGTCAACGCTGCTAGCATCCATCTCCTGCATCACGTCGCGGCAGTCACCACATCTCAAGTCGTTCATGCCTTGGCCTCCTGCTTGATGCCGGTCACGTGCGACCATGTGCGGCCTGTGCATATATAGTGGATATTGGGCGGCGGGTGTCACTGCTCAAGCACCAGCACCAAGCCGGGACCAGACTGCACCGAGGTGACACTGGCAGCAACTACGCGGGTTTTGTTCCCGTCTTGACTCCAATCGTCGCAAGCCCTAGGCACCTGAACATAAACCGCCACGTCCTCAATGTTGTCACCACACTCCCCTGCGATTGCTGCAAGCTCCGACGCCCTTAGCGCGTCGGGTCTGGCGGCGTCGTTTTTATCGAGGACCATCTCCTTTAAATCGTCGAACGCATTCGAGATCGCTTCGCGAGTCTCTTCGTTATCCATATCTATTCCCCGTGTTCGCGTTGAGAAATTACATCCGCTATCGAACCTAATATAAACAAAAGCATCAGGCATAGCAAGACCCAGAAGAGATCTTACCAGCGGGTTCTCTTACCGCTCATCTTCTTCTAGCTCCTCCAGTAGATCGTCTAGGCCATAGAGAGATCCTGGCTCTTTCGCCGAAGGAAACATAGGCCGGGACTCTACCTCATAGGATGCTCCGGGCCTAGAACCTTGCCCGACCTTAAAAGCCATATAGAGTAGAATGAGAACACCCATTATAGTAGATAAATCATTCATTATAGTCCTTCCCCGTTAAAACACTAGGGGCACCTCTAGCTGAATACTTCTGATACTCCCAGACGGATAAATAAAGCTGTGCATTAAAGAGTATCCCTATAACTATCGCAGCCAGGGTAAGCCCGCCTTCTTTGAATATACCAGGAAGGGACCGCCTAGCTATGAAGCGAGATATATACCATACGAAAACGAGCATATAGGTATAATATACTACCTGCGGATGGTTCGTCCCTATCTGTCCCCCGAACGCGAGGCAGGTAAAAGCTAACGCTAGTAAACTTCGCTCCTTCCAGAGGTAATCGAGACACAGGAGAATCACTGGGATATATGCTGTGGCCCATATTTTATTATTATGACCGGCCTGCATTAGCCCCACAGTGTAGGGAGTATACAGAAACACGGCCACCCCTATCATGCATGGAATCACGCCGAGCTTCTGCCTAACTAGAAAGCAGTAGAGCGCTATCCCAGACGAAGAGAGAATTACCCAGAAGCGGATCCCCTCGTTTTTTATTCGATTTAGAAAACCGTCTATTCTCAACGTCGGCGGATACATCATCGACCCGTAGGAAGGCATTCCAGAGAAAAGGTAAGGAGACCACTGCGGAATCTCACCCGTCCTCGCATGATAATCGCGGAGGGGTTTAGTCATATCGTGATTCGCAGTGATATCAGGACCGTGAAAGTCTCCTCGCCTGATTCTAGGAGAAAAAAGGATAAGTAACCCTAGAACTATTACTAGGTTAGCTATAACGTGATTTCTCATCCTTCATCCCCCGTAGAAGCCCAGACTAGGACGGTTAAGCATACCCCTAAGATCGCTATTCCTAAAGACCCAGAGGAATGGATAGCCCGCATAAAGTCTCCTAGAAGCGTAAAAATCTAACTTTCGCCGGGTCTACCCATGACGGCGAGCTAGTCTTCGGACCGGAATTATACTCGGACACTCTCTTATAAATTTCTCCCCGGAAGCGCCTTAGGGAAGTCCGGGAAGCATCGATATATCTGATAAGCCGCCTCCTGGTAGACTCCGCCCGCCGCGAACGGGATTTCTCCCCCGAAGGTAATTAAAGGGAGTAGCCTTACGACTACTCCCCCTAGGATGGCGAAGATGAAAAGATTCCGCCGGGTTTTCACTCGGAAGGCCTATCGGGCTCCGAAACGAGCCGAACCTTATCCCCTTTCTTAAATTCCATAGATTTATCCTTTCTTAGCTCCGCAGGTGATACAGATGTTCTTAGACTCCTGATAGATAGTATCGAGCCCTGTTTTACGTCCCGTTATACAGAGCCCGTAGGCGTGTCCGTTAAACCAGCACCATAGTCTTAGCCATGGATTTACTTCACCTCGCCACCCGCAGTCTATTTCTCGGCATAAAACCCATCGCCTATTATCCTCCATTAAGAAGCGATTCCCGAGACACTTAGGACACATCGTCGATTACCCTCGATGACCTATAGATTCTTAGAAAACCCGGCGCTTTTCTAGCGCAAGTAGAACATACCGGGGTCGGTTCGAAGGATTCCGGGATTACCGGATCCGTATCGTCTATACGAATTACGCTATCTTCGCTATCGGCCCCGTATATGCTACTACGACAGATAGATTCACACACGTTAAAGCGATCGAACTCTCTAGCTAGATGAACGACGCCTCCTTTCTTTATGGCTCCGAATATCATACTAGAACGGCAGGTCGTCGTCATCGGATTCGGTCGGAGCTACCGCGCCCTTAAGCGTCGCAGATAAATCTACGGCCCGATTTACCTTAACATTCGTAAATTCCCCCTTAGTCTTAACTTTTATCTCAACGGCGCTATCGAGAACCTCCGCGAGGAAGTCCTGACTATTAAGGAGTACAACATCTCCGTCCCACTCAACCCCGCAGGCCGCGAAGTCGGCTTTAAGATATCCGAAGAAATCTATTAGCTTACTCGCATCCGTGGGGAATACGTTATTCTTAAAAATCTTCCCCGAATACCCGTTAGCAGACTGAGCTACCTGATACTGCCAGGAGAGCATAGGGCGAGAGGGCTCCTTCTGAGTCATCTTAAAATCGATAGAATCTACTACACACCAGTAGGTCCCATCTGGTGCTTCTCCGAAAACTTTAACGGGGGCCTCCTTCGCTGCTTTGGCGTAATCGGATACGTCGATATATCCGCTCTCTTCGCTCATTTCGACTCCTTCGCTGTTTCGGTTTTAGTGGCTTCTTTATAGGCTTTAACTATGTTCGCATAAGCCTCGGCGGGGGAATTCCCGGCCTCTATCGTATCGGGAAGCGGGATACGTCCACCTGCCTCGTAATCGGGATGAGGGCTAGTTCTTAGGATCCTTCTAACCTTAGGGTCGCTTCCACCCTTAGGCTTCTTCTCGGTAGCCATGTCGTAGAGCATAATAATGTCCGCGAATGCCGTAATTTGGCGAGTCGTTCCTCCAGAGAGAGAGGGAGCTATCACGGTGTATTCGAGACCCGTCCTCGTCTTCTTCGGCTGATCTTTTAGATGGCTAATTAAGATTACACCGAGTCCTAACTGGTGCAGCCTACGGAATACCCTTAGTATCTCGTTTGAGATAAGAGTCCACCCCTTAGCCATGCCCTCGATGTCCGTGGGGTGATCTACGTTCCCGTTCCTTTTACAAATGTAGTCGGAACACATGCGGTAGGCGTTATCTAGGGTATCGATTACCACCGTCTTATAGCCGTGTTCGGCTTTCGCGAGTTCGGTGCAGTAACCTAGAAGTTCCTCCCAGTCTTTAGGATGGACTTCGAACGTATCGAGGGCTCGGAGCCCTGGTTCGGTCGCTATAAAGATAGCGTCGGGAAACTGCGCACAGAGACTAGACTTACCGACTTTCGGTGGCCCATAGATAAGGAAAGTCTCTTTAGAAAGATCCCCTACCGGAGCCGTTTTCTCCGTCGGGAGCGTTAGATTCATTAGAATCCTCCTCGATTAGCTCAGAATGAGCGGGTTTATACTCGTAAGTCGCTAATACCGCCGGATGGTCGCAGGAGTCGCATAGGCTTACGTAGGGGCACTTTCCTAGGATCCCGCGACACTCCGACGGATTCTCGGTAAATACCTCGGACTTAGTCGCTCTCGTAATCACTTTCGCTACGTTCCACGCCGTGCGGCGATGACGTTCTATAGTTCGGGGTTCGAATATAACCTCGAATCGCTCATATAGCTCTGGCCTAAGTTGATCTACCCGTAAGCGTTCGCCATAATCCTCAGCTGACTCATTCTTTCGAATCTTTAACCGGGACTTGCCTAAAATATTATAAATTGTCCCCTTAATGGGAAGACCGAGAGCCCTGCCGATATAGTGCCCATAGTAGTGAATCTGAAAATCCGATGGCAGATTCCCGAGATAGTCGGCATCGACCCGAGCAGCAGTCTTATGTTCTACTAGGAAATAAGACCCGCCATGACTCACTATAGCGTCTGCCCTGCCCCCCGCCATAAACTTCTGAGAAGGTCTATCTGTTAGGGGATTTCTAAGCTGAGTTTCGAAAGGGGGTTCTACCCATAAAGTCTCAAATTCCTCTTGCTCCCCTTGACGCCTCTGGTAGCCATCCATCATTCCGAACGCCTGACTCAAATATCTTACCTGTTCGGGATCGGAACGGTCAGGATAAAACGATCTCAGAATATCGTCATAATGACCTACGCCATCGAGCCATCGGGCTAAACATTCGTGAATAGCGCTTCCGAACGTAAGCGCCGGATGCTCGCTACCCGTAGGAGCTATCTCGTCGATGTAGCGATACTTATAGCGCTTCTGACACTTTAGAAATGTCTTTATGGATGACTGGGTTAGGAGGTTCAGAGCCGGATCCCTGTAGAGAGATATAAAATGGATACGATCAGGCTCATTATACTAGCCGAGAATATGAGTCCATCTATCACTCCCTCTGATGCCAGTTCAGTTTGATCTAGCCTAGAAATTGAATAAACGGAACCTAGAATAGCCATACCTAGTAATCCGACGCCTATCGCCACATCTTTCCAAATCACCCCTACACCTCCTCCATATAATTCGTAACGAGCATTATAGCCTCGTCTCCGCTAGTCGGAACGATACAGGTATACCCCTGATTTACGGCGAAACGAATGAACTCCTCTTGGTCTTTCGAGAGCTCACCCGTCGGGGTTTTCATTTCGATAAAGAGTCCGCATCGATCACGCCTCGGGACCGGAAGAAAAAGATCGGGTACACCTTTAACCCGGCCCATCGCGTTCTTAATCGAGCCCTGCCGTCTCGCCCACGCAGTGTTAGATCGATTCGACGACTGATTCGGGTTAGAATAAAGCCAGCGTAACTCCGGGAATTCGAGAAGCGTCTTCTCGTCTCTAGCCCAGGCTACTAGCTTCTTCTGCTCCGACGCTTCGTCGGTTAAACCCCTCTGCTCTTTCTTCGGCATCTAAAGTCCCTGCTCCGATGGTAGCGAGTTCGATTAGGCCCTTAGCTATATCTTCGGGGGTCATTCGTCATCTTCCTTATTCATCACTCACACACCCAAAAACGTCGGCTATCCTGTCAAAAGCTCTATCTATCATCCTGGCTGTGCATAGGTCGCACATCTACTAGCCCTCCATTTGTAGCTATGTGTGAGCATAAAACTAATATAGCGAAGTTATTCCTCGATGTCAAGGGGTGGTGATAGTTTTATTTTATCGAGTAGCCTGCAAATGCGACCACGGGCCTTCTCGTCTTTAACCTGCCCCCGTGCTTTCCTGTGGACTCTTCTCTGTCGCGTCTTAGCCGCCCGTCTACTCATTTCCGTCTCCTCTCATAGAACCCGTATCCGTAATTTCGACGACGGTGCAGTGATCCCGTAGCCTATCTACGAACCTATCTCCGTAAAACCCCGCTAGAGACTTTTCGTCGGCGACAGGGCGAAGCGGGAAATTACTCGTATAGACCGTCAAGAGCCGATTACGCCACCGATGGTCTATAACGGTCTGCCATACGTCTAGCGCCGTAAGGTTCATCGCGAAGTCGGTTATAACAATCTTCTCCGGGGGTGTTAGCCCTAGCTCGTCGAGAATAAGGAACGGCGCTATCGCCGGTCCCGTAAGAACCGAGTGATCGCTAGCGTATTCCCTCCCTAGCGCCGGAAAAAAATGCTCTGCCTCGTTGCAGATCGGGATAGACCACCCCTTCGGACCTCGCGTTCTTCCTAGCTCTCTTTTTATCCCGACAGCTAGGCCCGTCTTGCCCGTCCCGTAGTTCCCCGAAAGAAGTAATGACTTTCCCTCCCGTGAGTATCGGGCGACGTTATGAACGAAATCCCAGCAGGCCTTTAGAGCGGCTTTCTGTTCGTCACTCTTAGCGGGATAGGTATCGAGAGTAAGGTTCTCGAACTCTTTACCCATGCGGCTTACGATCGATCGAATAGTCATCTCATCGGCGTGTTCTTCCTTCCGACACCATTGGCACGGCATATCGGGATTAATCGGATCTGTATGCTTATCGTTGCACTTCTCACAGTTAGGCATTTTCGGGATCCCCGTCTGAGTAGAAAAAATAAACGAGATCAAGCCAGTTATGCGGCTCCCATGCTAATTGATGCCTAGATCTCCCATCTTTCTTAAAATCGAACCCAGGGCGTAGAACCATCTCCTTAGACATTCCCGTGCTCCTTTCGTAACCGAGCTTTCTCTTCTGCGCTAATAATCTTCGACGCGGGCAGATGGCTAGGGGTTCCCTGCTTCGTGACCTTACCCGACTCCACCCTCTGAAGCATCTTCTCGAAATTTCCCGGTCGTAGAATACCCATAGGAACGCCGGGAACGCCGTCGGTGCCCTCGGAAGTCCCGTTCCACCACTTATCATTAGCGAAGGCCTTAGTGACGCTTTGAACAGCCCCCTCGCCCCGTGCTTCGATCCTAGCGCGATAACTCCGAGCCGCCTGCTCGTTAAACCGCCACCCCACCTTCGCACCAGTCGCGTTGTAGAACTCCCCCTTATAATATTCTAACCACTCTATGTATTCTAGCTTCTCTTCAGGGGTACTCTTCTTAGATTTAGTAGGAGTACTAGAATTATTACTAATATTATTATTAATAAGAGTACTCTTATCTCCCGCGCCCGCGTATGGCTGTTCCTCCTGTGTTCCTTTTACTGTTCCTTCTCCTCCTACGAACGTAGAGCTAGACAGGCGTAGTCTGTTCCTTTTACTGTTCCTTCTGTGTTCCTCTTGTAACCCCTCGTTAATAGCCTCTTTTTCGATGAATCCTAGTGCCTCTAATTCCCGCATTCGCTTAGTGATCCAACCGAGGGAAGTCAGTCCAGCTTTTAGCATAATCTCTCTGTAGGTCGCCGTTATCCAGATAGACCCCATAGGGCGGGATAGATTAGCAAGAACCATGACTAAGGATCTCCTATTAACCTTATCCCGCCCATCGTTAGCCCACTCTATGAGTGCGTCGGGGATTTTAGTGAAGGTTTCGGTCATTTAGCCGTGTACACTCATCTCATGCTGAACCGTCTCTTCCTTATAATATTCTAACCACTCTATCTGCGCGGCCACCCAGTCATAGATATAAATAGCTAGATAACCTAACGCGCAGACCGTAAACGCGATCAGAAAAGCGCCGATGAATTTCTGATTCTTATGCATCGGAATCCTCCTTAATCCCGGCAGCGCTAAAAACCGCCAGGATATTAGACTTATCGATTTCTTTCATACGGGTAAGAAATCCGAGACCTCCGCATTCCTTACATCCGATGAATCCTCCGTAGCCGGGGTCTACCGTCCCGCCCCCTTCGCACTCTTCGCATATCTCGCTCCATACGAGAACCATCTCGTTCTTCTGGGTACACGTAATCGATACGGACATACATCCCTCCCTTCTCTAACCTCGCGAATATAGGGAATAGCTTCGTTAGCGTCAATCCCCGGACCATCCCATAAGGCCACCGAAGTCTTCAAGGGGGAGAGCCCTCTCTGTCCCGTCCCAGTCGCTCTCCTCGTCCGCTAGGGCCTCGAAAGTATCGTCGTCGGCTAGGCCATCGTATAACTTAGCGATGGATCTTTTGCTCATCTTTTCGCGGTAGGGAGAGGACTTAAAAAGTTCGTTCCAACCTTCCGCGTCTAGGACTCTAAGATTCATTTTTAAACCCTCCGGCGTGGCTATCGGTTCCGTGCGTAGCTCATTAGGGCTACGACACACATCATGACTAGTATAAATATTTCTAGCAGTTGCATGTCAGGTTCCTTTCGTTATCGCGATCCTCTAGCCGTCTGGGTCGATTAGATAGCGCTACAGATACGTTCCTTCTCCCCGATAGTTGAACACCAAAGGTTGCGTCATGTACGGTATATTTTCTCCGACGTTCGGGTAGCCTATGGCCGCAATTACACCTATGGCCGCAATTATCCCCCTGTCGTCTACCTAGCTTTCCCCTACGTTTCCCTGTCTGTCTGGTTTTCATATCGTCTGCATTCTTACGCATAGATAAGCTCCTTCCTGACTCTACCTTTGGAGTCGAATGTAGCTTCGGCGTCCACGCAGTCCTCATCGAACATCTTATTGCACAGCCTAGGGTCAGCCGCGACCTTAGCCAGACGAGCAGCCTCCCTCTTACGGAAAGCTCTTACTATCTCTAGCACTTTCTTATCTTCCTGTTCGTGGGTCATCTCACATCCTCCGTCTAAGCTCTCTGGTGTGCCTAGGGGTGATCTTACCCTATCTGAGTAAGCGAACACCACTAGGCGGCGAATTTAGGCTATTCTTGCGGATTATAAACGTCTACGGTATACCTGCCCCATTCGTCGTTTAGGCTATTCTCTGGAGAGATTCCCTCTATATCGTAATCTCGAACCTCTACCGTTACCGGCGGGCTTCCTCCTCCTTCGTCGTGTACCGAGTCTACTACTCCCCCTTCTACGCTAATGATAACTTTCGTAAGGCCCAGAGCGTTATGATAGCCTAGACTGAACATCTCGAAGCTGTCGGCGTCCTCCTTCACCTGATAATAATCGTCGTCACTTAGTTTCTCCTGCGCCCCCTCCTCGAACCTTTCGTCTAAATCTGCGAACGTCTCGTAGTCGTTCCTCGTAACTTTTACCCATGTCTGAAAAATCTTTTCGCGATCCATTCTGGTTACTCCCTATTTAAGATTAAAGTGTAAGCCCGAACTCGTCTATCGCTTCGGACGGGCTATCTACGTCTAGCACCCCCGTTAATAGCTCTGTGCGTCGGCTATCGCTTTTTCTTCGGAATCGAACGGTCCGGTCGGCTCCCCGTCCCATAGGCAACCCGGTAGGCCCGCTACCCAGTAGAAACCCGGATCGCTAAGGAAGCTATCGTCCTCTAGCGGGTTATCGTAGCCCTCCCGGATTGAATCGCGAATAGCCTCGTCTATCTCCCACTGCGTAAGCTCGACGACTTCGAAACTTCCGTACTCTACTTCGTTGAAGTCGTCGCCTAGTCCTAGAAACCGATAATACGGCATACTAGATACCTCCGTTAAAGTTAGTGGCGGTAGAAAGCTCCATCCTTGCCTAGATAATAAGACGGTACTGGAGCGAGGTCAAGTGTATCGCCTAGCGTTCGAACATTTCCGACGTCCGCATTTTGTCCTCGCATCGTTTGGGCTAATAAGTATAATCGAATACGTAGATACCATAGAATCTTTGATCGTACTGGCCGACCTGGACGAACACCCCGCCCGATAGGTCGAAATCGTGAGCGATACTCTTATAGTCGATATACATCCATATCTTCGAGTCTTTAGGGCAGTCGCTAAACATCCCCTCAGCCATTTCTACCCCGTACTCCCCCGCGTCGGAATATTCGCCCCGGTACCTCTCCTCGAACTCGCTACGCATCTCGTCGGCGTCGTCCATGTCTCTATCCATGCAGTTATCGAACCACGCTAAAAACGGCGATCCATGATCCTCGACTATCTCCACAACCTCGGCGAGTAGCTCGATATCAGGATGCTCCCCGAAATCTGGCATATTATCGTACTCGGTGACTATAAACTCCTCGGCGTTCGGCTCTTTACTATTTTTTAGGATCTCGTCTATCTCTTCCTGAATAGCCTCGGCGCTGCGGTCTGTCTCGATCCACTCCCCCGTAGCTTTTTCGCTATTATAATCGGCTAGGGCCTGAACGTGCATCATCGGGTACTTCGTCATTTTTTTCTCCCTTTAGTTATCTCGCATATAGATGGATAAAGATATTAGAGCTATTAAGGCTAATCCGACCAGTTCCATATCTGTCCGTTTCTGAATCAGGTAAAGCTCATGACGTGCGGATCTTCGTAAATAAGTAGGTTACACTGGTTCGCCCGAATCTCCTCGATAGCTTCGTCTATATCGTCGTACTCCCCTAGGTCCTCGTTAGGGAGCTTTAGAACGTCGGACACGTGCATATATACGTCCTCGGCGGCACCATGGGCGCACTGTTCTATTATGTCAATAGTCCCATCCTCCCTATCATCGGCTCGGATCGTCGAAACATCGACCCACATTAGATAAAAAGACGGCGCTATCTCGCATAGGTGCGTTACCTCGCTAGGGTCATATACGTATAAGCTCCTTATACTTTTAGTCGCTTTCTGACACTCCTCGTCCCAATGCTCCCGCTCATTTGGACCTAATACCGCTCTGTAGTTCTTCATGCTATTCGCCCCCTTCTAAAGTCGCGATCTTTTCGTTAATACGGGCAGCATCGCCTATCTGATTTGGCCCTAACCCCTCGCTCGTTATAACCGGGACCGCCCTCTCTGGGATTTGTGCTCCTCCTACCGTTCAGCGTTCGCAAAGTCGTCTCTGCGGGATCGGATACCCTCCGGAATAGCCCCGCTCCTGCTGGGTACGTTCTACGCCCTAAGCGATAACGGCCTTTTATAAAGGTAAGTCCCCTCCGATCTTGCCGTTTTTCGTATCTCCGTTCTCCTTCCTCCCCTCGCCGAGAAGGAAGGGTCATATCCCGTAATAAATATCGCCCATCGTCCCTACCACCCAGTGCGGCCAAGTCTCGCCTATCGTCGGCTCTCATATTATTCGCCCCCTTCTAAAGTCGCGATCTGTTCGTTAATCTCGGCGATAGCGTTCGCTACCATATTGGGATAATAGTCGCCGCCCTCTATAAAATCCCGCTCTGACCCGTAAGAACAGCCGCCTAAGTAGTCGGTTCCCTCTAATACGTCGCGGTACGTCGCCTTTACGCAGATAATGCACCATGCCCACGGATTCCCCTGTTCTAGCTGTTCGCTTACCCATTTCTCGTCGGCTCTGTCGTACTCCTCAATTCCCGACTGCCCGACGAAACTATCATACTCCGGCTCCCAGGTAACGCTAATACCTACGTTATCGGTCGTCGCTCTCGGTATTCCTATCGGCTCGTCTGTTGCTAGGCAATAGTCTTGCATCGTTTTATCTCCCTATAGTGGTAGGCGGGCGTCGGCTCTAGTTCTCGCTACTCTGGCACGAGTAAGGCAGTGGTACGCTTTCGACTTTAGCATATAGGTATGAGATACCTGTTTCTCTGTCGGTAGCCTCTTACCGTTAAACATGACTGCCGTCGGTAACTCTGCGATACTCCGCCGGTGGTCGCCTGCTAGGTTTAATAGCTGGATCATTACCTTCTCTCCCTGTTATACGTTCGCTAACGTTCTGAGGCTTTGGGTGTCAAGCGTTTGCCCCACCTCGCGTTGTAACGGATGTCGATGTCGATCAGTGCGACCTCAGCGTAGGCGAACGGCCCGTGATCCTCGCCGCTATACCCGTCCTCGACTGACGTGTCATCACCATCACTGAACCAATACCACATATCGTCTACGCCCTTGGTCAGCACAACCTCAGCGCCGTCAATGTCATACGTCAAGCAGATACGCCCGTCGCTGGTCTTACTTGTCGATACTAGCATATCGGCCCATGTCGCGGTCATCCGTTTTGCTGTTATGATTGATCTGAGGGTCTCCGTTACGGCGTATAGCTTCGATGGGAATTTCGTTGCGGTGTTCGGTGTGTCGCTCATGTCGCTCTCCCTGTGTGATCGGGTTTAGCTGGCTTTGGGTGTTGGACGTGGTGGGGCTGTTCGATCTTTTACCTTCTAACAGGGCCCCCTCGTGAGAGGTGTAGGGTCCCACGGGCTGAAGGTGTTGGCCTTTTTCGGGGCTGGTTGACCACCAGTACCACAGATACCCCTTTGCTTCATCATCTGTCCCAATCCCGTATTCGTAACCATGGAACACCTCAAACTTGCTCCCGTTGTCTTCCTGATAGAACTTGATCATGTCGCTCTCCCTGTGTGTAGGTGGTGTGGGTGGTCATAGTCGTCAAGTATCGGATCGGTTAAAAATTTGCGTTGCGGTCTGCGGCTTAGCTTGGCTGACGGACACCCCAACAGTAAAGAATGTCCGTCAGTCCGTCAAGTGTCGTCATGCTGCGATTGCTGGGGCCTGTTCGGTCGCCTCAACTATTAGGGTCAAGACCTTGCCAACGTCGCCCAATACCCGCAGGCAGGCCGTATGCGCGTCTAAGTTGGCCCTACGTGCATGGTCGGTAATGTAGGCAAACGAATCACCGTTATACCGCTTGCCCGTGTAGAGTTCTGCGAGGACCGCTGCGGAAAGTTCTGCGACTATCTCCTGCTTCCAGTCCTGCCCGCCTTTCATGCTGCCCTTCACGCGATGGTGCGCGGCGTGGGCCAATTCGTGAAAGAAAACTTGCTCCTCATGCGTTAGTAGCCCAATGTTATCGGCTCCGGGCTTGTAGTACCCATACATGCCGCCCTCACCAAGCCGCAGGTAAGCAACTTCTACGCCCCACTGCGCGGCAACGTCAGCCAACGGTGGCGGTTGTGGAGGTTCGGCGGGGGGACCGTAGTCAACGGGTTCACCCTCGGTATCCTCAACTCTAAAAACCGGGATGGGACGAAAGCCAGATATCCAAGACTTCTTAAACTCTTCTCCGTTGGCGTCCGTCTCGGTCTTGGTACGCGTGTTGGGCGCTAGAATATAAACAGCCTTTGCGCCCTTTTTGACGGATCGTCCAACCTTCTTCCAAACCCGAAAGCCGCGTACGTCCTCAGTGTCGGCGAACACTACAAGCATTTTATTTGTAATACTGTACCGTGCGGCCGGAATGTCCAATGCTGGGAGAAGCGTCCGCGCGATGGTGCGCGGTACGTTGCCTGTCTGGAATTCGTCTAAAACGCGGGCTAGTGCGGGCTTTACCTTGTCGGAGTGCTCAACTACTTTGCGGGCTATGCTGGTCGGTCTTACGTTGGTCATGCTGCGCCCCTTCTCGTTAGGTAGATACAACTGGCTGTATATCGGTCTCAAAGCATTCCCTTCACGGCGTACCGTCAGGCTCGCGGATTGGCGGTACAGGCTTTGCGCCCTGCTCCCCGCCTATCCGCCAAGCCTCAAGGTGTAGGGTGTAGTCTGTCCACCGGTCAATATACGGGTCGGCCACACGCTTGGCGGCCTCTTGAGTGACTTTAATAGGTTTAGCAAGTTCTATCTTGACGGCCCGGCAATGATTGTAAGCATAGTGAGTAGGACCCCATTTGAGTTTCGGATGGGGCTGTACTGTTGGTGGACCGTCGCGAAGTTGGGTAGCGGTCTTGACCTTGACCATTTTGCCAGTCGTGCCACTAACAACGCGCTTGCGGCCTGCAACGTCAACGCGCGGTAATGGATGGGAGCCAACCCGGGTCAAAGTGTCAACTCCGTCAATATATCGCGCGGCATTGCTCCAAGTGTCGCCAATCTCTTGCCATTGCTGGTCGGTATACTCTGTAGTCGGCATATTTTCACCTTCTCCCTGTGAATGTCCGTAGCTAGTGCGCTATACTCCTATGGTCTGAAATGGTGCGGGGATCGTCCCCGATGGTGTCGGGTCGGTGAATAGTTCGGGGTAGTCGTCGCCTGTCTGAAAGGAAAATAATTCGCCGTCCCTCTCGGAAAGCCAGCAGGCCGCCCTCTCTATCATATCTGTGGCTGTCCTATGCTCGCAGTCAACCGTCCCGTCTGTTAGTCCACACCCGCAAACCGCGCCGACCATGCCCAGATCTTCAGCTAGTCGGGGATAGTCATAGTCGGTATGGACTACGTACTCCTGTCCGCTCTCGTTCGTTAGGACGTAAAGTGTCCACGGCGCGCTCAGTGTCACTATCATCTTATACCCTCCCTGAGAGTCCAGAAGAGGCGGTACAGGCTATCCGTACCGCCTCCCTGTGATTAGTGCCTAGTCGATATATTCTGCGATCTCGGAGGCTGTTTCCCATGTCTCCTGTAGTTTTCGCGTACCGTCTCGGTTGCCTGCTTTTTAGCCGTCGGCGAAAGTGCTCCGTATCGGTGAAATGTCACTGCGTACCCTTTCTGATAGTCCCCAGGTAGGCGACACAGGCTATTCGTACCGCCTACCTGGGGTTAGTCAATTTATTGAGATGTGACGCGTTCCATGATGGGGTTAATGTGTTGCCGGAATAGTGCCGCCTCAAGGGCCGTCCGAAACTTTGCCCCCTCAAGTCGATTTTTTTTGTCGCCGCCGTCAATCCAGTTCAGATGCTTGCCGGTGGTCGTGCTCCAAACATTTTCCGAGACCTTTCGTCTCCTTCCTAATTCTTTGAATGCGACCACCGTATCGTAAGAGTACCATAGTGTGATGCCGCCCCTATCCTCTCTCAATGTCGTCCGTCCGT
>Ga0098039_1000160_pt1 | contig 31247 bp, 33 predicted proteins | sample 6_EtaG_FD_75047 | JGI IMG/M metagenome (GOLD analysis project Ga0098039, IMG submission 75047) | Marine viral communities from the Subarctic Pacific Ocean - 6_ETSP_OMZ_AT15160 metaG | ecosystem: Environmental > Aquatic > Marine > Oceanic | place: Pacific Ocean | collected 2015-01-08 | reverse complement strand
TCCGGCGGTGGGATGCTGAGGTCCCGGAGTTCTGTGAGTTTCCCCTTGTTCCTTGCGATCATGTGCTCAGCAACCTTCTTGCTGAGTCCCCCGGATGGTAGTGGCGGGATGTCGGCCCTGGCGTCGGTCCTGGCTACGGGTCGGTACTGAATCCCCCTAGAGACATGGTTCGTTACCCCCTGGAGGACGCTCAGTCCAACGTCGGCCATGTCGACGGGCTCCCCAAGAGCCTCCACGAACCTGCCCATGGCCGCTGCCGCCTCCTCACTACCCTCCTTCGCCACCATTACGTCATAGGCGAGCTTGTGGAACTGTGCCCCGAGGGCCCTCCTTGTCACGTCCCTCTTCCAGTGCCCCTGGACAACCCGCTGGGCCTCCTGCTCTGTGATCATGTCGATGAGCTTCATCGGCACCCAGTTCGGGGCCTCCTTCGTTCCGCGGTTGACGTTCCACCCAAGGACTGTGGTGTCCACCCCAAACGCCCTCTGAATAACGTCCGTAACCGGACGGACCTGTTTTGGCGAAATCCTATGCTCGACCTGGGCCGCCATCCGGCCAGCCCCGTCAAAGACCTTGAACACGTTCCCGCTCGTCCTCTTCGGGAACATGCTGGCGGGCCTGAGTGGGTCGAACATCTCCGCCAACATGTGGTCTACAACCTCGTCTGGCGTTAGCTCCTTTGGAACCTTGAGCTTCTCTATCCTTTTCTCCAGGTCGCGAACCTTCTTGGCTTGGGCAGCCACCCTCTTCTTGTGCAGACGCGGCGCCTCGCCGGCACGCCGGCCCGCGCCCGCCTCCATGGGTGCCAGCTTGGCCTTTTCTGCATCAAGCTGGTCCTGGAGTCGAGCTGCCGTAGCCGCCTTCTCCTCGGGGATGACTGTGGCCTCTTCGGGAATTAGACCCCTTCTCTGTCGGACCTTCCGGGCGGCGCCCTTTCCATAGAGGAAATCACGAACAGCCTCTGCCCCGGGCGACCCCTTTCCTGCAGCCGCAATTCTGTCGACAACGGCCCCCACGGAGGGAATGGGGTCGTCCCCGTAGGTCACACGAACCTTTGTGCTGTCAAAGTTGGGGAGCCCCTCGTCGAAGTAGATGGCCTCGTCAAAGTCAATGTGTTTGACCCAGCGCCACGCAGGGTCATCCGGCCCCCGGAGGGTCTTCTTGATCTCCCTGGTCCCCCTCCCAAGGTTTTCTGGGGTGTACTTAGCCCCCACGCTGGCGAGGGCGGCTACGTCGTTGTAGGCCAGGTCCATACCATCAAAAACCAACCGCACGGCCGCGTCTTTTTCGGTCTGACTGACCTCTCTCCCGGCAGCAAGGGCGCGGCGCTCCATCTCCGCAACAACCTTCTGGCCCTGCCTTGCCTGCTGGGCTGTTCTCATCCGGTCGCCCTGGGGTGTGAAGAACGACCCGCCCGCTTTGATTTTCCCGGGCGCCCCGAGGAGCTTTCCGGTGGCAGCAATGACCCCCCCGTAGGGTGCCGCGAGGTCGGGGGCGATGATCTGGAACATGTTCGCCGTCCACATTCCGGCGAGGGGGTCGCCCGCTTCAATCTGCTTGAGGATGTCCTGCCTCTTGGACTTCGGAATAAACAACGCGGCAAGCGGATCCGGCGGCCCCTTGTAGTACTTGTTGTCAATCCCAATGGCGGTTCCGAGCCCCCACCACTGGGCGTCCACATGCGACATCCACCGCTGCTCTTCCTTTGAGATGTGGGCCATCATCGCCGGGTCGTCCGTCTTGATGGGGCTTCCTACGAGCTGTGCCGCAAGGCCACGGGACCGAATCTCGTGTGGCCCGGTCAACCTTTCCCCCTCCGCGATGATTCCCCCCCTCTCGATCTTCTGCCACGGGTGCGGGAGGTAGATGTTGAACCCGTAAGGATCCAGTGCGTTGGCGTCCCAGTAAGCCTTCCTGAGTTGCCATTTCAGGCCGCTCAGTCGGCCGTGGACATCCGCGTCGTACAGTCCCTCTATCCGGTTCTGTTCATCGATGATTGATAGGACCCGCTCGCCATCCTTGTCATAACGAACCCCGCCAATCTCGAGGAAGACCGGCTTTCTCGGGTCACCTGGGTGGAGCTTGTCGGCCCAGTCCTGACGCTCCTGCGGCTCCATCTGGAAGAAGTAGTCCAGGTCAGCAGACACCGAAACCGTCGAGTAAAACGGCCGGCTAAACCAGGACAGGACCTTTTCCGCCACGGTCGCCTTCTCCCACCCCGGCGTCAACTCCCCGGCCATAGGCGGCGTGAAGCCCTGGGCGATGAGGTCGTAGGCTTTTGGGTCGGGCATTTGTGTGTGGGCGTACTCGTTAACGAACCGAGCGAGCGCTATTGCCTCTACCTGCTCCTCTGGGATCCCAAGGGCCTCGGAGACCTTTTCCGACATGCCGAGGACCCGCTTGGTCATTTGGTAGTCTTTTTCCTTGTCGACAATGACGGCAGCCCGGTCCAGCTGCGCGATCAACTCCTGCGCTCGGCTCGCCCCCTCTTCGGTCGCAGGGTCAAACCACCCCGTCCGGTCCCCCCCCTCGATCTCGGCCAGGCGCTCCTCGCGGATCCGCAGCTCCTCAATCAGCCCCTCCCTTTCGAGGCCATCGCGGTAGGCCTTTCTCATCATTGCGGCCGGAGACGACACCCTGTCTGGGTGGTCCTCTGGAAGGTCCCAGTTCTCCCACTCCTGAAGGGCGGCTGGGCCCACGTCCTCCACGAGGCCAACAATGGCCTGCTCTTCGCTTGCGCTCATCCCGAGTTCCCGGAGTCGCTGCCACTCGTCGGCATCCCTGATCATGTGCTGCGCGCGAATGTCCTCTACCAGTTCCGCAGTCTCCTCCTTGTACTTGCGTTTTTCCTCGGGATCGTCCATCCCCGCGGCCCGCACCCGCCTGGACTGGAGCACGGTCTGCTGCGGGGTCTTGCTGGAAAGTAGCGGGCCGGCGTCCCACACCTCCGCCATCGGATCGTACCCAAGCCGGGCCTCCAACTCCTCGGGGCTCTCGGGGGCCACCTCCCCCGTGAAGAACCCCCCATACCTGGGAGGTGGCCCAGCGGGAGCGCCAACGTCCGAGCCGATGCGAAGGGCCGGAGACTCTGGCTCTGGGCCAAGGTGCCGCCCCGCATCCTGCTCCTCCTGACGAGCCCTTGCCGACTCGATCATCTGAGCAACTCTGGCTTCGATCTCGGCCTCAAGGTCTTCCGACACACCAGTGATCAGCGGGTCGATCTCGGAGGCGTCTGTGACGGGGGCATTGACTCCGGTTAGGGGCGGCGGCCCAGGGCCCTCAACTGCTGTGTCGTCCTCAAGGACGCCGCCAAAACGGCTGACCTGACCTACGTCCGCCGCCGCCGCCTCCGTGGGGACGCCCTCTTCCTCAAGGGCACCACCAAAACGACTAACCAGAGGGTCACCCTCAAGGGTTCCGCCGAACCGACTTGTGCCGCCGTCTGCCACGAATCACCTACTCCTTCGTCGCGTTCCTGTGGCTGCCGTCCTCTTGCACTTCGATGTACTTCGTGCCCGATGGCAGCGCGTTGTACTCCGCCTGAGTCTTCACAAGCGGACGCGCGTCGTCGCCGCCTGACTGTCCCGCCGCAGCGCCGAGCCACCCAATCAGATCGTCGATGTCGTCGTCACTCAGCTTCCGGGGTGTCTTTGTTCCGTATCGAAAGTGCATTTTCGCAAGCTCCTTGCGACCAGATCGGCCCTGGGCCTCCTGGCGAGCAATTACGCCCTCCGCGAATTCGAGATCGACCTGGTCCGCTGAAGCTTCGCGGCTCTTTGCCCTTCTCTGAGCATGAGCGTTCCCGATAAGGGTCTTAAGTTGCTCCCGCTCCGCAGAGCTCAGCGCCATCGCGTCAGCCCCCGCACTCTCCGCCTCCCACTTCTCCACGGCGAGCTCGTGCTCCGCCTCCTTGCGGAGGGCACTGTCAAAGTCGGGGTCCAGGGCCCTCGCCCGCGGCTCCAGCGCCTGCCACCTCTGCTGGGCCTTGGCAATCGCAGCGTTGTTGCCGTCCTGAAGGGCCCTATCAAGGTCCCTCTTCGCATCAATCGCCGCACTAATAACCCCGGTCTTTGCCGCGGTGCCCGCTGTCTTTTGCCTCGCCTCTTCTTCTTGCAAGTGGCGACCGCCTGCTGGCGTCCCAAGGAGGACACCCTTCCCGCGCCAAGACTCCACCTGTGATTCGGTGGGCCGGAATGGGGCCCGCAGTTCCTCTATCACCCCCTCATCCCACATGTCGGGATGACTCGGCGGCTCGCCCTGAAGGATCCGAATCTCGTCGGCAATCCGCAGCTTCTTACTGATGTCGGCGGTGTTTTGCCACTGGGCCTGAAGGATCTCGACCCGCTCTTCCGAGGCCTCCGCCACGAACCGGCTGGCCTGCTGCTCGGCGTAAGCGTCCGCTGACTCCTCCCGGACCTTCTGCCTATCTCTGAGGTTGGAGAGGCCGACGATGTTGCCAATGTGAGCAATGTCACGCGCCTGCTTCCGGCTAACGACCTTTTCGGCAATCGGCTTGGTGTCGTCGTGCGACATCTGCTCCGCAAGGTGTCTGACGTAGGCGTCCTTCTTCCCTCGAAAGGTCTTGTCTCCACGGAGCATCGTGTAGGTTCTCTCCACGAAGTCCTTTCGGACAGCCTCCGAGTGCGCGTACTCCTGGTTCATCGCCTCAGCGAGGCGCTCAGCACCAACCTCGTCGCCTTCTTCCCGAAGGCCCTGGAGATAGGCGGCTACGTCGTTGTATGCAGTCCTAAGGTCTCCCTGCCCCCGCTTGAAGGGGCGACGGCCCTGGAGCTCGGCGTAGACGTCCTTACCCATTGGGCCAGTTAGGATGTCAACGAACTCGACCATGCTGTTGGGGGTCGCCCCGCCCAACTGCTCTAGGACGTCCGGGCGCTTCAGCTCTCTGGCCTCAATCTGGGCGCTTACAGCCTCAACGAGGCGGTCTGCCCCTACCCCACTAGCCCTCGGACCAACCTTCCCCGTAGCCCCCCTGTCGCGGCGGATCTTGGCAAGTCGCTCGGCCTTTGTCGGGGCTGGGCCAGCTCTTTCTGCGGCCCTCTCGGTCTCGGTGTCGACAATGTCCTGTAGTGAGGTGCCGCGCTTCCTTCCGGGGCGGACCTCCCTCCTCGCCTTCTTGTGCGCTCGGGCAATGCGGCGAGCAGACTCTCGTTCGGAAATCACCGGCTCAACAGCATGCTCGCCCTCGGGCTCCCCGAGCCCAGGGGCCCAGGTCGTTGGTTTATGCAAGACCCCAAGGCCAGCCAGGATGTCTTCTGTCTTGGACCCCGAGTATGGCGGGGCCTCTCGCGTCCCCGGGAGATCTTCCGGGGGCTCCTCGGACGGCTCACCGTAGCCGGGTAAGCCAAAATACTCAGGGAGGACTGTCGGGGGGAGTTCTCCTTCAGCGAGCCCCGCGCTTTCGATTGTCGGGGTTCGTTCCCCGCCCGGGGCCACCCGGACTGTAGTGTCTAGGCCCTCCTCGCCCCTTGGTCCCCCCAGGAGCCGGTCAATCGCCGCTGTGGTTGCGGCGTCAATCCCCCTGCCCATGGCCTCTTCTCTGGCGAAATAATCTTCCGACGCCCGCCTAAGGGCACCCTCCTCCGCTTGGGCGGCAGTGACTGGGCGACCTTGGGCCTGCCGAAGAGCAGCCTCCGCCAAGGCGGGCGCGTGAGCCCCGAGGAGCGCGCCAGTGGGGGCCAAGCCCCCCGTGGCCACTGGGACTGGGGTCTTTGCTTGCTCGAGTTCCCTCTCTGTTTCGAGGTATCGGCGGAGTGCCTCGGCGTCCTGGGCCCGACTCTCCTCCGTCTCACCGAAGGTTGGGGCAAAGGTTCGCGGGGACCAACCGCCTGCCTCGCCAACCCCTCCTGTCCGAGGGAGGCCCGTTGCTGGATCGATATAGCCGTATGGGGTGCCGGCCCCACCGCCACCACCGCCACCACCACCGCCGCCGCCGCCGCCAGCGCGACCGCCGGCCCCGCGGGCCTGAGCCTCGCTTCTCGCAGCAGCCTGGAGCATTTCGAGTCGCTCTTGGATGCGCTTCTGCTCCGCGAACTTCTCTTCCTGCAGGGCCAGTTCCCTCGCCTGACGCTCGTGAGCAAGCATCTGTCCCGGGATCTGGGACAGGGGGATCAGGGCGTTCGCCTCCATCAACTCCCCAGAAAGAGAACTTCCTGGGTAGTACTCGTAACCACCTCGCCGTCGAGCCATAACGAACTCCTATCCCGAAAAACTATCCATAGAGTCCGCCGTAGCCGTAGAGCCCATAACCGGACCCTCCGCCAAACAGCGGCCGACTCCCTCCAGAGACCCCCTCCGCCCTCCTTCTTTGGGCCGCGTCCACCCCCATGCCGAGGGCCCCTGCTCCCCCAACGAGCCCGCTACCAATCGCCCCGATGCCGAGGCCCTCAAGGTCTGTCCCCTCTAGGCCCTTCTCGGAGAGCCCGCCTACGGCCTTAGCCCCCATGGATGCGATCTGAGCCAAGATGGCCTGCCTCTGCTTGCTCGCGCCCATCAGGCCAGCCTTCTCCTCCATGGCCGCGCCCTCTCGAGCGGACTGCCTCTGCCCTTCACTTAGAAGGCTCTGCCGAACAGCCCTGCGAAATGCCGGCATCAAGGTCCCGCTGACCGCGTCACCGGCCATCCCGCCCAGTCGGTATCCAGCTCGCTTGCCGAGGTCCTTAACTGCGCCACGATGGCCCGTTGCCGCGCCCTGGAGGGCTGCGATCTCCCCCGCACGGCCAGCCTCGGCCATCCCCTTGTGCCTAAGCCACTCATCGGGGCTCATTCGGTTCTCGGGGCGGCGGCCCTCAATGCCCGCGGCAATGCCCTGCGCGGCAAGGCCAGAACCTGCCGCAATCAGGCTGGGGATAAGCGCGCCGAGGATCGGGATAGGCATAACTAAGCTCCTACCCCGGCCGGGGCGACAAAGCCACCGCCCTCCCACGGCTTAGCCTTTGCGATGTAGTCAGAGGCGATCCCAAAGGCGGAGGATCCGAGGTTTGCTGCAGCCTGGGCGCGCATGCCCTCAATGACTGCCCGCTTCTTCCGCCTAGCCGCCTCTGACGCGAGAGCTCGGGCGCCCTGCGCTGCCGCAAGCTGCTCGTTTGCGCGCCTAGCTGCGTCGAGGAAGGAGCTGTACATCCCTCCCGTGCGAAGCAGCCCAGCCCCTCCCATTCTGGAGTATCCCATGGGGCGCTGCCTAACGGACTCCCCAGCTCCATAGAGGCCCCCGGTCGCCCGCCCAAAAGCGACGTCCTCTGGAAAAATCCTAGGCTGTTCGGTCAGTGCCATGTCTTCCTCAGTCTATGCCGGTCTAACTGTCGACGCGACCGCGGAGGGCGTCGCCCTCTCGGTGTTTGTCATCGTATTCTATTCCGGTTTGTGTTGGGCCGTAGTCTGCGACCACAACAAGCTCGGTGTCTTTGATTACTAGGGCTGGGTCGCCAGAGTCTGTCGCCAGAAGCCCTGCTGTGTGCCTTATGTTGTGCCACCCGGCCTGCAGTAGCGTTGCCTCTGGGAGTCCGAGGTTCGGCATTGAGTAGTCAAACATTCGGAGGTCTTGCAGTGGCTTTGCTGTCGTCCCATCCATTGGCCTGATCTTCCAGGGAAGGAACACGCCCTTCGACACATCCGGCCTGTCGTATGAGGACCTAAGCCGGATGATCGCAGAAGCCTGAAGGTACTCGTCCCCCGGCTCCTTGTTCTCCCCCTCCCAATAGCCCGAGAAGGAGCCGTAGAAGTTCGCCAGTTGCCTAGTTGGGTTACGGTTTACGTTTGTCTTGAACAGGCTGTGCTTGGTTAGGCTTAGGTCTCTTGTGTTGTGTCTGTAGATCGCCGCCGAGAAGAAAACCATCACAGAGGCCGGGGCCCGGAGCCTGAAGCGAAGAGCCCCCCCTGGAATGTCTGCCCGGTTCTCGTTTCCTGTTGGCCAGCAAATCCAGGGATCGCCACTGGACCTCCTCCGGAAAACCTCCGTAAGTCCCCGCTTGCGGAAACTCTCCCCCCGAATTGAGGCGCCCTGGAAGTTCTCCCCGTGGAGCCCGGACTGGAACACCCCCTCGACAACATCCAGTGGGTTGTTCCATTGGTCCGCCTCCATCTCCCCGGCGGTGTCGAAGTTCGGTGGGTGGGTGAAGTTGATCAGGCTCATCGGTCAATCACAAACACAACAAGGTTCACCCGGGCGGGTCGGCCAACCGTAAATCCAGAATCCGGGCCACTGTGGGACATCTCAAAGTAAACCATGTGCTCTGTTCCGCTCTCAACCTGGTACGCCCAAACAATACCCCCTCCGCCAGTCGACTCGATGTTGTATCCGTGAGACAACTCCCACGCTCCCGCCTGGTTTCCGTTCGCGGTCGCCTGGGACCTAAGTCTTAGGTAGATCTGGCGGGGGGCGAGTGGGTAGTTTGTCGTATCGCTCGAGTCCCAGGACGCGCTCGCCATTACATAGACCGCGTTGTCCGGTCTTACGGGCACCGAGATCGACCCTATTGTCGTAAAGTGTGGGTGGTGCTGGGGGTAGCTAGACGGCTCAAGCCTTGCGTAAAGTCCGCCAATGTCCTTGTACTGACTCCCAGGTGCGGCGTGGTACTGGTCTAGGGAGTCCTTGTCCACGTTCACCCACGACAACCCATTGATGGCATCCTGGATGTCCCCAAGATTCTCCTTCACGTTGGTCGCACTCGAAGTGGCCCCGTCCTGGTCTCGGAAGTCTCTGGTGTAGGTGTAGACCGGCATTATCGGTACAGCCCGAACGCGAAGATGTTCGCTTGGTAAATGTCCAGCTTCCAGTCCGAGTCATTCAGCAACGAGCGAAACAACACGGTCGGTGAGAACTCAACCGGACCGGCCCGAACAAAGAAACAGCCGACCGTGGCAATTGAACACCCAACGGCATAGGCGTTTATCCCACCGACAGCCTCTGCTGGGGAGATGCCGTCTTGGCTGCTCCTTATTTTTAGGTGAAGATTCCCTCGCTGCTCAACGTCGTCCGGAACCCCTATCGCATCGGCGGTGTTAAACGGGCTTGCCAACATCTTCGCCATGGCCGCGTTCGCCTCATCGACCGTCCATGCGTCGTCAACGAAGTTGTCCCTAGCGGGATCGGTTATCTTTCCTGTCGCGTTGACCCTGGCAGATAGCGACACTCCCACGATCCACGGGGCGTCGCCACGAGAGACCGCCTTTAGTCGGAGGCCCTTTCTCCCAAGGTCGTACCAGGTCCCGTTGTCGCCGCGGTCAAACTGCTTAATCTGGCCCGACGAGACCACCTTCTCCTTGTACAGAAACTCGCCCTTCTCCCCGACAATGTCACTGATTCCGTTGTGGTCCGGATCAAAGGGGGGGACGATCAGGTCTCGGGCGACCGTGTCGGGGGCCACATTGCTCTGGTCGACAGACGAGAGGTGGCCTCGGATCCGCTGGAACTCCGTCCAGAGCTCATCCGGAACATCCGCATGGCCGCTCTTCGGATAACTGGACTTGCGGTAAAACAAAACTCAACCCCGGTGGTTTTCCATCGCGCGGATGGCGCGAAGTACGGTTGATGGTTTGTCGAGGGACACTAGCCCTCCAACGCCAAGCCGCTTCAGCACAAACCCCGCACGCTTGTCTAGCGAAAGCGACGACGGGGCTCCCACGTTCACGCGCTTCATGGCGACCTCGAGTCGCCTAACAAGCCGATCAGCTTCGCTGGCATCAGTCATCGCTGCCTCTCCGCACCCTTGCTGGCCCGCCAGAGGACAAACCCGTCTAGCTTGAACGGCTCGTCTTCGCTGCCGTTCTCAAACTCAATCTCAATCTCTCGACACACAACAGAGTTCGGAAAGACAAGTCTCTGGAAAAGTTGCTGCTCTCCGCTCCACGAAGACTTGCCCCAGGCCTTGTCTGCCCCGTTCCACCCCACCTTCTGGGTGAGGTCCGTGTTTTCCGTCTTCTGGGCCGAGGTGCCGCTTTGGTGGAGTTTGAATGTCCTCTCTCCTTCAGCGACGGGGTTGCGGTTCTTGTACCACCGCACCGTAAGCTCGTGGTCTCCTGCGTAGGGGAAGAAGACGTCAATGCCTGTGACCTCCATCTCCTCGACCGAGTTCCATCCGGTCTGGTTTGCGCTGTAAGGCCCAAACCGGATCTTCCCGGCGCACGCGCCAGCGGACACGGTGTCTCTCTTGCCCTTGATCACCCCGGGGGCAAACTCATAGGAGTACGAGTTGCCGAGACCCCAGATGACAAGGTCTGAGTTGCGGATAGGGTCGCCCTTCTTCTTGGGGGCTGTCTTCTTCCCGACCAGGGGACTTACGCCCCGCTCCGGCTCGTTTCTGTCTTTCCGCTTTAGCTTCTTCTCGTCGTGCTGGACGGCGAGGATGGCCTCCCCCTTGTAGTGGGTTGACGCTGTGATCTTCTGGCCCTTGATGATCGTAATCGCGTCGAGCTGGTAGTGATAGCAAATGACCGTGTCGTTCACAGAGTCCGGGCCAGACTGGAGCGAGATGAACAGGCGCCTCTCGCCCTCGTCCAGCCACGAAGTCGCCGTAGAGAGCCCGCCCTTGTAGACGTTCTTCCACCACCTGTTCAGGTCCGCAGACAGGGGCTTAATCGACCCCCCGTTGTACTGGTAGACCCCCTGGTGCCCAACAAAGACTAGGCGGTCATAGGCCATAATCGCCGCCCTTGGGGCAACGCTCCCGACAGACTCGTCTACCGGGGTTAGTACTGGGGTTCCGTCAGCAAGCGCCGTCACCTGCCAAATGGAGGTCTTCTTGAAGATGATCAGGGAGTCCTCAAAGGCAAAGAGGCCCGTGACCTCACTCCCGTCGTCACTGTTTACGTCGAGGAACTGAAGTCCCGAAGACATCTGCTCTGGGAGGTCCTGGTCGCTGTAAAAAACAAAGGCCGGGTTCTCTGGGGAGGCGTAGTATCCGCGCCCTCGGAAAAACGCCGCAAACCTTGCGGTTGGGGGCGGGGTCAAGCTCTCGTTAAGGACAGACCCGAGGGTCGCTGACTCGAGGGTGTCTTCGTGGTCGTAGGAAACCTTCTCGTTCACAGCCAGTTGTCGCCAGAAGTAGTACTCCCCGTCCCGAGCTCGCTTGTAGATGTTCCTCCAAACGATGTCAGCCTGGCTCGGCCGGTCTAGGCCGCTGATGTGGATCACCGCTCGGTGGGGGTTCCTTGTTAGTGGGGTGCCGCCCGACCCGTCGTTTGGCGGCTCGGGCTCCTCAATCCAGCAGTTCGGCCCCCCCGTCCGGGTGTCGTGGAACGAAGCGTTCTTGTACATCTCCCCCGTGACAGCGAACTCACCAGGCTCACTCGGCGGACCCTCAGCCCCACTGGCGCTAACGAACGTAGCCCGATACTGAAACTTTTGAACCACACTCCCCGCGTTTCCACGGTCACCCTCGCCAATGCCCACAAACTCGTCGTTGATTGAGAAGTCTGGGTTTAGTGGCTTGCTGTCGGGGTCCGGGGTGACCGATACAGCGCGCGGTGGGGCTGGGCGCTCATGGACACCAACCCTAGACGTATAGTCACCGTTCCACTTGATGTTCGCGTCAACGCCATTGACGATGAACAGGTAGCCAGCCCAGCTCGCAAAGTAGTCCCCACCGAGCTGGTCCTCTGGGTCCACCCGCCTGGCGGCGATGAACCGATCCCCTTCGGAGCCCCCGGAGTAGCGCTCGTCCCAAGGGCTCCCCTCCCCAATGTGCGGAAGGCCCTTATGCTCAAGACTGTCCCCGCGAACAACTAGCACCCGGCCAGCCCGGTACTTGTCCTTTGTCGCCCCACCATCCGTTAGGGGGTCGATGCTGAGGTCTGAGTAGTGCGGCTCCGCATCACCGCTGTCCCCAGAAAGAGAAACCACGAGCTCACGCGGACCGCCCCTTACCTGGAACGAGGTGATTGCGTTAATTCTGGTGTTGAGGAGGTGGTGGTTGAGCCAGTGCCAGTCCACTAGGTTCCGGACAGCCTTCGCCTTCTCTACGGTGCCAACCACCTGAAAGTAACAGCCGTCAACACTCCGGGCCTCTCCCCCAGCAACCCAAACCTGGTCAGACAGTCCTCCGGTGAGGACCGGGACCGCGCGAATCCCGGGGCCTTGGCCAATCCTAGCCACGCCAACCCCCTACGAGGTGCTCACGGTTCGCGGCCAGCGACCGTTTCCGACATGCTCCCCGTAAACGTCCGGATCTCCCCGCCCAATCTGAACAACCGTTCCGGGGTCAGAGTCTTCGTCCCGCTCCATGCGCTCAACCATCTCCATGGCAATCCCTCGCTTCTGCCCCGCCGCAGTGTGGTTCTCGCCTTCCCCAAGGGCGTAACTCTCCGCCAAGTCCAGAATGGCCGGCTGGAACTGAAGGGGCACCGCAGGGATGTCCGTATCCAGTACCATTTCTCTCGGAGCAACGAAGTAAGTCACATCGACAACGTACTCCTCGTCCGGGGGAGGCCAGAGCCTGATGTGCTCTGAGCCGCTTATCTCAATCGCCCTGGGGGCCACCGAGCCAATGTTGGTCCCCCGAGCAACCCCGCCGATGTCTAGGTCGACATGCTTGAACCCAAGGCCCGTGTCTGCGGTGATGTCCTGGAGTGTTGTTGTCGCAAAGTCCGACGTCACTCGGTGGTGGAAGAACTCCGAGCCATCAGCCTTTGTCCGGTAGATGGCTACCCCGAAGTCCGCTCGACGGACGTAGGAGATGTTGACTAGGTTTGCGGCCCCGGAGCTGATCGTGACCGACGCCTCTGGGGAGAACGGCCCGAGTTCCTGCGTCTTCGTGTTGAAGTAGCAGTACTTATACTTGTAGGCCCCAGAGGTCATGCTCCCGCCCGCAGTGGCGGTACTCGCGATAGTCGGGGCCGTGTCCGGGGCTGGGATCTGAGTGTGTCGCTCAACCGCGTAGTACTGCGGGTATGAGTCGTAGTCCCTGACGGTCAGGGCCTTCATGTGCTGCGGCAGAAGGCTCTGCTCGGGCACATGGTAGGTGAACCCGTTTCCGGTGCAGACAATCGCCTCGATGCCCGCTGTGCCCGCCGGGAGGGGGTACTCGTCCCAGTAGATCTTCCAGGCGTCCCGGTTCGTTGCCGTCGTCGTCGCGCCACCGTACATCGCCTCGAGATAGGCGTTCGTGGTTGCGTCGTGACTGGCTATCCGGTGGACCGTCCCGTCTGGGCAGGAGAGTCGAGCTCCCGAGCGGGTATGCAGCGTAGCCGGCGTCCCAGCTAGCGTGGTCATGTTCGCAACCGTTCGGCTGCCGTTGGTAAACGTGGCCCCAGTAGAGGTCCCTGTTCCCGCTGCAGACTCTGGGGTGTAGGTGCTGAACTGGTGCGTCCTACGCAGCCAGCTCCAAGTCTGACGACGACCACAGATGGTCAGATAGGCATCGTTGATGAAGTCCCCGAGGCGGGCTTCGTTTCCATCGAATCCGCGCCTTCTGCCCAGGCGCTGCTTGAGTGTTGCGAAGTCCACCTGAGCCTCCAGTTCGGGGGTCTAAGGGTGCGGGGCAAGTCAGGTCACCCCGCACCCCCAGAGATTACCCGAGTCTAGCGACCGGGAGGCGAATGCCGCAGAAAGACGGTGACCGTAACGGTCAGGCCAGACATGTCCTGGGGAGAACCGCCGCCAACGTCCGTAGCATCGAGGGAGAGCGTGTCATCCTTCTGAAGGAACACCGGCAGGGGCGTTGCCGCCTCCGGCCCACTTACGTCAAGTTTGATTGGCGCAAACTCTCGAAGGGTAACTCCCGCTGGAGTAAACGCCATTGCCGTCCCAAGCAGCGCCTGGTCCCGGTCCACGGACCCGTTCTTATTTGTGTCCTGCTTTGCCCGCAACTGAAACGACCAGTAGTCGGTGGCGTGAGTAGCAACATCGCCACCAGCCCAGGTGATGGATGCCGCCTCAACCTTCCAACTACCCACCAACGTGGAGGTGGGCGCCGTAAAGATCGGAACACTGTAGGTGCCGGTAGCCGGCGGGCTAAAGGAGACGCTCACGGGGACAAGGCCTACGCCATGGACTTGGTTTCCACCCTTGATGGCGTTCCAGATAGCGCGACCGAAGCCTGTAGGTGCAGTAGTAGTTCCCATTTCTCTCTCTCTTTCTCGACCTGGTTAGGTGGGGGGCCGAAACCCCCCACCCTCAGGCGTGTTGCCCGTCAGCGACTCTATGGCGACTGACGGGCGAGTTTGTTAGATGGTCGCGAAACCAGCCGGGTTGTTAAACACTTCGACCACGGCCAGTGCTGCCGTCGTCGAGCTAGCAGCAAGGGTCGTGGCTGTCGCGGCCGCTGGCGAGCCGTTGATCAACCTGGCGCGAACCAGCTTCGTATAGATGAAGCCGTTCGCCTCATTGGCAAGCGCACCCTCGTTGTCGTGAGCCGTCGAGACCGTCGTGGCAACGAACCCGAGGGCTCCAAGGTTGGTGGCAGACGCCCCAGCCCCGCGCTGAACGGTGCTGATGTTGAGCCACGCGCCGATCACCATTGGTGCCGAGTCGTGCGGATCGATATAAGCCACACACTCGCCAGCAACACAAACCGGACCCGTGTCACCAGACTTGATGCCATTTGCGGCAGTCACAACGCCGATGGTTGGGACCTCGGTGACCTCAGCATAGGGATCGATGGCCGAGGGGCCAGCGTCAGTGACCGCCCCGTTCTGGTCGATAGCAACAACCTCGCCAAACTTCAGATCAACGCCAGCGGCGTCACTTCCGACGACGTTATTGACGACTGAAATGATTCTACTTTTTCCGTTTCCAACAGACATTTCAGTGCTCCTTTCTAGGCGCTGTAAGCCCCGCCAGCGAAGTCAAAGCAACCCTGCTCGCGGAGATTGTTTACGGTAAGGATGCCGTGGAACTTGGTCTTGGAAATCCAAGCCCACTGTTCCTGCGCGAGGCGCCAGTCATCCATGAAGAAGTGAGCGTTGGGGTTAATCCAAAGCTTCATATTGCCCAGGTTCGTCTGGCCCTTGCTCTTGCCCTTGACGGGGTCGAGGTATCCAGGCTCAAAGTTGTGGCCCGAAGCGCCGCTCGGAGAGCCGCCCGTCAGGTTCAACATGAAGCCTTCACCACTGTTCTCAGTGATGTTGTAGTCGGGAATGACCTGAGCGCCCTTGAATCGGAGGCTAGTGAAGCCGGCGCTTCCCATGTCCTCGTCAACCAGGGCTCGCTCGGGACCACACCACTCCTCGTAGCCATCGTAGACAGCCGGATCGACCAGCATCACGTCAGGGCGACGTCCGAACTTGGCGCACTCTCGATAGAGCTTAGTCCAGGTCGGAATACCCTGCGTCATGAAGCCGCCGCCAATCGACTGGTACTGGTTGTGGTGGTAGGTCGCGTTCTTGGTGACGTTGCCAACCGTGCCGGTCTGAGTGGCTGGGGTAGCAAAGTCGATCATCCCGCGGATACCGTCGATGTCGCCACTCACGCTGCTTGCAGTGTGGAGTTGCTCCTCGATGTAGTTCCGCATTGTGATCGCGCACTGCGTGAGCTCGGCATCAAGAAGTTTGCCGATCTGACGCTTCGCGTTCTGGTTAAGGTCCACCTTGTCGCAAGCGACGACCGACTGGCAGGAGATCTGACCCCAGCTGTCCCAAATGAACGGCTTGGCGAACTCGCTGTCAGCGGTGTTCAGTACCTGGGATCCCTGGTAGGTCTGAACGTTAGGGTTTTCGGCGTGTACGAACGGAATCCGCGCGTAGGGTGCTGCTTCCAGATGGATAGCCCCCTTCTTATACATAAGGTACAAGAGAGGCGACTGCTCCAGGATAAGCCAAACAAGCTTTTCCCAGGAAGCGCCCCACGTCAGCGAAAATGCCTTCGTGTAGTCACTAAGTGTGGTTGAAAATGGAGCGCCCATTGTATCCTCGCAAGCCTAGCTAACTCAACCGACCGCCCAGCTCGGAATTCTGCCCCAACACCGCATCGAGGATTTCGTCCATGGACATAGTTGCCGTGGATCCTACGGGTGAAGAGGCCGTCCCGGCCTGAGTTGCTGGAGGAGCTGCTTCGGCTCTTCGCTTGGCATTGTCGATCAAACGGCCCTCATTGACCGCTCGAATGGCTCGTTCTCCCGCCAGAGACAAGGCTGCCCGATAGGCGTCCTCCGTCCCCGACGAGAGAAGCTTGGTGATAGTCGGGTCGTTCGAGTCCAAGATCTGGCGAACCTGACCCTGAACACGCTCGTCGCGGAACTCCCTGTACTGACCGCCCTTCATGTCCTCAAATATCGCATTCAAGCGGCTGGCCTCCCGGTGCGGAGCAAACGTCTCCGACACCGAATGAACCTGCTGCTTGAGTTGCTCAATCTCCTGCCTCAACGCAACTTCCTTCTCCGAAGAGCCGGGGTTTGCCTTGAGGCGGGCGTCCATCACCTCGAGTAGGGCACCAAAACCATCTCCATCTTGAGCTCTTGCGGTGAACCGCTCGCGCAGTTCGTCAACAGAGGGTCCAGTCTCCTGGTCGCTATTGTCGGCCCCACCATTCGGCCTTTGGCCTGCCTGTTGCGCCTGAAGCGCTAGGAAAGCCTGTTGGAGTTGGGTTTGGTTATCCTGCAGTCTGACCCTGTCAGACTCGTAATCCCGCCGCATGTCGGCAAGCTCTTGAGTCTTCTTGGTAAGGCCGGATTGCATCTCTCGGTAGATGGCGAGGTTTTCGGGCGCCAGTTCGAGGGGATTCCCCGACCAGAACGACCCTGAACCGTCTTCACCATCGCTCGAGCCATCGGTCCCACTAGCCTGCTCATCAGTCTGTGTGTCGATCTCCTCGGTGGCCACCGGGGAGTTATCGCCAACACCTACGTCTTCGCTGACTTCTGGGTTGTCGTTGCCAAGCTCTGGATTCACGGAATCTCCAGGTTGCGACTAAGTATTGAGTTGCTCCCGAACCAGTCGCTCAAGTTCGGGCCTCTTCGTTGTACTTGGAACTATAAGCCCCAATGACTTGGCTTGCGCTTTGAGGGCGGGCCAAGTCTTGGCGATAATCGTATCCCCTTCTACTACATCTGTGTCAACGGCTACTTGATTGTTTTCAGTGGGCTCGTCCGCCTGAGCTGCCCGCTTGGCAGCCCAGCGCTCCACAATCTCAGCTTGGGTGTATATCCGCGTACTGCTTGTTGACTTGCGCTTAGGCGCAACCCCGGCCTCAACCAAGCCATGCTTCTTCAAGATCGCCTTAGCCTCTGCCTTGGTCACGGTCTTGTTCACAAGGTGGTCTTCCGGGGCGTTCTCGTGGAACGTGTACTCGTCGCGATGAATCACCTGACTCCGGGCGTCTGCCATGAAGTCGTGACTGAGGGTTCCCCGCCTCTTGCATCGAGGGCAGTGGAGGAACAGGAACTTCTGCTGCTCCTGGGCCTTAAACCCAGAAACAGTGAACCCCTGTCCAGACGAGTGCTCGCACCGGATGCACTTTAGTGTGTAAATAGGCATGTAACTTCCTTCCTAGAAAGTTGGAACCCCGGGGGACGGGGCAAATGACGGCTGCGCTGCGGCCGGAATGGTTAGTGGCTCTCCCGTTGCTGGGTTTACTGCCGCGCCGGCAGCAATCGACTCCTCTGGCCCAGGACCTCCCGCCTCTCCAGGCGGAACCTGCGGTGGAGCCGCGCCAGCCTGGGTCGCGGCCTGTCCGAAGAGTTGAGCAAAACTGTCCCTGAGTTCGGGACTGTCCTGTTCCCAGAGAGAGAGAGCCTTGTTGTAGAAGAGCGCGACTGCATCCGGGGGCACCTGGGCCACGGTAAGCGCTTGGGCTGCCGCAGCTAGGGCGTTCATAAATCCAATGTAGGCCTGGCGCTCAGCCTCGGGACCAATCGGCTTCATCGAGCCTGCGTGGACGCCAACGTCGAACTCGCCCCGGATGTCGTGCCTTGTGTACGACATCGGGAGCTCCTCTCCTGTGATCCGAACCCAACGCTGAGCATCGTAGAACTGCTGCATGATCTGCAGTGTCTTCCTCGCAACAGTACGGACGAACACCTCGAAAGTTCGGAGCTTCGACTCGGAGCGACCAGCGTGCATAGCGGCTCGGTAGGAGACCTCCGTCGCTGACTTCGCGGAACTCCTCCCGCCGCGCATCGCCTCATCGCCAGCGCCAACTTCGTTCATGATCCCACGGAGGATGTTGAAGGTCCCCAAGAACTCCTGGGGGAATGCAGGCATGACTAAGTTCCGAACGTCGGCTGCCACATTCTTGCTCTTCGCGGCAACCATCTGAGGTGTCTTCGACCCAAGGGCGGCCTTAGCCTGCTTGTCGAAGATTCCATCCTTGTAGATTGTCTTCAGCGCCATGGACGCCTCGAGCCCCGCGACAGCCCCGTCTACTAGGCGCTGCAGTCGTTCCGCTATCGGGAGCATCTTGTGGACAAGGGAGATCCCATAAAACTGATCGTTGACCTTCTCGAACCGGAGGTCCACGAAGGGATACCCCTCCATGTCCAGGGGGGAGAGTGCGTGCTTCAAGATGGTTGGCCCGTCGCTCTTGGCATTCGGCTGCTGGCAAGCCCACAGGACCCTCAGTTCCTTGACCCGCCGACGCTTCTTGCGACCCCCCACCCGAACAACCCGGCTAGCCCAATCGTGATACCAGATCTCATAGACCTCGATATGCTCAGCCTCTTCCTTTCGCCAAACGTTCCCAACACCGTCTTCGTTGAGCTCATCAAGAGACTTCACCTTGTCCGGGTTTAGGTGGTTTGTGTTGGCGAACCGGTCGTCGTTCTTGATCTCATCGATGTGGATTAAGTGACGAACAGCCACCCAAGGCATCCTGTGGATCTCGTCGTAGCCAGGGGGGAATATCCAATTGAAGGGCGAAACGCGAATCAACGTCGCGTGGGCCGCGGCTCGGTCTGGGGGAATGCCCAGCTCCTCGAGGCGATCACGAATCGTCTGCATGACCGAGTCGTCTTCGTCGACCTCATCCTCGTCGAGGTCCCGATCATAGTCCTCAACGGGGACAAAAACCCCCGCAGGCTGGTACGTGATCCGCCCGATACCAGCAGAGAGGATCAGCGCATCGTCGAGAACCTTCTGGCACTCATTGTTGAACCCGCCCTCCTCCCACTCGTACATGAGGGCCGCCTGGGTCAACTTTGCCTTCCGCTTCTCCTCGCCAAGCTCGGACGGATTGCGTGGCTTGGCGTAGATGGATGGGTCGTTGTGGAAAATGTGGGGCTTAATCGCGTCAATCGACGCGGAGATCAAAGCAAGGCCATGGTCCCCCTGGGGTCGCTCCACGCCCAGACGATACGAGTCAATCAGTCGACGCCAATCGTCGAAGTGCGCCTTGCGAATTATCGACTCTGCGTCCAGCACCTTATCGAGCAAGGCAGAAGCCTTCTCCTTCTTCACAGGGAGCTTGGTTGGATCGAACCTCGCCATTACAACCACCTCGAGCCAACACCCGGCCTCTGGGCCGGGCGCATGTCATCGTCGTCATCCCACACACCGTAGTTCGGTGGTGGATCTTCCCGCCTTCTCGGGTCCTCCCGATTGGCAGCCCCGTGCTCCATATCACAAACGGCCTGGGCCTGGAGCCATGCCATAACTAGGTCGTCATACTCTCCCGGGGGAGCTCCAACCTTGACACGCTTGTGCATCTCGTCTCCAGCCACCAGGGCCACCGAGTTCGTGGCCTTCTTTGTCAACTCCATGAACATCCGCATTTCCTTGACCAGCCTCGAGCTACGGATGACAGGCATCCTCGAACCGACAATATCAATCCCGACGTGAACCATCACTGGCTTTGTCGCTATTGTTGTACTCCACCCATACCTAGCCTCAAAGTTCACTGACTCAAGGTGCTCCCGCTGATACAGATTCCAGTACTCAGTCTGCATGATTCCAAGAGAAACCGCGTGACCCACCCCATTGATCTCCCAAGACACAAGGGCATCGTTGTAATAAAGGGCCAGAAGGACTGCCTTTGCTGACGTTGGAATGGCCTCTAGGTGACCACGAAACTCAGCCACTTGCACGCGGGTATCGGCCCGGATTACCTGGATAGCAGTGTAATCCCCAGAAGACCTCCCCGAGGACGGGTCCACAGCAACAATGTACTCGACCCCCTCCTTTGGATGCTCCCAGACCCACAGAGAGTCGTCGTCAGCAAGGCTCTTCCTCACAAGGGTGGGCTCCATGTAGCCAGCCAAGTTCAACCGCTTGTCCGAAAAGTCCTGACCGGACTCATCCGTAATGCTCCCAACGAAGATGGGCTCCCTGACACCAGCCTTCTCAATGACCGCAAGGTGCGGCTCCTCGAAAACACGGCTTGCCGAGAACGCAAAGGCCTCTTCCGGCTTCCCGGGGTACTCCTGCTTAAATAGGTCCCAATCTCCCTGGCACTTATCCATCCAAGTCTTGTGGGCCCAGTGGGCCTGCTCGGGAGTGAGGTCGTACTCTTGGATCATCCCAACCAACACATCGTCAAACCGAGAAAGGACATCCTCCGAGGACACTCCCTCCGGCAGGGGTCTCGCGTAGTTCGGCATCGCATGCCAGGGGTAGAAGATCGCCTCCCAATCGCTGTCTACCTTGTTCCCCTTACTGTCCTCTCCCCTCCAGGCCTTCCAGAACTCTCGGTGGAAGTATCCGCCAGAGCCGTTAGCCGTGGACTCGAGGACAACGAAAGTCTCGGGGTCATCTGAGATCGTCTGCATCAGCCCGAGCATGAAGGTTTCTGGGTCGTTCCAGAATGCCAGCTCGCTTCCGTGGAAGTAGTGGATCTCAAACCCGCGCGTGGAGTGAACGGCATCGGCCACGGAGACCTCGAACCTGGAGTTCAGCCCCGCCGTCTCATCCAGAGGGTGGGTCATCCAGAGCTCGTTGTCGTTGTTCCTCCTGAGCTCGGGGCGGAGGTCCTGGGTGTCGACTGTCTTATCCAGCGCCGCGAGCAGTTCTTCTGGGGTGTCGTACTTCTTTGGCTTCCCGCCGTCGACCCCCTTGCTCGGGAGGTTGTCGTACATCTTCTTCGCCATGAGAAAGATGTTGTTCGTCGTGATGCGATCTACCGCCGTAACGAACGCCCTGCGGTCCCTGTTGGTGAGGCACTGATGGAAGGCGAAGGCCTGGGTGACCGTGCTGAGCCCCATCCGCCTAGCCTTGAGCACGATGAACCTACCCGGCCTCCCCTTGTCCCTGGCCTCCTGGAGCCTCTTGTAGAAGTCCAGCTGGATTGGGTTCAGCTGGAGGCTGACGGTCTCCCCGATCTTTCCGTGCATGGATGTTTCTGGGCGGTTCAGGACCCTCAGGTACGTCTCGCAGAACCAGGGGAAGTCCTTGAACTTCTCCGTAGCCGTCAAACGCTCCGCTATCTCGCGGGAGCGCTTCTGGCTCATCGCCTTCCTGGGCACTACCTAGCGCTCGTGATTTCCGCCAGCTCTTCCTCGGTGGGACCGCTGTGCTCCTTGACTGCGGCCTCATTGTCCTGGGCGGACTTGATGCGAGAGATGATCAGGTCAACAGCCTCTTGCCTGGGCTCGCCACTGTCGTTCCGGCCACTCTGCTCTGCAACCAGGAGGTTGGTGAGGGTGGACATGTCCTTCGTCCCACGCAACCGAGCTCGCAAGTCCACCATATCTGGCACGTACTCGCTGACGACCAGGCCATCAATGGTGTCCGCCATGATCCGCTTCATCCGCTTGACGTGCGCTGACGTTGCGTACTTCTTGTAGAGGCGGAACCCGCGGCTCTTCGCTCCAACGAAGACGTCCATCAGGGCTTCCTCGAGAGCAGCCTCCTCGGGCAAGGGACCATCGTGACCGGCGCCTGTTGTCGTGTACCGCTTGAACCTGGTCTGAACCTCTGGGCTCGACAGACATGCGTCGAGCTGCTCAATGGAGAGTGTTCGGGACTCGCGAAAGACGCGCCTATTTGCCACTTCGGACATTTCGCTCACGACGACCGCCCAACCCTAAAAGAAACGCAGCCTACGGCAGACGCCGGCTCAGCATCCTCACGGATGTCGTCTCGCGCGGAGGTGATCGCATCAAGAAGAGACTTCCGCCCCTTCCCGTCGAGCTCTGCGTCGTAGAGAGCGTCGAGCTCCTCGTCCGACAGTCCTGGAAGTTCCTTGATTGCGGCCTTTACTGTGAGGTCGCTAACATTCTCAATACTCATTCTGTTCTCCTCCTGTGCGGCGGACTGCCGCTGAGACAATCGTAAGACTACACTAAGCGATGAGCTGCCGTGTTGGCGAGTGTGAGGGGGCAGTGATACCATCCGAGGCGCACTGCTCTGACGCGCCAGTCAGGCCGACGGGCCCCGGGGGTCGTTTTCTCCTTCCTAGATCTTCGGGGTCCTGGCCAGGCTACCTAGCGTACCGCCCTCGCTCGCTGGCGATGCGAGCAAGAATGGCCCTGTAGCGCTGGAGTTGCTCCTCATCCTCCCCGCCACCGTAGAGGGCGCGGGACGACCTAGCCCCCTCCCTCTGCCCCACGCTAGGCGGGGGAGCCAGTTGGCGAGACGCCTCGAGTTCCATCATTCTCCTGGCCCGCTCCTCGGGACTACCAAAGGTGCCAGTGAGCCTGCTCTGACGATCAGCCTCCCCGGCCAGAGCCCCCTCAAGAATTCGCGCGCGCTCCCTCTGCCCCGCGGCCAGGGGGTCGGCATAGTCCCAGGCCTGTCCCCTTGTGTCGTGGTACTCCTCTAAAAGCCTGGCCCGCTCGTCCCCGGGGGGAGTCACTTGATACCGCTCCCTAGCCTCCTCGACGGCCGGGTAGACACTGCCCCCGGGCCACTCCGGATGGCCGGTCAGGACCTCGACCGTTGGGTCCAACACATCCTGGACGGGGGCGAGGCCGCGAACGTCCCCAAATCGGGGGTCACGGTTTTCCACTGGCCCCATCGCGCCGTGCCCCGGGGGGCCAAAGCTCGGTGTCGGAGAGAATCCGGGAGGGACGGGACCGTAAGGGATGAGTTCCCCTGCGGGCGGGACGGCCCCCTCGGCGCGGCCAAGACGCGCTAGGCTTGCTCGCTCATCATTGGCCTGGAGTTGAGCGGCAAGTCGCCGCATCGTCCCCTCGTCTACGATTCCTTCTGGCATCTCAAACTCTCCTCTTCCGACCAGCAGCGGCCGTCTTGGACATCTTCTTCTTACCGTACATCAGGCCAGTCCTCCAGATCGATACCTGGACATCATCTCGGGGCTCACGACGCCCTCCCTCGGCTCGCCTCCCAGTGGGGTCCTGGCCGAGAGGAGGTTCAGAATCTCAGCCGCTCTCTCTGGGCTGACTTGGAGGCGGTTCTTGAGCATCCACTGCAGATCATGCACCCCACCATAGTCTTTCCCAGCAGAATGCCCCCCCTCGAGCAGCTCCTTTACGTCATACGGGAGGACGGCCCCAGAGCCACGCTCCTCCTGAAGAAGCGACCGCAGGGTATGGATGTTTCCCTTCTGCTCTGCCCTTAGCCCAGCGTGTGTGGCCCGGGAGGTGTCTCCGATAACCCTCTGCTCACCGGGCTCGCCAAACAGCTCGCGGTATAACTCGTCGTCCAGCGACCGCACATCCTTGCTAAACCCCTCCGTCCAGCCCGCTGCCCCGGGGCGAACTGGCTCGGGGCCAGCGAGGGCCTCCCCAACATCCGCTCGACGCCTATGCCACCGCTCGTACTCCTCTCGCCAACCGTCCTCAGCAGCCTCCCCACCATCGCGCAATTCGTTATAGGGAAACGCAGAGCCGAGGGCTCCCGCATGGGCGTACTCATGCTGCATAAGCCCCCCCTGCAGCCCTCGGTCAGGACCCCCAGACTCTGCGATGACACGCTTCCCGCTAGAGTGATACCCAGGGACCGAGGATGGCTTTCCGGGCCAAAACGCCTCCTGGTGCGGAACCGCCGGGGTCATGAGCCTCTCCTCGACCTGAGGGAAGATATGCTTGCTGTAGGCCGCCTCCACCACCCCACGGGGCAGCTCCGGGTTCGACAACAGCGCGTTGCTTATCCAGGCTTCTCGATTCGCCCCACCGGACTCGTAGGACCGAAGTAGCCGAGACCTGGCCTCGTCTGCCCGCGGGTAGTAGTCCTCCTGGAAAGACCTGAGACCTCCCGCCTCCACGGGGACGCCGCCCGCCAAAGACGCCCTTCCGGTCGACCCGCCTGGCATGACGTACTGCTTCTCGGTTCCGGCTAGTGGGCGAGCGAGGAGCCCGGGGACCTGGTCACCGAGGACCCAGTCCTGGACGGGACCGGCAACGTTCTTCGCCACGTCAGTTGCCAACCCACCGGTCCACCGGGCCACGTCCTGTCCGGTTGCGATGGCTGGGTCTACGACAGTTTTCTTGAGCCATCCAATCGGATCGGCCATCTCATCTCCTAGGGACCAACGACGAGATCTTCCACAGTAGACAGGGTTGCCCTGAAGGCCGACCTCTGTTTCGTCTCGGGGTCATAGTACCTGTACTCGAGATGGGGCTCCTTCTTCTTCGTTCCGACCACTCTCTTGAACCTTCTCTGGATACTGTCCTCGATGGTGTCCCAGTGGGGGATCTGAGAAACATCCTGAATCGAACCCGGTAACCACCCAGGGAAACTCATCCCCCCATCGGTCTTCCCCAAACCTATCCCCATCTCCTGGATAACCTCCTCACACTCCAGGTGAGTAGAGAAGAACCCGTAGACCCTCCTCCCCGACTTGTCCTCCATCGAACTGTTCCTTGCCCAGTACTTGGACCCCTTCTCGACAAAAGACCCACAAGAAGAACAAATACGACGCCTCTTGGTCGTCTGCTTACGAAGACAGTGAATCGCCAAATCAACCCCCAGACAAAACAAAACCTACATCACACCCCTTGACTCTGTCCACGGGGGGAGGAAAACTACCCACTGTAAGGGGGGAAAGGAGGGGGGACTAAAGGTAGCAGCTAGAGACAAAGACCATGAAGACTACAAAGACAAAAACACAAAGCCTAAGGGCCTCTAGCTACTGTGCCTACTGTGGCTCCCATGAGCTCAGATACGACGTCCACACTGCAGAACTAGACTGCCTCGACTGTGGATGGCCCGTCCAAGGCCAACATCCAGCCCCCGTCCAAGTACCCAAGGTACTTCAAAAAAGCACCCCCCGGGGGTAAGCCCAACCGTCCATGGATACTGTCCATGTTGAAGCGTATGGGACATAACAGTACTCGCTGAGGCCCGGGGTGGGGTCAGGGTCGCATGCGCCCCATTGAGGCAGACGAGTCCAGCCTAAGGTTACCTGGTCGACCCTCGCTGCCTCGCTCGGCTCCCGTCCCACCACGGCCGACACTGGCCTTGCCCTGTCTGCCCCAGCTTCGGACTGGCCCCATCCGCCACCTAGGTGGCAGGCACCACGGCACCACCGAACCGACCCCCCCATCCACCGTACCGGGGACGGCATAACGGAGAGTGCTCAAGGACCTTGACTGCAGGCAATGACCTGAGCTATCTTCCATGGGCGGTCATTGACAATCGAAGAGCGAAGCACCCGGGGGACGGACAGCCGGACCGGGGCAACAGCGGAGGAGCCTAGTGCAGTCGATGCACGTTCCTGCCTCCCTGAGAAGCGCCATAGCCTGATGACATACCAGACAGGGTCGAATGGGGCGCGCGGGGAGTGACCAGTAGAGGAGCCGGAGAGTGACACGGTAGCGGGTCATTGACGGTACTAGGCCAAACGGCGGTGACAGCGCCAAACAGTCTGCTAGCCCGCGAGACGGGGACAACGTTCCCCGGGTGCTTCAATCTAGGATAGATAGCAGGGCACTGACGCACCCTGCCCCCTGTGGGGGGCGGATTGTCGGTGTCGGAACCTGCTTCGAATCATCCTCCCAACTGTCCCCGGGGCTTCGGCTTCGGGGGCAGTGTGGAGTGCCCGGGGCCTCGGCTTCGGACCCTCCACATTGCCCGGCCACTTCGGCTGGCAGTCTGCCTCGGCAGTTTCCGGGGAAACGGGACTTCGGTCCTTGGGAGTGATTATGTCGAATAGAGTAAAACGAGAATTGACGGTACTTGAGCAGCATCTAACGAATGCGGCTCGCAAGTCGTTTACTGACCTTGTGGTTTGCACCACAAACGGGAAGCGTACCGGCGGAATGACCGTGGCAGCCCTTATCCCGCCAACTGCCGATATGGCCCTTACCCTCCGTGGTGCTGGCCCTGAAGGCACGGACTTGGGACTCTGGACTGTCGAACTTGACCGTGGCGTCTGCCTTGCGGTTGGCCCGAACGGTGAAAGCCCGGACCATACGCCAGAACAGATTGAAGGGTACGTGCTCGCGTTCGAGTTCCTCCGAACCATCCTCTCCGCCGAAGGCGGGGAAGCCCGTGCGAAGGAACTCGGGTTCACGTTCCGCAAGGCCGGAAACTACTGGACCCTGCCCCGACGTATCACGAAGTTCAACTCCGCCAAGCCTGAGGGTGTGGTGGCGAATGGACAGCGAGACGTCGGTGTTGGAATCCGGTACGTGTCCACGAAGTCTGGCCCCATCGCCAAGGCTATCGTTTCTGCTCGGAAGACTTGGGGGATTGTTATCTCCGAGGAATCCGGCGAGGCCCGCGCGACTGCGCGTTGTGCCAATACGGCAGGGAAAGAGAAGGCGCGCGCGGAACGAGAGGAAGCAGCCAAGGCGCTGAAGGATAGCGGGATGGTCAAGATGACCATCACCGTCCCCGAATGGTTTGCCAAGGCAGTCCACACTGCGACGGCCAAGGCTAACAAGGATGCAGCCAAGCCCGAGGACAACGGGGACACCTTGGTGCGTATGACTGGTGCGAAAGCGCCCGTCGAATTGACAGAGGATGACACGAGCGTACTTGACCGCGCGGCCGCACTACAGGCCACGGGTTAGCAGTCGCTGGCAGATAGGGTGCCCGGGGCTTCGGCTTCGGGCGCCCGCTTGTGCTAGCGGCACCTTGGGTGCCGTTGGATGATTCAGTTTCCGCCGTCTCCTTCACTGGGGGCGTGCGCCCGAGCCGGGCACCTTGGCCGACAAGGCTCGAGTGCGCCTGGAGCTCTTCGCTCACGCGATGACTGCCACCTAGGTGGCAGTTATCCCGGCGATGCCGTTCTACGCTCTGGCGAGCATGCCGCCGAAGGAACGGACGGGTCCGTTCTGGCCAGGCCACCGACTCATTACCCGCCACCTAGGTGGCGGTTATCTCCGCCACCTAGGTGGCGGTTCAAACGCCCCTTGTGGGCACAACCGGGAGTTGAGATATGGAACGCCTTTTTTCTTTGATTGAAGCCGAGGCTTCCCTTCAAACCTTAATCGCGGACGACGCTGCCGCTGGTGGCGACGACGACATCGTTAAGGACCTTGGACTGGAAGACCTCCGTCGAATCGCTTTGATGCGGCGTCCTGCGGGCGAAGAGATCGCGAAGACTGATCGTGAGTACCGCACCCTCATCGTCGACATGGTGTCTCGCGAGCTGCGCGTCGGCCGCGAGGACCGCGGCGGCGACTACTGGGCCGCCGATTGTCGGACCCCCATCCGGAGGGCTGCTTGGGACCAGCCGGCCGAGGAGTGGGTGCGAATTGAGAGCGCCATCGTGGAGTGGGCGCAAGCCAAGGCTTAGTGGCCAGAGCAGGACGCACAGGCTTCGCGGTCTGTGCGTCCGACTGTGTTCACTGAGAACACCTTTGCCAACTAGATGGCGAAGAACCGGGAGTTGAGAGATGAGTGACAAGAACAGCGGAACTGTGAAGTTCTTTGCGGACGCGAGTCTTATGCCTGTGAACGCGGCCATGGCCGATGGATTGCAGGCGCTTGGGTACAAGCGAACCCGCCGTGTCCCGCCCGTGGTCACGACCACCCGTATCCGGAACGATGCGGACGAGGTTGTGGCTATTCGGATCCGAGTCGAGACATCCAACCGAACCGACGAGACCGACCGTCTTGAGCGGAGCGGGTGGGAGTTCCCCGAGGGTCGGACTGTAGTCGAACTCTAGTGGACAGAGCAGGCCTCACGGGTGAGAGCTCGTGGGGCCGACTGTGTTCATTCAGAGCACAACTGCCATCTAGGTGGCAGTTAATCAGGAAGGGGTCAGGGATGACCATTAAACAGAAGCTGGACATGGCCGCGAGGCTGGTCCCGTTTGCTTCCGTTCAGGGAGTCGAGAAGGCGAAGTCCGAGAAGGTGGACCGGAGTGCCGTCGTGGTCAGGCCACGGGAGAGGAGAGAGAGATGGGCGCCAAGGTGAAGGTGGTTTTCAATCGGACGTTCGGGGGGTTCTCGCTCAGCAAGGAGGCCATTTTGGCCCTGGATGAGTTGGGACTTCGCCTGGATTGCTTCGGTGAGATTGGAGGGGAGCCTGTCGAGAGACATGACCCGCGACTCGTCCAGGTGGTCGAGAGGTTGGGATTCCGGGCTCACGGAAGGTGGGATACCGCCGGGGACACTCTCGGCATCGAGGAGCTCTCCGGAGACCGATACATCATCGACGACTACGACGGAAGGGAGCAGGTCATTGAGCCGAGCGACATCCGGTGGTGCGTTGTGGAGAAGGAGGAGTAGATGCTGAAGCGATTTATGCAGTGGCTGAGAGACAGGAGAGAGCGTCGTCTGTTCAGGCAGATGAGCGCGGACATTAACCGGGACCGTCGAAAGATGGCCCCATTGAAACTGCCATCTAGGTGGCAGGGGAAGTGAGTTTGATATGGAAGAGGTAGACAACACGGATGCGGCTGAGTTCGAGGGGCTCTTTGGCGAGGTCCTCGACGGCGAGGACAACAGTCCGTCGCCAGAGCGGGAGAGGCTGTGGAGGCAAAAGAGGATTCGCCTTCCGCGACTCAGCCTGACTGACGCAAATACGATGCTCCGCGCCCTCGGGGCGGTCGAACACTCGTACCCCATTCCCGGACTTGAGCTCGACGAGGACCTGTCCCGGGAGTGCGGTCGCTTGGCCAGGGTGGTCGAGGCGATGATCGCCGTCGCTGAGTTCGAGGTCGACCGCGCCTGCGAGAGATGGGGGAGTTGAGATGAGACCAAAGAACATCCCCGTTGGCCCACTGTCGGACGTCTCACCGGAGACACTCCAGTCGGTCTTCCGGGTGCTCAAGTGGTACCTGGACGGACGTCGCCACGCCCCCCCGGGAACCGGAATCCCGCCGACCCGGGAAGACGAACAGGTCGCTAGGGACTTCGCTCAGGCTATCCGGTTTTGCTTCTCCCCCGCTGCGGTGCGGCGGGCAGGCGTCAAGCCTACGCAATGCCGACACTGCCTGAAGGAGATTGAGATGGCTGCCGAGGAAGGGGAAAAGGAATGAGTAGACCAAACTCAGTCGATGACCAAGCGGAGATCCTCCGCCTGTTGCGACAGTCTAGGACCCAACTCCGCCTCGCGAGAGACGGGGCCTTATGCCGCAGTCAGAGAAGCAGCAACCCCATGCGCTGGATAATCCTCTGGTCGCGACTTCGGGTCCTCCCAGCCCTTCTTGATGGGGCTCTTGCTGGGCTCACCTACGGACAGGAAGGAGAGAAGGAATGAGTGATTCTAAGAACCAACGTGACGAGAGTGTCCTGCTCGCGTGGCGAGACGAGTACATGGATGCCGCGGCCAGGCTTGGCCCTGATGCGATCAAGGCCCTAGCGGACAGAGACATGGAACTGCTGCGCCCCTTCGGTGTCCAGGACGCCGGCTTGGGGAACGGGGCTCAACTGTTCACACCACACGAAGGAAGGGTGACCTGCAATGTCGCAGGTTGGAACTGGCTTCGTCCGCTCCTAGCGGAGTTGGCGGGGTATCGAGAAGCGCTGGCCGAAGGCGAGCGTCTGCCACCTAGCTGGCGGGAAGGAGAGAAGGAATGAGTAAGTTTGGCGAGGACCGGGTGTTCCTGGGGTGGGACAACGGGTCCTTCGTCGTCCTAGTTGACCGCTACGGAGATAAGCACTCTCTGACGCATATGGTCGAGCAGTATGGACGACCCACCACCGTTGAGTTTCGTGCCCACGACGAGGGATATGTTTCGGCCCCCCCACAAGGGTGGGAAGACGAGGAAGGAGAGAAGGAATGAAGGACTGGAATCCGATTGAGATGTATGCAGCTTGGGCTCTGGCGTCGATGTTGACGACCGGGGTCATCGTGACGGCCTGTATGGCCCTATGTGCCTGCCTGTAGTGGCTGGCAAGGAAGGAAGTGAGATGAAATTTTCCACATTCGGCGGCATCACGGGAGACCCCGAGGGTCCGCGACCGCCCCGGTGGCGCACTGAATACCAACGCCTAGCAACCTTTGGTGTTCACGGGTTCCACGTGAAGCTCCCCAACGGGAACACCGTCAGCGTTCAGTGGGGGCCAGGGAACTACTCGTCGAACAAGGGCGCCCCACTCAGGGCCGCACTGAACGCGGCGGAGCGGTGGCTCCCTTGGACCGCATTTACGGCGGAGATCGCAGCCTGGCGCGACATCCGTGAGGGTGAAACCCCCAACATGATGAAGGGCGACGACGTTATGTGGCACTCGTTCGACGAAAACTGCGGCGGCCAAGTCCGCGGATGGCTGAGCCCCGAGGAGGTCCTCGAGTTCCTCGACTTCGCCGCGAACAACGAGCTCGACGTAAGGAAGCGGGAATACAACTACGACTTGGACGAGGTGATCATCGTTGGGCAGCTCACCCTGTGGCAGAGGGTTCGGCTCGCTTGGTTCAAGTTTCTTGAGTGGATGAAGAGGGCTAACCGCCCGGAAGGAGAGAAGAGATGAGTGGACTGTTTGGAATCGAACCTTTGATGCCGGCGTATGGCCGGGATTACGAGACGCCGGAGGAGGCGCAAGCCGACTTCAGCAAGAACCTAGACTTTCGGACCCCCAGTGGGCCGTACACCAACAAGTCTGACCTGGCGAAGATGTACCCCGACCTGGAGAAGATCCGAGTCCGGTTCAACGGGCTGGAAGACACCGACTACGTCCTGTTCAAGGCTAAGCCTAAGCCTAAGCCCAAGGCCAAGCCGAAGGGCGTCCCGACTGTGACCTGGAACGGGGAGGAGTACGCCATCCCGTCCGACGGGGAGATCGAGCAGATGCTCTTCGACACCGCTGAGGCCATCGACGGGTGTCGGGTTGAGCCCGATGGAACGTGTCCACACGGAGCACCGAGCTGGCTGATTCAGCTTGGGCTTATGTAACTGCCATCTAGGTGGCAGGGAAGGAGAAGAGATGAGTGACGAACTACACGACTACCAGCGAGTTCACCTTGGCGCGCTGTACGGCTTTGTCCGAATCATCGACGGCGAACCCGAGCGCACCTACTGCTGCTCGCTCACCCCGTCCGTCTGGGTTCACGCCGTGGGCTGGCTCGACACTGA
>Ga0098039_1000158_pt1 | contig 31515 bp, 24 predicted proteins | sample 6_EtaG_FD_75047 | JGI IMG/M metagenome (GOLD analysis project Ga0098039, IMG submission 75047) | Marine viral communities from the Subarctic Pacific Ocean - 6_ETSP_OMZ_AT15160 metaG | ecosystem: Environmental > Aquatic > Marine > Oceanic | place: Pacific Ocean | collected 2015-01-08 | reverse complement strand
CCTTCGTTGTTGTTCAATGATATACTGCAGCCGCCACTTGTCTTGAGTGTCATTTGACTACTCTCAAATCTGATTTGAGTATTGACATCTCCTGTATGACGAAGATATTCGGCAACATCTAATTCTCCCTGAACAATTGCGTGACTGCTAAATGTGGTCTGTTTAGAAATTGCTAGGTTAGCCGTAGTGAACCGAAGATAGTTAGCGTCCTCGCCGTAGTGTTTAATGTATTCACTTGTGAAAATTGTGGATTCGCACGTTAAGTTCCCACTAAACGTAGCACTAGTACCTACAATTGAATCGCTGAATGAGGATGGGCCAATAACGGTTAACCATTTCCCGGCGACATGAGTGGTTCCCCCTATCGCAAGCCTTCCGGGCATATAAACATCCCCGTCTGGGGGGGCTACAAGTACGTCTAGGGTGTCAGCCGAATTACTGACCGTCAGGCCGCCTCTGATTTCTAACGCATCCGTCAACGTTCCGCCACCCGTTGATAACCACGGCGAAGTGCCAACCACATTGTCATGGTGAATCAGATTAAGCGCACCGGGGTGAGTGTCCTTGTCATCCTCTTTAGTCCAACCAATTCCCATCAAGTGAACCCGACCCTTGCGACCGTAAAACTTGATACTGTCAAAGCGATCCATACCAGAACATTTGAAGACCGACACTCCGTCATGCGACACCCCCTCGTCGGTGTTTTGGATGTTCTGATAACTATGAATCCGCTGAATGAAAACCTCACCTGTCCCCCCCGCTTCAATACCGACTACATCAAAGTACCCACAATTACTCCACAGGAGATGGGCGACATAAGCCGACTTCATTCCAGATGGAACAGCGTAGGTGATGTGGCTTGTATTGGTCGTACCCAACCCAGAGGTTGAGGTGTAGGCATTACCAGCACAAATCGTATAGGAAGTATCCCACTCCGTGGTAGTTGTGTTAAAAGTCCAACTCCCGGACGAAGCAGTATAGTCTGCTCCAACATTAGTGGTGGTGTCGTATGCTGCAGTTAGGTAATCGGCATGTTGAAAGATCACTTGGTTGGCAGAACCGTCACCAACCCAGATTTTTCTGTCGCTGCTGTTTATAGCAACCTCACCCGCTGCGAGAGTAGAGGAGGGGGCTTCGTCTGCTGTACTACTGTGTGCTAACTGTATCGTGTTTGCCATTCGGGTCTCATTTTCTTATGACCAAGTAACGGCGTCTGACGCAAGCGTTTTGTTGGTTAACGTGTCTTCGCTGGAAGCCGTTATGTAATTAAGGGCGATAACAAAGTCATAAATCTGATCTCCTGTGGCTACTGTAGTAGTTGCTCCATCAGTAACCGCCGCTGTATCCAATAAGGCTGAAGTTCCTAAATCGTCGTCCACCACAATGGTGGCATCATAGGCTTGGACATCCACACCAACCTCTAAGTCTAAACTGGCCCTAGCTGTAGCAGCGTTTAAGTCCGTTGACCCGCCGTCCCACTTGAGCCGGTCGGCGTGTGCTGTGTTCCACTCACCAGAATTACCTCCATCAGCAGTAATGAGACCTCCAGCAATAAAGGCTTCATCAGTTTTCCAGCCGTCTGTTGTCCAGTATAGAGAGGGATCAGTTTGTCCTGATGTAGTGCATTGAATGAAAAGACCCGCCGCAGGGGCCGCTGCTGCTGTGGCCCTTGTGGTGTTGCCTTTCGCCAACATGATGAACTTATCCTCAATCTCAAGGGTCTGAGCGAGGGTGGTGGTTGTTTCGCCACTAACGGTCAGATCGCCGGTCACCGTAAGGGCTTCAACTGATACAGCAGAAGGTAGGCTCAGAGTAACGGTTCCAGCAGATTCTGTTGCTGTTATTTCATCGTCAGTTCCTGCGATTGTAAGTGTGCCTCCTAAATCAATGTCACTTGTCTCGGTTCCATCACTAATGACAAATTTAGAGTTAGTCAGGTGGGAGTTAGTTAAAGACTTAAGAGAAACCACTCCTCCCGTATCATCACCCAAACTATGGGCTGACATGGTGAAGTCATCTGAATCAAAGCAAGCGACACCTCTCTTGGGAACCGTGGCATCTGATAAGGTTGCGGCCCTACCAATTACCTCTTCAACGACGATTACTGCTGGTTCCGCCGTGTTTCGTCCTATAAACAACTGCCTGCTCCCATCTACCCAGCCAAGCTCACCGTGAGCTAGTTGGCCGTTGGTAGTGGTGGGAACGTCTGTGGATGCGTGGTTAGCAACCGCGCTTCGTTTTATTTGTGCTACGTTAGCCATTATGTTTTATTGCCATGAGGCTGTACCAAGATCAAATGATGATGTGATCCCGGCTCCAGCCGTGAATGTTTTATTTGTCATTGTCTGTGTATCTGTGTCTCCAGTAAATTCTCCTGTTATGCCTGCTACTGTTTTCATCTTTGCAAGAGTTAAAATAAACGGACTGTACTGCTCAGAGACATCCTCCAGTTCTTGGAAACGGAATAAAGCATACTTATTTGAGTTGTCAAGGTCTGTCTCAGTAATGGGTGAACCAGCCTGAAAATCTACAAAATGGGATAACTTCGGGGTAATCCTGCTAATGTAGAATTGATAAACTGCGCTGGCTGTGAGGTTTGGAATCTCAATAGATGACCCATTTATGTTATAATCGTTGTACAATGAGAGCTTTGCTAACCCATCCTCTACCTCTGTGGTGAAGGCAGCTAGGCTTTGTCCCGCTGAAGAAAGTCGTAACTCCAAGTGGCTATTGAGAAGCCAACCAAAGTTAGCATTATCGGGATTAGAAACAACATGAACAAGAGTCCCAGCCCCATTCGCTGTAGCATTTCCATAATATCTAGAGTAACCCATCTTAAAACTCTCCTAATAGTTTTTCCATTTGAGTATCAGTCTGCCAGTTGAAAGTCCTGACGGCACTCTTTAGGTTTGGATATTCCTTCAGCACACGGTTTTTAGCTCTGTTACGGTACTTTGCCATAATAGATTTCACCGCTTTAATGCGAGGGTCACGAAATGTTCCTTGATGAAAAAGCTCATTGCTCTCAGCCATTGTGCCAGCCCGTTCATACCCGGGACTGTTAAACAACCGTTCTAACGAACTTCTGAGTGTGCGTCCATTTATTTTTTCCTGACCAATGGCTTCTTGGAAACGATCAAAGGCTGTCCTGCCGTTTTCATCAAAGAATTTCCTCATGTCAAGGTGACGAGACCCTTTGATTCTGGCGGTAGGCGCACCGAAACCGTAATCCAGATGGCCAATTTCATCCAAGATTGGGTCTTTCTTAGCCTTACTAATCAGGAAGGGGTTCAATCCAGCGGCCCACACCGTAGGCTGATACATGGCTTCTACGGGGTCACCGAGGTAGTTCCTCATAGGCTCAATGTGTCGAGCAGCACCGGGGGTTCTGACCATTAAGCCTTCAAGCAGGCTGTAGGTCTTCTTCATGTAATGATCATCTGTGAGTGGCGTCCATTGTGAGACAATCTTAGGGATGTAAGCCCCAGTTTGTTTCTTAAGGAGAGTCTTCAACTTAGTCTCAGGTTCTAGGAAAGCCTGCAGAACGTTGTTGATGCCTGCCAGATAACTCTTGTCGGCTATGTTGTTGGAGAGGGAGAAAGCCCCAGCGAGCATGACCGCTTGGAACCCATCCTCCTCTAAATCACCATTCTGTCCCTGTTCAGCGAACTTTTCATAGACATCGGCGGCTAACCCCAAGACTGTCGAGAAGGGATCGAGCCTGCTATAGGAGATATACTTATCCCCCATGCGAACAGAGTAGGGTCTCCATCCTGTGGCGATCAGATTGTTTCGCTCCCTTGGATTAGAGGGGCCACCACCTGTGATGACTCCTGAGCTTGCCAACGAAATACTACTCACCCAATAAAACCTCCCAGCCCAGACGCGGCCTGCCGCTTCGGCCATTCTCTGGGGGTCACCGCTGGCCATATCGGCGGCATACCTTGTGTGCATGTTCTTCAGCCATTGTACTTCCTTACCCAGTAGTTGCCCCTTCTGGTTGGTGATAAAGGGAATGTTCATACGCTGAAGAGGGAACTTCAGGATATTCACAGGTGTCTTGATGAAGGGCATCACAAGGCGTAGGTAGGGATGGCGGTGTACCATGTCCTGTACATCCTGCAGCATTGAGTGTCCCTTCCCTCCCTTACCTAGACTCTTGAGGAATACAGCGTCTTTATCCAGCCGTCTGGTGTAGGTAACGTCTTCAGCCCAATCCATTGCTCGTTCTGATAAGACGCCCTTATTGGGATCATAATGGTGAGCCACATAATCTTCAACAAAGTCATTCCTGTTACGGTATTGCTCAGGGAACTCATCAGTAGCCTTGTCATTGAAACGACTCATAATCTTACCATGCTCACGGTAAGCTTCATCTTGAATGGCCTTGCCTGTGTGCCTTTTGCCATTTTTGCGTATCAATCCTTTGAAATTATCAGCGATATACTTTGCGACATCATCTGAACTTGTCAGGCCATGCTCCAAAGCGTCTTGCGCTAGTTTCGACATGGCAGTAGAGCGAAAGGCAATCTGCTTGAACAGTTCATCACTCGTAATCATCAACCGCATGGGCATACGAATGAGGTTTCCTACATAATCCAACGTCTTCTTGGCTCCCATACTAGCCCCAAAGAAGGACTCATCTGCCTGCTCACCCAGCAACCGACCTGAGATGGCGTTAGGTGGTTTTACATCAAACAGGTCAGAGTGTTGGCTTAGGGTTCCTTCGCCTGCACGGAAGGATTTCCTCGCTCCAGCTACCGCACCTGTGGCTTGAGCCATCGGGCCTGTTCCTTCCTGCCCTCTCTTAAAAATCTTTGATCGGCCAGCGTGGTAGCCTGCGTTGTCAATCAATCCTCCCGCTCGTTTCGCCCAGTTCCAACCTAATGACCCCGGCACTTTCATTACGGAAGCGTTGATCATGGCTGTTTGAACAAGGCTATCTACCATAACCTTGGCTTGCTTGGGGTCTCTCCGCATCAAGGCTCCAACCATACCTTCTACAGGTTTGTAGTAGAGGTGGATACCTGTGGAGATGAAGTTAACCATTTGAGTCTTGGTTCCGCTAAGGATGGAGTTAAGCCAATACTCATTATGAATGTCTATACCACTAATGCTGTTCGATAAGAACTCCTTCGAGGCAATAGCAGAATCAACTGCGCTATGCTTATTGGCCTGCATAATAGCATGAAGCCTATGAGCGTGTTTCTTAACAGTTGCGGGGTTACCAAACTTAACCTGATCAAGGTGCTTCTCCATGTCTGAGAAGACAGCCTTGTGCATATCATTCTGAGCGCGGAGCAGCCTACCGCCTGCAGTCCCTAGTTTCTGAAGGTTAGATACCTTGTGGGCGATCCGCTGCATTTCGTCGTGGTATGCCTTCTGCATACCTTTATTAGCCGCCCATTGATCGTCAGACAGCTTGACAATATCGTCTGCTAGCTGCTCAAGACGCTTCACTTGCATGACGGCATCCATCTTATAAGCGACAGTCCGAATGTACGCTTCTTTGAGAACCTTAACGTCCTGTGAAAGGGATTTGTCAAGGCTGGTGGAGGGAGCTAACTCTCCATAAAGCTTTCTGAAATCACCGCGACCACTACGGATACGTTCAGCCATTGCATCCCTGCCGATAGCATTGGCATCTGCGATATCATCTATACCGTTCAGGACATCTTCTTCCAGTATGGCGGCTGGCCCTCTTCGATGAGGGTCTCTAACAAAGCCAAGGGCATCAGCGAGAGTATCAATATCAGCTTTCTTAAAGGCACGAGCATCATCAGGAAGGTGGGAGAACCCCTGACGGAGGCTGTGTATGAAGAACGACATGATCCTCCCCGTAAGGTACTTGGAACCAATGTCAGTCATTGTGTTATCAATGTTAATGATCTTCGCCGCCTCGTTCATGGCGTCAGTCACGCTACGTCCACGGGCTTTCCCGGCGTTCTTCAGTATCTCAATAACCTTTTTACCAGCTACATCATTCCCCTCTCCAAATAGAATCCGAAGCTGCTCGCTCTCTGTTAGCCTTAAACCCGCTGGGCCTTTGGGATCAAACTCATACTTATAGAAATCTCCAATACCCTTACGCTTAGAAGCGTTGATGGCGTGTCGCTGAACCCTGCGGTGGTAGTTGACAATATCCTCACCACGCATCATAGGGTTCCTTAAGTAAGCTTTCTCTCGCTCTATAATAAAACGTTCAAAATCTTGGTAGTCAGAGAAGACATCTTTGGGGATGTGTTCCTGAAGTATGGGATTTGAGCCATCGGGTTGCCAGCGATTCCAATTATCTTGGGCTAAACTTCGCCTAAGAACTACCTTACCGTCATAGGTAGTTGCCAGCGTCTGTAAGTTATCTAACTGACCCGTAATGTTTCCCTCAAAGTATTGAAGGTCTGCTATCCTATGCCCCTTCTGAAGAAGTTCCCCAATCTGTGAGATATGATCTGCAGTAGCTTTTATTTGTTCAGGAGAATACCCCCTCCTCTTTGAAAACTCGGCTGACCATTCTGGATCATTTTTAGACCAAGGTGGTATGCCCTCAGCGATGCGTTCAGCATCCATCTTTTCCATCAGTTCCCAAGCGTCTAGCTCTTCGCCTGACACAGGGTCTTTCCTAACAGTTTCATTAGGAAGCTCGTCGAACGAGGTGGTGCGCGTTGACTCGATAAACCTTGTGGCTTCTTCTTCGGACAAGCCCATGTCGGAGGCGTGTCTCATCAGACCAACATCAGTTGTCCCGCTCAGTTGCTCCATGTCTCGGAGCTTGCTCCCCTTCTTAGTTATGTTGTCTGCGATTTCTTGGATTCTGGCTTTCTGAGTAAGTCTATCTACCGCCTTCCCATCAGGGACATCCCCAAGTGCATCATCAAACATTCTCCATAGTTCATCCACTATGGCTTTCTTCATCCCTTCAGGGTTTTTCCTCCCACCTTGAACCAACCATTGAACCTGATCTAGGAAGCGAGTCAGGGGAGAATTGAGATGAATGGTCTCCATGAGACCACCTTCCAAAGCCCCCTCACCCACCTCCTTGTCCACTAAGTCTGGAGCAAGCTCCTTAAACTCTGGGCCAGTAACGTCAACATCCCGTGCAACTTCCGGCCAGCCAGCGCTAGAACCTTCTGCCCGTCTCGCAAGAAGGGTTAGTTCCTCATCTGTAAACTCAAATACATTGATGAGTTTCCGTAGATGAAGCAGCGCAGCTATCTGCTCCTTCTCAAGATCGAGTTGCCCTAGAAAATCTTCGGCCTGCTTGACCGTCATATCATCTAACGGCCCTGACCCCAGAAGGTCTCTAGCTGTTAGGTTGTCTCCAATCTTTGGTGACTTCCTCCCAAGGTTCCTTAACATTGCTTGAGCCTTGATACCGTCCAGAGTCAGGAGTTTATCCTGAAGCCTTGCAGCGGCAGACAGGGCTGCTTCAAAATTAACAACAATAGAACCATCAGGAGGAGGGCCATCCAGCATGTCAACGGGGATTTCCTCGTTCTGTCCGACAGGCGTTCTCTTATAAAGGTCTTCCTTTACACCTACTAATTCACTCTCAACCTCACCGTGTAGGTCTTCGTCCCACTCTCTGGGAGCTAAGGACTCATCATCTATATCTTTTAGCTCTTTAGGCTTGGCTGCCTCTTCAGCTTCAGAGCCGTCTAAGGCTTTCGAGTGGGCTTCTGCTAACTCATCGGCAGCTTCAGCTTCGTTAATAGGAGTAACAGTATCTTGGTCACCGCCAAAAGCTAAGTCCTCAGACTCTAGCTTCTTCCGTTCTTTCGCTGAGAGAGGCCCATCCCCACCCTTTGCCGCTGCTTCAGTTGCGTCTGCTCCTTTTTTAGCTGCCTGATCTCCACCATGTAGAATCCTGCTGAGTCCTCGTGACCCTGTGCGTCCTGCTGCGACAGCACCAACCTTTAACAGGGCTGCAAAGTAGTTAAAGAAGAGTCCAAAGACAGCACCCTCTCCTGCAAACTTCAGCCTGCCAAGTGCGTTCCCATGAAATGCGTTCCAACTGAAGGTGATCTTCTCTCCCAGCTTGTTGGCAGGCTCATTCATCCAGTTGGGGTTGTCTTCAATAGCCTCCTCAACGATGCCCTCTAATTCGCTATACTCATCAAAAAAACTACGAAGACTGTCGATGATTAACTCCTCATCCTGTCCTCTCCAAAGCACTCCCTCCGCAACAACACCTGTACCGATTCCCTGCTTGCCTATCTCGTAAAGCTTCCTAGGAGTTAAACCTCTAGACCGCTTCATCCTGTCTTGCTCACGAAGATTTTTAGCCAAATCACCGATATAAACAGAACGAGTCTTATCGTCCATCGCAGAGATTTCCTTGTCTGACTTGGGCTTCTTACCCCATCTCTTTTTTAAGGACGGGCTCCAATCAATGTTTTTGCTGAGTTTCTCTGCGCCAAAGCCAGACGCTTTTATAGCCCTATGACTCAATAGATAGGAGCTAACCAAATGCACTCCTATGTTTGACAGTTGGTAGTTAGTGCTTTCGGGATTGTCTGGGATGTAATCAGAAAAGGTAAAGAACCGCTGATCTGCACCCATCAAGTCGGGGATAAGGTTGGCCCCAGCTTCAACTGTTTTGGCCAAACCCTTAGTGCCTCCTTGGAATGTGTTTATATACCAAGGACGTTCTGCCATCTGCCTCGACTTATAGTTAGCCTGCCCATCTGACCGAGTATACCAACTGTCCATCTGACCTTGGTATTGATCCAGTTCGCTTTTGGTAGCACCACCTATTTTAGTTTCTCCTACAGGCATCTTTATTTCTTAGGTTTCTTCAGGTTAAAGGGATTCCTTTTTGTCATCTCCTCGATAATCCTTGCGGCTTCTGGGGGAGTTGGCTTAAGCGTCTCTAGGATACGCTCGGCTGCTGTTTTTCTCTTCGGGTCTTTTAGCTTCCGCAGCAAAGCCGCTTTCCCTGATTTACTTAGAACGCTTTTCTTCGGATTTGGATCATCTTGACCCGGAACCTTCTTAGGTTCTTTAAGATCAAACGCATTTCTGCTCCGTATGTCTTGAATCATTTTCACCGCCGCCTCCTCCATTGGTTCCTTAGTTGGCTTTGGTTTAGGTTTAGGCTTCCTCTTGGGGACAGGCTTAACTTGAGGCCCATGTTCCGCTTGGAGCTTTGACATGCCGGGAGGTAGCGGCGGGGTCTTAGGTATGACCGGCTTGGGCGTTTCTCTATTATCTTTTCGCGGATTGGGGTCATCCCTCAGATCGAAGGCGTTACGTTTTACTATGTCCGAGACCATCTTCTCCTTATCCTTCTTCTCTTGCTCCTCCTTCGTCGTTGCTCCGAAGCTTCCTGCCTTCCGCTGCTCACGCTCACTACGCTCTGCACTATGATCAATCGACTCAGGCATCATCGGAGGAAACTCAGACTCTTCTGGCTTGTGTGGAATAGAAAGAGGCGAAAGACCCATCATATTCGTCTTACTAAGATACTTGTCTTTGGTTAAGTTTGAGTGGGCAAGGAGGAGGTTGAACGCTCTAGCCCTCGCTGAGTTTTGCTCTGGGCCACCACTAAGGACTTGCCTGTAGTGTTCAGTCTTCTGCTTGAACTCTTTAACATTGAGAGATATTCCTGAGCCTCCAAACGCATGGCCTGCGAGGCGCGGCCAAGTCCATCCAGAGTCAGGGAGGTTAGTGGTCTCCTTATACCCCATGTCAGCGAGCGCAAGCTCTTGTGCTAAGAAATACTGCCTGCCTATCTTGTCCTTGCGAGGTATAGCCCAATCATCCAGACCATGCATGTCAATAGCCTCTTGAGTCCTCTCGACATCACCCATTTCTTCAAAGCCCTGCAAAGTCCAGAGGGGTGACGCTACTTGGTCTTGCATCTCTGGGTCTATGAACGCCCTCCCGTAACCAATAATAGGACTCCCATCCCTCTCTCTGCCACTCTGAATTATATGATCGGAAGCAAACCCTGTCTCAGGGTTGGGACGAGTTGTGTAAGGGCCGGTCGGAATCATCCCGTTCGTGACCACCGCATACTTTTCTAAATACCCATCCCAATCTAACCCATCCTCGATGTTAACCTCACCATTTAGAACTTTCTGGTTGTGGACGAGAAACCTCTCATGGTGGACTTTCTCCCGGTCTGTGTAGTGAACATCTTGGAACATGTTACTGTCCCCACCCAAAAAATCTGCTACGATATTGTTTTGGATATGCTCGACAGCAGCTTGGGGGAGGTCACCCCTCTTGCGAGACATGAACATGACCATCTGGCCTCGCATTTTTCGGTCATAATTGCCGTGGGCCTTCTTAAGCTTACGAGCGACTTCGGGATCACTAAGGTCTTTCCCGTGGGGATTGATATCATCACCCGTCATCACTCCCCACAACTTGAAAAATCCCTTTGCCTTGGTCGAGAACTCATACTCTGGGTCTTTCTCAGCAGCGTTGATCTCAACGGTGATGTCATCAAACTCATCCCACTTGTTAAAGAGGAGGTGGTATTGGGGGTTGAGGTTGTCTCCAACAATGTTAAAGGGAACGGACATCTCTTCACCGTCCTCGTTCATGACATTAAAGTTTAAGTCTGAACCCTGTTTAAGCGCACCCTTATCATCAATCCAATCCTGCCAATCAAGGTTACCCCCTTGAAGCCTCATGTTCTTGATGTAATTCTGCTTCTGCCTAACCCTTTCTAGTTCTATATCTATCTGATCGGTTGCACCCGCCTCTCGTGCCTTCTTCAAGTTCTGCAAATCCCTTGCGAGTTCCGTAACACCTAGGTCATACTGAATCTTACGCTGCTTCTGCCGCTGTCTCAGGGCTTCAGCTATCTTGTTCCCAGATGGGCCTGTCCAAAAATGAGCCGCAGACGCCGCACCTGTGGCAGTTTGGTTATCTTCAAAAAGCTGCTTGTTATCAATATTGCCTAACGTCTGCAGCGACTCCTCCATCTGTACTGCTATGTCATCAACTTGCTTTGCTTCAGCCGCACTTGCCTCAAGCAGGGTCTTCATCTGCTTTGTCTCAGTCTGCGCTCGCCCTTGTTGGCTTCTCCTTAAGTGGTCTGTGTATGTCCTCGCATAGAAATTAACCCGCTCACGCATCTGCCTAACGATTTCATCTGTTACCTCTTTCTGTCCTGAGTCCCTCCAATGGTTGTCCCGCTCTGTGGGGTCTGGATGAGCCGCATGATATCTATGCAGGAGCTTGCGTGAGATTGCTTTCATGTCATCCTGCATCTCCTCGAAAGCCGAGTGCGCTGCCTCCTTCTCCAAGTTGGATGGTTTACCTAGATCAACCCCCGATTGCTCCCCAAGCTCATCAGGTGACTTGAGTTTGAAATAGAAATGAGGAGAGATAACAGACCTAAGAACATCGTTGGCTCCTCCGTCAATTACTGAAGATAAGATGGAAGACTCGTCCCTGTTCAAGGATTCCCATTGCCCAATAATTTGGGTATGCTTCTCCACCATCTTAATGGCACGGCCTAATGCCTCATCATCCTCATCTGTGAAGGTTTCGTTCTGAGCATCCGTAAGCTCTGCTATAAGCTCATAGGGGTCTGATCCTGTGTCTTTTCCTCGTGCTACATTGGAGGCTATTTGGATAAGATCATTACTTTTGCTAAGGGCTGAGTTGTCTCCGAGAGAATCAACACTACGAGACAGGGCCATCATGAGGCCAGCCGCTTCGGGTTTGAAGGTGGGGTTCTCCGCGATAAAACCAGCGACCAAAGATTCAGGGTTGAGCAGAGCGGTGGCTCTCTTCTTGGCATCTTCTAAAGTTGTGCTGCCGCCGATTGCCTTCCTGAACATCTTCTGGATTTGGGGGAACAGATCAGTATTCTTTATGTATGCGTTTAATGACGTTTGAATTTTTGCGTCAATTTCTTTTCCATACTCTCGCTCAGTCACTAAGGCCGTTAGATCAGCCTTACGAATAGCACGGGTTAAGTCTTGCACGATTTCCCTAAAGACTAATTGCGTGTGGAGGTCTCCTCCTTTTCTAATATACTTGGTTAAAAAGTCTTCATTCGCAGCAAGAGTGTTGGCAACCGTTGATATTCCCTTGCTGTCATATGGGAAAGGAACGTCATGTATACCCCAATCAGGGTTGGCCCTGTCCTTGAGAACAAGGTTAACTCCTGTAGCTAATCTATTGACTTCCTTTTGTTCGCGCAGGAATTGTTTGTTGTGAGCCTCGGCCTCAACATCCATGACCTTTTCCCAGAATGAATCTTCATCAAGATTAAATGAACCGGAACTACCGCCAGACACCCCATCCTTCCACCGCTTGAACATACTGTGGCGACTCTTCGTGCCGTCTGGGTTAGTGGTTTCACGGGTCATCTTCATGACTCGCTCATAGAGTGACTCAATCAACAACTCGTTGTCCGGGTCTTCAACTAAGTCTAAGAAGACGGGTTGGATGATCTTTTCAAATACCGCCTGATTGAAAGAGTGATCACCATCTGGATAGCTTGCCCATTGTTTGCTGATGTACTCTCGCAAGGGCTTAATGTTGATCTCGTCTCCCGGCTGTCTGGTCTTGCCGGTTACTGGGTCTTTGTAATTCGGTTGGTTAATCTTAATGACATCCAACAAATGGTTGCGACCATTCTCATAGAAATTCTCTAGGACTTCCGTGCGATCCGCTTTGACTTTCTCGTTCAGGAAAGGTTGGAGTAAGCGTTGCCTAGCTTCCATCCACTTGGGAGCATACCCTGCATCCCAGTAGCCTCCTTCTTTAGGGTTCGTAGGTTGACGCTGACGGTTCTTAGCTAGGTGTTCTTCAGCTATGAGTTCAGCCTGCCCAGCAAAATCATCACCCTTCTTCGCTGCTTCGATTGCAGCTAGAAACTCTGCATCTGTGCGGAGAAAATCAGCATCCTTGTAAGCCGTGATCCCGGCTACGTTCATGATCTGATTCCGATAGACATGAGGGTTCCTCCATTGAGAATACCCTGCTGCTTTTAAGCCTGTCTTAAACCCATACGCATTATCAGAAACCATCTGTTCCATCTCGCGTAGGTACTGTGAAGACTCAGCCATCCCCCGGTTCTCCCGGCCTACCATGTACTTCTCAAGGATGGGGTTGAATCTCTTTAGGGCTGTCCCCAGTTGTTGGAGACCTGTCCCACCAGAGGGTTTGTAGGCGCGTCCCGTAATGGAAGCTGGCCCAGCGTTGCCGGGGTCAACCGTGGGGATAGCCCCTAGGACTTCCGAAGGCGTGGGGTTCCACCGTTTTGCTTTAGCTGCCATTAGATGTCCATCTCTCCGCTAATATCTGGACTCGCCTCAAAGACTTTATCCTTGGGCTTAAAGCCTTGCCTAGTCTTGTAGCTGTCATAAGCAGACAACATTCCACCAGCCGCTTCCAGCCCGTAGGCCAACTCAGATGGCTGGGCTATGGGAGAGTAGTTGGAAATCAAACGACCCCGTACCTGAGAAGCCAGTAAGGCTTTGTCTCGATCCCACTTGGCTAACGCTGTGTCTTCCCTGAGATACTGAGCCTCCATCCACCTAGCGTCATACGCATCAAATTCCTGTGCTGCCATCTCTAGGCTGGCTCCCGTAGCTCCTGATTCATTAGCAGAAGCAGCCCGTTTAGAAGCTACTGTGGTAGCTTTGATCTGAAATGCTTCCCTCTGTCTGGCCGAGGCATCGAGCTTGTCTCTCACATTAGAAGCCAGCATGGTTTGTTGCAGCCCCTCCTGCCTCTGCATGTCAGCCCCCACAGCTTTCTGATGTTCCAAGGTAGCTTCAGCCTGCTGCTTTGCACCCATGTATTGGACTGCTGAAGACGCCGCAGCGATCACCATCATGGCAATCGTAGTGGGTTCGCAGGCTAAGATGGGGATAATTTCAAACATGATACCTTGTGAATAATCTAAACCGTCTGCCTTCTATGCCATATTTATCGAACTCTTCGATAAACTCAAAGCCAAGCCACTTGAGCCATTTAATATAGACTGTCTGTCTTTCGTCAACGACATTAAACAAAAGTCTGTGTTTTGAGTGTAATTCATTCAACCATTCTTTGGAGTTACGCAGAAATTTGACAGCAATTCCGAATAGATCATCAGTTCCCAAGCACCAGACAATGCCGCTTTCGGGATTTCCAGAGTTGTTGACACCAAAAATTGCACAGGGACGGTCACCGTCTCTGAGGCAGAGGGTGTAGCAGGCGACTGCGGAGTTGATTCCATCTGCAATGATTGATACAGGAGGCTTGAGGGTGAGCGCAGAGAGTTCTTCCCTGTCAGCAGCCCGTAGGTTCTCCCCGATTGATCTGGCATCCGATATGGTACTTCGCCTAACATAAGCTGCTCCGTAGTCCCATCTAGCCCCACCTTGTAGCCCTAGAATATGCTCTTCCTTCATAGTCTATACTTAAAAAGTCTGACGGATAGGGTGTGTCATTAGTAATTTTAATGTTAACGCGGTCACTCTTCCCCATGATCCCAAATCTATATGAACCCTGCGACAGCGTGGATACTCCTTCAATTGCCGTGGCGTATCCCAACTCCACCCCACCAAAGGAGTGTGTACTACTCTGCGTTACATCCTGTGGTAGGTGCGTGACATCCACCGTGAAGGTACGAGCGTTTGTAAACTCTAGTTCCCCTCGGAACAACTGGTGACGGCCCCCGTAGAGTGGCCCCTTGCTGTCAGTCCCCGCCTTACGGAGGTACGGTTTAGACAGGGTGTACTCAAACGTATAAGGTTCGCCCATGATTAACTCCTTTCCTGTGAGGTCGATCCCATTGAAAACCGCTGTGCTTGTAGTAACAGTTGTAGGTTTCACCGGGACATTGCTAGGAGGCATCACCGTGAAGTTAGTAGTAGGAGAATAAGGGAGAGTAATCGTTGTGTTCCCTACAGCATAGACAACCCGTGAATCCCCTGAAGCCATTGTGAGGCGGCGATCCAAGAGAACCTGAAAGCCTCTGCTTCCATCTAGCTGGGAATCCTCAAAGGTTAGTGACTCTAAGAAAGTAAAGTCACCTCTCTTAACGATGAGGTAGAGTTTGTTGCTTATAAACTCCATGTTGAGAATCTGTGAGTTCGCATCCCCTGTTTGATATGTGAACCATGCAGACTGAACCTTCTGCCTGTTCTCAGCAATGTAATATTTGTAGATGTACAGGTTAGCCTTACCTGTAGCATCTGTTAAAACCGCAAGCACATCCTCCGAAGAACACGAGGCCAGCTTGGTGACGTTGCCTTCGATATACTTCGGGATGTGTGCGGTCAAGTCCTTGGCGTCTAGGCTATCTAACTGATCTTTAGACAGAAAGTATTCTCCTACACCTGAAAACCCTGTCCGCTCAAACGGATAGAACACCGAGTTGCCAGTTAGAATGGGAGGAGCCTCTAATGAAAAGTTAGAAAAGCTGGTGGTAGGGGTAATGCTGACTGTCTTAGGAGACAGGAATTGATCACCCTGCAGAGAATACTGACCCTGATCAGCAAACAAAACAAGGCGGTCTGCATAAGGCACAGCATAGTGCAGCTTGGAAACATTCTCTGATGAGGTGCGTACATCAATGGGAGACGTATCAAGGAACGAAGCAGCCGTTGTTCTGAAGAGATTAAAGTATTCTCCTGATTCACTTAAGACTACATTTTGTCCCGCCAAGAAACCCAAGCGATTTTTATAGAGAAAAATCTGGTTGAGTGTTTGGCCAACAATCGACGGCATGGGATTCGAGAAGTCATCCCCAGCCTTTCGATCTTTCCATAACCCATGAGAGAGACGGAAAACTGGTTTGTTGGCTCTGAAAAATCGCTGCAACATCACAGGCATGCTTGAATGCCTGATGTCAGATACCACACCGAACCCAGAGGTTTCTACCCAACGTCCATGTTGTAAGCGATGGGGGTCAGCCTCATCTCCCTCAAACTTCAGGTAGTAATCGTCAGCCTGCTCCCTAGCGTCTCCCACTACCTTAACCACATGACCGTGCCGACATATCTCAGGGAGCTTGGCACTCTCCTCAACTTCATAGTAGGTAAGATTTAACCCGTCCCCTCCTAAATCATCCTCAACACCAATCTTAAAAAATGTGCCTTCTGGATTACTAATGGAAATGGTTGAACCAAACTGTTCAACGCTCCACTCGCGGTCTCCTCCTCCTAAGACATCTCCCTGCCACTCAGCTAAGTGTTTAGTTTTAGTAGCATCATAGTAATGACCTGAAGTACCGGGGCCATCCATGTCAGCCTGATCGTCCATGTCAGAACGAGTATGAGTTAACCCAATCAGTTCCTCCTTGGATGCCGTGCGAATAGTTGACTCAGCATAGTGACTGACCGACTTTCCTCCTGCTCCCTGCAGTTTTTTAGCGGGGGTGACCCACCACTTCCCTGTGGTAATGAGACCATTGCTGGCCAACATCTCTGCAACTCGGTGTGTACCTATTGCTTCTTGACCTGTCGCTCCTGTCCACTTAGGAGTCTTGTAGAAATACTGACCATTATAAACCACAATCTTATTACTGCCTTGGCCCGTTCCAACCGTATCGGTGAGATCAAACTTTGGTACTGTTCCTGCGCCCCCACCAAACTTATGGTAGGCAGCAGTTCTGAATAAGCGACCGGGAGGGGTCTTTGGCATCAGAAGACCGGGGTCTTTAACGGTCTGAACCTCGCTGAGTTCTAAACCACCCCCCTCAAAGACATCCCCCTCAAAGTCTTCAGGATCATAATTGTCATACCAGCTACCACCTGTATTTATCCAGAACGTCATGTCCCTGAGTTGACGGGTCTCAGAGTCGCGCCCTATTGTATATCTGTTACCGGCTACCTTATAGGTATCATCAACGTTGTCCTTGTCCTTATCCTGAAAGTCATTCCCTAAGATACAATCGGTAAACGTCCAATCTTCTTCTGACAATGTACTGCTTTGAAAACCTGTGTCTGCCTCGACCGTGTTACCATCTAAGTCTGTCGTTGGGCCTACTCGACCTTGGTCATCACAGAGTAGTGCTTCCCATTGATCGTTAAACCCAGAGTTGTTAAGGGCATTAAGAACCTGTTTAACCGTTGTGGTAGTCTGGCTACCATACCTGTATTCATAGGCCCAATAAAAGTTAGCCCAAATAGTTATCTCCTGCCGCACATTGTCGTATGCAACCGCAACAGTTTCCGTGTCCTGATCTTCTGGAGTCCAATCTGCAACGACATGGCCCCACTCGGTAGTGGTGGTGTACATCGCTGCGCCTCTCTCAATACTCATGGAGGTGGTAGCAAAGGTGCGCCCCTCCCCCTGTGGTGGAGTAGACCTACCAGCCGTTACACCTTGAGGAACATTTTCTGTCGTACCCCAGCCGCCAGCAGGATCCCAAAAGAAGTGCCAGTTTTGAGTAAACCGTAGTGACCAGTTGTTAAAGTCTCCCGCTGTCCTTCGCCGAATACATATAACTTTCCGAGACGTAGAGTTTGCGTTTGCCCCGTCTGCTCCATAGAGAAATCCTTTAGTTTTTGAGGCAGGTGTCTCATCTGTTTCCTCTTCAAAAGTAACGCCGGGATTCAACGAGTGGTTAACAGCCTCGTCTCCAACATTTATCCTGTAGTATTTACCATAGTCAGCCTGTCGAACAGTAATGAACGCCTCGTACCTCTCTCGGTTTGGAGCGAACCCTCCCGGTTTCACAGAGACAGTCTTGTTTGCGATGAAGGTAGTGTCCCCTATGGTTACCGCTTCAAAATCTTTCTTTGGGTTTGTAGTGTGAGATAAATAATCATAAGGATTTCCCCGCGAATTATCTACTTCGATGGGGTACTCATCCCCGGTTTTCAAATCAAATACATAAGGGCCAATCCCTTCTTTCACCACATAAAAGATTGAACTTTCTGGAGCGTTCCCTACATGGGCTGTCGAAGTGGTTGTTGCTGTTCCAACTGTAGTAGGTCGGTAGTCCGACACATGGAACAGGCGCACCTTTTTGGTGGATAGGGTAGACCAGTAGTACAGGTTGAAGTTAGTACCATCGCTGTCTGTGTAATCGCCGCCAGCAGTATAAGGGGCTTCTGCAAGGGTGAGCTTATGCTCTTCCACCTTTGTTACAATACTACGGGGTGCGTTAACATGACTACCCAGTTTGATAAGCTGGCCCTCAGAGAACAGAGTACGAAAGTCCAGAGTATTAGAACCTACGGTAACCCACTCAATCTCATCCCCATCAAGCGTCACCTGTGCGGTAGCATCGGCAGAGTCAACTGCACCAGACCACCCAATGAAATCATGTTGCGTATGGCCCTTCGCATACTTCTCCTTATAAGAATCAATGTGCCTTAGTTGATCCCCATCTATTCGATAGCCGTCGAAATCGGATGACCTGAACTGTCCCCCCTGCATCAGCCAAAACTTATTCTCTTTCTCAGCGGTACGCAGGGCTGTGTTGCCCATTGTCTTTGCAGGCTGCGTGAGAAGGTAGTCTTCCCAAGGTCTAGTCAGGACATACTTAGCAAATACTGGAATTTGCTGGCTTCCTATGTAGGTCTCTGTGTTTAAGTCCCTGAACCTAATCTGATCGCCGACTGTATAATCGTTACCCTGTGCGCTGGTGGTGCTCCCAAACCGCACAGTTATCACACCGTCAATCCAAGACCCGTTGGCTCTTCGCACCGACTCCACCAACAAGCCAGCCTTATATTCATCACCACTAACAGTAGACGTACCCATTGCGGGGGTGGTGAGTTCTATCTGTCCAAATGTTATGTAACCACCAACATCAGGGTGGGCTGTAGCGACAGAGGCATCCTTGGTCTCCTTTAAGCGGATGTATCTCCAGTAGTTGTCTCCAACTTGGCCCTGCTGTCCTTCACTATGAACATAATAAGTCTTACCTAGTGTAATCCCCTTGACGAGCGAGCTTCTACCTTCCGTTGCATACAGTTGAACTACTTGACCTGCAGTAAAGAAGGGAGTGTTATCCTCTGTGTCAGAGTTTTGATATACAATGGCACTCCCTATGATACCGGTTTCCCCAAAAGGTAATGATGTGGTGGTATCAATGCTCGTGGTGGTAATACTTAGCCCACCCTTGTTTATCACTACGGCATACTGCTCTTGCCTGTCTCTGCTCGTTAGGTGGAAGAAGGAGTCCTGAGCGGGAGAGAGAGTCGAGGTGGTAATCTTGTCGATTGCCCCTAGATGTTCTATGGGAGGACGCTTGGTTAGTCCCTTGATGTGGGACGAGTAACCATTGATTTGTTCCGTAGCCTGAGAAGGAAATCGCTGGGACTCTGCCTGCTGGCTGGCTCCCTGTGACAAATTAGTAACTGCATACTTGGTGACAGGCATTATTTTACAACCCTATAAAGAGACCCTACTGGATTGACGTTCGATGTCGTGTTACGCTCCACCGTATAGTAGGCTAGAGCCGAACCGAATATGCTGTGGTCGGCAGTTTCGCCTTCGATCTGCACAAACGATGTCCACGCATCTCTCTCTTCTTGGATTACAAACTGTAACAACTGAGGATCACCAACATATCTCTGTGCAAAAATCCTTGAGGCTCGCATCGTAATGAATCGACGAGCATGTTCTGGCAACGCTGGCTCACCCTCATCACCCTGTTCAAAGGCTACTTGGTAAACAATGTTAACCTTAAGGTCAGTAGTAAATTGGTATGTCCCATCATATTTATCATAAAGAAATCTTCCACGAACAATAGGATCAAGACTTGAGTAGCTGCTCAGGCTAGTGTCAAGCTGTAGCGCATTGGTAGGCGCAGCTATACGTTGGCTATACCTAAGAACTTGACCGCTTGCAGCCGTCCCTGCCACAAAGGAAATACCATCGCTGTTAACGGTCTCTACTGTATTAGCAATGCTGTCGATTGCGATTGCTTCTCCCTTTTCTAAAAAATGTTGAGCGGCGGTGCTGCCGCCAAGCGTCACCGTGTTGACCGCAGTTGAGGGTTGCTCTGAAATGATGCAGCCAATCGTAGCTGTACCTAGAGAGAGGGGTTCGTCAAAGAATCGGTTGAAGTGCCACCCCTCCGTTTGGACTGCCTTATCAACTTCCTCTAAAACCTTCTGTGCCTCGTAAGCTTCGCCTGAAGTTTGGAGAGAGGCAACCCGTGCCTGCCCTATAGTAGACAGCATTTGATTTACTGCCTCCAGCTTCGATGTAAGCACCCCGTAAGCCATAACAAAATAAAGGAAACGCCCCCTCCCATCGAGGGGACGCCCCAATGATTATTAACTAGGTTGAACGCTGTCAGACCAAACAACAACAGACTCAGGGCGTAACGGCCCATGACCCATGCTGTACTTGGCAACAAACAGGTTCCCCTGACGAGCAATCAGATACTCCGATTCCATTGTCAAGTCTTGCAGCTTCAACGTAGCGAAGCCACCCTTCTGGAACACGAGTCCCGCACATTTACTGGTGTTCTGACGGTAATCATTACCTGTCTGACCATCCCAGCGGTTGAAGACACCAGTTTCATCGGCCTTCGGAATGTGCATCGAAGTCAGGAGCGTAATACCCGCGACACGAGCAACCGTACCAGCAGCGATTGAACCTTCTCCACCAACATCCTTGTTGATAACAGAGTTAACAACATCTGTGTTACTAGAGTTGTTGACCAACTCGTAGTACATAGCAGGAGTTATGATGGCGTAGCGATCACTCGAAGGAACATCCTTCTCATCCAACAAACGGGCAGACTCAAAGAGAGCATTCCGAATGGCTTCAGCTTTAGGAGCTTCGCGGAGCAAGTCCTCCAAAGTCTCACCAGCGTTCGCCGTGTTAACGGGATCACTTGGAGTAGACTTTTTACAATAGACAACCGAACCCCTTTTGGTTTGATCAGTTATCCATGCGTCAGAAGGAAGAAGGGCTGCCCCCGTTCCGTTCTTAGCACCTGTCTTGACAGCAACACGCAACACATTCCTATCGAAGGCGTTGGCCAAAGCCTCACCAAGTTGATGGGTATATGGAGCGCGAACATCGAAGTGACTCACCAACTCATCAATAGATGAAATGAATGTCGAAGACATCAACATCTTATCAATGTGAATGAGTACCTCAGTTTGCTGCATATGATTCAAGCCACCAGCCTGACCAAGCCCTGCGTTACCATTGCCCAAACCAGTAGTGGTTGAGGCTCCGTCTGCGAGGTTCTTATCCTCATTAACACTTAGGATATCCGTACCGGGGGTATAGTATCCTGCGTTCGCCGTTCCGATTACTGGGAACTGCGCCGATTTACCTTTAGAAATAGTTCTAATGGTATGCAACGGCTTCATGATGTTTTTCTCATCGAAGACCGTCATTACCTCTCCTGCGAATTTCTTCAAGAAGAGTTCCGTTGAGTCACTACCAGTTAGATTAACACCGGCGCGTGACAAGACGTTTGAAGCACCATGTAGTTGGGAATTGAATCCAAGAGCCATGATAATTTCCTTTCCTTTATCTTGTTTAACTTAAAAGCAGCCTTAGCACTCACTAGGGCTTACCACATAACAACCCCTCTGGTTGCTTTCAAGTTGTCTGACGTATCAGGCTATTCAGCGTCCCCTTCGGGCAAATCTAATGGCCCAGCCAACCACCCTTCAGGCAGAGTGACTCTGTTTCTAGAGAGTTCCCACTCTTTGCCGTCCCAGTAATAGACTCGGCCTGTAACGTCTGGCCCTAAACGAACCAAGGCGTCACTCGTCGGAATGAAGACTACTCTTTTTCCATTTGTCAAGCATCCGTTTGTTCCAAGCAGCCCTAAGACTAGCAGGGACAGCAGGAGCAACCGTTGCTTTAACAGGTTTAGCAGCCTCATTCCATAGTAAACTAAGTATTTCTTTAAGAATTGCCAGTATTGCCAGTAGTGCCGTTGCCATTAGCTGTGTCCAGTTTCTTGAGGGTCAAACGAGAGCCTGTGTAGCCGAGGGCTACCAAAGCGGCCATAACAAGGCCAACAACCTTGGTCAAACCGTCACTTCCCTCCAGTATTCCAGAGGAAGCAACGGCCCCAACGATCACAGCCAGCATACTCATATAAAACTCGGTGGATTTATATCCCGGTTTCTTAACCGCTTCGTTTACCACCGGCACAGTAAGTTGTGTATCAGGCATATTATTCTTGGGTACTTCTGTTAACCTCTCCCAACTTTAGCTCCACCTTGTTGGTTTTGAAGCCAAGAATGAGGGAGGGGAGGGGGATGTCTACAGCCAGCCAAGGAAGCTTGAGGCTTATCCCTTCGGCAGACACTCGTGCATCGGGGAGAACCCCCGCTGCTTTGCCCACACATAAGGAGGGGATGCCCCACTTGATGGTCTGGCCAAACAAGGTGACATTTGGGACAGGCTTGAGGCTTGCTCCAAAGGTCTCCGCTCTTGCAGTCGTTGCGAACAACGCTACACCAACGATAAGTAGTATCTTTTTCATTAGTTTGTTACCGCAAGACGCTTATCCACCATTGCGTGGAACGCCTTGTCTCCAGCCTTATACAGAGGATTCTTCATGTCCTCCTGCATTTCATAAGTAGAACCATAGCCTACGGCTGCTGGAGCCTTGCCACCCTGCAGTAAAGAGGGGGCAGCACCCGCATCAACCTTGCTAAACTGGGAGGAGAGTCCCTGAATTGCCAACTTGGCCATCCCTATATCTCGGCCTGACACAGCGGTGTTAAAGGCTGCCATCTCCTGTTCACCCAAGGAATCACCAGCCCATGCAATCATTCTTGCGTAGGTCTCCTCACCTCCTGCGAGATCGAACAAGGCAGAAGCTTGATCTTGGCTAACCTTCTCCCTCCCCTCTATGAAGGAGTCCACAAGTTCCCTTGAGATACCCTTCTTAGCTAGTTCTTTGTAGGAATCGTCTCCGATAACCCCGTTGTTATTGAGGTACTCATCCTCATACTTTTCAAGGTCTGTCGGGGTAACGAGTCCTTGTTCCTCGGCCTGTCTAGAAGAAAGTTTCTTTTCCAGTTGACCATAAGCTTTGGCAAGCTCTTCAGCATCACCAAACTTATTGGGTAACCAATCTGGTCGGTCACTTGCTTCTTGTTGCTCCTGCTGTGGCTCCTCTGCTTGAACTTCTGCTTGAGGTTCTGCTTGAGGTTCTGCTTGCGGGTCATCAGGAGGCGTGTCTGCTTCTCCGATTGTTACTCTTTCCATTTGTTATTATTGCTGTTGTCGTGCCTGCATTTGCTGGCCAACGGCCTGAGCCATTGACTGAAGTTTCTCTGGGTCTTCCTTCGCCATCTCGCCTGCGGCCTTGGCGACATTAGGAGCTACTTGCTGGGCCATCTGCTGGGCCTGAGCCATTCGCTGCTCTTCTGCGATAGCCTCTTCATCCTTGATCAGTCCTTCGGTATCAATACCCAACGAGGTTGCTCGTCTCTTAAGATAATCACCCATATTAACGTACTGCTTAAAGGAATCCCCCAACAACTGTGCTGCCCCTTGGATAAACATATCTAATTTATTAAGATCGTGTCCCCTGCCGAGTGCCTCCAACCCTGTAACAATGGTAGGTTTAACAATCTTTTTAGGCAAGGCAGGGAGTCGGCCACCCTTCTCCATTCTGTCCATCAGCCTATTAACTAAGGGCATTTGGAACTCCTGTGACAGGATACTATACACTCCACCGAGAACATCCTCTAATTCCTGAGCCATAAACCGAATCTCTTCGGCTGTGACTCTCTCACCATTCCTCTGAATGGCGGTATTCATTAGGAAGGCAAAGCCTAATCGTTCTTTAATTTGGTTGATGATTTCTTGCGCCACCCTGAAGTCAGCGTGTTTCTGCATCTGCAAGACCGTGACATCATCCGCATTGCCTTGAACAATAGCCCCATTAGGAGCAGTAGCCAGAGTGCGTGGGCGTGTGGTTCCATTGGGACTTACTAGAAATAATACCTTAGCTGCAGCAGCGGCCCCCTCAACGATAGCTTGAGTCAAACCTTCAAGTGACTGTAGGTCTCCGAGGTATTCCTCAACAAAGCTTCTGCCATAGTTATCGTTCTCAATACGGGTATATCTCAAGGGAATCCAAGGGTTCTTATCTATCTCATACTCTCCAAAGGCAGATTCGATTTCTATGTCAGCAACCTCCTGCCTAGCTATCCACTTCTTCCCCTCCCTGTAAATTCCCGTGTAAACATCAACCGATTTCTGTCCGTAAGCAGTCTCAGGCTGCTGGTCTGCAGCTTCCACCTGAACCTTGATTACCTCTGGTAGTACGTCAGGGTCTAGGGATTCCTTAATGATTATGGACTGAACGTTACCCATTGGGTCGCGCTTGCACACATACCTGTCTAAATTGAACACCCGCACACCCCCCTTGTCAGGGACATACAGCAGGACATTGCCAGCAACGATGAGTTGCTTTAGAGCCTCAAAGACTCCCACTCGGACTGCACTTGTCTCCACCTCTGCTTGGACGGCTCTCTCTATTTCAGCCAAAGCCTTCTCTAGTTCAGTCTTAAGCTCTGGGTCTGCCTGTCCTTCTGAAGCCTTATCATACTCATACTTGTCGATGACCAGCCGAAAGAAGGGGGAGTTAGGAGGGAGTAAAGCTAGGAGAAGCTTGGAGGCTAGGTTGTTTACCCCTCTGGCCCCAACGCCTTGGAAGGGAGTAGGGTAGTTTGTGTTAGGGCCGGGAGCATTAGGAGGAACAAGATACGGGATGGTTAACTCCGCACACGCTCGCCCCCTCTGTAGAAAAGAGTCCCGCTCTTGCGAGCAAGCATCGTAATATCCTTTCAGGTGAGACCTGTGCATTACGGTATCTGAGTGGGGGCATAGGCTCCAACGCCTCCCGTGCCGGGGTTAACCCCTTGTGGTCGAGCAATCGTTAAAGACCTAGCTGACGTTCCTCGCCGCCTCTTCTTCGTACCCCGTGCGTCCCGCACCTGAGTGGAGGGCTTGAGGGTAACTTTAGCTTGCTTGGCTTGTTGCAATGCAGGGAGCTGCTGCACTAATGGCTTCGCTACTCTGGGGCTACTCATGCACATTGCGTTGTTCCTCGTAAATACTTGTAAGTGTTTTAACCACAGCCACTTGGCCCTGCTTGTACCTTATGTCCATCATGTCTACATCTGCAGGCATCCGATCAGGGAAGACCCGCTTGAGCCAGACGATAAGCCCCTCATCGACGGGAGGCAACTTCTCGTTCTTCTCGTTAGCAAAATTAAGGGGTAAGTCAAGCGGATTTATCATGCAAGCCTAAAGTGTGCAGCATTTTACTGACGGCATCCTTTAATATATCACGGGACTTATCATTGTCCAAGACATAATCGTAATCAGGATAAGAATCCAAGGCAGTCTCAGAAGCGTGGTCATCTATACCAGTTTGCTGGAATGGGTAGGTGTCATAGACTTCCACCCTCCGCGTCACTCTGATTAGTTTTCCACCAAGCTCTTTGATGAGGTCAGCCTCGTTAGGAAACCTGACATCTGTAACAAAGAGAACGTCATAGTGTTCTCGGCTGGCCTCAATGATGATCTCCATCTTCTTGAGCCAGTATGTATCACCGCAAAGCTTCCTTCGGAAGTCACTCCCCCATACTTGGAGCAATGCTCTGAAGTCTTCTTTGTGTTCTTCAATGTGGTCAACCCGAAACCCCGTGATCTCTGAGACTTCGTGCTTAACTAAGTCACCGAAAGCAACACGGCCCACTCGCTGGTCTTCGCACAACTCACGAGCCGTTACGAATACCGTGTCCTTTCCACTCTGTTTCTTTCCTGCTAGTGCTATTACATTCATGGTCTCCAATACTTGATTTCCTCTTTCCTCATGTTATAATTCTCAACTCTTAGTATCCGCGCAAGACGGGCCTGAACTAAGGCGGCTTTCTCGTCAAAATTTTTCTTACCAAAACTATTGACTACTTTTTCCCACGGAGTTGTTGTCGTGCCTGCGTCTAAAATCTTTCGGGCAGTAGCAGGGCCAACACCGGGACACCCTGCGTACCCATCAGTAGGGTCGCCGCATAAGGTTTGGAAGAGGTGGTAGTCATCAGCAAACTTCTTGGTAATCTTACGGACGCCTCGCTCTGGGTGGTCAGGGTTCCAGAGGAAGCAGGGTATAGTCTGCATGTCCTTGTCGGTACTGACAATGATCTTGCGACTACCTACTTCATACATCGGGTCAGTTGCCCAGACACCTAAGATGTCATCAGCCTCTAGGTTAGGGATAACTAATGCCCTCCACTCCACCATCAGGTGTTCGCGCAATACAGGGAGTCCTATAGGTTTCCTTGCTTTCTTTCGGGATGCTTTATAGGAGGGGTCAATGTCCCGTCGAAAACATTCCTTGTGCGACAAGGCGACACGCACCTTCGCAGCGTCTAACGCAAGGACACACGCCTTAATGGCTGTATCCATAACCTTAATAGCTACTGAAGTGTCGGTGTGTAGTGTCCAGATGTCGTTGCCCCAATCAGTAGGGACTTCAGCCCCGGCGGCGTGTTTGTAGGCGAAGATGTCGCCATCAATTAGTAGGGTGGGCGGTTTGCTCATGGTGTTAGTTGTTTATGTAGCCATTCAAAGACCTTGGGGTTGTGTTTCCACACGGTACACAAGCCCGTGGATAGGCGTGTGGTACTCTCCTCTTCATTTGTTGTGTCGGAGATACCCATCACATGGTTCACCGCATGGATTACCTCGTGCAAAAAGGTGTCTGCTGTTGTCCCCTTGGGGTAACCCCCCACCATCTGAATGATGCAGTTGTTGAGATCAACACTTCCATGAACATCACCTGTAGAAAGCCACTCCACCTTAAACTCTTGGTTTAATACGGTTATCTTAGTGGGCCTCCTTAAGTAAGTTCCATGCTTCCTTGTACTTTTCATACTTGTTTGGCCTATCCGTGTGAAGGCACAACCACTTGCAACTAAGCTCATTCCAAGGGATGACATAGGTTATTCCTGAAGGGACAAGATGAGCCAGCAGGACAGAGTACCCTCCCACCTTGTCTCCCGCCAAAATCCTGTGGTATCCATTCGGGGAGATGTGGGTTGAAGAACGTACCTGTACCGTGTTCACCACCCCATCATACTCGGTAATAAAATCGTAACTGGTGGACAGAATGGGGTCTGATACGCTGAACCCCTGCTTTATTAAAATTGATTTCATCATTAACTCTACAGCGATGCCTGCTACCTCATGCCTAGTGTGTTTCTGCCCAATTGGAGCCAGCCCTAGCCTCACCGTCAAGGGGACACTTAAATCCGAGCGTGGTTCCTGCTTGCCTGATTGCATTGACTGATTCCTTTAAGATCAGGTCAACATACTGGGGCTTGGTTTCTACTTGAAACTCATCATGTACATGAGCTACAAAACCATAGTCTTCCCCGTGTTGAAGTCCCGCTTTAGTTAATGTTTCATAAAGGTGAACGGTCGCCTGCTTCATTATAACAGCCCCCGCACCCTGCAGCAGCGTGTTCAGAGCTGCATGTGCGCTTCTTATAAAAAGCTTACGCCCGTCTAATCCCTTAAGCCAATCTCTTGAACTTAAAGAGTTTACTATGCAAGCTTTTAGTTGAGCTAGGGCCGGGAGTCTTTCGAGAAAGGTAGCCTTGATTGCTCGTCCAGCACTTCTCCCGCGTCCAATGACCTTTCCAATCTTCTCGTCACCCGCTCCATAGAGGAAGGCGTAAATAAACGTCTTCGCCGCATCGCGTGTCGGTAGCCCCGCTGCATTCTGGTTAACCGTGTGTATATCGCCTTGCAGTATCTTATTAGCATAATCTCCTCCATCATACGGATAGAGGTAATGGGCCAAGCAACGTAGCTCTAGGCCAGAGGCATCGCAACCTATAAGAACAGCCCCGTCCGTTGCCTTGAATAGGGAGCGGCACTCCTTCCCATAGGGGGAGCCAACACTTGGAACCTGTGCCATGTTGGGACGAGAGTGGGTGCAGCGGCCTGTGATGGCTCCGTTGGTATTGATCCTGCCATACATCCTCCCTCCCACCTCTGCGGTGAGCCACGCCTGTTTTCCCTCGGCCACTTGACCCATGCGCTTAACCAACATGAGATATTCCATCAACATCCTAACCGACTCGTGATCGAGTGTAATCTTTGACATCACCGCCTCGTCTACCTTGGGTTTGCCTTCTTCGGTGAAGGTGGTCGGCTTCCACCCCAATCGCTGCAACCTATCTGCAATGTGGTCGCGGGAGGAGGGGTTGAAATCAATAAGCTTGGTCTTGTTTGGCCCTTTGGTTACGTCCTTGGCCTTGTGACCAGCAGCGACAGCTTCTTTCTTGGTATCAAAAAGTTCATCCCCGGCTCGCCAGAAGGTGGACTTCATCTGAAACTCATCAGGGGGGAACATCTCTTGAAGCTTCTCGTTTAGTTCTAACTTCCTCGTACTCAGCTTAACGTAGAGGTTGGTAGCAGCAGGAACATCAAAGCTAAACCCGTGGCTCATCATCATCTGCATGACCATTGCAAACTCATGTTCAAGGGTAAGACAGCACATGTCCCACCCTTCCCTCCGAAGCCTGCGAAATAACTCAAGGTTAATTTCAGTATCCTTCACGCAGTACATCATCATCTGCTCGCTGAAGTGATCATAGCCATGCTCCTCTAGGTACGCTCCCTTGTGTGTACCCACGCGATACCCCCACGCCTTGAGTGAGTGAGACCCAACCAATCGAACAGGAATGTAGGCCATCTTCGTGTTTTGGATGCGGTCATTGTCACTCACGTTAGTGTGAATAACACGCGACATCACTAAGGTGTCAGTTACCTTGGGTAGTTTCTGGTGGTGGTCGATGTAGTCTAGCTGTTCAAGTGCAGGGATATCAAAGTCAATGATGTTGTGACCTATGATCTCATCATGTCCCAATAGGAAACGAACACCGGCAGCTATATCCCTTGGCCCAAACGTTGAGACCTTACCAGAGTCAATGTCTCGACACACAATACACCAAACTGTGGTGAGGGCATCGAGGAGGCCGTCTGTTTCAATATCAAATATCGTTCTCTTCATTATTCTCATCGAAATTTATTGCCTCGACTAAGCGGCCCGTCTCTTCACTAAACTCAAGGGTAGTGGCCACTCCATTCAAACCACACCAGCGATTCTTTAGCACCCGAATGGTTGTGAACTTGGAGAGTGCTGCGTCCTGCTGATCACGCTCCAATCCAATCACCATGTCAGATAGCTGTGCAATCCCCGCGCTTCCCCGAAGCTGGGCCAAGGTAGTCCTTGCACCCTCTTCATGGCCCCGCCCTTCAGGTCTCTTGAGATGACTCACGATGACCAACGAACAGCGCAGCTCTTCAACTAGGGAGCGAAGCTTGGTCATAGTGTTGTCAATCATGCGGCGTTCATCCCCACCCTCCATGCCTGACACAACGATGGACAAGTGGTCGAGGAAAATAATTTTACAGTCAAGTGCCGTTATAAGATATCTAATTTTTTGTAATAGATTCTCCTCTCCTAGTGATCCCCAATGATCATAGGTGAAGTAGCGGCCTGAACCGACAGTAGCGTCAAAGGCTTCCTTAAGGTCAGCCTCCTCCACCTCCTCTGGGTTGAGGTAGATGGGCTTGTTCAAGTGAATCCCCATGATACCGAGCGCAGTCCTTTTGGTTGACTCTTCTAGGGCTATGTAGCCCACAGATTCACCCTTCAGGATGAGATGATGGGCAACCTCTTTACATACGCTTGACTTACCGATGCCAGAGCCAGAGCAGATGGTTGTAATCTCCCCGGCCCTTAGCCCCATAGTCATGTCATTGAGGCTCCCCCAAGGATACATGTAGGTGGTGGACTTCTCCACCTTGGTGAGGGTCTCCCACAGGTCTGTCCCGGCGACAATCCCATCAGGTCGCCACGGCTTGGCGTTCCAAATGTGGTTGAGCAGTTCCCCGTGACGTTTCGCGAGGAGCATCTCGTTGGCATCCTTGAGGGGGAGCTTGGCGATCTTGGCCTTGCCGACAGATAAGACTTGGGCGCACTTTTCAGCAGCTTCTTGGCCTACATCGTCGTTATCAAAGACAATGACAACTGTTTCAAACTTCTCCAGCCACTCAAGGTTATCCTTAAAGGCTTTGACAGAACCGGCGACTCCATTCGGAATCGACACAACGGGCCACTTGTTCTCTTGGATTTGGCCTATCGAAATGGCGTCAATTTCTCCCTCGGTAACCACTAGCTGCTTGACCTTGGCGGTGGATTGCCAGAGCCATTGGCCATAGAGGGGAAGCTTGCCCTTACCTACCTGTAGGAAATCCTTGTTGGCAAACCTGACCTTGGCTATGGGGACTGATCCATTGTTGAAGTAGTTGGCCACCTGTACGGGTCGGCCAAGGTATGAGCCTATCTGGTACTGCCAGAACCGACAGGTTTTCTCCGTGATTCCGCGCTTGGATAGAGCGGCATACTTCAAGTTTTCTAGTCCTTCTACTTGGTCATTCCTTGGGACGGGCTTCGCAATGGAAGCCTCGCCGTTGTAGTTCTGGAAGTGAGTGTTACATACGAAGCAAAACCCATGTCCATCATCATAAACGCCCACACCATCGCTTGATCCGCAATCAGCACAGGGGCCGTGTTCTATAAAGCTACTTTCTTCTTCGTTTTCGTATTTGGTAGTCACTTGTTATTTCTTCAATGTTTCCGTCAAATTTTAGTTTCGATCCAATTCTTTCTCGACTGCTGCGTCCAAGCTTTAACCACACGATAGTTCCCGCTGTGCCAGCGAAGCAGTCCAGATCATCAATGCCTACCACCGACTTCTTTCCGTCAGGGGTAGTCAATACCGCGTGGGTAGCTGCTCTGGGCCTTACAATAACCATGCTTTAGGGACAGTCATTCCGCACCACTTGAACCCGTGTTTGTCGCACCAACCGGCGTAGCTTGTTTTTGACCCCGGCCTGATCTTATGTGTCGGCTGTTGGAAAGCGAACCTAATATCCAAGCTGGGGTTTTGCTCCCTAATCAGGAGATGTTTGCTACGGTCAGATGGTAAGAAACGGCCCTTCACCTCAATGAAGATATCCCTGTTCCCTGTCAGGTGAAAGTCAGGGACATACCGATGCTTCTTGAGGTAGTAGAAAAACTCCCCCTCATAGGAGAATGGGACTCCCTCTGTTTCCAGAAGAAGCCCCATTCCCTTTTCGAGTTTATTTTTGTAGGAGGACACAGGCCATGATGCGTTCTGATTAAACAGACTACCAAGTTCAATCAGAACTCAGTAGCATCATTCGTGGCCGGTGATGCGTCCGCTGTCGGTTGCGGGACTTCAGCGGATTCTTCAGGTTGTTCAACGGTAAAGCCCCCTTCCACCTTATCAAAGGCTTCTTCTTGCTTTACCGAAGGAACAACCAAGTCCAGAACTTGGACTGCGTGGAGTCGAAGGGCGACTCCTGCACCAACTGGTGCGAGATAGGGAGCAGCCGAAAAGCTGACCCTAATTTTTGAACCATACCCAATCTTCACCTTGATGGGTTTAGACTGTGAGTCGAAAATGACAGGCGTTTGTGTGATGACGTCGCCTGTCTTGGTCGTGTAAGATGGCTTCATCTTGAACTTGAAGTCAACGTACTCTTTGCCCTCGTCTT
>Ga0098039_1000155_pt1 | contig 31812 bp, 26 predicted proteins | sample 6_EtaG_FD_75047 | JGI IMG/M metagenome (GOLD analysis project Ga0098039, IMG submission 75047) | Marine viral communities from the Subarctic Pacific Ocean - 6_ETSP_OMZ_AT15160 metaG | ecosystem: Environmental > Aquatic > Marine > Oceanic | place: Pacific Ocean | collected 2015-01-08 | reverse complement strand
GTTTTAATGCGCGAGGTCGAGAACTACAAGAAGCTAGTCGGTGAGCGCCGCGCCCTAGGCGAACTCGACCACCCCGAAGATTCAGTCATCAATTTAAGGAATGCCTCCCACATGGTTACAGATGTGTGGTTTGAAGGCAAAGATGTGATGGGTAAGGTCAAGGTTCTTGACACTCCCTCTGGCAAAATTCTTCGCTCTCTTGTAGACTCCGGAGTTAAACTTGGCATCTCATCCAGAGGGATGGGGTCCGTCAGCGAAAGTCAGGGAGCCACCGTTGTGGAAGATGACTTTCAATTAATCTGTTTTGATTTTGTATCGGAGCCATCGACTCCGGGCGCTTTCATGATGAGAGAAGCCAAAGATTTAAGTCTGCCTAATATTTTTACCAAGGCAGACAAAATTAATCGATTACTAAATGATATTATAGGAAGTACCCACAATGAGTAAAAAGCCCAACAAGCTATCCCAAAAGGAAGTAAAGAAACTTATTCAAGAACGAGTCCAGCACCGGCTCGATGAGCATGCGTTAGCCAAGGCTATCAATGAAGGTGTTATCACTGAGGGCATCTGGGACTCTCTTAAAAATATGATCGGAGGCAAGGACCCCGAACACAGCACCAAGATTACCGGCACACTCAAGCGCGCCTTGGATCAGGCTGCCGACAAGACTGTTAAGAAAATGTTTGAGCAGTTTGAAAAGGATTTTCCTGGATTTCCCAACATCAAAAATTCTGATAAGTTTGAGAAGGGGTTGACATCTCTCGCATTGATGTACCAATCCGTCAAAGAAGCAGCCCTCCACGGACAAATGCCCGTAGAGGTTGCCAACGCCATCATCATCACACTTAAGCAATATACGGAAGCACTGATTCAAGATACCGCTACTACCTATAAGTTCTTCAAAGAAGAAGAGGAAGAAGAGAGTCTTGAGGAAATTAGCGACACAGCCAAGGGCGCCCTAGCCGGCGCCGGCGTAGCAGGAGTTGCTGCAGCACCCACTGCTGCCTTGGGCGCCGTCGCTAGCGGAGCCACTACGGCAGCGACTGCCGGCGCAGGCTTGATTGTCGGCGCTGCAGAAGGGGCTGCTGGTGTAGCCGCGTGGCTCGGAGGAAGCGCCGCAACTGGTGGAAGTATCTTGGGCGCCCTGGGTGCCATCGGGGCACCTCTTGTTGTTGGTGCCGGTATTGTGATGCTCGGAAAGTGGCTCTTTGGCTCCAATCGAAAAGGAATGTTAAAGAAGCTCCTAAAACTATATGAGCCCGTTGATCCAGCCAAAGCAGCCCCCTATTCAGGAGAGCGCGCAGCGCAAGCATCTGACGTAGCACAAGCAGTCGGACAAGGAAACTTTAAAGCAGCCAACCAAGGCTACACTGCAATGCAGAATTCTTATGCCCAAACGGGTGTTCAACAGCTGCAACAACAGCCCCAAGTTATTCAACAGGTTGGCGGCGCCCTAGAAGATGCCATTGGTGCAGAGAACGCAGCTGCCTTCGTGGCAGTTGCCGGCGGAGAAACCAAACTAGAAGACCTCCCCCAACTCCAACAAGATATCGTTCGTGCGGTGCTGGGACAATTTGAGACCGGAGATCCTGAAGAAAATATTGAGGAGGCGGTCAAGCTTGCTGATGCACAGGTTGATATCGAAGAGGAAAAAAAGAAGCTGGATGACGATGGAGAGGCAGATCCCACCGGCGGCGGAGAGAAGCTCCCCCCAGAGACCCCCCTCTCTATCACAAACTCCAACGCAGAACAGGAAGAGCCACTCATAGCAGTTATCCAAGACCTTGGACTCCCACAGGACGCGGCAGCTTCGATTGCCACCAAGATGGTAGACTATTTGAACAAGCGCCAAATTCCGGTTTCAGAAGGAAACTTAAAGAGATTAGCTTCGCGATTTGCCGTTAGATTGAAGGAACAGATGAGGGTCACAGATACTCGAACATCCACGCGAATGAGGCGCCCACCGCAGCCCGGCGAAGAAGAGCCGACAACAGCCCCAGCAGCTGCACCACCAGGGGATCCTTCCGACCCAGCCGACCCAGGACGAACCGCGATGGGCGCCATGGCAGCCCGAACCCCCGCACCCACAACGCCCACAGCACCCACAGCACCCACCCAACAGAAGAGCCCAGAAGAGATTGCGAAATTAAAGGCAGATCTGCAGGCAAAGCAAGCCCAGCGCGCCGATGCTGCTGCGGATCCGGATGCCGGAACTAGCAAAGATGCTGGCGCCGCGTATCGCGCTAAGATGGAAGCGGGAGAAAGCGCACTGGCCAAGATCTTGGTAAGAGCATTTGAACAAGCTCCCGATGGAGATCCTCTCAAGAGTGAAGAGGCGGTAGCAATCTTTAGTGACCCAGACCAGTTTTTCCAATTTCACAGTTCAATTACCACCGCTCTTATATCACAATTGCAAAACCGCGGTCACGACCCAGACAAGATAAACGATCTTCTTGAACATCTCTTGCAAAAAGCATTTTTACTTGAACAAGCCGACAAGCGTCTTAGTCGCTGGAAAGAACTAGCAAGACTTTAACGGAGATCCAATGAACAAGAAAGACTTAAAAACCCTCATCAAACCTCTGGTCAAAGAATGTATACATGAAGTACTGGTGGAAGAAGGGCTATTGTCCAACATCGTCGCAGAAGTAGCCGTAGGGCTGCAAGGAACCATGCTCACTGAGTCCAAACAGGCACCCCCTACTCCGACCCCCGCTTACGATCCCGAGCCAGCACAGCGCCAAGCAAAGAAGGCAGCAATTGCACAGCGACAAAAGCTGATGGATGCGATTGGCGGTGATGCCTACAATGGCGTTAATCTTTTTGAGGGAACTGCACCAATGAGCAGGCATGAAGCATCTGGACCACAGGCAGGAAGTGTAGATCTTGGAAGCCCCGCAGACGCCGGCGTTGATATTAGCTCTTTAGTGGGCGGCGCCGGTCGGATGTGGGACGCAATGAAGTAGGTAGTGGATGAGCAGAAACCGGGCGAACGTTAAAGTAACAGCAAAAGATTGTCGTGGCAACGTCGATAAGATGATTCGGCGCTTTATTAAAAAATCGAAGAAAGAGAAGATTGTAGAGGAAGCCCGTGAGCGCCGATACTATACGAAGCCCTCAGTCGCGAAAAAAGAAAAACGCAACAAAGCACAAAGATTGCGGAAAAGAGAAGAACTAAAACGTGCGAAAGCACAAGAAAGACGCAATAGAAAAAAGTAGATACTATTTATTGTGAATATTTAAATTTGGAGGCTTTTTAACATGGCTAAAAACTGGAATCCCTCATGGGCATCCGACGTAGGTGTAAACCACACACCCGCCTATCAGGTCAGCGGGCGCCCTTTTGCCTATACGCAAACTCTGGTGTCGGCAACGAAGACAAAGGTAAAGTTTGAGTATGTTACCCGCTGGGTCTGCATAGTTAACAAGGGTACCGTCGATGTGAGAGTAGCATTTTCATCAGATGGGCTTAACTCCCCAGCTAACAACTACTTTATAGTTCCCGCGGGAAACGGCACTGCTGGTGTTTATCATAGTTCACCCCGGTTGGAACTGAAAGTTTCTGAACTGTGGCTGGAAGCGACAGGCACTCCGGAAGTTTCAGTAATTGCCGGCATGACGTCTATTCGTCCCAATAAGGTATCGGGCTCTGTCGGCCCAAGTTGGTCAGGCTCGTTAGGAGTACGCTAGCACATGTCGACGTTTGGGTGGGCATATGTAGACTGTAGTGGAGCAGCGGACGGTTCAGGCGCTGGACCGCTTAGATCCGTACAATTTTATATCGGAAGTGGCAATACTTCCGGCTCAGCCAATTTTCTCTATCGAGAGGCGTCGCCCGGAAAGGTGATGGTAACAGGAAGCCTTTGGGTTTCTGGTGCCATTCATGCGGATAACTACTACATCAAAAACCGCATGGAACTTAACGTTACAGGTTCCACCTACTTTGGGGATGATGATACTGATGTGCACATACGCACCGGCAGCCTTACGATTGCCAAGACGGATAATACTAAACTTTTAGATGTAAGCCCGATCTCACAGCAGACGACTGTTCGAGGTTTCGCTGGAAGCTATAAGAATGTTGACGGCGCAACTGCCACGACTGTCACTGCTGATCACGTCTTAGGTGTAAGCAAGACTGGGAACGTAGTGATCACAATAGTGAGTGCCTCCCTGCATGGCTCCGGCGCTATGTTGGTGGTGAAAGATGAACTCCCCTCTCGTGGTGCCTTTCACATTAGATTAACATGTTCAGCAGGAAACGGCTATTCCATTGATGGGTCGCGCTACTTTATTCTTACCGGCTCAATGCCGGCTATTAGTTTATATTCTAATGGCGCTAACTGGTTTGTCTTCTAATTAAAGTAGGGAGACCCATGCATGGCCTACAATGCTATATCCGGGACGCTCATTGCAGCCCAGAAATATGTCCCTGGTGATTTAATTGTTGGAAACATTATATCAGGGAACCTAAGCACCTCTGATGGCTCTTCCATTATTAACGTGCCTCGTGTTTCGAACGCAACCAACAACTCGTTGCTTACCAACGTGGGTGGCAATGCCAATACTTTAACGTGTGAAAGCAATCTCACGTTTGATGGAGCCACCTTAAATATAACAGGAGATCTCACAGCAAGTATAGGGGTCTCTGCCTCATTCTTCTATGGAAATGGAAAATATCTAACCAACGTTGCCGGCGGTGGCGGCAGTGGTGATGGCATCTTTACGAAAGTGAATGCGGCTGCAGCCTATACAACGAGCAGTGTTCAAATTGGCTCAAACGCCACACCCCTTTATCCTCTCTCGGTGGGAGGATCCTCCTTCTTAAGTGGGGGCGTCATTCACAAGAGGCATGCCACCACCGCTAATTACAGTGTGACCATACTGGATTATTATGTGGGAGTGGACACCACATCAAATATAGTAAAGCTTACATTGCCCGCTGCTTCCTCCACAAAGAGTGGTCAAACTTTTGTGTTTAAAGACGAAGGAGGCAACGCTCCGAGCAATAATATAACGATTTCCGGGTCTGGCGCCGACACAATTGACGGTGAAAATTTCATATATTTAGCATCACCTTATGCAGCTGTGTCGCTTTATTGTAACGGGATCGATAAATACTTTATCTGCTAATGTTTAAAGACCTTCGTTAAACTATTTATAGGTGGATGAATAGTGATTGTCCGCATATATAAAAACTATAATATGGAGGGTTTTAAAATATGGCTTATAAATTTGCTGTGGGCACATCTATCCTTAGTGGTGGGATTAGCCCAATGGTCGACGGTACGTACGACCTCGGCGCTGCGGCGGTGGAATGGAAAGATGCGTACTTTGATGGCGTTGTCTACACGGACGCGCTTGGTAGTGACGCTGATCCTGTTGCAGCCGCTTACATCTCCGGTGGTGAAATCGATGGTGTTGCCCTTGGTGGCGAAACCGCGTGCACCGCTCTTACCGTGAGTGGTTCTACGATTGCCATCAGTGACACTGAAGGTAATGGTACCATGAATGGTGTGATTATCGGTGGCACTGTCAAGGCAGCGATGACTTGTACTACTGCTACGGTTGATGCCTTAACGGCAACTGCCAACCTTGACATTGGTGCTTTCGAGATGCGTGCGGCTACTTTCGAGTCCGACATCGTAACTGGTACTGCCCCGTTCACGGTTGCTTCAACCACTCTGGTTACCAATCTCAACGCTGACAAACTGGATAGCGCTGATTGGGCTGCTCCGGCGGCGCTTGGCTCCACTACCCCTGCGGCTGTTTCCGCGACTACGCTTTCTGCGTCGTCTACGCTTCAAGTCGGTGGTACCGTGAAGCTGGAAGGTGTTGCTGATACGGCAGTGGCTATGGGTGCCGATTCTATCTACTTCCGTGATTCGGATGGTTTGATGAAGCGTGACACTATCGCTGACTTTGCGGTTGGGCTTGTTGGTACTCCATCCTTGTCTGGTCTTGTTGCTGCTGGTGGCGAACTTGGTCTTGCGATCAACGATCTTGTTGCTGAAACCACCTATGCCACAGGCGACCTTCTTCTGATCTGCGATGTCACTGACAACGGACAACAGAAGATTACGGTTGACAACTTCGTTAGCAAGATGGCTGGTGCCGGTCTTAGCGCCACCGCTGGTGTTCTTTCCTCTGACGCGTCTCCGACGCCGACTGGAATTGGAAACGCTGCTGCGGATCTTGTTCAGGGGTTCAACTACGGTACTACTACATTCGATGCAGACCGTGTCTGGACACTTCCGAGCGGCGCGGATCTCGGTGATGTTGTGACTGTAAAGGCGCCCCTCAGCTTGGCTGGCTTCACTCTTACGGTTGAAGGTTACTCCGCCAACACTATCGATGGTGATCCCCGCGCGGTGATCACGTCCGATGCCGGTGCTGTTACCTTGACGTACGTCGTGTCTGGTTCTTGGAAGATCTCCTAAGTCGATTATTCGTACTTTGAAGGTTTTTCCTTTTCTTGGATGTCCCCCCTTGTGAGGGGCATCCTCTTTTTATTTAAGAGAGTTTACCGAAACATAATCTATTTATTGATGCAGAGGATAAAACATGGCTTATAACTTAGTGAAGGGAACGGTTGAGGGCTCCGTTGACCAACATGGTGACCAGGAAATTGCTGGCAAAAAAGTCTTTAAAGATAGAGTGGCTGCGGATGAGTTCTATGATCGCACCTTAGACTCGAAAGTTGCCACCATTAAAGAGGTGGCAATTACCCAGATTAGAGGTGGTCGCCCCAACGGAATCATAACCTATGATGGCGCCGGTATTGCTACTGCGCAGAGGAATTTGATTGTAGAGGGCGACACGCTATATGCGCGCAACATCATATCCAACAGCCTGACGGGCTCAGCCCGGGGACTGCGAGATATCCCTGCTGCTCAATTTATTGGTACCATTCCCGCCGAATATATACAACATGGTCACGGCATACATCAAGTGCGCAACAAGCTTCAAGTAAAAGGAGGGGATGGTGTGAAAGTGGATACTGATGGCGTTCACCTCAAAGTCACAACAGACGCCGGGCTTGCCGTTGCATCCAGCGGATTAGCCATCGATGCAACCAAAACGCCGGCAATCAACACTGCCGGACAAAACCTAAGTGATACAGATGTGCTGCTTGTCCGAGATGTCTCCGCGCGCACCACGTGTCACACAACCCTATCTAATTTTTATGATGAATATTTGCGCTCTAAGGTGCCCCACCCGGTAGGTTCTGGCGGAGACATACAGTGGAAAGGCAAAAGGGGATTTGACTCCTCCAGCAAGTTAACTTACAATTCCTCCAAAAACACACTCCAAGTAGAAGGAAAAGTGTGCGCCACCACTGTAGAGGTCGCAGGAACTCTCGCTAGCTGCGGCGCCGTCATCCACAGTATCAAGACTATTACGGTAGGAGATTATGAAATAGAAGATAATGATTACACAGTATTGTGTGATTCGGTTAAATCTCCCATTGATGTTACACTTCCTGCTGCCTGTAATCACGCGGGGAGAGTGCTGATTATTAAAAAAGCCAATGCCAACAAATATAGCCCGCGTTCTTTCCCAGTCGCGATAAAAGTTAATGAGGGCACCATAGATATTAACGACAGAATAGTGATGAAAATGAATTGTTCGTCACGCACGCTTCAATCGGACGGGAATCACTGGTGGGTGATTGGCTCGAAAGGTACCTAAGAGCGCGTTTATGCACTATATATTAGGAAAGGAACAATTGCATGGCATATAATACTTCGATCGGCAAAAGAGATCTGGGAGACATCGAGTACGAGGGTGATCCAGATACTCAGATTGACTTTGGAAACAACAGGATTAAGTTTAAGACGAATGCCAAGGTGCAAATGGGCTTATACGGATCTGCCTTTTACTGTTCGTCGTCGCTGACGGCTTCGACTACAATCACCGCGCCGGGATTACATAACACTGCCGGCGACTTGAGAGTGGCAACATCGGGATCTAACGGGGGACATCTGCGCCTTACGGCTTATCTTAACTCCAATTCCGATAACAACATTTATCTTAGGATGTCTACCACCACCGGTGGCACAGGTGTAAAATTCCAAAATGAACAGCTCGCCGAGGTCGCCTCCATCAACTCGAAAGGGATTCTGTCTGCTTCGTCGGAGGTGTCAGCATCCGCATTCAGAGGAAGTGCCATGAGAGTAACGTTCCCAATCACAACCGTCACTACGGTATACACAGCCTCTGTGCGAGACTACACCATTTTAGCCAATACCCAAACAAGAAATATTACAGTGTTGCTTCCGACAGCAGCCATAGCGAGTCAAAAAATATACAACATCAAGAAAATTAGCTCTTTAAATACCTTAACTATTACTAGTTCTAATGGTACTATTGATGGAGTAGCCTCCCAAGAAATAGAGGATATTTATACGTCTTATACATTACACTCTAATGGGACTAATTGGTTTATAATATAAAGGATTAACAAACACTATGAGTTATACAAGCACCACAGTCAGCGTCCGCGAGTACTCAGTTGATAAAATCGTGGGTACCGAGATAGTAAGGGGCTCTGGCTCTGAAGGATCGAAGTTTCTTATCGTCGAAAAAGGACTTGGCTTCAAAGCACCACTCGTGGGTGGCTATGGAAACGAAATCAAAGCGTCTGATGCTCAATATTACATGAATGTTACGGGTACAATAAACTCTGTGTTAGATTGCGCCATTAACCTGTATGGGATCCCCCTCGACGCCGCGGCAGCCAAAGTGGCGAATCGAGGTACCCCTTATGATAATACGTCCGGACGAAAATGGCCATACTTCATCGCGTTTTTGAGTCAATCCGCAGCCACAAACATTAAAGTATTCGCAGTACTGACTCCTCGCCAGGGCATGCTTAGCGGTTCGGGATATGTAGATCGATGGGAAATAACCGGCGGAAAACGACCGAGTAAATCTGATAGACTGCCCGGACCGGCATATAATGCTAATGATTTTATAGAATCCTGCGATACCGCAGCCCCCAAGTTCGCGAATGCTGGCTGCGAGTTGGCGAGCCTATCCGCAACCTATCCCAATTTAATTGGATTTACAATCGATGATTTTCAAGCGCACACATGGAGAAAGGGGAATTGGCGCAGTCCAGAGACAGAACCCACCGGCACTGCCCGAGTGCGCAGCCAAGGATATACGCGAGGACAAGTTCAGGAAATATACCGCGGATGCAAAGCCAAGAATCCTGGGGTGCAATTTTGGCCCACCCATTACGTTGGAGCAGCATTAAAGAATGCGATTCCTGCTGATACTATCGGGTTTACGTACGATTTTCCAACGAAAGCCAATGACTACATTTCGGTAACTCGCCACTTCAAGGTTGATGAGCCGGCTTTAGGGGGCACTCTCAAGTTTCTTTATATTGCTTACACGACACCTACACAACAGGATGGTGTAACCCACAACTGCACCAAATACTGTCATATAAACGGCAATCAGATTCTCAGCGAGAGTATTGGAATGGACAATCGCCTGGCGACATTTGAGGCAGATGTATCGGCTCACCTAGTCAAAGGGGTTAACATCATCACGTGGAAAATTGCCGCTGACCGCACCCAAGACAGATTCCTGGAAAGACTTTATGCGATGGGTGACATTAGGTTTACTTACCGGACAGAAAACCGTCTCGACAGTCCCACCATAACACTCACTCCTGAAAACGGAGGTATCAGCGTCGCGGGGTATTCCATCAACGGGAGCCCGACCGGATCCCGACCGGGTCAAGGTACTACCCCGGGCGACCCAACTGATACTGGCGGCTACGGACCCATTAGTGGTGGCTGGGTGGCAGAGCCCAACACGAATTATCGATATATAGCCGATTGTGAGCGAACGCTCCTTTACTACACCAACCACCCAACGGGTGCCGTCAAAAACCGCCTGGCACCTATCTTTGAAGCCTATAGGAGACATTGCCCCGGTACCGGTATTATTCATGGACAGCAAGGATCTTTGTTTGATCAAAATATCATAGGGCATTCCATTTCACAAAAATTTATGACCGGTTCCGCCTATTCCGACGGTGTGGTTGTGTGGAATTACCCCCTTTACCAAAACCAACCAACCAAGGGAATATACCATCAGCGCACCCCGCCTGCCGGCGGCACCATGACGCCAGCCTGCTCCGACATCGCGGACCCGTGCTGGAAGCACAACGCCATCACCTCGTCAATCCAAACTACTTATCCAAATTGGCAATTAGCCGTACGTGGACAGTACCAAAGGTGGACAACCAAAAAAACCTATAGTGGAGATGTGAAATTTCGAGTTCAGACAGTGGGGGGCGCCGCGGCACCATACCATTATTGGCGCACCATTCTGGCACCTTCAGGTGCTACGTGGCCACCACCGAACCCTCTCTATAATAATTCAGGCGCGCTGAATTACACAACGCCGATAACATCGGCAGCGAGTGCTCTGTCGTCGCAGAAGCTCGTGTTTGAAACATTTGTCTCTTCCGGATATGGCGATTCGTATACTCAAGTTCGCCTGAGTGCTAGTGTGGGCGCGTTCCCAGGAACACATGTGCACCTTAGTCATTCCGCATGGGAGTTCACTAGTGGTGTCACTGGTAGCTTGATTCCAAATCTATATGGTGCCCTAAAGACATATTATGGAGAAGTAGCGGATGACAGTATATACAATAATTTGATCGTGGCACGATCACCAGACTTAGCAGACCATCCAGATCCCGAATATTGGACATATTATAGACCCAGAGACGCAGATAGATGTTTTGTTAAAGATCCCGGTGAGTGGTGGATCTACGACGCGTCCAAGGAAACTTGGGCACCCGAAGATACGTACTATGCCCATTCAGATGCCCTCATTGTCTCAGGTAGTATTGCATGCACAGAAGCAGTCAAGCGCGGCGGCTTTATACACGCAACTTGTGCAGCCACTGCTAGCTTTTACGCGTCGACTGGAAGCCTGTCCGGCGCCATTTTGTGGGATTCTCTCCCGCGTATAGATACAAAATATTATTCGTCCTCGGGACCTGATATTATGATTCTGCAGTCGGGCGACTATAAAATTGCTTATGGAGTCTCGTGGTACCAGACTGGCGCCCTCCCTCCAATTTCGCTTAAGACATACGTGGTATCATCTAGCATGATTGGTCGACCTGGCGCTCCTTACCCCAAACCCGATAGAATTAGGACGGTGGATAGTTCTCTAAGTTACGAGGTACTTGACGGTCCGCCGGGCGGCTACACCCGCGGGACCAACTCGGCAACCTTTATGACCTCTATTAATTCAACAGATACCTTGAAGCTCTATGTAGAACATGATTATGGAGTATTGCCTTACACCATATCTACTTTAGCCAATCAAGCGTGGATTATAATTGAGAAAGTATAGTACAAATATGTGGTTTTTGAGTGTAACAACACTATTTATTTTTGAATTGTTATCACTCTAGGAGATAATTTATGTCTAATTTGCTTAATGAAGCAATCGTGGATGCAAAAGCTTTGCGCTCCGCAGCATTAAAGAATGCCGAGTCAGTCGTCATTGAAAGATATTCAGAAGAAGTACGCAGCACGCTCGAACAGATGTTGGAGCAAGAGGGTCTCATGGCAGATCCACTTGGCGCTGCAGCCCCCGATCTGGGAGCAGACCCCGGCGCAGAGATGCCAGCACCCGAAGCACCAGCGCCCGAAATGCCAATGGAAGATCCGTTAGCTGCACCGGGACCCGAAGCGGGACTGGAAGAAATTGCCGAGGATGAAATTCCACTCGGCGCCACCGACGATTTTAAGAATTTGGTCGGTAAAAATTTAAATGGGTTTCCTGCGACTGGAGAAGATGTGGAGCTTACGCTCAATCTTGGAGCACTTCAAGAAAGTGTCGATCAGCTTAAGGAAACCGACACCGACGAGGATGATGACGAAGATCTAGATGAAGAAATCGATATCACCGAAGCCGATCTTGCTGCTCTTTTGGAAGAGGAGCCCATCGAGGAAGATGCCTCAGCAGGCGTCTCCGCTGCAGCCCAAGAGGATGCAGACGTCAAAGCCATGAACAACTTGGAAGACGAGGATGAAAAGGACGACGACTCTGATGTAAATGCTGCTGTCATGGCTAACGAATCATTGGACGCTGACGAACTCGTCGATGCCATTGTAGAAAAACTCACAGTTGATATGGGCGCCGACCTAGCTGGTTGGGCCGGACGATCATCGGAAGCTAACCGCCGAGAGATCGAGAAAGAAATAGCACACCGCCGCAGTACAGATGAAGGCGAAGGTGAAGATTTAAAAGATTTAGAAACTTTGAAGAAAGCTCAAGAAGAGTTGGTTTTTGAGAATAAACAACTTAACGAGCAAAACACTCAATATAAGCAAGCATTTCATGAGTTAAAGGATAGTTTACAAGATGTAAACCTTTCTAACGCTCGCTTGCTTTATACGAACCGGGTATTGAGAAATGCCTCCTTAAATGAGCGGCAAAAAATTAAAATTGCCGAAGCGATTTCTGGCGCCGGTTCAGTAACAGAAGCAAGAACGATATACGACACGCTTCAAAGCACAGTGGAGACCGCTCCTAAGAGGGGTCCACAATCACTGAGCGAGGCAATTGGTCGTCGGTCTTCTGTTTTACGGGCAACTCGCGCAAGCGAGAAGCCTTCATCTGATCCGCAAACGGATCGGCTGAAAAAGTTAGCTGGAATAAAATAACAAACAATCATATAATTTAGGAGGTGATTTAAAATGTCTAGTATAGTTGAAAGATTGACTGAAGGTTTAGTCAATCGTGATATGCGGGCCGAAGGATCTGCTCTTCTCTCGAAATGGGAGAGGACTGGGCTTCTTGAGGGTTTAAGTAATGACCGTCAGAAGAACTCCATGGCTCGCCTGCTTGAAAATCAAGCAAAAGAATTACTACGCGAAAGTAGCAGCATGAGTGCTGGTGACGTTGAAGGCTTTGCAGCCGTCGCGTTCCCCATCGTTCGTCGCGTTTTCGCAGGTCTGATCGCAAACGATCTCGTTTCCGTTCAGCCGATGAGTCTCCCTTCGGGACTCATCTTCTTCCTGGACTTCGTGTTCTCGCCGGATCTCGGCGGTAAATCGGATGCCAGTCAGGCAAATAACAGATTTGGTAACATTTCTGGATCCTCGATCTACGGTGGCGACAGAGTTGGTGCCGAGATCACTGGTGGTCTTAGCTTGGTCGGTAACGTCGCTCAAGATAAGTCAGGTCCGCGTACTGTGGGCGGTCGAGGTTATGCGTATGCATCTCCCAAGACGAGCCAAAAGCTTAGCAGCAACACCACGTATATGGGAATCAAGAAACAGTGGGGTATTCACTCCTCATCGCTTCACACTGCCCGCAATCAGCAGCAGCTGATCGAGTATGATCCCGATGTTAATGCCCTGACGGGTAGTAGCACCAGCTACGACGTGTTGGTTCTTGATGTTGCGAAATCTCAGTTCCTTTCGGCTTCTACGACCGCGGACTTTGATGTTCTTAGTGCGTTCGCAGCCTCTGCGTCTGCAATGTCAACAGCCTTTACCTGGGCGAATGGCGACGATAGTACTTATCCGACCCATCAGATTCGTCGCCTTACACGAGTAGTAAACGCTACTGAATCAGCGACCTCAAGCAAGGCTGTGCGATTTGTCTTCACTTTGGACTCCAGGGCTTTGACTCTCACGACCGCCGGCGGAGAGGCGCTATACGTGCAGTGTCCCATCAAGGATAACATCACGAACGCTGGTTCTGGAAGAATCGGCGCCGTCGTTGGTGCGACTGAGTGGGGACTGGAAGGTAGCGCGAACATCCCCGAGATCGACATCAAAGTCGATTCCGTGGCTGTCACCGCGATGACCAAGAAGCTGAAGGCGAAGTGGACTCCGGAATTAGGGCAAGACCTTAATGCCTACCACAACCTTGATGCTGAGGTTGAGCTTACGAGCATTCTCTCTGAGCAAATTGCTCTTGAGATTGATCGCGAGATCCTCGGTGACCTTGTGGGTGGAGCAACTGCTTCTACTTATTACTGGTCCCGTGCTCCCGGTCTGTTCGTTAACCGAACTACTGGTGGTGAAATTGGTGCGTCCTCTGCGGCTCCCGACTTCACTGGTACGGTAAGCGAATGGTATGAGACCCTCATCGAGACCATTAACGATGTATCTGCCCAGATTCATCGTAAGACTCTACGTGGTGGTGCTAACTTCATTGTCGTTGGACCTGAAGTTGCCAACATCCTTGAGTTTACGGCTGGCTATCGCGCCAACGTTACGGCTGATGATGAGACTGGTACCGTTGGTGCTGTCAAGGTCGGTTCGCTCAGTAAGAAGCTCGACGTTATCGTCGATCCTTACTTCCTGCGAAACGTGATCCTTGTCGGTCGTCGCGGAAACAGCTTCCTCGAAAGCGGTTACGTGTACGCACCGTATGTGCCACTGCAGACTACACCCACGATCTTCGGCGTCGAAGACTTCGTGCCCCGCAAGGGCGTGATGACTCGCTATGCCAAGAAGATGGTGCGTCCGGATATGTACGGTCTTGTTATCGTGCGCGGACTACTTGGTGAAGCCGGCTCAACCACCTAATATATAAACATTTAATACATATTAGGACAAAAGCACGGTTAAATGTGACACAGAAAGCCCCCTCCCCAAAAGGGAGGGGGTCTTCTTTGTGTATAAGACTATTTATATGTGAGGCAGGAGTATATCTTTTGTCTCACCTAAATTTTAAACACAAAATAGGAGGGTTTTAAATATGGGAACAAAAAGGATTGGCACAGCAAGGCTACACACCCTAGTACAACAAATAACACAAGATACTTTAATTAAATTTAATCTTATCCCCTCTTCTAACGGAGGAGCGGAATTGGGTAATAGTACCCGTCGCTATGCAAATATTTATTGCCAGGATTTAAATCTTGCTAATGAAAGAGGTGATTATACCGTTATTGAGGAAGAAGAATTCCTTTCAATAAGAAATAACAAAAACGGAAAGCTATATAGGCTTTTGATGGAAGAAGTCAAGGAGGACGAAGAGAATGCCACTTGAGATCTCAAGCTCTGCAGGCTCCGCCAGCTATGGCTCTAGCGCCGTCGAGATCTCAAGCTCCGCAGGATCTGTCAGCTATGGTTCTACCGGTATGTCAGGCTCTAGCGGCACAACGACACTGTCTGGTGCCGCTTGGCCAACTTACGATAGTACTGGTTCTTACCCGGGTCCCTCCACTGGCACCATGATGATGGCGAGCGGCTCCGATTGTTACGATCTTTATGTTTATTCCGAAGCCCCATCGCCGGGTGTGTGGATTCTTGTAACCGGTAGCTGTTAATGCTGATGCTCCTGCCTGTAAAGAATTTTAGTTTTTAAGTTACATCCTAATATATAAACTATTGATATAGAGTAAGTAAAAAGCACGGCTAAACGTGACACAGAAAGCCCCCTCCCCGAAAAGGGAGGGGGTCTTCTTTATGGAAAAAACTACTTATATGTGAGGCAGGAGTGTATCTTTTGTCTCACCTAAATTATAAACACATAAATGGAGGGTTTTAAATTATGGGAACAAAAAGAGTAGGCTTGGCACGAACCCAAGCACTAATAGAAAATTTAAAGAGAGATCTGGCCATGGGCAATACCGCACTTAGCGGAATTAGCAAAAAGGTTGTCAGTAAGACATCAGATTATTCACTCACGGCAGCTATGAGTGGTGAAGTTCACGTTCTTAAGGGTGGCAGCGCTGTTACAGCTACGTTACCGTCTTTGACGGCGGGCTTAAGCTACACGATTATTGTGGGCGACACCTCGGAGCACGTTATTACTGGAGGTGCTAGCAAAATTTATTACGCCGGCTGGTTCGGAGCCGATGGCGCTAGTGCAACCATTGATCACCACGACGAAGTGTCGACACTTACGTTGAACAGTGGTGGAATCAACGATAGGATTGAAATTCACTGTGACGGAACTAATTGGTATGTAAATGGTATCACTAGATTCACCATGGACGCCAGCTCATAAGTTGATTGTTTAAAATATATCTTTATGTTTTGCCCTCTTCTTCGGAAGGGGGTTTTTCTTTTTGAGATCAAAGCCCAAAAATGTCGATCTGTCAATTTTTTTCCCCTGTAAGTTTTTGAGATTTTCGTTTTTGATATTTTATAACTAATTACCACTAAGGAGAACCCACCATGAACCCTCGTAAAAGATTAATGTGGAAATTAAAGGCCCGCGCAGCCAACAAAAGCGCTACTGAAACCGTTGTTGAAACACCAACATGGATTCCGAAGACGGTTGCGTCAGTTGAGACGAAGACGAGCGATGTAGTCGCCCCAGCCCCAGTCCTGGGTGCCCCCAAGGTAACTACAGTAGAAACTGATACCACGGTAGCACCCAAGGTGACAAAAAAGACCGTTAAGAGTGTCCGAAAAACCACAAAAACTAAGACGACTGCCACCAAAAGCACGACTACTGCTGCTGACTAAAAAATAAACAACTTATAGGCACTGAGTTTTGCGTCTATGTTTACTATTTAGGGAGTAGGGGTACCTATGCATGCCAACAAATCTTAATCCAAAATCCACCACTAGTGCCGTCATATTAACGAGCACGGGTAGTGCCAAGAAGGTCACTGCCGCGTGTCCGATTGGGTTTTATACCGGATCGGTCAACTTCTTAAGCGGCGCAAGCATGCAAGTTGCCTATGTGTATAAGAAATTAGGCGGCGATGTAGTAGATATTGAGCTTACGCCGGGAAATGTGTACGCTGCTTATGAAGAAGCAGTCCTAGAGTACTCTTATATCGTCAACCTACACCAAAGCAAGAACTCCTTGTCGGACACACTGGGTGATACCACAGGGACGTTCGATCACCTAGGCGCGCAACTAACGGGACCTACGGGTTCCAATCTGCGCTTCCCTCGTTTTCAAGTTTCCTATGCTCAACGCGTTGGAGACGGTGTTTCTACGCTTGGGGGCTATGGTGGAACGACCACCATTTACTCCGGCTCGATAGTACCGCGCAAGAATACTCAAGACTATGACATACAATCGATTGTAGAGACCGCTAGCGATTCAGGCAAAGATGAATCCGGAAACGCAGTGGAATATGCTGGCAAGGTAGATAATGATCGTATTTTCATTACGCGAGTATACTTTCGGTCTCCACGCGCTATGTGGCGCTTTTATGGATATTACGGAGGCGTTGGAGTGGTAGGCAATATGTCTACCTATGGGCAATATGCCGATGATTCAACGTTTGAGATCATTCCAACATGGCAGAATAAACTTCAATCAATCATGTACGAAGACTCTATCTGGACAAGAACGTCTCATTATTCATATGTTCTTAAAAACAACAAACTCAAGCTTTATCCCAATCCGAGCTATTATCCGTTCATGAGTGATAAGATTTGGTTTGAATTCTACATCAAGAAAGATGCAACAGCAACAGGTGCCGGCTACAAAGACGGAGTGAAGGGTGTTAATAATATGAATACGCTCCCTTATAGTAATATTCCTTTCCGAAATATTAACGCCATCGGTAAACAGTGGATTCGAAAGTATGCTTTAGCGGTATGTAAAGAAATGTTGGGACAGATTCGAGGAAAGTTTACCTCGGTTCCCATCCCAGGTGACAGTGTAACACTGAACCATGCAGAACTTTTAAGCCAAGCAAAGGCAGAACAAGCAGAACTAAGAGACAAGCTGGTAGATATGCTAGCAGCAATGGAATACACAGAATTGATCAAGAAGGATAGTGAAAAATCGGAGGCAACGGCCGCAACCTTTAAAAATAGCCCATTGCCAATTTTCGTGGGGTAAACTAAATGGCAAACGAATGGAAAAGACCAGCACAGCCACCACCACCCTTATTTTTAGGTAAGAAAGAACGCGACCTAGTAAAGCAGGTTAATGATGAACTTATTGAAAAGGTCATTGGTCAGCAGATTCTTTATTATCCTATAGACATGCAACGGACAGACTTTCATGAGCTTTATGGAGAAGCAATAGAGAAAACATACCTTCCGCCTGTGAGGGTGTTTGCACTCGTTGAGTGGACCGAATATGCCACAACCTATATGGCAGGCGCTGGCATCGATAAGAGTTGGGAAATTAAGGTTCACTTCCACAAGCGCCGATTAGAGGAAGATCAGGATATGTACGTACGCGAGGGGGACTTTGTTTTGTACGGCGATTACTATTATGAAATAGTTAAACTAAGTGAAGATAAAAAGCTCTGGGGTCAAGTGGATCACGGATTTGAGATCTCTGCCGTATGTAAGAGAGCCAGGAAGGGATTGTTCGATGCTACCTGATAATTTTGATTTCACACTGCTGCCCGATCTCCCAAACACAGGCTCCGTCGGATTATCCGAAATCGGAATGTTAGCCTCCACCTTGGAAGACATAGACTATTGTATGGTATCTTGGGTTAAGAAAGATTTAGAATTGAGCGCCAACACTAACGAGGGAAACGTTGCTGTCCCTGTGCTGTGGCAAGCGCCCGAGAGATCTTATCAGATCAAAAATAAAAAACAGTTACGAGATGATGCAGGTGCCCTTAAGCTTCCTCTTTTGAGTGTCGAAAGGACAGGCATTACCAAGGATCCCGAACGCAAAGGCGCTTATCAGGCACAAACTTATTCCAGCAACAAGGACGGTCGCACCGGTCGCATGGTGATTGCTAAGCGAATTGTTGAAGATAAAACTCGAAACTTTGCTGTGGCAGCATCAATGAGAATGCTCCCGAAGAACGTGGTGCAACAAAAGTTCTACCCCCGCACCAACAAAAAGGTGGTAATTCAGACACTTTCTATTCCGATTCCTGTATATGTTAATGTAGATTACAAAATTACACTCAAAACAGAGTACCAACAACAAATGAACGATTTGGTGGCACCCTTCATTGCGCGCACCGGACAAATTAACTCCTTTGTGATGAAAAGAAATGGACATTTATACGAGGCATTCATCGATCAGGATTTTAAACACGACAACAACATTAACGATCTTGCTGAAGATATGCGGATGTTTTCTACCGAGGTCTCCATCAAAGTATTGGGGTATCTTATCGGCGAGGGTGAAAACGATAACCGACCACTGGTCAAAATAGAGGAAAATGCAGTTGAAATAACCTTTCCTCGGGAATCAGTTCCACTTCCTGGCCAATCGAGCTTTATCGAGGATTAGTTCCTGAACTGGAGCCAAAATTATTTGTTTCCTTCAAGACTTTTGAAAATGCGTAAACTATTTACTGTTGATTGATTCTCAATTAGACTATTTCACGCAAAGAGGGTTTCACAAAGATGTCTGTTAAAAACTTTAAGTTTGTATCTCCTGGCGTTTTCATTAACGAAATCGACAATTCGTTCATTCCGAAGACACCAGATGCCATTGGTCCTGTGGTTATAGGACGCTCCCGCAAGGGTCTCGCCATGCAGCCCATTAAAATTGAGGCTTATAGCGACTTCGTCAACCAGTTTGGCGACACTGTTCCCGGCAATGCCGGCGGCGATGTTTATCGCGAGGGAAACCTACAGTCCCCCATGTACGGGACATACGCAGCTAAGGCATTTTTGAATGCCGGCGTGGCGCCGCTTACTTATATCCGCCTCCTCGGACAGCAGTCCACAGAGAATAACGGAAAGCCTGCAGCTAAGGCTGGCTGGCAAACCATTCCGACCCCCGTCGCAGGCGGCGGCGCCTATGGTCTGTTCCTGATTAAGTCTTCGAGTGTCACGGGCAATCACCAGGGCAACCTGGGATCGATGGAATGCGCAGCGATTTGGTATCTTAACAATGGCACCATCCGGCTAAGTGGTACCGTTTGGGGAATGGACCCCGCATACACCACCGCATCTGCAGGCGCGGTCATCCTTTCGGATAGTCAGGGTGTCTTCAAGATGGCGATTAACGGCGCCGCGCAAGGTGAGCAGACATTTACATTCAACTTTGACGACAATTCACAAAAATTCATTCGGCAGCAATTCAGCACGAACCCCCAACTTGCGGGAAGTGGCAGTTATTATCCCACCTCGGCGGAAATTGATTACTGGCTTGGCGAAACTTTCGAACAAAACGTTCGAGATGCTGGCGCTGTGGGGAGCCAATGTCTAGGGATTGTCCTAGCGCTCGGTTCAGGATCGGTGGGTGCACCAACCGTAGGTCCCGCAAAAATGAAGGGACAAGAATCCCGTGAAGGCGTCGCAGGATGGTTCATTGGACAAGACACAGGTATTGCAACAAGCTATAGACCCCAAAATATGCAAAAGCTTTTCCGCCTCCAGGGCCGGGGACACGGTGAATGGCTCCAGAAGCATGTAAAAGTTTCTATTGAAAATATTAGACAGTCTAATACGACAGTCACTGAATACGGAACGTTTTCCGTGGTCCTACGCAATATCAATGATACCGATAACAACATTGAGGTCATTGAGAGATTTGACAATTGCACACTTAACCCAACTGATCCCAGTTTTATTGCAAGAAAGATTGGAGACAAGTTTAACAAGTGGGATAACACCAATCGCGTTCTTAGAGAGTATGGTGAATACCCCAACCAATCCCGCTTTGTATATGTAGAGATGAATGCAGATGTGGAAGCCGGCGCAACAGAAGATGCGTTGCTTCCTTTTGGCTATTTTGGTCCTCCCAAATATGCGGGACATTCAGTTGGCGCCAATACCGGCTCGAAAGTTTATACAATGGTAAAGTACAGTGGCTCCTATGCCGGCTTTGCGCAACCTCGCGCATCCTATCAGTTAAGGATTAGCGGCGGCGTTAACGCCGCAACGGCGAACGGTGGCAGCGGCGTTGCCGGCGCTACGTCCAGCCTTGGAAAAGCCTTCCTCAGCGCGTCCTCATGGCTTGCTCTAACAAGCTCTAACGGCACCGCCAAGAAGTATAGATTTATTGGTGGGTTCCTCAAGACCCCTGGTACCGCTAGCAATGGCGATATATGTGAGGGCGGCACCTCAATAGCCGTCTTTACAGGGTCTGCTCATTGTACCACTCTTAAGTTTTTGCAGGCAGCAGTCACAGGCGCCAATGGACACAATGGTCTCATCGACGTGAGGCTCCATGGTACCTCGGGAGACCTCTCCGCCACCGGCTTGACGGCATCCTTCTACCAAGCAGTAGGTGGGAAAGCAGGTGTTAAACCTGTGATCAGTAGTTCCCTGGGCAAGGCGGGAAAGTGTGATGGTAGGGCCTGGACGTCCGAGGTGAACAAGAACTTCCGCTCAGACCCTCCTACATTTTCTCTTTCCGCAGTTGCGGCGCATGGCATGCGTGCGACCGGTCTGCTGGGCGGACGGCGCTCTGACCTGCAGCCCGACTTCACTGCTTCGATGACCTTCCCCAATGTTCCCCTAAGAGCATCCGCAAGCGATGGTGGATTAACCAACCCCACCGACGCGTTCTGGGGAATGCGCACAACGAGAACTGCGGATTCGACGCAGAACTCATACGGAACATTTGATTGTCACCGGCTCCTTTATTCTGGCTTCCCAGATGATCCAACTTCTGGAGCAGATGCGGCAGGACGCGGCGTTAAAGAGTATGCGTATGTATTCTCGCTCGACGATATTCGGAGAACCTCGACAACCGGCTCTTATTATTATGAGTCAGGGTCTCGCAGGTCCGACAACTCCGTAACAGCCGCCAGCGGCTCTTACACGACTCTTCTCGACAAGGGTTATAACAAGTTCACAGCACCGATTTGGGGTGGCTTTGATGGATGGGATATTATGAAGCCCGACCCTGCAGCCAACTCGCTCATGGCAGCTGCCTCAACCGAGGATAATGATTATGTCTACAACACGTATCGTCAAGCACTGGAAACAGTTGCCGATCCCGATCTGTTGGACTTCAATCTACTTGCTACGCCAGGACTCACTAACAATTCTCTGACGAGATACTCCATCCAACTGTGCGAAGATCGCGCAGATGCCATGGCACTCATCGATCTAGAGAATGTATACACTCCGAGTCACGAAACATACAAGACCAGAGAAAACCGCGCAGGACGGAATGTCAATAACATTGCCAACAACTTGCGCGACCGACGCATCGACTCGTCCTATGGAGCTACTTTCTACCCATGGGTGCAGACTCGCGATGCTGCCACGGGACAGTTAGTTTGGATTCCGCCCACCGTTGCAATGATGGGTGTCCTCGCTAGTGCAGAGTCCAAGGCAGCCGTCTGGTTTGCCCCCGCAGGATTTAACCGCGGCGGACTTAGCGATGGTGCTGCAGGAATCCCCATCACCAATGTAACATCGCGTCTTTCGTCCAAGGACAGAGACATCCTTTACGAGGCTCGCATTAATCCGATTGCCTCCTTCCCCTCTAGTGGGATCGTGGTATTCGGACAGAAGACGCTTCAAGAGCGCCAGTCTGCACTGGACAGAATTAATGTCAGAAGGCTCGTTATCTACTTGAAGAAGCAGATTTCGATTCTCTCCACTCAAATCCTATTTGAGCAGAACGTAGAAGCAACTTGGGATCGCTTCAAGGCTCTTATCGAGCCGTTCCTGGCGAACGTGAAGACAAGATTCGGTATCACCGAATATCGCTTGATCCTCGATTCGTCGACCACTACCCCAGATTTAATCGATCAGAACATTTTGTATGCGAAGATTATGATTAAGCCCGCAAGAGCCATCGAGTTCATTGCAATCGACTTCGTGATTGCTTCAACTGGAGCATCCTTTGACGACTAATTTTAAGTTTGACGACTAGTTAACACATAAGGGAGAAAATTAACAATGCCATTCTGGTCTACCAATTTCGGTGAAGAAACAACACTAAAAGATCCAAAAAGAGCCTTTAGGTTTACCGTTTCCATTACAGGAATCGACTCAGCCAACGGAGGACCGCTTGTGTGGTATGCGACTTCCGTCGCAAAGCCCAGCTTTGAGGTGACTGCGTCAGAACATAAGTTTTTAAATCATACATTTTTCTATCCCGGAAATGTCAAGTGGAATACAATCGATTTGAAGATGGTTGATCCCGCCGGAGACCCTGACGTTGCTGCCACACTAGCTGCGATGATTTCAGCATCCGGCTATAGCCCACCCACGGATTCCACCACGGAGAGCTTTACTAGTATCTCCAAGGCTAAGGCTGCCGGCGCGTTAGGCACCATTATCATTAGTCAAATTGATTCCAATGGGCTTCCTATTGAAAAGTGGACATTGATAAATTCTTTCGCCACAAAGGTAGACTTTGGCGGCGAGTTGTCCTATGGCGAAGAAAAACTCACCGAGTATTCCATGACTATTCAATATGACTGGGCGCGCGTAGAGACCCTAGAACCATCCTCAGCAGTCGCGCTGGGTGGGGATAATTTCTTCGGCATATAAGATATAATATAAATAAATTGAGAGGTGTATATTGTCACGAAATAGAGGACGGACCGGCACAAAAGAAGTAAAGCCCGCAGATCCGCCCATTAATCAAATGGTCGACGCTGGAACTGAAAGTTCCTTTTCGTTCGTTGTTCCAACAGAGTTTGTTGATATCCCATCGGGAGGAAGACTTTACCCTCCAGATCATCCCCTTCATGGGAAAGGGTGTATCGAGATTAGACAAATGACTGCGAAAGAGGAAGATATTCTCACGTCGCGTTCATTGCTTAAAAAAGGCATTGCCATTGATCGGTTGATTCGAAGCGTTATCGTGGATAAAACTGTGGATCCTGGCACCTTATTGGTGGGTGATCGAAACGCGATTATCGTGGCTACCCGCGTCTCCGGTTACGGAGCCACATACGAAACCAAAGTAACATGTCCGAGTTGTGGTGAACTACAACCCTACACCTTTGATTTAAACGAGGCTGCCATAAAGGGACCCATGGTTTCCCTTACAGACGAAGATGAAGTATCGTACGATATTGAGAATAACGGCGACGGCACCTTTGATGTTACACTGCCTCAAACGAAACTTGTCATTACCGTTCACATGCTTAATGGGTATGATGAAAAAAGAGTGGCGGGACTTTTAGAGAATGATCGGAAACGCAAGGCAGAACGAAATATAACGCGCCAGCTTAGCAATTTGATGGTTGCTGTTAATGGAAACGATACAACCGAAGCCATTAACTATGTAGCCACCAATCTCCCTTCCGGAGATTCCATGTATCTCAGAAACGCATATAGATATATTGCACCCAACATTGATTTAACTCAAGACTTTGGTTGCTCCTCTTGCGGTCATGAGCAGGACATGGAGGTTCCGCTCAATGCGGAGTTTTTTTGGCCTAACGCCTGAGTACACCGAAACAGTCTATGAACAGTTCTTCTTCTTAAAATATTCAGGGGGATGGTCCTTTAGTGAGGCATATAATTTGCCCGTTGGTCTCCGAACGTGGTTCGTTGAAAGACTCATTAAACAACTGAAAGCAGAACAAGAGGCAATTGAGGGCGCAAGTAACAATAGGGGCAGTACCGCCACCCATACGTTGACACCGCATAACCAACCACAGTTGCCCAAAGGAATGGGATCTCCCTAAGTTCGCTTTTTCGTGATTTAACTATTTATTATGAGAAGGAATCTCTCACGTGGCTGCAACTTTAGACGATATCTATAAGGTATTGCAAGACATCAAGGATTGCACACCGTGCCCCACTGGAGCCGCGGGTGCTGCAGGAGCCGGCGCCGCTGCTGGTGCAGGTGCTGCTGGTGGCGCTGCTGGTGCAGCCGGAGGTTTGGCACAAGAACTGGGTGGCGTAGGTGCTGCCGCAGGCAGTGTCAACCAACTTGAAGATGCGGTAAAGCAAGCGCAAAACGCTGTCGGAAATGCCAAGAAAGGCACCAAAGAATATGACAAGGCACTCAAAGAATTAAGAAAAGCCCAGGCTGAACTTAACAAAGAGGTGGACAAGGGCACCAAGGGCATGGGAGGCTTTGGCAAAGCTCTAGGCAAGACCGGTAGTGCTATGGGGAATCTTGCCAAAAAAGGATTTAATGCCCTCGCCGGCGCCGCTGTCAATTATATCAAAAAGACGATGAGTTTGGTTAGTAACCTCCGCGCGGTCGAACAGGCACTCCGCGCCACCACGGGCGCGTCGGGGCACCTTGCAGACAATATCGGCAAAGCCTATGATAAGCTGAGGATTTATGGCGTAAGGATAGAAGAGGCAGCTGCTGCCACGAGCAGTCTCATGTCGACCACTACCGATTTTACGATGATGTCTGGCAAACAACAAGAAATGCTGGTACAACAAGCAGCAATCCTAAACGAAGTGGGTGTGAGCACTGCCGATTACGCTACAGGCATTCAAGTGGCCACCAAAAACATGGGAATGTCTTCCGAAGAGGGCGCCCGGTGGATGGTTAAACTTCGTGCCACAGCCATTGATCTTCAAATGCCAATTAGCGAACTAACCGGAAAGGTGGGTGGTATGGCAGGTGAATTAGATTTATTAGGCGACAAAGCCCTTCCCGTCTTTGGTGAAATGGCGCGCCTTCAAAAGGCAGCGGGTGTCGAAATGGACAAGCTACTCAACATGACCAACAAGTTCGACACATTCAAGGGTGCCGCCGAAGCTGCTGGTGGATTGAATGCAGCATTGGGCGGAAACTTTGTGAATGCGATGGAGCTTCACATGGCAGAAGACATGCCCACAAGAATTATGATGCTACGCGATGCCATGGATGCAGCCGGCAAAGACTGGAACACCATGGGACGTCAAGAAAAGCTCTTCTACTCTAAGGTATTGGATAGCGACGTCGCGACAGTTGGCAAGATAATGACCAGCGATCTGCATGCGCTGGAAGAACAAATGGGTAAAACAGAAGCTAGCATCGGAGAGGCTGAGTTCGACGCATTCAGCATGAAATCTTTCGAAGAGATTGGAGAGAACATGCTCAAGGCAACGATGCCATCGATTAACGCTATCGAAAATGCCCTTACTGCAACCTTCGATGCTAATGCGAGGCAGATGTTGGCGGTTACCAAACAGATTAATGCAACGATGCTTGCCGGTACTGATAAGATTATATCAGGCATGGACCCGCAGCTTCTGCAATTGCTCACTTCTCTCGCATTACTTCTTAATATGTTTCCTCAGTTGGGAAGCATCGCAAGTAGCATTTTCGGCGGTATTTCAGCCGGCGCAGTGGCAACGGGTGCTGCCTTCGTGGGACTCGTTGCAATGGGGACGGGGGCAATTATGGGAGTGTATGATTCCCAAGAAAGAGTCATTGCTGCCGGCGGCAATGCGTGGGATAAAATGGGTGCCGCCGTTCTGGGAGCAGGGAAAGGAATCGCAGATGGTCTTGACTTTGTATTGGGAGGTTTCGGCAAACATCTCGGATGGTGGGATGAGGGTCTCATCTCGTGGGCGAGTAGGGCAGCTTCTGATACAGGAATGAGTTTTTCTGAATCGTGGGAAGAAATAGATTTTGGTTTTATTGGTGAAACATTTGGGTATATGTTTGGGGAGGTCTGGTCCGACACGAAGTCCTTCTTCTCGGACATCACTGCCTCGCTGGGTAAGTTCTGGGAGGATCTGTCATGGAAAAACATAAAGCCCACCTTCGCGGGGTGGATCGATGGCTTCAAGGATACATGGCAGGACATTATACGCCTAGGCGATGTAGCTATTAATGATTTTAAGAACTTATTTGGTCTTGGTCACAGTTCTCTCTTGTTTGAGGGCTTTGGAAACGATATGGTAGGGAGCCTCATGGAGCCCTTCCAAGGATTGGATAAAAAAATGTCTAGTGAAGTGGAGAAGGCTGCAACAGGGGTGAAGCAGACCGCGGCAAACACCGGGCTAACCCCCGAAATACGTAGTCGCGCTAGCGCGATGCAGGAAGCCATGGGAATTGGTCGCCACGAAGCACTCTATCGAGCCGGCGGTGGCTCCACCCCAGGCGCTGACGACAAGCCATACGTTTTGAATCTTTCTATGAATTTGGATGGTCGAGAAGTTGACAAGAAGATAGTTAAAGTAGTAGGCGGTGTTGCACGTGACGCTGCGTGGGGTGCATAATAATGGCTGACAACTCAGACGACACTAATTTTTTCTGGCAATCCAAATACGGTATCGATACCACTACTGGAATAGAACAGTACATCGATGGCAGCGATGCTTTAGGAAATAGCAATTTTACAATTGCTTTTGAACATGTGGCTTCTGGGAAAACAGTATTTTTTAAAGCCTTTGTTACAAAATACAGCGAAGACTTTAACTCAAACTGGACCCCCACCACCGCATTCGGACGAACCGACCCCATCTATACTTTCTCCGACACACGAAGGGTGATCAGTCTGGGATTTAGTGTTCCCGCCGGTTCCGAAAGCGAAGCATACGAGAACGTGGGAAGGATCCAACAATTAACACAATTTTTATATCCATCTTATTATGATACAGCAGCCAAAGGACAGGACAGTCAATATGCCCTGGGCTCCTCTCCTCTCGTTCGCTTGAAGATGATGAATCTCATTGCCAAGCAACCGCCGACGACGCCGCCGGGTGGTGTTTCGGGTGATGACTGGAAGGATGCGCAGGATCCTTCGCGAGCGGCTTTGATTGATGCATACGCAGCGGGTGTGACCTCTAACGATCCCTCCAAGGATGGACTTTTGGGTGCCATTAGCAACTGTTCTATTACATATGAACTAGCCAAAGAGGGGGTGCTCGAAGTAGGAAAAGGTACCGTGCTGCCCAACAACTATAATATAAGCCTTACTTTTAATCCAATTCATGAAAATACCATAGGCTTCCACGACAAAGTGGCTTTAGATCCTCGATTTCCGTACAATGCGCGATTACAAGATGCCGGCACTCTAAAGGTAGATGTCGATAATGACCAGCAGTATAATGAACGCATCAACAAAGAAAGAAACATGCAAGCTGCTAAAGATATAGCCGAGTCACAATTTCACGGACTGTTTGGAGGTCGCCGGAAGACCATGGCTCAAGGTCGCGCCCAAGGCGAGTCGTATTTCATGGGCATTAAAACTAGTAATTTGGATTTCTGGGAGAACTGGTGGGGTGATAATCAGGAGCAAGACCGACAATCCCATACAGCGAAAGCAGGCAGCATCGGAGACTACCTAGGACAAGAAGCCACCGCCCGAGGAGGCAAGTATAAATCATGATAAACCATAGGATTAATCTAAGTGTCACGTTATAGAGGAACAGTCGTATTCCAGAACTCGCTAGAGTACTATGAATATCTACGTAAAGACAGAGATCTAAGAAGTGTTCTACACTATGAGACACCGATTCTTGCTCACCCTAGCATCCCAGCGCGCAGTAAATTAATAGCTGACAAATATGTATGGGGATATGGAGACAGATTCTACAATCTTGCAAATAAATATTATGGAGATCCCCAGTATTGGTGGATAATCGCGTGGTATAATGCCCTTCCCACCGAAGCCGATATTAAAAACGGCGATTTAATCTCCATTCCGATCAATCTTGAAAAAGTATTAGAAGTGTTGGGAGTATAAAGTGGGCGCGAAGCACCTGCCCGGGAATTGGAAAACTTGGTCATTCGCCTCCGGCGTCACTGGCGACGCCTATGACTCGGAGAAGCCCGGCTTTGACAGCTCGGGCATTGGAACATATAAGGCTGCAGGCAATCGAGCCCAAGCGTGGCTAGCCGTATCAAAAAATCTGGACGCGGAGTGGGCGAAAGATAAGACCACCAAATGGTACACCAAGGACGGAGACCGGCTCACGGTGGCGGAGCCCGATAAATACTTTGGCGATTTCAGCACCTCGGACACCACCGCTAAGAACCGCTTCATCACCCACTTTTTCGGCAGCGGAAAGCACGACCATGGTGATGACGCACGTTATCAAGTGTGCTTGGGAATGCTCCAGACAGCCTATGCAGGGATCACTGGAGACCTCTCCGGGGTTGCCTACTTGAGTTCGGATACCGGCGTCGTCAAGTGGAGCAAATCAACCGGCGCCGATATGAAAATGGAAGCCGGATCCGGCATGGAATCCCTGGGGTATCAAACCACCGCCACCTTCGGCGCTGGATCTCGCGGCGCGAAACCCGAAGCTTTCACCGACCAAAAACTATTACAGATTATGGGCGGAGGGAGCAATGCTGCCAAATATGCCGCGCAATTATACCGCGATATCATTAAATGTAAGGATAAAGCAGATGCCCTCTGGACCGCCGGCGCGCCACCCGAAGGCTCGGACGAGTACAAGAATGCCAAGAAGGGAAGCGACGTGGCAACCGCCATCGCAGCCGCCCTAAAAGCACTTGAGCCGCCGAAGGTCAAGGAAGTAGCCGCAGTCGTCGCGGCAGATAAGAGACCCAAAAGTATTGGTTTTAAAGAGCAGTGCTTCGTGCTGTCTAAAATTGTAGCACTAGCAGACCACAGAGGGAAGGTAGTAGACAAGCAAGAGGCGAAGCCCATACCCTACCAGGGCAAATTCATGTTTAACTCATCCATTATGTGTATGGGAGAACCCTTCAGTTTTATTAACAGACTAGCCGTATACGAAACGCAAGACCAATTTTTAAAAATGCCCACAGCAGAAATAGCGAACCTCCAACCCATGATAAGGTTTTTTAAAATCCAACAGGACCCCAAGGGGAAGGAAGTACCCACAGAAATTCACTTTGGTACCACCCCCGGAGTGAGCGAAATAGAAGACTTGGTGAAAAGTCAAGGGAAAAAGCGAGGATATGGTGTAGGAATTGAGAGCTTTAATGTAAAATTGATTGGAACCAGCGTGTTTGCAGCCAAAATGGACATGGAAGCAAGCTTAACGATTTTTGCTAATAGCTTTGCAGATTTATTAAAGCCGCGAGGAACGGCGCCCCACCAATATAGATATATTGATCTAGCTTTGCACACGACCAATGCAAAAATGGCTGCGGAGCGCTTTAATGAAATGACTGGACCAACTACTCATCAGGTAGTTGAGAATTTAGATGACTTAACTTTTAAAATTAGAGCCGTGGTAGGCACCCAAGAGCCCCCCGGCTATGCCAGCCCCCGGGGCGACTCCAGTGACCTCAGAGGCGCAATCCGAACCAACAAGATGACACTAGAGATGACCCCCACGGATCATGAGTTTAATTTCAATGATGACGGCACATTACGATTTGTCATTCACTACAAGCCCTACCAGAATCAACATTATAGCGGTCTTACCTACGATATTTTTAATGACCCGAAGAACAATGCATTTAGACTTCTTTCTAAATTAAAAGAACAAGAGCTTTCTTCTCAATGTGATCCGAAAGCCCTTAAAGAATTTAGAGAAAAGCAAATTCCCGCCATCGCCCAGCACCGCGCGCGCTCAGTTCAGGCTATTGTGCAAAACATGCACATATATGGCAAAATGCGCTACATTTTTTTACCGGATGAGATCCTGACCAAGATTAACACCGAGGGCGCCAATTTTCAACTTAGCGCATTAGACGAGGCGCGCCTGAAAATAGAAACGCCGAGTGGTCTGAAGCAACTTGAGCATGCGCTCATCGAACAAGTCCAAACAAAAAAGAAACCGCGCCTGAACAGCGGTCAATCGCGCGTTGGTGTAGTGGCACAGAGTGACATGCAGAATGAATTAGTATATTTCTACTTAAGCGATTTAATTGATATTATTATGATGGGAACTGATCGGCGTTTAAATCCTACAAATTTTGCCGCTCGGCTCCAATCCATACAGCGTGCCTCGGGAACAAAACTCGACCCCGCGGAGGTACAACGCCAAAAGGATCTCAACAAACAAGAATATAATAATTGGAAAAAATTGCGTGTTATATTAGGTCCCATTGAGTTGGTCGATCCTCTTAACCCGGCCCGAGTTAAAATAGTAAACTTAGGAGATCTTCCCATATCCCTTAAATATTTCATGGAATTTATGACTGCTGAGACCTTACAAAAGAACCTTTTCACATTCCCGCTGGATGCCTTTTTGAATAAGTTAATTAACAAAATGTTGTCTAGCTTTCTCAATGATGACACGTGTTTTAAGGGATCCGTTAAACAGAAGACAACTCTGAAGAGAACCAGTATTCATGCCACTAATCGAACTCCCACCAACAAAGCCCAAAACGCACCTCCCGGTACCGATGATCTAAGCCTGTGGATTTCCGCACAACGCAGTGCGTGGTATGAGAAGCAAACAACCAGCGGGGAGAAGGCGAAGGAAAAACATACGGTATCTCGGCTCTACCCCAGCTGGGGCACCCCAGCAACAAAGAGTCCGCTTCTGCAAGTCTCTCCCACCGTACAAACTTCGATGAGTCAGAACTACGATTCTTATAATTATTTAGTTTTTTATACTGCTCGTAATCAGCCTTTGCAACTTTATACCGGTGACAGAGAAGCAGACGCCAAGCGCGCAGTTCACCATTATGCCACCGGTCGTGATCGAGGTATCATCAAAAAGATTACATTAAATCGCGACGAGAGACCCCACCAGCGTGAAACTCGTTTTGAAATGGAAGGTTACGATGGGTTACGCCAGTTACGCCATACCTATAATGTTGAGGTGAACACCTTCGCTAATTTTGGAGTGTATTGTGGACAAACCATATATTTAGACCCACAAGGATGGGTACCTTATTTAGATAAAGCCACTAGTGATCGTTTAGGGGGAATTAAGGGGCTCACCGATTTGGGCGTTGGTGGTTATTACGATGTGTATGATGCCGAACATTCTTTTGGACCGGGCACGTTCGAGAGCACCTTCCATGCTGTGTGGACGGCACAAGTAAGTCGCGCAGTCGAGATGGCTGGTGGCGGTGGCGCACCTGAGAGCCTCCTTGGCGCCAGGAACGCAGGCAAATGTAAGGTTGTTCCCACCCCAGGTG
>Ga0098039_1000153_pt1 | contig 32116 bp, 18 predicted proteins | sample 6_EtaG_FD_75047 | JGI IMG/M metagenome (GOLD analysis project Ga0098039, IMG submission 75047) | Marine viral communities from the Subarctic Pacific Ocean - 6_ETSP_OMZ_AT15160 metaG | ecosystem: Environmental > Aquatic > Marine > Oceanic | place: Pacific Ocean | collected 2015-01-08 | reverse complement strand
TCAGCATACCCAGCCCAGCCTGATTCAGAATATGGCTGGGAGAAACTATTCAGTGAGCGCCTCTGGTTTGCTTTCGCACGCAACTATGGGCTCACAGTCCGCGTCGCTCGCTACCATAATATCTTCGGACCCTTGGGTACCTGGGACGGCGGCCGAGAGAAAGCCCCTGCCGCGTTCTGTAGGAAGGTCGCTGTGGCCTCTGAGGGCGACGAGATTGAAGTTTGGGGCGATGGTGCACAGACGAGGTCCTTTCTCTACATTGACGAGTGTATAGAGGCTACCAGACGCCTTATGGACCATCCCACATTTGCGGGCCCAGTCAACATCGGATCAGAAGAAATGATCGCAATCAACAAGTTCGCTGAGATGGCTATCGACATTTCAGGTAAAACACTGTCAATCGATAATATTGATGGCCAACGATTCGAAGACAAGTATGGCTTCCCCACACCAGTTGGCGTCCGCGGCCGAAACTCGGACAACACTCTCATTCGAGAGATGCTTGACTGGGACTACGAGCAAGCCCTTAGAGTTGGTATGGAGCGCACCTATGCTTGGATCGAAGCGCAAGTAAAGGGGGAACTATAATGACTAGTTACAATTTTGATGCCACGTTTAGTGGAATACCGACAAAAGAGGACACGAGTCTAACAGGGCTAGGGAAAAAATACGGCACAGATAAAGCTGCCCGGCATCGATACACAGACGTTGTATATAGCCCCATTTTTGGTCCTCACAGAGACGCCCCTATCCATATTTTAGAAATTGGCGCAGGCAACGTGGGTGGCTCCCACAAAATGTGGAAGAAGTACTTTTCCAAAGGGGAGGTATATTGTATGGATCCGTTCTTTTTGCCAGATCAAGAAGTAACTATTGAGGAAATGAATGAGTGGGGAATCCACGTAATTCAAGGCAATCAATTAAATCGAGACGACCTCCACCGCGCCGGCAAAAGAGCGCCTGTTGAAGGGTATGATTTTATTGTAGATGACGCAGCTCATATGCCCGATGCCATTCAATTAAGTTTGGCAACTCTGTTTCCCTATCTGAAGAGCGGGGGAGTATATATTGTGGAGGACTTAGCCACTGCTCGCCGTCGCGGCGGCAACCAGACTAGTGTCGATAGTACAAACGCCAACCTTGATTTACTAGATAGTAAAGGGCTGATGAACGAGAGACACCACGTGGAATACACTCTCTCCGACGCCTTTGGTTCCCTCGGGGACTCAGGTACCTGGCTCGCCGATCTTCTAACGGATGACGAGAAGTCTTATCTCGAAGAGAACATCGCTTCCTGGGAGTTTATAGCTATCAGCTCAGGTGTAGTGGTAATAAAGAAGAAATAAGGAGGCACAGATGGCTAAATGTTTAGTAACAGGGCATAAAGGATACATTGGTTCGCGTCTTTATGCAAAATTGAAAGAACTCGGCCACGAGGTTATGGGTATAGATCTCAATGAGGAGGTCCCCCATGATATCATCACTTGTCTGGCCGAAGACGCGGATGGTAAGTTTCACCCTCATTACGCAGACTTTGAGCCCGAGTATATTTTTCATCTGGCTTGTTGGCCACGAATTGGCCTTTGCCTAGAGAAGCCTGTTGAGACAATGCACAACAACGTCATGGCTGGATCAATTGTATTGAACTTTGCCCGCAAGAACAAGTCTGTAAAGCGAGTTATTTATTCGTCCTCATCGTCTGTGGTGGGGAATGGCGACGGCCCCACTAACCCTTATGCTCTACAGAAGCTTATCACTGAAAAAGAGTGTGGTATATATGCTGGAGTATATAACCTGGACACCGTGTGTCTCCGGTACTTTAATGTGTATTCAGAAGACCAGCGCGCAGACGGACCATATTCCACCGCGATCGCCAATTGGCGCAAGTCTCTCCTAGAAGGGATCACACCGTTTATTACTGGCGACGGCGAACAGCGCCGAGATATGGTGCATGTTGATGATGTGGTGTCTGCCAATATTCATTGTATGAATTATAATGCTGCCTTCGCTGGAGATGTCTTCGATGTGGGCACGGGAGATAATATTTCCCTCAATGAAGTAAGAGACATAGTGCAGAAGCACCACGCAGTGGAATTTGATTATGTTGCCGCTCGCCCGGGCGAAGTGGCTATTACGTTGGCCAACACGACGCCTCTTCGAAACCACGGCTGGACGGCCTCTACGAAAATCACAGAAGGAATCGAAAGGTGCTTTAATTTTGAGGGACAGAACGATGAGTAAGGATGTAATTGGAATAATAGGCCAAGGGTTCGTCGGCACGGCGATCCGTGAAGGGATGAAAGGTCACTTCACAATAGAAACTTACGACAAGTTTAAAGAGGACGTCTCGACCTGTTCATCAATCGAAGAAGTATGCAAGAAATCAAAAATTGTGTTTACTTGTCTTCCGACACCGATGCGGCGGAATGGTTCCTGTGATCTTTCAATCTTAGAAAAAGTAATTCAAGAAATCAATGATCTTAATCTGGACAATATTGCAGTGATTAAGTCGACAGTACCTCCCGGAACCACCGAGAGATTAAATCGTACACATAAAAATATTGATATTATCTTTAACCCCGAGTTTCTTACGGAGGCAAACTACATCGATGATTATAAAAATCAGAACAGAATTATTATTGGGGGCCCCAGACCAGCAACAACTGCCATCAAGAATATGTTCAGGAAAGTATTCCAGAAAACTCCCATTGTTAAGACGGGTTCCAAAACTGCTGAATCAGTAAAATATTTTATCAACTGTTTCTTGGCTACTAAGGTAAGTTTTGCCAATGAGTTCAAACAGATCTGTGACAGCGCCGGCGTCGATTACGATAAGGTGGTCGAATACGCTCTCTATGATGCTCGGATCGGCGCTACCCACTTGTCAACCCCAGGCCCTGACGGTAAAAGCGGCTTTGGCGGCTCTTGTTTTCCTAAAGACTTAAATGCATTAGTTTATTTTGCTAAAATGAATGAAATTACCCCGTCTGTCTTAGAGGGAGTCTGGGAGAAAAATCTTGAAGTTAGACCAGAAAAAGACTGGGAGATGCTCAAAGGAAGAGCAGTCTCGGAAGAATAATAAGGAGAAAAATATTATGAAATTATCTAATCAAGCAGTCGGCGCTCTGATGATGGCGCTACAGAAATCTTTAATGGAACAAAGTGACATTGTTCCTGTCTTAATGGAGATGAATTTTCAGGTTGACGATTCTAGTCAGTCTGAACTGGTGGTAACAAATCCACCGATCGTCTCCCTAGAGGGAGTCACCGTGCAAACCAATGAAGATGAAGAAGAAGAACCAATTACCTTGGAGGAGGAATAAAATGGCTACTACCAACAGAAAAACCACAAAGAAGACAACTAAATCGACTACCACTACCCCGCAAACAATGGGCCCCGGTGCAGTCAAAGACATTGTCGAAAGCATTGTGCGAGGTGCATTGCGCACACAAGCGCGTGAACTAGAAACACACCTAAACAATATTAACGAGCGCTTGGTTGCCCTAGAGAAGAAATAGGGTGCCACGGTACCAGTATAGCTGTACTGCGTGCAAAAAAGAGAGCACCATATCGCATCTTTCAGACGAAACAGCAACAGAGTGCCCCGCTTGTAATGAAAAGGAAACCTTATTAAAGGTGGTGACAAGTTTTTCGACTTCACGTGCTACAAAACAAAAGCATAAAGTCGGCAAAATCACCGAAGATTTCATTAAAGAAGCCCGCGTAGATCTTAAAAAGCAACAAAAGACACTAGATAAAGGACGCTAGAGCAGATGAATATTACCATATGGCTTATTATATCTGCCACGGTGAACCTGCTATTAGTTTGGTACGTTGCTAAGTTATTAAAGAAATTTTATTTTATTTCTGAAAATTTAGCTGACCTGTTCTTGACCACAAAAGCCTTTCAAGTTTTTGTGAAATCGATGTATAGTATGGAAAGCTATCATGGCGAACCAATAATACGAGAACTGATGGAAAGAACCAGAGATGTCGGTACTGAAATGGAACGATTTAGGGGTATATTTGAATATTCTCTAGATGCTGAGATGGAGGAAGAACTCGATGCCGCCGAAGAAGAAGACGCGTAAAAAGTCAACAAAGAACCATTATTTTACTTCTGTTCACGAAAATGCCATAATAAAATATGCATCCACAGACGACAGAGAACTTAGGGGGAAATTATATGTTGAATATATACAGCCAGCCCTTGATCAGATGGTTGATAAGATAATTTATACTTATCGTTTTACTACATTGCCAAACATAGATTATCTGAAGGATGACTGCAAGGTTTGGCTAACCACAATATTAAACAAGTATGATCCAAGCAAAGGGTCGAAGGCCTTCTCCTATTTTTCTGTTGTAACCAAGAACTGGTTTATTCACAAAGTCAAGAAGACAAAGAAGAGAAACCAGACAGAAGTCTTCATGGAGGATCTTCTTAATCAGATGGAAGAGAATCTAGTTTCTCGCGAACCTACATATCTTTCAAAGCGTACAGAGATTGAGTTTTGGGGTTCTCTGGACCACGAAATAGATACCTGGGACTCCTTTATGCTCAAAGAAAATGAGAAAAAGGTCTTGATGGCAGTACGAATCTTAATGGAATCGGCCGACACAATCGAAATTTTTAATAAAAAAGCTATTTATTTATACCTGAGAGAGATCACTGGCCTGAACACCAAACAAGTCGTGAACAACTTAAACAAACTCAGAAAACGGTATAGGACATTTAAAGGCAAATGGGAAAACGGCGAAATCTAAATCTAGATGATTACATAATAGAAACTACCACCAACATCCGAGAAGACCGGGCCATGGCCAAGTCGCTTCTTATGGATGCTCTACAAGATATGAAGGCTTCCGAGAACGCCCGTCGAGAGATGGGCTCAATGGCGGCCAAATATATCGAAAACCTTCAGAGGTCAAACGAACAGATGGTTAAGCTCGCCAGTCTGCTCCAGCGCCAGACATCTGTTAGCACGGGGCTGTCTGCTGACGACAAAGAGCAATTATTCGATCTACTAAACGAGAATCTCGAAGAGGAAGAATAATGACTGGTATCAAATTAGAAGATCTTAGTTATGGCGCCCTGAACGAAATAGCAGACCTTAAGCAGTCTCAACTTACTGGCGACCCTCGCCGCACATCTACGTCAACAAGTCTTCAGCGCGGCACCGCACAAGCGTATGAACCAAACACTCTCAAGAACCGTTCGGAATTTAATGGTTTCGTTGTGGCATCCCGGGCAGTAACATATCCGGTATACCAAAACAAAGCCTCAATGTTTAGAGAATACTTGTTCGGTGGATCGGACAACGAATCTGCACAGCAAGGACACACAGCTTATAAAGTGTATATTCCAGAGTTGGAGCCGCGTCCGGCGCCAAAGGGTATCACAGATCCCATCCTAAGGACATACCCAGATGTGTATTCTGAACTATCTACTTCGGAAGTAATTCCTTTGAACAGTTTGGTCCTCGTAAGATATGAAAATCCTGCGACACTTTCGAATCCTAAAATTGTTAAAGTACTGTCGAAAGTTGGTGGCGTCGAGGGCTTAGGCGACAACGGTGGCCTCGCTGGCGGATTTTCCTCTGGTGGTCCACCACGATCTCTGGGAAACACCGGCCCCGGCGGAAATTATGGCAGTATCCCCGGCCCGGGCACAGATCATTCGTGCTTAAGTTACAACAAGCCCATCGAGAAGGCCGGCACAACAGGTGTCACTCTTGTGAAGGGTAGTGACTACCAGATAGGCACACAATTACATAAAAACAGTTGGCGCAAACGCGATTGGAACGCGCCGGCATTCAAAAACACCAAGAGCGACTTCATACTTCCCATAAGACCCGGAGAAGGTAAAAGCAGCACAGAAGGTATCCCGTTACTGCGCGTTTCTAGTGGATATAACAGGACTAAGAAGACAGCGGCTTATCCCGCCGGTAAAGTACACGGTGGATTAGATATTAGCGCTAAAACTGGTACTCCATTATATGCCGTCGCGGACGGTGAAGTGACACACAGTCCTGCGAGTATTTGCAAAGGCGACGGCCAGCCAAACGGAGCCGGAAACACAATACAGATAAAAACCACCTCAGGATATTATGTTCGTTACGTGCATCTGGATGTGCCATCTACCTTTAGAAAAGGAGATACTGTTGAAAAAGGCCAACTTATAGGATATGTGGGAGATACGGGAATGTCTGAGGCTGCACATCTTCACTTCGACGTGTCAGATAAAGCGATATATTACAAAGGGCCCAAAAGGCTCCATCCAGCGGACTTTTATCCCACAGAGTGGCTTGCTTATTACGATGGCTCTCATCCGGCCGAGACTCATCGCGCCTCCATCCCCAAGGTACACCCCCCGTGGGGCGAAAATAAGGCAACCGGATAATGACTGGCATCAAGTTAAAAGATCTTAGCTATGGCGCTCTGAACGAAATAGCAGACCTTAAACAGTCTCAGCTTACTGGCGATCCTCGCCGGACTTCTACGTCAACAAGCCTGCAGCGAGGAGCGAAGCAGGCCTACGAACCAGACACGTTAGAAGACCGCTCGGAGTTCAATGGGTTTATCGTATCATATCGTAGTGTTACATTTCCGGTGTATCAGAATAAGGCATCAATGCTTTTGGAGTATACGCAAGGCAGCACCGAGGATAATTCTGTACAACAAGCTCATGTGGCGTACAAAGTATATATTCCAGAACTAGAACCGCGACCAGCACCAAAAGGAAACAAAGATCCTATTCTAAGGACATACCCGGATGTATATACCGAGATGCCAGGTGCTCAAGTAATCCCCTTGGGCAGCATGGTCCTAGTAAGATATGAAAATCCTGCGACCCTTTCGAATCCTAAAATTGTTAAAGTACTCGCAAGAGACCTTCAAATTGAAAACCTAAGTGTCGATTCTTCTGGCCAGAGACTCGTAGAGGGCTTCAGTGGTACTACTCCCACAAACCTGGGCGCCCTCAGCGCGAATGTGCACGGCTCTGACGAGAAGTATACAGGTCATATAGACACCACCAATCGCCGCATAACCACCGCGGACATGGGAGAATTCTACAAGGACGCCACGTTTTATGGTTCTTATAATTGGGATGGCCACAAACCATCCCAAACACCAAATAAGAACGCCGACGCGTCAAAAATTAAGTGGATCGTTATCCATACTACAGAAATTAGTCCCGGGGAGCAGGGGAATTTGGATGTGCTAGCTGGGTATCGAAAAGGGGGACCAAACAAAGGCAAAATGTTCACACGAAAAGCTAGCACTCAATATTTTGTGGCTAAATCAGGCAATGTGTATGCACTAATGCCCGATAACCAGGCGCCATTTGCTATCGGACCAACTCAAGGCCGCGTTACAAACTATAATTCTATTAATATTGAGCACGAAGGTCACGCCGCCGACCCCAACAATTGGGGTGATCCTATGCTCAGAGCATCAGCCGGATTGATTAAATACTTGAGCGACAAATTCAACATTCCCTTAGTGTATGAGGGCTTGTCGCCCGGAAGCTATACATCTAACTCCAAGGGCCACCCTAGCCTCGATGGCTCCGGCGCCTCGAGGGTGGACTATCCGACGGCCGAGTCTCTGGGAAAGGCCGCCGGCGCCAAGAACCCTGATGGCACCCCGATGGCCGTGAGTCAGGATGTGGGCGACGGTGGCCTGATATCTCACCACAAGGCGAGAGTGCCCGATCCACCGGAAGTAAATCATAAATATGACCCGGGCGTTTATTACCCGTTCCAGAAAGTGATAGATATGGTAAAGGCACTCCCAGACCCAGAAGGTTAATATGGCAAAATCATCAAAAGCAATCGACATAGACAAACTACCACCAATCGTCCGAGCGTATTATGACTCTCTAGACGATGAAGGTAAAGCGCGCTTCTTCGGCTTCGGCCAAGGCGCCAGAGACGACTGGGAAGTCCCCGAGTATATCACGACCAACGTAGAGAAGGTAATGAGCCAGGGCAACTCTTTTATTGTCTTGGGTCTTGACCGCCCAAACAACATCCTGTCTGGCTTCGGAGGCACGAGGAACATGCACTGCGCATCTATCGACATCGTTGCCGGCCGGCTAGGATTCCAGGCTCGCAAGAAAGATAGCGAGGGGAACATTAACTATGTCGACCCCAACTTCAAACTGGACGCCGCCCGCGTGTACCTATCACAGCAATCAAACGTTGACTATTTCTTTGGTCTCGCAGAAGGAACAGTCGGCAACACTTCACAATTAGCTCCACGTAGTACAGTGGCGCTGAAAGCAGACACAGTAAGGCTTATTGCAAGAGAAAACATTAAGCTTATTACTAAGACAGACTGGAAGAACTCTCAAGGCGGAGAACTGAACAACACGTGCCAGCAAGCATTTGGAATCAATTTGATTGCTATGAATGATGACAGAGATATGCAGCCACTTGTTAAGGGTGATAATCTAAAGCAGTGCCTGAAAGAGATAGCGGCCTCAATTCACGAACTAAGTGGACTATTTTCTAACTTTGTTCAATATGACCGCGACTTAACAACAGAGATATTAAAACATCAGCACTACTCACCGTTTTTCGGGATCCTTACTGCTCCAGCTATAGACATGGTCCCACGCGGAGTAGAATCATTGATCAACAAAATTACAAACGTCGAAACACAGCTTAAACTTCACATGCAAAAGCTTCTTGCGACACAGCAGAATTTTCTCGAAGCCCCAGGAGGCGCAGTTAGCGTCAAGGGAAGCGGCGATAATGCCGTCGATCAGGACATCTTAAGTAAGTATAACCACACAAATTAGGCAAATCTATTATGGTCGACGAATCCACAACAAAAAAATATCCTGGCAAACAGTACAATATTCCCTTCTATGATGCGCAACGGGGTGAGCACTTTATTAAGCTTAAAATCAAAAAAGAGAGATTCGACAGCCGGGCAGCGGGAGTCACACGACCAGGCGATTTCACAACAACCGACAAGAGCTATATTAAAAATGTTGCGACCAATCGCTTTATTACTCACTATTTCCCTGAGTTTTATGCGTTCTTGTATGACTCGACCGCCTTTTCTCTTATTATAAATTCTAATGCTGAAGTCGCTGGCGACCTTAAGAGTGATATTAAAGGCAAGATTGTCATTGGCCGAGTCGATCCGCTACCAAATCCAGCTAAGCTGTCAATTGTGGTGGCCCTAGTCTATGATGTCGACAAAAAGAGAGAAGGGATCAAGAGCGCTCACTGTCTTCCTTCTTATGAGGAGAGTCTTGCTTTCTTTAATACTCATCAAAAGATCTCGGGTACGGATGCATCCTCTACATTTGCGATCGGGACAATCGGCAAAACCAACAGTACTCTCAACGACGGTCTGAAGGCCTTCAATACACAGATGCGAGGGATGGAAGGGCAACTATCATTAACACCAGACATGTCCATGCTGGCCGCCACAACGCAATCAGCAATCAGTCTGGCTGTGACTCTATTGACAAAACAACTGAAGGCCACCACACCAACCTATAAGTTTAGCCAAGCTGACACAATGACAGTATACTTTGGCTCGATGGAGGCACCCGGAGTCCCCGGTGGCAAACAAATCGCCATATCTCGTATTGATTATCTTCTTGTTGAAGAATCTATAGCATCGCGCCCAATGAGAATTGGGTATATGTCAAACATTAAGTTTAATAATACAGTCAGAGATCCTCTCACCCTCATAACTCTAAAAAACTATCAGACTATTTTAGATGCCATCTCAGCCCCAGGTCAGCAGTCAGCCGGCTCCGCCACCTCAGGTTTTATGGAATTTATGAGAAACCCAGAGGTTCAGGGTGTCCTCGGCCTCCCGGCCACTAATTTCGGCGTTGCCGGCACTGTATTCGATCCAAGCAGTGCCCTCTCTCCTCCCGGTGAACCTGGCAATGCATTCATTAATGCTGCAAAGCAGATGATGAACATTGACATTGAAAATACCGATGACCTAGAGAAGGGGTTTAAAACAGCATTTTCGTCCAAACAACTCCAAGCTCTCAAACTTAAAATAGCAGACAACCCCGAGGTATTTAAAAAAGTATCGGTTGACGAGGCCAAAAAGAATCTAGGGAATGCGATCGACACGGTAAAAATAATAAACAACGTTCTGGAAACTGGCCCCATGGGATTCATAGAGAAAAATCCCATTGTTAGCAACATCTTCAAAATGTTCGGGATCAAGGAGATCGCGAAAGAAGCTGTAATCTGTTTGACAATGGGGCTGAACGTTGAGTTGGGCCGCATAGGAAAGGCCGTGCAGGCTAGCCTAACAAAAGCCCAGGCCTCTTTGTATCTGCCTCCGCCGCTTACACGCCCGGGCGGCGACATCCGAAAACCATACATTAACCCAGACGACTTTAAGATGTTTACAATCAGTGGAGATATCTGGAAACAAGTTCTGGATACGGTAATCGACTCCCTCCAGCAATCCGTTTTAGATATTATTAAGAAGCTAGCAGATCTCCTCAAATATAATTGTCCCCTTAATAACCCAAGGGCTACCGATTATGGGGCGACTGATATTGCCGACCTTATTGCGCCGGATCTGCAGACACCGGACCTTCTTGGAGCCGGCTCAGCATTAGATCAGCTCGCAGGCCAACGGGCACTCACTGCTGAAGAGCTTCAGGCCTATCTCACGGCCGTCTCCGGAATCCTAAGTTCTATGGAGATATGTCAGCTCTTCACTAATCGAGCCGCCATCGGCCCAGACACTCTCGATAAGATAATGGAGTTCAACAAGGAATATCCAAACCAACACTTTCAGAATAAGGTTATCACCTACTCAACGATTCTGGCGTTCTTTAATGAAATGTCGATGATGGTCGATGTGACAGACCTGTGCAACGCGATCGCGAATGAAGTATATTTTGCCAACCAAGACAATATTGAGATATGTCTTACTCCGGGTAACGCTCCGACTGTCGAGATGGAAGAGTTGTTGGATCTCATGGAGAATGGGCTTGAGCTAAAGATGCCTGTCCTTAACTTTGACTGTCCGGATAAAGAAAACTTCATCAATGATCCCACGATTACAATTACGGTCCCAGAGCTATTCAACACGCTGACACAATTGATAGAGACACAGTTTGTAAATTCGGCCGAAGCTGTCAAGACGTTGATGTTGGAACAGAAATTTACGACCGATAGTGATGGTTCCATCTTGGATGCCTTAAAAGCCCTAGGCAACAATTACGAAGATAACGGTTGGCCACCGAAACTCGATCCAGCTTTCGTGGCTAAAATCATCGAGGCGCTCGATGCTGTTGCCAGCTTTGATCTTGAAAGCTGTGATGTTGATGTATCACAGATCCTTGGGTTCGACCCTGCTGAGATCGCCGGAATAGGCGGGGATATCACCTCGATGGTGTCTGACACGATGCAAGACCCAGGTTTTATATCAGCTATCGATAATATAAAAGCTCAATTGATGGGCCTCAGCACACCATCCGGTGACCCCGCCAATCCCGGAATGCCCGTGTTCCCGTCCTATCGCTTTAATCTGCAGTTTTATCGCGAGTTCATCAATTATATTGAATTAGATCGCCTAGAATATGTTCCCGGAAGCCTCACAATCCCGTGGAACTTCTCATCGACAACAATAGACAATGCTCAGGAGTTCTCGGGCACAATTCCCCCTTCTGCTCTTACGCAGAGTCAGATACCGATTACAGACGGAAGCTATAAGCCGATTGAGATCAACTTTACCTTTCCGACCGCGACTCCATTCCTTTTTGGCGCCGGCGGAGCTGACCCCTTTTCTGCCTCTCAAGGTTTAGTCGACCCCGCCCCGGCCAGCGCGGTGTCGGAAGTCGGTGGCCCTATTAACATCCCAGAGATCCACTGGCGCGACGACCGCGTAATCGGAAGAATACTATATCATCTTACGTTAACACCACCCGGGGATATTAATCCCAACTATGCTTCTGTCACCCAAGAATACGCTGAGGCCGCTGCTACCGACGGTGAAGACTTCTCTTGGCAAGGATTATGGAACTACGACCAACAACAGGCGCTCGCGGTCGGTCTGTCCGAAACGGCCGAGTCGGTTTATGTACTTCCGTCATTCCGAGAAGTGTATCCTATTATATACAATCAGATTAGATATTCTGCCAGTGTTCTTAAATTGGTGCCGCTCAACGATTTAACCCCAGTTATGCTCTCCGCTATACAAACTTATATGATAGCGTTTGACTATCAGATGCAGACCTATATGCAGCAATTAGTACAATATTATGAGACCGAGAAAGGGGCCGTGACTGTGCTCGCCCCCGACGAACCCGGTGGCACAACAATCCACAACATCCATCAATGGATTTTGGATGCAACAACGGCAAACCTACAGTCACACGGCAGTTACCTAAAAATACAATACCCGCGCGAGTCTCCAAACAATCCCAACATTTTTGTCGAATTCGAATCGAGCGGCGACTATATCCCTCAACAACAACTGATGGAAGAGATAACCGAGAGCATGCTCGAACAGGAATTTGAAACAGCCGCGAACAATATTCAAAACACCTATATTCAACCGTTTGTAAATGCCTTCGCGCCGAGCTGGTCAGCGTTGTCAACGGGAGAACTAACACCTGAACAAAAAGCACTCATAGAATCAAAACACTTCCCCACTGTATACGGAATTTTAGTTGACAACATGTTTAACTATGTGATTACAAATGGTGTCTTTGATGCCGCCACTTTGCAATCATTGACACTTTTCCATCTTAATGAAAATTGTCCACCATCTGAGGTCGCCGATCTGCTGGATGTCCAAGGTATTATGAAACAACTGAAGGACGAGTATGTAGAGGCGATGTGTAACGATAGGCCCGAGACCCCCAGCCGGACTATTATTCGTAATGTTATCAAGTATGGCATGCACCTTGAACTGATTCAGATGCAGATCGCACAAATTTTTATCAAGAATATTTTTGTGATGACTGCCTTTAAGCTTGATAGTCTTCTGACCGACGGCGAAGCCGACGCCATGAATCAAAGTGGATTTATATTCAAGTTCTTACGCAAGCAGATAACGACATCACTCCTTACATTCCTAAGAAATAGTGAAAATATGGATGAGTCGACAGTCCGCCGCGACTTGGTTAGTTATTTTAATATAAAAATTAATCGAGAGAGCAACGTGGCACAAGGGGGTATCAAATATTCTAATGGTACGATAGCTTTTCCGACGGGAGTAACTTTTTCTGTAACAGACTCTGGCGCCTTTGTGGGATTTGATGAAATAATTGACTATTTGATCTCTGAACGTTTATATTTGGGTCGCGAGTCGGTTGCTAAAGCGATCCGGATGTCGGTCCCCGGTAATAATCCGGTTTCTTTAGATCAAGCATTTCTGGCCAGCATCCCAACATTCACAGTTACCAATGAATATCCCGGTGTGCTAGTACAGAAGATACAAGAGTATTATGGAACAGATGATACTCCAAGAGTATTCTTAACTCGTAAACACTACACATTGCTCGGCGGCGTGAAAAAAGCCACGATCAAAATGTGGTATTATTATGGTGGCGAAGCGCCCGCCGCCATTAACATCTTTGAATTTAATGGTATGATACCCTCTTTTGATAGCGAAGGAACAAACTCGACTATGATGGAGCAAGTTCGCAAAGCCGTAAACTCGACTTCAACCTGGCCCCCCGAGGACTGAGAGACAGAAAATGACCGATGAATCCCCAGACCTAGATTATACCTTTTTACCACTGTGGACACTTCCACATTGGACCGTCGGGCGCCCAGACGATCCCGATTATCCTCTAGAGAACTCTGAAGTCGAAGCCGAGGCCAACTATGTGCTACGTCTCGAAGGCGCAGTTTTCGATGAATTCCCCCCAGGGTCGGCCGGAGATTCCCTCTTCGGTCCCCACCAAGATGGTAGTGACCCCCACGACGTCTTTGTCAAGGACCAAAAGATCGCCGGGATCACCACTGTCGAACAGAATCCCCTAGTTGCCGGCACTGACATACGCCGTGCCGCAAACCAGACGGGTATTATTGGAGATCTGGGCCGCAGGAACACAAATCAGCGAAAGCGGTGGTGGCGGTATCTAGATGAGATGAATGTTCTCCTCAAGCGCGCCAAAAATATAGGTCACGGTATTTGGGCCCCACAAGGAACGCAGATCCGACCTGAGTCCATCTTAGGCTCCGGCGATGGCCCTGACCGCGATCGCTTCGTCGAGGGCTGGCTGCCCGCATCGCCCGGGCTGCCCAAATATAAGTATAACGGAAATGAAACACCAGACCTATTCATATTTAAGGATGATGCACTCACTGGTGATATAGTATTCATACCTTATATAATAATAATACGGTTTGTATCACTCCACAACCAACTGTTTGGCACGGGGCATCGAAACTGGGACTCAACGATAAAAGTAACTACAAGTGATCACCAGACCCTCCTAGTTGATCAGCCCTATGCCAGAACAATGCTCCGGAATGTTCACAGGGGCCTTAATCTGTTGGAAGAAGAAATTCTAATCCAAGAGGACGCCGCGATCGATGCAGAACTCGCCGCTTTAAGCGAAGAAGCGGCAATGATCGGCGCTGACCAGGAGGGGTTTACTTTGGAACCTCTCAGCCCCGAAGAATTAGACGTCCTCACAGACAAGCCAGAATACCAGAAGTACTTCTCAACAACATTCAGTAAAGAAATTATTACATTTGTTCCGATTATGCAGAACTTCTTCCTAACCGGGAAATACTTCCAGAATATTAATGAATCTTTTTATGCCTCGAACGCTCTTGCTTTAGAAATACTGATCTCGACCATTAGAAACGACGATAATTATAAGAACAAACCAGATCTACGCCGTCTGCCTCCGTCGCTCGCAGGTACCGTCGACGATCAGCTTGATAAACACAGCGCCTCAGCCAGAGACTTCATATTAAAGATGCTTATCATGACGCCCATTAATATCCTCAAGGGTCTCTGTGAGCTTATCGATCCACACGTTGGGCTTACGAAAATCATCAAGAATGTCACAGGCTACGCTTTCGATGAATTGGCGGAAGTACTGAATGTCCCAGCGGAAGGCATCAATGTGGCGCGCGAAGAGGCGGCCCTCGCGATTGAACAAGCTCTTCATCCCGGCGAGGAGGTTGATCCTGAGAGCATCCAGGTCCAGGGAATTAACGGCGACGATCTCCTTAAATTTATTTTGTGCATACTTCGGGTTCTTATGGAGAGCCTCGCCGATGTACCTCGACCACTAGACGACGATGGCAATCCGCTGATGCCAACTCTCCCCCCAAACTTCTTTCCAGACATCGAAAGAGACGGCATCAATTTCACTGGAAAGATTTCCGGCTTATTAATGATGCCCCCAACGCCTTTAGGACTAATTTATTTACTATTAGGACTAATTAAGTTTGGCGAGGACGAAGTAGTGGACGCTCTACAGCCTCCGGACCCAGAAGTATGTCTCGACCCGGAAGAGGCATCTGTCACTGTGGAGGCTACTGAGGACCTCTGTGAACCGGGTGAAGTACCGTAAGGATTGGGGAGAAATAAAAAATGAGTTCTGGACTATCAGTTGCACTGCCTCTTGTCACAAGCGAGATTTTCGGGGCATATAACCTTAACACGAACTTCTTTGAACTAGCAAAGCAAAATTTGAAGATGCTGGTACTCACGATCCCGGGCGAGAGGATAATGGATCCCGACTTCGGCATCGGCCTAAGGAGATATCTTTTTGAACAGAATACCTCTGATACCTATGATAAGATTACAGAAAGGATACTAGAGCAAACCGGGCTATATCTGCCATATATTGAGATAAATGATATCCAATATGCCATCCCGGAAGACAATCCGGATCTATATCCTCATAACTTGTCTGTGAATATCATCTTTACAATTACACCTTTACAACTTTTATCTAACCTACAGATCAATGTGGAGTCTAATTAGTATAATGAGGCGCCCCCATGAGTAATAAAAAACTACAACCAATTGATTATACTAGCCGCGATTTTGAATCAATTCGTCGCGACCTGGAGAACTACGCTAAGCGTTACTACCCTGATACATACAAAGATTTTAACGAGGCCTCATTTGGCTCCTTAATGCTAGACACAGTAGCATACGTCGGAGATATACTGTCGTTCTACCTAGACTATCAGGCAAATGAGAGCTTCCTAGATACGGCTATCGAATACAATAATGTTGTTCGCCTCGCTCGCCAAATGGGATTCAAACTCAATACAGCACCTAGCTCCCATGGGGTGCTCACCTTTTACTTAGAAGTTCCTTCTGATGCAGTTAATCTGGGCCCGGATCTTGATTACGCACCTCGCCTCACAATGGGATCTACATTCTCTTCTATCGGCGGCGGCCAGTATACCCTAGTAGAAGACATCAACTTCGCTGAAACTTCAAATCAAGTCGTCCCGGGAAAGGTTAATTCCTCAACCGGTGCGCCAACAAGCTATATTATTCGTTCGCAGGGGAGAGCAGTCTCGGGCCGCACTAGTTTCCAAGAAGTAACGGTCGGCAACTTCCAGCGCTTCCTAAAGGTGAATTTGGAAACATCCAACGTCGCTGAAGTACTCTCGGTTACCGATAGTGAAGGTCACGTGTATTATGAGGTTGACAACTTATCTCAAAATATCATCTATAAAGCTATTCCCAACTCAAACAGTAGCACTAGCAACACAGTAAAGAATCTGCTGAAAGCGGTCCCCGTCGCAAGAAGGTTTATTCTTGAGCGTGTCGCCGGCAAAGCGTTCATTCAGTTCGGATACGGCTCAGATTCAGAATTACTCTCAGAGTCGGTCGTCGATCCATCTAACTTGGTTCTACAACTGCCAGGCAGAAATTATATTAATGATATGAATTTCGACCCCACAAAACTTATAAGCACCGATAAATTCGGTATTGCGCCCGCAAACACCACGCTACGTATTGGTTATCGATCCAACACCACTCAAGATGTTAACGCAGCAGTCGGCACAATTATTACAGTTAACCGCCCGATCTTCCGGTTCACCAATCAGGGCGCCCTATTACAATCTAAAAGGAATGCTGTGATTGGGTCGTTGGAAGTTTCAAACGATGAACCTTTCGTAGGAGATATTTCGCTGCCAACCTCTGATGAAATCAAGCAACGTGTCCAGGGCTACTTCGCCACACAGAACCGTGCTGTGACTGCGCAGGATTATCAAACTATTTGTTATGCGATGCCCGACAAGTTCGGTGCTATCAAACGTGCCGCGGTCCTCCGCGATTTCGATGAGCTTAAAAGAAATCTCAACATTTATGTGGTTTCACAGAATGCTAGTGGCAAATTAGCTGCGGCGAACGTAACAATAAAAAATAACTTAAGAAACTGGATCCTACAATATAAAATGATAAACGATACAGTTGACATTCTTGATGCAGTGATTGTTAACTTTGGGATAGTATTTTCTTTGGCGATTGATATAAGTGCTAACAGGTATACCGTCTTAAATAAAGCAACAGCTGCATTGAGAGAATTTTTGTTCCGGAATCAATACGACGTAGGAGAGTCTATCACAGTAGCTGAATTTTATAAGGTCTTGAGCCGCGTCGACGGCGTGGTTGACGTTTATGATGTTGGCATCACCGGTCGAACGGGCGCGATGTATGCTAGAGTGAGTTATGACTTTAATAAGAACCTGAGCGCCGATGGTCGCTATATCTTGGCAGAGCCGAATGTGATTTTTGAACTTAAATTCCCCAACATTGATATTGAAGGATCAATCCGATAATGTCTATACTTCGTTACACTGCTAGTGCAGACACGACAATCACCAACGCCTATGAATCAGATATGATTACTAGAGGCACTGGTTCCAATATGGGTTATGCTGATGCACTAGAGGTCTTCTCAATTTATGGACAAGAGTCAGGTTCTAATGGACAATCTCCGGAGCTTTCTCGATTTCTGATGTCCTTCCCAACATCCCAAATGTCGGCCGACCGTGCTGCAGGCCGTCTTGGCGCTAGCGGCTCCGTTTCATTTGTATTAAAATTATACAACGCGCGCACCCCATGGACGCTCCCGCAAGACTTCAACCTAGTGGTTGCTCCTGTCTCCCGGCCTTGGCGAGAGGGCGCCGGCCTCGACATGGACAACTACCAAGATCTGGGAACTGGCAACTGGATGAAGCCCAACGCATCATCCTCTTGGACTCAGGTAGGCGGCGACTATAGAAGTGTTAATAATTACAATGTGCGTTTCCCACTAGGCTTTGAGAACCTTGAAGTTGACATCAGCAATCTGGTTGAGCGGTGGATTAATGGTACTCAGACTGACTATGGTCTGGGGATCAAGCTTACTGGCAGCCAAGAAGCCTATTTTTCTAGTTCCGCAGGCGGCCTCGGTTCCGGCCAGAGCGGCAGCGTATTGCAAAACACACAAGGTGCCACACAATCTTATTATACCAAGAGGTTCTTTTCGCGCTCGACAGAGTTCTTTTTCCGCCGGCCGGTGGTCGAAGCTCGTTGGGACGACCGTGTTACTGATGATAGAGAAAACTTTTTATATTCCAGTTCTCTTGCTCCTGCAGCTGACAACCTAAATCGCCTCTACATGTATAACTACGTACGCGGTCGTCTTGTAAATATTCCCAAGGTTGGCGACGGCAATATCTTGGTATCCTTTTATTCGGGCTCCGCCACAGCTCCCACCGGAGCAAAGATTAAACTTCCAATTGGCGGGGGCGTTGTAGCCACGAATGATCTGAACGCAACAGGTAGTTATTCCAGCACAGGTCTGTATAGTGTCGATGTGGCCCTCACGGCCGCAGCAACACCACTGCAAAAGATTTATGAAGTGTGGCACAGTGGCGCTATAGAATACTACACCGGATCCCTATACCCAGAACTCATGCCCACCTATGATTCGGCGCCTACATTCAATCGTGTGACGAGCTGTAAGAATCTTAACAAGTCTTACTCGCGTAAAGAAACGGCACGTTTTAGGTTTTTTGTTCGCAGTAAAAACTGGAGCCCAACAATTTATACAGTTGCAACGCCAAACAATCCAACTGAAATTATTCCAAGTGCTTCATACAGCATTCGCCGTGTTATTGATAATTTGAATGCAGTCCCGTACGGTACCGGCTCCAACAGGAGCACATTCCTATCATATGATAAAGGAGGTAATTACTTCGATCTAAATATGAGTCTGTTGGACTCGGGATACATGTATCAGATTAAATTAGCCTATTATAATGATAGTATAGGAGCATGGCAAGAGCAACCACAAACGTTCAAATTTAGAGTTAACGAATAATTAGAGTAATATGAGCATTAAAAAATACTTTGATGTCGCGCGGGAGACTAAGGTTCTCGACGGCACGACAGCCCATAAAGTAGCCTCTCAGGTAGAGTCTGTTGGTTATCACGAACAGGCAATTATTAAAGAAGAGAGGTATATTCCTCAAACTGATTATTCGGTACCGCGGAACTTTGCTCGTTATGGTCGCGCCACAGATTATTATGTTCAAGCAACAAAGAGAATCTATAACACCTTCCCATATGACGGGTCTCTAAAAGAGAGACTCCAGTGGGAGAATGAATCCACGTATGTGGATCTGTACATTTATAACGATAGGTATCCCCGAACCAACGGATACATCAACTTTGCCGCGGCCGGCTGGGGTACTCCCTCGGCACTGTACGCTGATGGATACGGTATCCCCAACGCGTCAACTGATTATGAATACATCTTTTTCAAGGGTGGCCCAAACGCAAACCCGGATGCCGGCACATCCCGGAAAGCACAATTTACAGGCTCCAACTACTATGAGCCCTCCAAGAACCGTGGATCTAACTTAGCGCTGAATGTCGCTTCGCGCGGCGCATCGGTAGAGTTCTGGCTGAAGAAAGATGCGTTTGACAAGGCAAACACCGAGAAAGAGGTAATCTTCGATCTCTGGAATGGCGTCACATCCTCCGCCACGAATTACGCGAGAATGCGATTGGAACTCACAGCTTCTGAACGGCGCGATGGGTTGCCATACGGAGCCCAGCCCTTCTTGCTCACGTTGTACTCTGGCTCCACCGGGTTCTTCCAGCAGACGATTGCATCCTCAGCTATCACCACTACTGGCTCGGTGGCTGACGGAAACTGGCACCACTATGCTGTCACACTCAAACAAGACACCAACGTTACGACAAGATTCTATGTCGACGGCCGCCTCAATCGCGAGCAGCACCTGTCTGCTAGTGGAATGGGGTCCCTTGAAGACATCGAAGGTCTTAACCTCCGGGCGCAACTCGGCTCCCTGGTTGCGTCCCCCCGCGCCAGTGTAACTCCACAGTATGCCGGTAAGCTCTCAGCCTCACTCGATGAGTTCCGCTTCTGGAAAGCACAAAGAACCTCACAAGAAATTGGCAGGTTCTGGTTCACACAGGTCGGGGGCGGTGTCAACACAGACCCCGAGCCGTTCATTGAGACCGAAGTAAGTGCCAACCTCAATCTCGGGGTGTACTTCAAGTTTAACGAAGGAATCACAGGCATTCCCTCCACTGATAGCACTGTACTGGATTACTCTGGAAGGTTCTCAAATGGATCCTGGACGTGCCCGGCTATCACAGCGGGAGATGTGACACTGGCAAGGAGCACAGAATCAGCTATTGTTCTCTCTAACGCAGCAACTAGTGAATACAAAGATCCGATTATCTATGCATCGAACCCAAATGTGAGCGCTCTATTAACTGAGCTGGAGACCTCTGGATCTAGCTACGATGTTAATAACAATGCCTCCATTTATAACTCTATGCCGACCTGGATTATTGAAGAAGATAATGACGGCGATGGAGAACTTCGGAAGCTCACACAGATAATTGCTAGTTATTTTGACACGTTACATCTTCAGATCAGAGATCTCAACTCTCTCAAAGATGTTAAGTATGTGTCAGGAAGCAATAAGCCGCAGCCGTTTGCTGAGAAACTTCTATCATCATATGGCTTTGTGGCACCAGAGATATTTGTAGATGCAGATATTCTTAATACCCTAGCTAACCGCAGCGAAGATAAAGTATTTGAGAAGCCTCTTGAAGAAATCAAGAATATCATCTATAAGAATATTTATAACAACCTGGTTTATATTTATAAATCTAAAGGTACAGCAAAGGCCTTCCGAAACCTTATTAGGTGTTTTGGTATTGACGACGAGCTTGTTAAGCTCAACATGTATGCTAATAATATAGAATTCGATCTACGAAATAACCGTCGTAACATTACGGTCACTGATCGATTTGTCAACTTCAACACTGGCGATAACAAGTACGGCACAGTTTATAATTACAAAGACCCGACAAACCCACAATCAACCGGTTATATATCCGGTAGCGCAGCGTTGCTAAATGGTCACGCTTTAACTTTAGAATCCGAGATACTATTCCCCCTTAAGCCGCTAGAGTCGAATGATGTCTATATGAGCACCAACACAATCAGCTCATCTTTGTTTGGAATGCATGGTGTTCAAGGCGCCCACGCCGGCCATAGTGATTCTCTAACCACCTGGGCATCCGATGACATAGTAAACTTCCAGGTGTACGCTGTAAGAGATGAAATAAACTCTGATAATGTGCGTTTTGTGCTTACGAGTTCTGGCCCCCACGGCAAAGTCCCGTACCTTACGTCCGAACTATTTGAAGACGTTTACAACAATACACACTGGAATCTAGCAGTCCGGATTAAGCCAGAGAAATATCCTCTCTCGTCTTTGGTCGATGGCGCCGTACCCGGCAACTATACAATTGAGTTGCGAGGCGCTCAGGGCGACAGCGGTGAGATCTTACAAGAATTCACGGTTGCGAAGACTGTGGAGGCGCCAGCAACCTTCATTACCAGCAGCCGTAGAGCTTATATCGGAGCACATAGAACCAACTTCACAGGAAGTATGCTGTCTTTCTCGGATGTAAGGATTAATGCAACCAGATATTGGCTGGATTATGTTGAAGACGAAACGCTCAATGGCCATATCTTGGATACCGAGAACTACGGCACATTGCACGCGCACAGATTTGCCTACCCATTCAGCACAAGTTCTTCTTACGGAGACATCCAGAAGGCAGACACCTTAGTATTTAACTGGGAGTTCCTGACCAATACGGGCTCAAACGCCGCCGGCCAATTCACCGTCGCTGATCTGACCTCTGGGTCTCTTGCCTCCAGCACCAACCCTCTAACTGCCTCATTCGGCGCACTGGGACAAATTATAAATAGGAATTACACCGCTCGGGGCGACCTCTTTGCAGTGTCTTCTACAACGGCTATAGATAAGGATTTCGTAATATCCTCCAAACTGAATCTTCCCGAGAATCTCCAGAGCCAAGAAATGGTTAAGGTATTGTCGGCGACAGATCAAGATGTATTTACTTCAGACTCGCGGCCAACCAACTACTTCTTTGCATTCGAAAAGAGCATGTACCAGACCATTTCTGAAGAAATGATCAACTACTTCGCTACCTTGAAAGATTTCCACAACCTTATAGGCGACCCCGTCAACCAGTGGCGCCCAGAGTATAAGTCGATTAACTTCCTGAAGCAGAAATTCTTTGAGAATGTAGAAAACGACGAACTAGACTTCGATAAGTTCTATGAATTCTATAAATGGTTCGACTCTGCTCTCTCCTCAATGCTTGCACAGCTTGCGCCTGCTTCGGCCGACATCGCCGAGAACGTGCGCACGGTTATTGAGAACCACATCCTGGAACGACCTAAGTACCAGCGAAAGTTCCCGTTCCTTGAGAAATCAGATACGACCGACCCAACAGCTCGCATAGATGGCAATATGGGCGCCGACAAGAGCGCTCAAGCCTCCCCGGACGAATTCCCGCAGGGAACATCGTTCTTCACGAACACAGCCTTCACGCGGCGACAGATTGGCTCCTCGAATACTTCGCAGACGCGACCCTGGAAGCACTTCCATGCTCCCGCTAGAACCGTAATTGAAGACCCGGGAACCGCGAAGTCTCTTTTATTCGATGGTGATGATGAATACGTGGACATCGGTAATGGCGGCTGGGACGACCTGATCGGCGGCGACGCAGACGCCGCAAAGGAATACAGTATTTCTTTCTGGTACAAGCCGGCTACTATGGTAGACGCATACCCTTATCTATATAGCTTCGGCAACGGCAGCCGTAATCTGATCATATTCTCCGCCGTCGACGGCGGATATCTCCGGGCGTCGAACAGGAGTAACAATCAAAACTTGGCACAGACCGCTGTCGGAGCACTATCAATCGGAGTCTGGACTCATATCACTGTAACTTTTGGCGGTGGCAATACCGGTTTGACCACAATCTATCTTGATGGTGCAGACGCCACGAATAGTACTGATATTTCCCAGAACCCGACCGCTATCAATACCACCGGCGCCGACATTGGCGAGCGTACACCGACCACATATAGCGCCGCCGGCAACTACTGCGATTTTGCCGTCTGGGATAAGGAACTCTCAGTAGCCGAAGTGACACAAATTTACGCTAGTGGCGAAAGAATGAAGCTAAGTACGGTATCTTTTAAAGCAAATCTTTTATCCTGGTACAAAATGGGGAGTGATCCTCGCGATACATATAACGGTACGATTTATGATCAAGTTGGCGGCCGGAACGGTACCCCGGTTAACTTTGATTCTGCCGCGGATATCGAAGCCGACTCTCCGGCATTCATATCTCCCTACTCCTCCACGTGGGGCCCTCCACCCAACAAGAACATGTACTGGCACCGCTATATGGAAGAGTTCCCCGCCTCCTCCCGTGATGGAATAAGGCTCGTCCTCTCACAATCTTTCAATAGAAGAACATACTCACCAGTTAAATTTAGTGTAGAAGGTACCACCGTCGTCGGCGGAGTATCTCGCCATCACAACTCAGTAGTTAATTACGTGTTCCAGGCAGCCCGGGCATGGGGCAACTTGGGATCTACCGTTACCGGCCGAGGCCGCCCAGTGATGAACAAGCTCGTTTCATCGGGAAGCAGTGTTGAAAAACTGATTTCATCTCCAGATGTTTTCTATCCCAACTTTAAGCAACGATTAGGGTTCGGCCTATCGGCCAGCAACGGTGATTCAGTCTCTGGGCCTCGCCATGCACCGTTCAGTCTCTATAGCTCGTCTGTAACAACAGGATTCAATGCCGAAGTTGTTGCGAATTATGCATCCGGCGTCATGATCACAAATCTCCACAACGACTTTGTGATGAATGCGGACGTCCCGATGCAGGGCCCCTTCACCGAGAAGTATGTTGGTGGTCGTTTCTATCGCCACACAGCATTGAACAGGGGGACAGACACCAATCTGACCCGCGGCGAAGGCTTCCGCATAGAATTCGACAATGGAGGCTCTGACGATGTTCTGGGGGTTTCTAAGAAGTCATTGGTTATCCTGCCGCCCAACTCCCGTACGGGCTCCACCGATCCTGATGCTCGCTTAAGCGGCCCAGCCCACTGGCCAACAGCTTACCGTTTCCGTGAAGTCGCAGCCAAGCGCCCCGTCAACATCAAGAACATCCAGATGCGCACGGGCTCCACGATCATCGGCAACTACGAGAAGAACTATCAGGTTGTCAATACAAACTCGCGGATGAAGAACGATCCATTCTTTAATGATCAGTCCTTCAATTTTGCCCTCTATCCCGAAACTCTTGCAACGAGAGGAAGGTTCCCACTTTATGAGCCCGAACCTGTCGTCGCCAAGTCGATATTATTCGACGATAGTTTGGCGACTCGCATCTACGACACCGACTACTCCGCCTGGGAGAATGCGCTAAGTGATGTGTCCACCGACGGCCTTACTATTTCCTTCTGGTTCAATTATACGGGTTCCCCTTTATCTGCCCCGCGACTGGTTAATCTGGGGGCCATATATGAGCACCCGTGGGATAAGGATGGACTCTCCATACGGCTATACCACAATGCCGTTGAATGGGTTCTTATTGGCGAAGTCCTTGATATCACGCCCTCGACCTCCTACGCGCAAGGCACCACAGGTCTTGCGGCGGACACCTGGTATCATGCTATTATAGAGTTCCCCGCGGGAGCCCTCGACGGTTCCGATACGGCGATACCGGCGATCTATCTTAATAACTCACTCGAAGCTTTAGCTAGTTCTCAAGGCCGCGCCGACTGGTCGACTCTCAACGACCTCGCTACGGGCATCAGCCTTGGTGATCACCCCACTAAGAATGATCCTTACAATGGCTATTTATGTGATGTAGCTATTATTAGCAAAACCATAACTTCCGGCGAGCGAGCACTGCTCTATAATGGCGGAGAGAGAACAAATATTGCTCTAGACGGATTCGGCACTAATCTTGTGGCATACTATCGCCTAGGCAATAAGAGCGTACAGGGGAATGCTGATTCAACCACGGGGGATATCTATAATTCAGTAATCATCAACGACATTCCCAACGCAACACCGGCCAACTTTACGAACACCGCTACCAACGGAATCAAGGGACAATCCCCCAGCACGATCGTGCTGGCGACCGACTGGCCGGCCCTCTTTGGTCCATTACAAAAGCCAACTGCAAACCCTGGCGGCAACCTTAATTACGCTCTCCCTGCCCGCACAGGCTCTGCCTCAAACCAAACAGTCATCGTCAACCGCTACGCCGGCAGCGGCTATGAGGTAATGTCGCTGGGTTATATGGATCCAGCACACGAAGAACTGTCGGTCTACAACGCCAACCCATATCACAACCTGGCGATCATCGATCACGGCTTGTCGGGCAACGTTGCAGCCGACCCACTAGCTGCTAAGACAATCACAGTTGTTGACCAAATCGACAAGAATCGCGGCTTAGATCAACGCTTCAGTCTGCACTGCGGCCCCTTCGGCTCAGACGCCGCCTTCGGCTCTGTCCCGGAGCTTACCTATGTAACGGTTCCCTCTTACCACAAGACCAACCGAAACCGCAAGAGAAGGATGTACAGCCCCGCCACAAGGGGCGAGTACTACACCGCCTCGGTCTACGATAACCGCTTCGTCCAGCATACCATCCCACAGTCGCCCCAGCAATACGCCTGGATAACGGCGTCTGTGGTTGCAGGCTACGGAAACGCGCCGATGGCGTTTGCTCCCCCTGGCGTCCTGAGTGCGTCGACGTTGAACCAGTTGGTGACGGGATCTGACTTCCCGTATTATGGCGACGGCTTCCGAAACAACTTTGCGAAGTTTGGCGGCCCGATCTTGCAGCCGCCGTCAGTTGACATTCAGTCGAGAACGTCGCAAGCGCATCTTGGGACATATTCGGGGGAGTTTGGTCCGACAGGAGGCCCGGGCTGGTCAGCCCTGGATCTCGGCACAGTTTCTACTTGGAATAGTCTGATTGGTGGAGCTGGCGCCAGCGCCAAAGCTTTTACCTATTCGGCCTGGATCCATTTAACTGAATATGCTAGCTCGGGAGAGTACTCTACAATCTTCGGGCCTAGTTATCTTGCGGTCGGCGTCCTTCAAGGAGCACGCTGGCTGTTGGTCGATGAAAATGGAGCAGTCCGGTTCTGGATCCAAGGCTCAACGGCAAGTGGCCAGAAACTTACAAATGATGGGGTTATTAAGCTAAATACGTGGTATCACGTGGTGTGTCATTATGGTGGCGCCGCCACTGGGGCGATGAACATCTGGGTGGACGGAACCCTACAACCTCTTGTAACCGACATCGACGTCAACAATCCTTATAGTTTGTCAGATACTGGTCCTTACGGGGCAATGACGATTGGCTCTATTAAATCTAATGTCGCGTGGAACTGGCCACTAGCGGGTTATATTAATAACCCCGCAGTTTGGGGCTCCGCCTCTGGTTCAGGAGGGTTTTTAAGTGCAGACCAGATTAATAAACTTTATGATGGCGGTAATCTTATAGATATTAAAGAAAAACTTTCCACGGACCTTGTGGCTTGGTATCGTTTTAATCCGTGGAAAGGCACTTCTATCGCACCTAGATTGGATAGAGCCGGTACACTGGCTGTCTCCCAAGGCTTTGTGCGCAACGAAGTGGCAACGGCCGGCACATCCGGCACACCCTACAATATCAAGTCTACAAGATTCAGCCCCTTCCAGATCGACCAGCTGAACAACTACCTCAACAACCAGAACGGCCCCTATGGGTGGCCCACCTGGAAACAAATTCGTGTTGGTGAAACCCCCGTTGCTCGCGCACTGTCGAAGAACAACTATATCGGCCAAGTGGTTCCACCGCCCCGGGTTCCTTTGCTCATGAGAGATCCCAGTAATGGAAGCATGTTCCAAAACGGTACCGTCTTAGGCAAGCGCCCCAACACGGCAACGTTATACTACGAGCCTCCCATCAACGACAAAATGGGAATGGCTGAGTTTTACTTCGAGGACAGGACAGAGAACATCGATAAGAACAACAATAACTATGTGGCCGTTCCATATGGTAACAATCTGGAGTACTTCAATAGCAACGGTCTCAACAACAGATTAAATCTATCCATCAATCTAAATAAGCCCATGATATTCGATACAGTCCGAAACTTCCTGGTAACGAGTAAGCTCAGCACCGTGGTTAAATACACGGAGAAGATGTACCCATCTCAGGATAACATATACCGGGCCAGGACCCGCGGCAGGACGTCTTATGACATCAGCGGTATCTGGAACTCCGTCCGCTCGGTCCGAAGCAGTGACGGCGGCCTCACGGGCTCTATGGGGCAGACAGAGGGCAAGAAGTACGCCACAATGACCGGCAGTAACTCCAGTGTCTGGCTGCTTGATGGGCATATGAACTTCACAACCACATCTTCCGTTAGACCGTGGGATGGCGCTGGTGAGCTGATGAACTCGTACTCTCGGTTTTCTTCTTCTCATCGCCCAACTGGCCAGAGTGGAACCCTGACTCCGATTGGATTACAAACTCCGGCCCCCACGTACGCTGCCCGCATTCCTGCCGGCCTGTCCAGCACTGATGGAAGCAGTTATAACATACTCGCCGGCGATGTTAAGTGGACTGCAGCCACCGAAGCAGGAAAAGATCCGTACGAAAATTATTCAACCTGGGCCGCGCGAATCAAGCTAGCCGGACAAGACCAATCTCTGATACCAGAGTTTAGAATAAGTCAGCACTTGCGTACTTATTATGATAAGTATTCCGGCAACTTTCTGACAAACAAGATGACAGGAATTTATGAGATCTCCGGAGCCTCTATTCCCAATAGTTCGAAACAGGGGTTCTACAAAACATATAGTAACTCAGATTTTATGAAGTATTTTAGGTCTGTCGATAATTCTCTTAATGATCAGCGATCCGGAGATTTGAAGATTGAAAGAGACCGGATCATTCTTAAAGCAGACGGCCTGATTAAATTCTTACCGTACAAGGGCTTCTATCCAGCGGAGAGAACGCTGCAGATTGCAACTATGTTCTCGCAGTCTTATGGCGCGTCTGTTCTCCAAGGCGCTTCAAATGGCTCGAACTCAAGCTACGCGAACAACGCGATCTCAAACACTGGTCAATATTTCCGCATTTTTGCAGAACCCTTTATGTCCCCTGGAATTTTGTACAATACCATCAAATCCGGAGTCGCAGTGGGTTCTTGCATCCTAGTGAACACGGCCTCTTATAACGTGCAGAATTTTCTGTCTGCTACTTGCACGCATGTCCTCGGCCCGGGCGCCTACCCCGAGGGCCCCCTATTCTTCCAGCGTCTCTTAAATTTAGGTACCGGAAGTATAGATAGCAACGGCTATCATATCGCCAAAGTTCCCTTTGAAGCACTACAAGATCCTGCGTCATTCTTTAACTATCGGAACATTCTTGATTTATCAAATGCGCGCAGCCAGACGGGTGGCAAATATCTGCCGACCGTCACCAGTCCCAACAAAGTAGTCTATCCTATGGCCCGCATTTACGATACAGCCTTGTTTAATATGGGTGACGGATTACCATGGTCAAGCCGTGCCTTGGAATACGCCGCCGGCCCCGGAGTCACCACACCGGGTAAGGGCGCTGCCAGCACTCCCAGTATTGCTTTTAACGCTAATATGATTGATAGAAGCTCTGCCAAAGGCGGTGCCACAGTTGACGTGATACTTAGAGATCCGGATGGCGCATATCGATATGCCATCGATAACTTTTTGTGCGAAACAACTAATTTCTTTATGAATGGTATAGCAAGCCTGCGTTCTAATCGGGAAGACCAGTTTCAGACCGTTGTGAGTGGCGCCGTTTATAAGTCAATGATTAAGGTGTATCGCTCGTCTCGAACTGCCGCCGATGATTCACGCTGGGACATGTATAGTCGCGCTAGCGCCTTTGGATTCCCACTAGCCACGAACTCACAGGTCGACAGCGCGTTCGTCAATTATAATCAACCTTCCTATTCTCATTTGTTGCCAGCCTATTATGGCGGCGAAGCAACAGCTCAATTAATATATACCGCTTCTTATACAGGTAAGCCCACAGTTGACGAAATTCTGAGTCGAGTGGCAATCAAGTATGATCGCAATGAACTTTCGCCTCTCCTTAGTGCCTCCATCGCTGTCCCCAACCCCGGCATCACGCCTCTTGTTCCTGTTCAGGGAGCACGTTTGAATGATCCTCGAATGCAGATTGATAGCTCCTTCAATCTTAAAGAAAAAATTCAAGAGGTACCGAAACAGACCAATGTTCAACAAAACTATTGGCTCATTCAGTCTAAGTTCGAGACCCCGATTCTTAATTTTGCCAATGTCACTCAGTCGTCGCCGCCGGGCCCAAACAGTTCCCGCGCTCGGACAGCTGTTGGGGGCGCAGGAGCTGGCAAAGTAAGTGCGAATTTAATCACCCGCGGAATGTGGCACCAATATGGTTCACCCATTACAGCTTCGACGGCCGGTGTTTTTATATCAATTGACGATGTTGATCCTAGTGGCAACTCCCTCGCCGACATCGTGGGATTTCAGAAGGGAGTTGCTGTCCGCCTAGGCGACCCCAAAAAGAATGCAGTCCTAGAGGAAGCCATTGTGGCAATACCCTTCATGGTAAAGAAGGGGCGCCGAGAATTCTTTGCGTATACCGGAACCTCGCGAAACACAAGCAACTATGCCAACGTCGAAACTGCAATGCGCAAGTATATATTCCCTCCCAAATTTGACTTTGTGAGAGTCCGCGAGGAGGCACAAGAGTCAGCCGCGGCCCTAGAAGACTTAGTAACAGCTGGCCCCATTCTCGCTGGCACCATAGCTGATAAACGACGCATTGCACTTCAAAATGCCGCCACCAAAGCTGCGGATGCGGCCGCTTCGGTCCAGCCAGTACTGATGTACGTTTTCGAATTCTCGGTACAAATCGATGAACAAGACATCGCGGATATGTGGCAGAACCTGCCGCCCAGCATCGCAGAGAAGACTCAATCGGCAAAAGAGATAGAGGTTGAAGATAGAGATCTCCTGCGCGTGATGGCTGACAACATACAACCTATCCGGTGGATGGTATTCAAGGTTAAGAAGCGGGCTAAGAGAGACTTCGATGTTTACAAGAGATCCTTGGTTACCGCGGATACATCAGCACTTGCGCCTAAATTGAAAGGGCCGTATACTTATAACTGGCCGTATGACTACTTCTCACTAGTCGAATTGGCCAGCATTGATGCGACAGTGCAGTGGACTTCTGGTGATATGCAATACGAAATCGAAGACGACGACATGATTACTCTTGACGGAAGGCCGCCCTTGCGCGGAACCGACGGCGCGCCGGCGATACCGGGGTCAGCAATGGACAACCTGCGAGCACGTTCGTCCATCGACAGCGGCACTTTTATAGATCCCAACGCCCCGCCGCCGCCGGAGCTGTCCGCGGATCCCAACGCTGATCGCCGCCCGCCTCGCCGCCGTCGCCGCCGACGTCGCGTACGAGGCCGCAACAATCGTGGTGGAAACAATAGTGGCGGAAACAGTGGCGGTAATTACTAATGGAATTCTTTAACAAGAAAGAAGATGTGTTAGACTTCAAGCTTACTGAGTACGGGAAGTACTTGCTAGCCATTGGGCGCCTAAAGCCAACTTACTATGCTTTTTTCGATGATGATATAATGTATGATGTCACGGGCCAAGGCATGTCCGAAAGCCCCAGTATGGCCGAATCACGGATCCAGAGTACCACCCCAAGTCTTAAGGTAATACCAACCCGTACGAGCGCCGAAGGCCGAGTCAACTCTTTTGTACAACAGGTAACTGAAATGCTGGGACCCGACTCAGACCCCGCCGACAAAGTAGAAATATTCAGTAAGATAGAAGTATTCGAAGAGAAGGGAAAGGTCAACGCTTATCCGCTAGGCCGCTCTTCTCTAACAAGCCAGAAAAACCCAGCCTGGAATCTTGAGATACTATCGGAACCGAGGATTACATCAGCAAAAGAATATTTAAACGATAACGATTACATTGAGAACATTCCGCAGATTAATATTGATATGGATTACAGAATGAATTTCAGTGACGGCACATCTCCAGGCGTACAAAATATTAGTCTGGATAACTCCAGCCTATACTTATCGGTAGAAAACAACTATCTCATATTGGAAGTGAGAGAAGAAAATACAGATTTTGAAAAAGAAAATTTTGAAATTGAAGTATTTCATTCTGGCTCGGGTACACGCCCCACGGCCGCGGACCCCCTTTCTCCGGGCAAATATACCCAGTTGTCCTATACACCAAATGATCCTGGATCTTTCATGGCACCAATGCCGATAGAGAATGCTCTGAATATTGCGGGCAATATAGGATATTATTTCAATATCATGGTAGATGAAGAGATTCCTGATAGTGTCCTTGATGCAGCCGGAATTAATGAGAAAACACTCAGGTCAAGCACATCTAGAATTCGTGTTAGCCGGGATATTTACACTTCTGATCAGGAGGAGCCTTACTAATGTTGATGTCTCCCCTACCATACCAATCACAAATTCCGTTTATTCGGCTTGAATCAGTTCAAATTAGCGACAACGTGGATAATGAATTGACAGTCCAGGTTCAAATCTCCAATGAAACTAAAGAAATAATTGGAGATGAAGCTCGTGAATTTGGAAACTTTATATACTTGTCGACAGATAAAAATGCCATAATGAATTTGGCCGTA
>Ga0098039_1000150_pt1 | contig 32817 bp, 8 predicted proteins | sample 6_EtaG_FD_75047 | JGI IMG/M metagenome (GOLD analysis project Ga0098039, IMG submission 75047) | Marine viral communities from the Subarctic Pacific Ocean - 6_ETSP_OMZ_AT15160 metaG | ecosystem: Environmental > Aquatic > Marine > Oceanic | place: Pacific Ocean | collected 2015-01-08 | reverse complement strand
TTGAAGATTTAAGCAAACGCTTAGAGCAAAGTTATTTGTCAGTAGAGAACAACTATGATAAAATGAAGGAGCTGGAACAGTTTTGGGAAAAGCTTTGGGAAGAAATACAGTCATGGGATACTGTTGATTTAAAACCAAATGAAAAAAAAGTATTAGAAGCTATAAAAATTTTATTAACCAATTCAGACAAAATCGAGATTTTCAATAAAAAAGCAGTATACCTATACCTCAGAGAGCTGACTGGGCTAAACACAAAACAGGTTGTCAACAGTCTTAATAAAATGAGAACCAGATATAGAAGCTTCAAGAATGATTGGAATGAGGGAAAAATATAGTAAAAGCCTATTTATTGTACTGCTGAAAATTGGTTTTATTATGAAAAAAGACATAGAAAAATATTTACAGGAAGCTATTGAAAATATTCATGAGGATCGACAAGTCACAAAAGACCTCCTTAGAGATGTATTGCGGTGCCTCGCCGTTGACGAAAAAAATCACGAAAAAGTTGGCCCAGTAGCTGCGAAATATGTTGAAACTTTGCAAAGGTCTAACGAACAATTAGTGAAGATCGTTGCACTTCTTCAAAAAAGAGAATCTAAGTCAGAAAATCTTACGGATGAAGATAGACAAGATTTGTTGACATAATTCAAGGCAACGGAACAGATGGCTGATGACTGTAGCTTTCAAATATTATTAGCTAGACAAATTGCTTCATATGCTTATGGCGATTTGAACCCGATGGTAAAATCGGAATTCGGCATGAAATATAATGAACTCACCACGTACCAGACTGTACAACTGAAGAGGGCCTATCACTCTACGGAATCATCTGTGGCTGGGTCTGGCCAGGGTGGAATGAAAGCGCTCGTTTTGTATGCTTGGAAAGAAAAGGTTTACCTTTCTAGTGGGCCACAGATGCGAGTCCACGTGAAAGCAGTAATTCCAGAACAAAATGATGTTCCTTTACCTTCGGCGTTGGCGACGGATAACGATCCACATGATAAATGTGCTGATTGGAGTATCATAAATCTGTATCCAACGTTTATTGCCGAGAATGAAGATTTACCTCTACCAAAACCAGCCGATATAATAAAAGTTGATTTTGGGAATAGAAGTCAGCATAGGGATCCTGTCTACCTAAGTCTAATATCTAGCACTGTGTTAATAAACGAGGACAACCTTATAAACAGAAATAAGGTTGGGAAAGATTGTAAAGATGCTCTCAACAAAGATATGGACAAAGTCGACGACCATAAAACAGCTCCCGAAACCTCAATAGGGCCAGCACCACCAGCGCCAAAAGAAAAGCCACCTCCGGATCCTAATAAAAAACCATTTATTGGAGTATATATCCCTCCTTATTACAAGAAGTATGCGAAAAAGAACCGCGAAACCGGTTTCTGGACACCTGATTGGATAGAGAAAGTTGCTAATGCCGGAGTAAATTACGTAAGTTTTAAATTGAATGGTACCACTGCAGCCAAAAATGGCACCATGATAACTGACACTTATACAAAAGATTTGACAGGCAGAACCGTTAAAGAAGAGATTGCTCATGTATTGAAGGTCGGCCAGGCAATAAATCCAGAATTCGAGGTTCATGCATGGGGTCAGTCTGGTATCCAAAGACATGGTTCAGGGAAAGTCGAGCACGGAAACATCCAACGACCTCGAAACGAAAAAGAAGCTCAGGAAATGGCTATAAGAGAAGCTCAAGCAGTCGGACAAAGAATGAATACTCTTGGCCTCAGTGAATATCACTTCGGCCCGCTCACTTCTGGAGTTCAGGGTTACCCGGGCCACGTGGGCTTTAGTGTAAATCCTCTTCCTGGAAGAAGGACCGGAGAGAACTCTATGGCTATAAATGATTATGCGGTTTCTACGTTTTCCAATGAACTCAGAAAGCAGGTACCAGGTGTCAGAATATGGTATAACGGATTTATAGAGTGTATTAGTCAACGTGTTTTGATGGAATATTTTGACATAGTAGAACCTCAATCATGGCCATGTAACGCGTCCGCCGTTAGAAAAAAGCTCGACGGCAAACATGTCGGTGCACCCGACGGCCGCCCAATGCTTCCTGTTGCCATGGAGGTGTCTTGGACTATACCAGATGGCCACCGTGGGACATATACTGGATCCCGCTCGTCCACGTGGAGTGCCTTAAAGGAAAAAATCACGGAGCACAAGTCACGTATATATGGGGTGCATATTTTCAACATGACTTCGCAGCTGCACCAAAGTCTTGATGGGTGGCCGAGTATTCCAGATATGGTAAAACAACTTAGAGAGGTCTATAACAAGACATAGAATTGGTACAAAATTTATGATGTCAAGTACTTATAGTATATATTATTTTAGGAATACTTCATGGGACAGAAAAAACCAGCACGTAATATATCGGGTTTAAATCGAGAGGTAGCAAAATCGTTACCAACTGGAGAAGCCGGATTAAATGTAAATCAGGGCACTTTTGGCAGCAAGCTTACTGAACCAGTACCACACTTCATCGAAACAGAATCTGAAAAAGTTATCTCTAATGATAATAACGCTTTTATAGTGTTAGGTAGAGACAGGCCATCCCATATCATGACCGGTTACGGCGGTCGCGGCGACACTCAGGCTGGTAGTATACATCTTGTTACCGGCCGCGGCGCCCATGATCCTATTTCCGATGCACATGTGGACCCAGACTTTGAGAGCGACTCCGCGTGCATGTATATAAGTCAAAAAACCGATATCGATGCAAACTTTGGTATAGTGGGAGGCAACGTTGGTAGCTTCGAGATGTTTGAGAAACCTGGCTCAGGTGTAGCTATAAAAGCCGACGGCGTACGCATCTGCGCACGCGACGGCGGTATTAAATTAGTAACCGGCGTTGGTGAATCTGGAATGAATTCTCAAGGAGGGTGGATAAAGAGCCGGATCGGAATCGATTTGATAGCCGGTAACGATGATCGAAATATGCAGCCTATAGTTAGAGGAGATAATTTAGCGTCAGCATTAGACGCAATTGCTTCCGAGGTTGCAACCTTAACAGGTATTGTAAGCGGCCTCACCAGTGCAGTCGGAACCATTGCTCTTTCTCTTGGCACTCATACGCATCTAGGCGCTACTACCACTTTTCCTCCTATCCCGGTATTCATCGCCCCATCAATGGAAGCCGCGGCTACAAATACCGCAGTCGTGACTGCTTTGGCGTCCATGACGCAACCAAATTTAATTTTTGTAGAATTGAATAAATCTGGTTTTAAATTTAACTATTTGAACCCCATGGGCGATTATTATATCAATAGTGAGCATAATTACACGAATTAAGGATTTGTTCAATGGCAGGCAACTGGAAAAATAAAGTACCGAATAAACCATTTATCGATTCGCAAGGAAGATATTCAATTGTGCTAATTCGCGAAGGCCCCGCCGAATTAAGCGAGATGCAAACATGGAATGTCATACTAGAGGTGGCGCAAGAAGGCTTTCAGCGCTTGATGTATGCGCATGGTAAAAAATATGATCAATACACATGGGGAGATTTTACAGGCTTTTATTTAGAAAAAGACGTTCAGAATCTTTATGCATCGAGTTTTGATCCTGTGCAAATGTACGGCAGCCTTCCACGCGCCAGACTTGCTCATATAGGAGTCTCGGGAGGAGATTATGTATTAGCTAAGCGAGGTTTTGATGTAGAAGGCCCCATTGTCCCGCCTAGGCCCGGAGTATCATATTTTCTTTATAAATTTTCTATCCATGGCCGCCTCTTTGATGATTTTCCTGAGGAAGATTTTGCGAATCGTACAAATAAAATAGGAGAGAAGGGTACTGGATTTTATAAAGAAATGTCATTCGATAATTATGAAGATTTTAGTAAGCAATTATCAGAGGTGGCTGTTACTTTAGAAAAATATGAAGAAGGGCATAAAAAGATGCAGACAGAGCCGGCCACTAAAGATTCCGGCCCAAAGATCTTTAAAGGTCCGGAAATGGGCGATCCTGCATGGCCAGATCCCGGCCAGTCTAGACTAGATCACTATGGGCCATTAAACTTGGTTGATGAAGCCGAGCGCCTGAATGAGTTTAATGCAAAAATAAAAGAGTTTTTAAGGGTTAACGAAGTAGACCTCCAGAAAGATAAACTCATAATTGGCCTTTACCCTATTGAAGACAAACTCAATCCAGCATCGTCTCCGGACAATTCAGAAGATGCAGCCGCTCCACCTGCGCCAGAAGAAACCCCTACTCCAGCAACAGCGCCCCCTTCATTTGGCAGTATTACAAAGCGCTCCGAGAATCCAATTTATTACACCGATCAGTATCAAGTTCAATCAGGAGATACTTTGTGGGACATTGCAAAGTTTTATCTCGAGACTGGCGGTGCCAGATATACAGAGATAATCAATGAGAATTATTTGATAGGAGACTACGGACATCGAGGCTGGAGATCGACGTCCAAGATAGCTGAAATGAATCAGCGACTGGACGAATACAAACTCGATGAAGGCCACGCAATGAGTGGGTGGTCTGAAGAACACCTGGAACTACATGAAGAGCATGGCGCGGCCCAGAGGCCTGAAATAATGGTTGGCGATATTTTGCATATCCCACTCAATTGGCTTCATGAAATTGCTAAAAAAAAGGGCCCTTCATGGACCCTGAACACTATAGGGACCACGACATGCGCCTATCTGATACAGGAAGTGGCAGCCCGACCAGTCCCCACGGCCGACGGCCTACCTCTTCCCCCTTCTACTGGCATGGATCCATGGTTTTATATGGGGAGTGACGGAGACGCCGGCTATCATGTCGACGCCATGGCCTCTCGTTCAGCAGGGCAGGGTAAAATTGCCTATTTTAAAATACCGTCGGCTTTGTATACTAAAGCTGTTAAAGATTATGAGAACGTTACCGCGAATTATAACGCCGCACCACCGGAAGAAAAAGCTAATCACGAACTTCGCCTGGAGAATGCCGGCGTCCATTTAGATGAGGTATCTACTCAAGAGAAGACGTTGAAATGGAAAGGGTTTTTAGACTTAGTTTATTCAGTGCCTGCGCAATCCGCTCGTACTTTACATTTCTTAACTAATTTGGATATTGTTGTTAATGAGCCTGGTGTTAAAGGTTCGCTTAAAGGGTTTTGCAGTCCAGATAAAAAACCTCCTAAAAAGGCAAAAGAAGTAGAGATTTTCGTTAAAAAATATATTTATGATCCACCTAAAGCAGTCCCCTACGAGCCGACTGGCGAAGAAGCAGTTCGCGACATGTTTGATGCCCGGTCCCGTGATCATAATACGCCGAAAACTGAAAAAGAGTTTAACGCATGGAATGATATAGTTAAGAGCCCGTTAATGAAAACCGCCGTTGCAAGGCGAAATCAAAAATTTTCAGATCAAGCTGGCGACGCAGTTTTTGCTTCATTACCGCGTAGCGTCGACAAAATTACTGGTCTGGACGATGTACATAGATACGTACTTTCCCGCATGGACTTACCGGTATTAGCTGAAGAGTTGATGAAATGTTTGGGCGCTGATGTGTCTATGAATGATGCCATTGAGGCACTTTGTGATGGCTTCCTAAAGCTAATTGGCGCAGATCCCGATAAGATAGACGTATTTTTTAAAAAACTGAGAACCGGCGGATTTGATCTTACTGGTACGATGATGGGAGAAGAGATTGAATTTATAGACACCGCTGCAATGTCTGCTGAAATACAAAGCACTATGGCCGAGAACATAGCCGCAGGTATCGATGATCCTTTCTATTCTGCAGTTATAAGCTCCAATGTTAATAATGCTGATGGGAAAATGTTAATTTGCGAGCTGGTAATGGCCGGCATTTTTATGCTGGGCGACTATCTCGCCAACCTAGGCAAAGATGGCCCGGCCGACCGGTGCAAGGTACCACCTTCTTTTTCTATTCCAGTACTTCCTGATTGGGGAAATTTATTATACCCGCTCCTAAAAAAATTGGAACAGATGCTTTACAGGTTATTAGACAAAATGATTGCGTGGGCAGCAAAGGAGCTTATGGAGGCGTTAATAGATGCGTGTACTGAAGATCAGCCAGAGTTTGGCATGCCAGCCCCGCCAACATTACCGGGCAAAGAAGAAGATTTAAATGACGCCTTTAAAGGCACAGGTGTAGACAATCCTAGAGAATTTTTAACACATCTATTATCGACACTAACGCAAAGAGAACTATGTGAATTAATAAGCGGTACCGCTTCTTCAATGGTGTTGTTGCATGTCCGTAAATTTATGAGGGTAAATTATCCCGAATTTTACAATTTGTTCTCGACTGATGATAAAGTATTTTCGTTCTTTAAGGGGCTTCAAGGTATGCTAGACTTGAGCGTTTGTGCGGCGCCACCCCCTTCGACATTGACACCACAAATAAGTTTAGATAATCTATGTAAGGATGGCGCAACCCCACGAGAGGAAGCTTTAAGAAGATCTTTACTGGCGAAAGGTTTAACACCAGCTCAAGTTGAAGAACAGTTAGAAATTGACAGGCAAATTAAAAAAGATTTAATTAGCTCGGCTGTCGCTTCTATGTTCCCGGGCCCCATGGGTGATAAAATTAATTCTGAATTAGACACCAATTCCGTGATTAAAGACAGTACATCACCGTTGCATGAAATGAACGAACGCGCAATAGAAGCTGCATTTCGCCCAATAGGAAATTTGTATTATCATGAGTCAGACACGCTTTTCCCAACTGTGATGAGCACCATCCAACATCTTGAATCTCCGGAAGGGGGGAATTATCAATTCGAAGAGTTGCCTGTTAAAACACTTATGGAAGAATCACTATCATTGATGGCTGCAGGATCGGATGATCATAAAGGTATGTCCGGAACTAAACAATCATACCAACATATGTTTCAGATTTGGATTCAAGGCTTAACTTTTAAAAAAGGCGGCCAAACCACAACAATAGTCAAGGACCCGATAACCGGTGTTGAGACTGAGACTATCGTGGAAACCAAAGGGGAGATTTATGTAGCAGATGATGCCCACGAATCACAAAAAAGATTAAGGTATAATATGAGACACCAGGGTCATTCATCTGTTGCTTCGAATTCTCAGGAAGCCTATGGTTTTAACATAAAACAACGGAGCAAGGCTACAGGAAAATATACGCTGATTTTCGACGCTGAACTCGGCAAAAAAGGAGTGAAGACCGTTGATATTTCCTCAGAAGCGCTGGAAAAACTAAAAGAATATAATGATCGAACAAAACATATGAACTTGCCAAAACAAGTCGATGTATGGTTGGAATTTTTAAAAAGAAAGTTAAACCAGGCATATGATGTAGTTGTATCGAAAAATTCGCCCGCCCCATATCGAAATACAGGCTGGTATGGAATTGAGAATTTGGAGAAAAATATTCGAGCTAGCTCCAAATCGACGTCTTTTCCAGAACGAATGCTAGCGCAAAAAATTTATAACTTTGCCTTTGAGTCTTTGTACAGCAATATTCTGAAAATTATTTTAGAGTCTCCTGGATTTGAACTGTCTAACCCTGATGGATCCATGACAATGTTCTTCAAAATGCGAGATGGTCTGATTAATTCAAATTTGACTTCTATCGATGACATTGTAAGACAAACTCACACAAAAGTTAAGGATCTTATGGAAACCACTGATCTTGCCGGCGGAGAGAAGCCAACTTACGTTGGCGAGGCGATATTTGAAGGGGCTGTAAAGTGTCTTATCAAGATTAATCTACTTAAGAGATTTTTGTCAGGCATACCTGTGTTTGCTAAATTTAATTTTTCCGATGCTTTCAAAGATCCTATTCTTAAAGAATATGTGATTCAAGGAAATATACCTGTTGGCCTCCAAACCCAATTCATAAAATATTATACTGAACAAGAGAAAGCATTAAGACAAACACTTGAGGCACAAGGTCCCCGATCCACCCCTCCTTCCGCGGCCTTATCTGAAGAAGAAATAATTAAAGAAATAAGCAAAAAACTTTATCCAAAATCCGCACTCAATCCCTCCACCGCACCTACTACTTCCCCGGAAGAATATCTTCAATCTTTTACTAGTGATGTTGCAACCTCTATGCAAGTAGCATTAGCGCAGCTCATAGGTCAGGATATTCAATCGATTGACGAAGAAATCGAAGCCGCCGAAGTATCTTCGGCGCCGGGCACCGCGGGACCATCTCCGCAGCAGATACTCGTTCCCGAAATCACCTCCATCACGCCGCGCGACCAGCAAGTATATCAGAAATCAGGCGAACCGCAGATTGCTGAGCCTGCTACAAGATGGGCTGATGCAGATGCAAGTTACGAGAATCAAATTGTAGGCAGTACGAAATCTACATGCATGCAGCAACATTTCAAGGGTAAGAATGGCGGCCCTGTAGTAGCAATACCACATGGTACTAAAATTGGCAAAAATATGGGAACAAATTATTATCCTGGTAAAAGCCCGTCTTCATGGAATAAGCTTCCCTCTCCTGTATATCAACTCCATGGCACCGATAAAAATAATGTTGGCATGGGAGCTACTCGATGGTTCACCAACGGTGCCTACGAATTTGAATACGACCTCGGCTCGAACACGGGGGGCAAGGTAAAACAAAACGTAGATAGTGCTTCTGCCCGCCGCGAATTTGTAAATTCTGTGAAGCGCGCATCACAGGACTATGAAAAATATTATTCTCATCGCAAACCAACGCCGCCATTTACTGAGTGGCTTAGCGCTTTTTCCAGTGATGTAAACGGCGTTATAACTCCTAAAACAACTGCCTCATTTACACCTCTTACTGGAATCATATATTCCTTAGCTCCTGCAGCAGGTTTGAACAATATTCACGGCACCGCACATTCGTCTGCTGGAATGGATAAAACTACGTTAAACAACTTAGATATGGCAGACATCCATGACATGGCAAAACACAAGTTTGATAAAAGTGGTGTTGATGGCTGGTACATAAAAAGGAAAGCCGAATATGGAATGACGGATATCCCACCCCAAATTAAGGAACAGTGGCGAAGCTTTACAACAACACCCTCTCATCTTGTTAATGTTGCTTACCCTGTCATTAGACTGAGAGTACCGGTCTCTGGACATGAAGAGCTGGAGTGCTTTTCAGTTTTTAACCTTGAGTTCGATATAAACGGTAAGAATCTACATCCGAATGCTCGCATACTTCTCGTTGGGCAAAATTTTGGGGGGACGTACGAGTTTCAATCGAAACAGGCCGGCTGGGAAGGCGCCGCCGACGCAACCGGATACTCATCCGCGATTCGAGCGTACGCACCCATTCAAACATATGGCGGATTTAACATGCGCGCCAACAGAGAGAAAGACTTTATTTCTGAATCAAGTTTGCCAACCACAGATCCTAACTGGAAGGACTCTTCGAGTACCAACACTCTAAAACTTCGTTACGGCCATGGCCATATTGATGAAATTGCAGGGAAATACGTTATTGATGACTTATATTCTTTGGTTATACAAAATCCCGATTCAGGTCGATACGCAATTGCTCCAGTATATTTTCATACATTTACACCTTATGCACGCAGTTGGAATGGCGCAAGCAACAATCTGGATCACTACCAGCAGAGCATTCCGAGCAACCAGAATAAGATTGTAACGAAAAAGATGGAGTACGACAGCGGCAAAAAAAAGTATGTCGAGGTCGAGCATGTATCTTACGAACTCGGCCGCGGCCATGCCCTCAATTTAGATGGTGGCGGTGATGGCGATGGCGATAAATTTGACGGCGACATTGCTGCAGGCGACTCCTCCCGCGATCTGGCTCCCCAATGGAGAGACAAATTTTGCCCTGATACCGTCGACGATGATTGCATGGAGTATTGGCCGAAAAATATACACCCAAATGAAACTACCGTACCGCCCCCACGCTTAGGCCCGCGCCCATGGGAAAAATTATCTGCGATGGATTTTCAAGGATTTCCAATGACAGTTTTTGGCGAAGACTTTGAAAGATGGGACGTGACAGATGTTGCCGATGTAATTGGAATAAAAAGAGATAATTTAGGCACCGGTGCTAGCAAAAATATAAGGGAAACTGTATTATGCAAGCCTAGATTAGTTAATAAGAAGTACGCATCGAAGCTTAAAGCTCATGGCGGCTTTATATTAGAAAAATACGTAAAAATTAAATTCAAACCACCGGCCGTTCTAAGAAGTGCAGGTGTTTCCGAATCTTTGATAGGGAAAATTTATGGCACTCCTCTAGGAAGTAACATGAACTATAGTGGTGAAGTTACTACCACTTCTGCATTTAAGGATATGGTGGCTATTTCGGCCGCAGAGATAGGCGATACGCTCGCAGATGGGGGCGATGCCTTCCTCGCCTCCCTGGGAGACGCTAAAATATATGCTGATAAATTTTCAATAGCAGACTTTACAGAACAAGGGGGTCTTGCGGTCCCTGCTCAAAACGAACAAATTCTTTCATATGACGCTTTTGCTAGGTTGTATCAACACTTAGTTGGAATCCCTCCGGGCCTTGATCCAACTTCTGCAGACATCTTGACTCACATGGCCAACGCGGATTCTGAGCTGTTTACAAAATCCTGGCAGCGCGTCTTATCACATTTTAGTTATGGCTTAAGAGTTTCTTATGTCTTACCCCTCCGCACCGGAGCCTATAAAGCAGGCGATGGCAAATTTGGTCGTACGATAAGAAACATGTTTTCTCCCACCACTCTAGGCACCGAAGGGGCAACCGCCGTTGCAGAATATCCGGGCACCGATCAGGCACACCTTACGAAGGTAAAAGCACTTCACAAAGCCTTTCATATGATAGAATTCGAAGGTACCGGTGCAGGTGTTGTGATACCCGGTGTTTTTGGCATGCCCCCGGGAGACATGACGACTAGTCTTTCGGACGTTGTGCCTACTTCTGAAATATATGGATCTTCGGTCTCCCCGGGCGCAGGAGATGAGGAGACGACGTTTAACGTATTTGCATCGGATAGCCCCAACACTGTCCTAAGGGTTCAACGTGAAGTTTTTGTTCTCCCTCTAGTTTCTGTAGAAATTGATTCTCAATCATCAGATTGGCCCAGCTTGACCGTAACTTTCGAAGATTTATTTAATGGATATCCCTCTGAGGAGCCAATGGACTTTTTACCACAGGGAAAACGAGTTTTTGATGCGCTATACAAACGGTTGAGACTAGATCCGGAATTTAAAATGTTATTCGAATATATATTCCCTTCAAAAAGAATGTTGGCGTTGAATTCCATATACACTATGGAAGCTTTTGATGATCTATTCCCATCAGGTTCTCCATTTGGCGATACATTTTCTAATACATTGAAACTTACCAAAAGAATAGCGAGCGACGCAATACGTGCCCCTTCTGGCGCTTTTGATGCCCCACCTGTTCCTCCTCCCGTCCCCAGACCCTCACCTGCGCCTTCTCCTTCGCCCTCACCTTCACCTTCACCTTCACCTTAGTATGTTATGAAAATAAAATATGGAAATATTGAAACTGATGTAATGTGGAACTGGCCAACAAAAGAAATTTTTGATGACTGGAAAAAAGATTTTTTTAAGCTAGAGGAAACCAAATTTTTCGAAATTTATGTGGTCGGTCGATTTGTTGACACTTTGATGCTTGGGGAATACAACAACACAACAGATATCGATGTAATTTTGGTTGGTGACAAAGACATCAAAAAAATTGAAAAATTAATTTATGAAGGAACAAGACTAGGTTTAGAAAAATATCAAACCTTTTTCGATGTCTTGTGGTTTGATAAATTACCGGTCTATGCACATATGAAGAAAGAAGAAACCGCAGAGGTAGATCTCTGTATTTTATCAGACAAGTGGATTGTTGACGGAGAGATACAGAAACAGTACACAGACATAGAACAAATAAGTGAAAATTTGTGGAATATGAAAATATGTTACCCGACGTATAAACAAAGAAAAAGAATGGAAGAAGGGTATTCTTATCTAGAACCTTTGAGAATATTGTAATAAAATGGAAATGAGTCATATTTATAAACAAAGAGGAACGAATAAAAAATGGCAGGACTATCAGTAAAATTACCACTTAGCACGAGTGATGAAGATGGGCATTATGCTTTAAATAAAACCTTTCTAGACGTAACGAAGCAAAATTTTAAAAATTTGATACTCACAAATCAAGGTGAAAAAATTATGGATCCTGCCTTTGGAGTGGGTGTTGGTTCACTTTTATTTGAACAAAATCTTCCGGAGGTCAGAGAACGTTTGGGTTCTATCATTCATAAGCAGACCGAAACTTATATACCGCACATCATCATAGAGGAACTTTCCTTCAAAGGCCCAGAAACCGATGTAGATATGTCACCAAATTCAATCAGGTTGATAATCAGATACAGAGTCATGCCTTTTAACCAGTCAGATTTATTAGATATAAATATAGAATAAAACTAGTTATGGAGGGGGCCTGATAATGCCAAAAAACACGCCATCAATAAAATATACTAGTAGAAATTTTGATTCTATCAAAAATGATTTACTAGAATACGCAAGAAGATACTATCCAACTACGTTTAGAGATTTCAGTGAAGCCTCGTTTGGTGCTATGATGGTCGACATGGTGGCGTATGTGGGAGACATCTTATCTTTTTACTTGGACTACCAAGCAAATGAATGTTTTTTAGACACAGCAACTGAATACGACAACATTGTAAAACTAGCAAAACAATTTGGATATAAGTTTAACTCAACAAACATATCTCAAGGTGTCTTGTCTTTGTATATTACAATACCCGCCGATGGCTCCGGCGCGCCTGACGAAAAATACATGCCAATTATAAAAAAAGGCTCACAGTTTGAATCTGGCGAAGGCGCGACATTCGTCTTGACTGAAGATGTTGATTTTGCTGATGAAGATAATGATATTGTTGTTGCAAACACAAATGCCGTTGGAAATCCAACTGATTATGCTATCAAGACCGTTGGAAGAGTAATGTCGGGGCAGCTTAAAGTAACCGCAAAATCTATAGGAAGCTTCGAGAAATTTAAGAAAATTAAATTAGGAGATAACAAAATATCAGAAGTAGTGTCGATTACTGATTCGGAAGGGCATGAGTACTTCGAAGTTGAACATCTTTCACAAAATGTTGTTTACATGCCAGTAAGAAATAAAGCCGCAGATAAAACAAAAGTTCCCAGCTTAGTTAAACCTTTTGTTGTACCAAGAAGATTTGTAGTCGAACATGATAGGGAATCGACTTATGTTCAATTTGGATATGGTTCAGATTCTCAATTGAAAAATCAGTCTATTGCAGATCCTTGCGACATTGTTCTAGATACACACGGAAGGAACCATATCACGGATCGTTCTTTCGACCCTACGAAACTGATCTCTAGCGATAAATTTGGTGTTGCCCCTTCAAACACAACGTTGAATATAGTTTATAGACTTAACGAAAGTGCCAATGTCAATGCATCAACCGACTCTGTAACCTCCATCATGGCATCATTTTTTGAGTTTACTAATCCTTCTGAGTTAAATCCTAATTTGATATCTAATGTAGAAAGTAGTTTAGAATGCACCAATGAGGATCCGATTGTTGGAGACACGTCACTGCCGACTGCTTTTGAGCTTAAACAAAGAATTAAAAATCATTATTTTGCCCAAAATAGAGCAGTTACAAGCCAAGATTATCAAACTCTAATATACGCGATGCCATCCAAATTTGGTGCCATCAAGAAGTGCATTATTATTCAAGATAAAGATTCTTTTAGAAGAAATTTAAACTTATACGTTATTTCTGAGGACAGAAATGGCAAATTAATACAGTCTTCTTCTTCTTTGAAATCTAATATAAAAACATGGCTATCAGGGTATAAAATGGTCAATGATACGATTGATATTTTAGATGCGAAAATAATAAATTTGGGCATAGAATATACCGTTAAAGTAGAACAGGGTGCTAGTAGATACGATGTTGTGACCGTGTGTAACAATCTCGTACGAGATTACTACCGCTCAGCAAGAGAAATAGGCGAACATGTCTTCGTCACAGATGTATATAAGCTTTTAAATTCTGTCCGCGGCGTAATAGACACCATCGATGTAAAAATTGTGAGCAAAGTCGGATCTCAATATTCAGACGTTTACTTGGACATAAACTCTAATCTATCTTCAGATGGGACTAAACTTTTCATACCAAATGATTGTATAGCAGAGTTTAAATTTCCTTCTACTGATATTAAAGGAATTGTAAAATAAGTGGGTATCAAAAGGTACATAGCTAACGCGGATACAACCATTACTAATGCGTATGAACTAAATCTGTCTACGAGAGGCACAGGTTCAAATATGGGCGCATCGGATGTTTTAGAAGTATTTTCTATTTATGCCCAAGCTGCCTCATCTTCTGCAGAATTATCAAGAATCTTAATTAAGTTTCCAACTTCAGATATTAATTCTGATCGAACGGCCGGAACAGTTCCCGCTAGCGGAAGCGTCAGTTTTTATCTTCGTATGTTTAACTGTAAACATGCTTTTACTACTCCGCGCGATTATAAATTAGTTGTGACTCCTTTGAATGCGGCATGGGAAGAGGGTTCCGGGCTTGATATGGAAAATTATCAAGATGAAACTAAGGACACCATCCCAGGAGCCAACTGGATCAACAGAAAGGAGGCAACGGCATGGACTGTTCCTGGAGCGGTAGCAAGAAATCAGCAGGATCTTTATGGTTTATCAGAAGTTGTAACTTTTTATACCGGCTCTGAAGACTTAGAAGTTGACGTAACCAGACAAGTAGAAGATTGGATTGCGGGAACCTATACAAATAACGGGCTTGTTATTGCTTTAACAAGTTCGCAAGAAGCATGGGTAGAAAGATCCGATGACAATTCATTAGCATACCAAAACACTACTGGCTCGAAATCATCTAATTATACAAAAAAGTTTTTTTCTAGAACATCGGAATTCTTTTACAAGCGCCCAATGCTCGAGGCGCGCTGGAATTCTGCAAAAAAAGACGACAGAAATAATTTTTATTTTAGTAGTTCGCTAGCGCCACAAACAGATAATTTGAATACAGTTTATTTTTATAATTATATCAGAGGGCGCCTTCAAAATATACCTGACGTTGGAACAGGTCCAATCTACGTTACGATATTCTCTGGTAACGTAGGGAATAATGCACCTTCAACTTCTTCGATAAAATTGCCACAAGGCGGCGGCGTAACAGCATCTTCGACCGGATATCCAACATATGTCACAGGTGGATACGTTTCTACCGGTATTTATTCCGCTTCTTTTGCTTTGACCGGCACGCGATCTTCTTTGACCGAAGTGTATGATGTATGGAGTAATACAGCAGAGCGCACCCAATCTGGGTATACTCAATATCACACAGGTACGATATCTTTGAAGGATATGGTCACTTCGAATATTAATCCAAGCACTGAGTATACAACGACTATAAATAATTTAAAATCAACATATTCTAGAACTGAAACACCAATTTTTAGATTATTTGTACGCGAGAAAAATTGGAATCCAAACATTTACAACAAGGCATCAAAAGCAGCACAAAACACGACCATTCAAAGCGGCTCGTATAAAATAGTAAGAGTTGTAGACAACTATGACGCAGTGGCGTACGGCACCGGTAGTGACCTATACACTCATTTATCTTATGATATGTCTGGAAGTTACTTTGATTTTGACATGGGAATGTTAGAAAAGGGATATGCATATAAAATTAAATTGGCGTATTATGTTAATAACGACTGGGCTGAACAGCCAGAAGAATTTAAATTCAGGGTTGAGTAAACATGAGTACTAAAGATCTCTTTAGAGATAAAAAAACAAAAAAAGTCTCGCCAATTTTAAGTACTGATGAAATTGGTAAACAGGCGGAGTCCAAGCGTTATATCGAAGAGCGCGCCAAAAAGAAAGATAGAGTTTTCCCAAAGGTAGACTATACAAGACCAGAAGAATTTGCAAGATTTGGTTCTGCGAAAGAATATTATGGAGAGTCAGTTGTAAGAATCTGGAAAACTTATCCTTACGATGGTTCTCTTTATGAAAAAGTAGCATGGGAGAACAGTTCTTCTTATTTAGATTTGTATCTTTTTGAAAAAGAATACCCAAGACGAAATGGGTACGCAATTCTTTCACCTGGTTCAAGCTGGGGTACCAAAGATGCCGCAGTTAACGGCATTGGAATTCCTGAATCCACAGACGTTCAGTATATTTCTTTCGAAGGTGGTCCACATCGAGCATCTGACTCAGGCGCCGGCTCTCCAACCTCGCCGAAAGAAACGAATCATGAACTTCCGGATTCTATAAAAAATATATGGCCCGACATCAAGAGTAGATATTCTGGCTCCAAAGGTGCAAATATCTATGATAAAACAAAATATAGACAATCCAATTTACAATACAGTGCCAGTCAAGGGGCAACAATTGAATTTTGGATGAAAAAGGCAGATTTAGTAGCAGCTGCCAAAACTACAGAAGAATGTATATTTGATCTGTGGAACAACAGTGACATGGACACGGAAGAATACGGAAGACTGTCCCTTAGACTTATGACTTCTAACACAGCCGACACCGATACTCCGCTTGAACTAGTGTTTCAATCGGGCTCAGCCAGTGGCTCGTTCACATTTACATCACTTAAGAAGTCTGAAATGATTGATGATAAATGGCATCATTATGCTGTCACTTTAAAAAGTGAAGGAACAGGTGCCTTAAAGTCGGAATTGTATTTTGACGGCGCGTATAGAGAGGGCATTTTAAATCATGAAGCATATGCTACAGCAACCATTTCAGTTACTGGCGGCGACACTACTGATTGGATACCGACTACTGGCAACCCGGGCCTGATAATAATCTACGATGCGGATAAGAAATACGTCATCTTCGTGCCCTCTGCAAATTTACCTAATAACGTCGGCGCAGACGCAGCTGCGAAGATAACCGACAATCATTATGTTTTCGCCGTGAATGACGACCCGGGCACGCAGCCCATCGCTTCAAATCTCAAAAGGGCAATTGCCCTTGCTAGAGAAAATGGAGATCTAGACGTATTTGTAACAAATAACAATGTAAGCAATACCGTCGTCAATCTGCAACAAGCCGCCCAAGGCGCATATCGAAATAAGGCGATTGTGTCTTACAACTCACCCCCAACAACTATATCTGGTTTCTCCGGAGGTACTTCTGGTGTGCTTAGCGAAGTCAAACCAGCACAAAATTCCTATTCAGGTTCTATGTTGGGAATGGTTGGCGCATATAGGACTATTTCCGGTTCTCAAACTGCTGGTTATGGAAAGCTTTCGGCGTCAATTGATGAGTTCAGGTATTGGAAAACAAGAAGAAACGCAGAACAAATTGGCAGATTTTATCGCACTCATGTCGGTGGCGGAACGAATGTCGACGACGCGAACACTGATCTGGGCATTTATTATAAATTTAATGAAGGAATAACGGGAATTTCCAGTGTTGACGAACGAGTCCTGGATTATTCCGGAAGAATCTCAAATGGCTATTGGAAAGGCTATTCTTCAACTTCTAGGAATATTGGTTCTGCCATCGTTGAGTCCAGTGCTTCTGCGACAGAATTTAAAGATCCAATTATATATTCATTCCACCCGGACGTTAAAACTCTTTACGATGAAAAAGTAGGCATTGGGCAAACTCATGACTATACAAATAACAGTGCGATTTACAGAAGCTTGCCAGAATGGATAACTTCCGAAGATGATAAGAGCGGGTCCGAACTTCTCAAATTAACTCAGATCATGGCAAGTTATTTTGATACACTAGCTATGCAGATGAAAGAGCTGCCATCTGTTAAAGATCCAAGCTATGTTAGCAGCAGTCACGAGCCGTATGCTTTTGGCAATCGATTGTTAGAAAATTCTGGATTTGTAGTTCCGGAACTGTTTGTCAATGCTAATATTATTGAAGAATTTTTAGATAGAGACGAAAGTATTACATTCGAAAATTCTTTAGTTAAAGTTAAAAATCTAATCTACCAGAATATCTACAGTAACTTAACGTACATTGCCAAGACAAAAGGCACTGAAAAATCTTTTCGAAATCTTATTAGATGTTTTGGTGTAGATGATGAGTTGATTAACGTTAATGTTTATGGCAATAATGTCACCCATAAATTTGAAGACAAAGTAAGATATACAGATATAAAGAAAAGATATTTAGATTTTAACAGCGTAGACAGAAATTCAGCCTGTGCGTTTCAATACAAGGATCCGTCTGTAACAAATTCTGTTTCTTTCATAACCGGTTCAGGCGGCACGGTCGATGAACAAAATGGTGTTGATAACTCACCATTTATAGAGAAGGGAGCTTCGATGACTTTCGAATACGAAGCACTTCTCCCAAGAAGAAGGACGCCAATCGCCGGCAATTTTTATAATTATACCGAGCTATCTTCATCAATTGGCGGCGTACATACGGCTAAAAGAGTAAATGAGTTACCCACAACATCAATCAGCGTGCCAGATGTAACCACGTTACCGGATGATGACAATTCTACTGCGTTGGTAATTACAAATACTGACGGCACTACAGTAACATTCGCGACCGATCCAGATACTGCTTTTGGCTCGTCTACAGCAACGGTTATAGGTACCAAAAACATAACAAGCACCAATGAAGGCGCGGAAGCTATCTATAGAGCTTGTAAAGCCGCTATTGCTGCCGGAACTCTTAAAGCTACTGTGGCCCCAATATTAGACGCTGATGGCGATCCTGCGGAGGATGACTGGCAATATGATTCATTCGATTTAACACAGACAACCGGCGGCACAGCCGGCGAAACGACTTTTACAGGCGCCCTAACCGCTCTAGACACTGCAACAGCAACGATTACTGTTACTGATTATACCGCTGTCTCGACAGAGCCGGCAGTACTGGCCTTTGTTCTTAGAGATAACGATGGGGATAATCATAATTTTAGTCTTGATGCTGACATCAGCACTGTAACTAACAATATAGTTGGCTTGCAGTCAGCATCGAGCAATAATAGTTTAGCAACTTTACTCGCGCAAGCAATTAATGATTCTACAGCTTCTACATATGGAAAAATAACAGCTTCAGCTTCCAGCGCAGTTGTCACTCTTACACAGGCTACAGCCGGCGCCACTGGAAATCGATACAACAGCGATTATATAAATGGTATTACCGTTGGTGATTTTTCTGGTGGCGGACCAACAATCATTACAGTTGGCCATGAAAACAAATATGTTATAGGTACAAGAGACGTTGGTTGGTCAAGCGACGATTTGGCAAATTTCCAAATATTCGCAGTCAGAGATAAGAAATTTTCAGACAATGTTAAATTTGTTTTGACCTGCAGTGGCCCGGGCCCAATGCCAGAATTATCAAGTTCTGTATTTCACAATGCTTATGACAACGAGAAGTGGAATTTCGCAGTAAAAATCAGGCCAGAAAACTTTCCATGGGCAACAGGCGTCTCAGGTAGTTATCTAGACGACGAAGCATCTCCAGGTTATACTGTTGAATTCTATGGCGTCAATGCTGCAGCTGATATAAAACAAAACAGTTTTGTCTTAACAGGATCGTTAACAAGAGCCAATGGAGACGCTTTTCTCAAGAAAGCAAAAAGAGTTTTTGTCGGCGCTCACAAAACGGATTTTACAGGAACACTTTTGCAAGCCACTGACGTCAAAATAGGATCAGCCAGAGTCTGGATGGATTATCTTTCAAACGATGTTATTGATGTTCATGCAAAAGATGCGGTAAACTTTGGGACGAAACATCCATACGAAAGCGCATACCTTTTCGAAGCTGGCCGAGTTGAAAGCACTCCGGGCGATCCTGCAGGCGCTGCCGGTGCACCCGGAGATTTCGCCCTTACAAGTTCATTTGGGTTTGTTCCGCAGATTGAAACATTGGCCCTTCATTGGAATTTCGATACAGTATCAGGTTCAGATCCAAGTGGTGAACTTAAAATTGGTGACTTTTCTTCTGGTTCGTTGCATTGGACAGATTCTGCAGGAAACCTGGTTAAGCAGAATAATTATGGGCCTATAGGCGCCATCACCGGCAGACAACATACCGCTATAGGACACAACTTTCCAGCTTCCTCAGCAAATGCCGTAGATGTAGAATATATAAGCGCCGCGAAACAAGTCTTACCAGAACTTATTAATAGTTCCGACATGATTAAAGTTCTTAGCAGTGATGATATTCATTTCGAGCGCGATACAAGACCAGAAAGTTATTATTTTGCTGCAGAAAAAAGCATGTATCGTGTTATTTCTGAAGAAATGTTGAATTTGTTTGCAACAATTAAAGATTTCAATAATTTGATAGGTGAGCCGGTAAATCGATATCGTCATTCTTATAAGAGAATGGAGAAGTTAAGGCACTTATTCTTTCGAAGACTAAAGAACACTCCAGATTTAGATAAATATATCGAATATTATAAATGGGTTGATGAAGCCGTCAACGATATGATCGAACAACTTTTCCCTGCTTCAGCTGCTTTTTCAGATAAATTGCGAACAGTTGTTGAAAGTCATATATTAGAAAGAAATAAGTATACTTCTAAATTTCCCACGATTGAAGACAAGTTAGATAAAGTTGAAGACGGGGAGCTGATGGCGTGTGTTTTGCCAGAGAATTATCAGAGTTATGTTTATAATCCGTATAAACAGCCCAGTGCCAGAATAGAGAGCGATTATGCAGAAATATTAGCACCTGCTATGCAAGATTTATCTAACACAGATCAGGAAAATTGGACAGCATGGTATCAAAATATTGCGCAAGATGGGATAACTCAGGGTCAACTTACTTCTGGAGTTACAGACGTCGACGAACACTTAAAAAAATTGATGGGCATCATACCGCCCTCTTCACCCACCGCGCTCAGAAAGAAACAGCCCCCTATTCCTAGAAAGCATTACACCTTTAGAGCAACTCTTAACCAAACTCTTCATTCTGGTGATAATGTCCCTTCTACTGTTGAGCAGTTTATGCCAGCACTATTGCCAGGCGGCCCTACAGACGGAGCAACGCCCCCCAATGTACACGATTATATAACTTTTAAAAAAGACACATTTCATCTTCGAAGTAAAAATAAGCCGGGAGAAAACAAGCGGCCACAGATCGACACCAACCATGGTATCACCAGATTAGACCACAAGGCTAGGCTTCACTCGGCCGTGGAAAGCAATCTAGACAAATCAAATGACTCGGCAGATTTAAAAAGATTTGCCGGCAGTCTTGTAAGTTTATACCAGGATTCCAATTTAGAAATTAAATTTACCAATTTACATAAAGATTTTGGGCCACCAGTTGAAGGCGGATCCGCCACATTACAAGGATTGTTTACTCAAAAAAATGTAGGCGGCTCTGCGCATAGAAAAGTTAGTTTGAATATCCAACCAAAAGCTGGTAGAGCCACAACGGTAATTACAGTCGGCGGAGCAATTTCTAACAACGAAACTATCACAATTGTCTCTACGGATGGAACTACTAGAACTTATACCGGTAAATCTTCGAGTAGCGAAGCCGCCGAATCGGGACTGTTTTTTTATACCGGCACTGGAAACTCTGCCCGGGCTGCGGGCCTCCAACGTGCCATTAATAGTTCTGATGGCCACGCCGGGTTAATCATCACATCCATATCTGGTGCTGTTTTGACTATAAAACAAAGGGAGAGAGGTACCACCGGCAATACTGATGTGACCAATGGTTTGTCCAATGTCACCGTTGTTGGACCCGATGTCGATTCCGGAACGGTCAATAATAAGTTCACTGGAGGCGGGATAGGTTTTTCAAAGGATGAATTCGACACCATTAGAGACCGACCTGAAAAGTTTAGACTGTCTGATCACGCCGGCGTCTTAGATAAAGATTCAATTTTTTCTGATGTCGCAACAGGCACAATAAAGGCTCTCTCTGGAAGAGCTGACGATTGGGACACAAAAACTGTCATCATTACAGACGTTATTAATTCGACAACAGGTATAAATAAGAGCGCCATAGGAAATGCTGTTACTTTCACAGGGAAAATTGCCGATGCCGCAAATACTGTTGCCAAAGTAAATTCTACATCATATACGTTTGGCGTGGCGCCAACTTCAGCAACCGCAACAGACGCAATAGACATGAACGGATACCAGGCCGCAGCGGATCCTTCGACTAAGTTTAATATCACAATTACAAGACCTGCAGGTGGCTCTGGAACGCAAATCACCATTAAGTTTGATATATCATCTGCAAGTTCGCCGTCTAGTGCTGGTTCTAATCATATAACCATTGGTACAGCAGGTTCCGACGACGCCGCAAACGCTGCCCTTGTTGTAAAGGCTATAAATGGCACAACAGATAGTAGAATTACATATGGCAACTCTTCTGGAGATGGGTCAGCCGGAACTGGAGTTCAAGGCATCACAGCGGCGGAAGGAAGCAATAACAAAAAAGTAACATTCACTATGTCAACCACCACAGATGCAGGCAATATTAGTAGCGCCATCGCCCATGGCGCAGGCACAGTAAATCTTGTTGATGTGACAGCTTTCACTGGTGGCGGAAATCCGGGCGTAAATAATATAGCATCATCTCTTAAAACGGCGATTGCTCTCGCTAAAACAAATGGCGATCTTAATGTAACAGCAACAGTAGCCAGCGCAACTATTTCTTTAACTCAAGGTATTGCCGGCGCATCTGGAAATAGTAAATTTACATCGACAGTTCTAGATCATCGAGGCAAAGCAGATGCAGAGATTACTGTAGCTAATGCTAGCAATTTAAACGGCAATGACAGGGCAACTGGTACTGTCACTGTGTCTTCTGCTAATCATATAGATGGTGCAGAAAAGGCAAGTACTATTATTACAGTTAATACATTGACCGCTGCAACTGCTAAAATTACCGTAAGTAATGCTGCAAATATTACTGCCGGCGATTCAATTGAACTAATACCTCCTACTGGTACACCACATTTTCTTGGTGCAACGGACAGCACAACTACTAGCACTAACACGACATCGCCTTCATATGCTATAGACTCCAGCAGTGCAAATAATACCGCAACCAATATAACAACCGCTATCAATGCTCTTGATGATTTCAGCGCCACAAGATCAGACAACGTTGTCACAGTTACACAATCAATTGTTGGCTCAGACGGAAACACCACAATTTCCGTAGCCGAGCAATCGACGAGCACTGGGATCTATGCGGGCAATGCTGCAGCCACCGATGCAATAGATATGAGCGGGTACCAAGCAGCGGCAGATCCATCCAGCAAATTCACCATCACAATCCCAGAATCTGCCGGCGGCGACCCCGATCAAGCAACCGCAGCAGATGCAATAGATATGAGCGGGTACCAAGCAGCGGCAGATCCTTCGACTAAATTTACCACTACGATTACATCAGCGGCAGGCGGTTCCGGAACACAAATTACTATCAAGTTTGATACATTAGTCATGGGAGGTTCTGGAGGAGGAGCTGTTGCAGTTGACGCAATAGATATGAACGGATACCAAGCAACGGCAGATCCGGGCTGTAAGTTTGCTATCACAGTTCCTGAAGCAGCCGGCGGCACAGGAACACAGATTACTATCAAATTTGATATATCATCCACCAGTTCGCCATCTAGCGCCGGATCCAACCATATCACTATTGGCACAGCCGGCTCTGACGACGCTTCCAACGCAGCCCTTGTCGTAAAAGCTATAAAAGGTCTGACAGACAGTCGAATCACATATGGAAATGGATCAGGAGATGGCTCGGCAGGAACTGGAGTTTCAGGCCTCACAGCAGCCGAAGGAAGCAATAACAAAAAGGTAACATTTACGATGGAGACCGCCGGTACCGACGGCAACGTTAGCGCCGTTGTGGCCCATGCAGGCGGCACCATAAATCTTGTTGATGTGACAGATTTCACTGGAGGGCTTCTTGCGTCACCATCTAGCAACCCCGCGAATTACATTACCATCGGCACCGGCGGATCGGATGACAGTAGTAACGCAGCCCTTGTCGTAAAAGCTATAAACGGCACAACAGATAGCAGAATCTTTTACGCTAACTCTTCTGGTGATGGTTCATCTGGAACTGGCGTTCAAGGTATTACAGCAGCAGAGGGAAGTACCAATACTAAGGTCACTTTAACAATATCGACCGCCGGAACAGCAGGTAACATTAGTAGTGCAATCGCCCATGGCGCAGGCACAGTGAATCTTGTTGATGTGACAGCTTTTACTGGTGGAGCAACATCAACACAGATTACAATTAAATTTGATGTGTCGTCAGCCAGCTCACCAACTAGCGCTGGTTCTGATCACATCACTATTGGTACCGCTGGATCGGACGACAGTAGTAACGCAGCGCTTGTCGTAAAAGCTGTAAATGGAACAACAGATAGTAGAATCACGTACGGCAACAGTTCCGGGCCCGGCTCATCTGGCACCGGTATAAAGGGTATTACAGCAGCAGAAGGAAGTACCAATACCAAAGTTACGCTTACAATGTCCAGTTTTGGCACAGCTGGCAACATTACTGGTGCAATTGCCCACGGCGCCGGCACAGTGAATCTTGTTGATGTAACAGCTTTTACTGGTGGAGGTACATTTTCTGGCGGCGTCGGGGATGATACCGTATCCTTAATTTCTGCAGGAGCCACAACTTACACCCTTACAGCTAGAAATGTTGGCGAAACAACGACTAGTACAAACACTACATCACCTACTTTTGCAATTGTTTCTGACGATAACGCTAGCACAGCAGCCAATATGACTACTGCTATTAATGCGTTGGATGACTTCAGTGCTACAAGATCTAGCAACGACGTTACAATTACCCAAGGAACTGTTGGTACAACAGGAAACACCGAGTTTACACTTGCCGGATCTAGTACTAGTGGCTTGTCTATAAAGGCTACCGCAAAAGACGCGATAGATATGAGTGGTTACCAGGCCGCGGCAGATCCATCGACTAAGTTTACCACTACGATTCCATCAGCTGCAGGCGGGTCTGGAACACAAATTACTATCAAGTTTGATATATCGTCAGCTAGCTCGCCATCTAGCGCTGGCTCTGATCATATAACCATTGGCACAGCAGGCTCCGATGATGCTGCAAACGCTGCCCTTGTCGTAAAGGCAGTAAACGGCACAACAGACAGTAGAATCACGTACGGTAACGGTTCTGGAGATGGGTCATCAGGAACTGGTGTGCAAGGTATCACAGCAATAGAAGGAAGCACCAGTCACAAGATAACGCTTGTGATGTCCACCAGCGGAACAGCAGGCAACGTCTCCAGCGCAATTGCTCATGGTGCGGGCACAGTGAATCTTGTTGATGTAACAGCTTTTACTAGCGATGGTTTCACTGGCGGAACAAATGGTGACACAATTCAATTGATTTCCGCAGGAAGCACAACTTATACGCTTAGGCCGCATGCAGCCGGCGGAACAACAACTAGTGCTCATTCAACTTCGCCCACTTTTGTAGTTGTTGCCGGAGACAACAATAATACAGCTGCCAATGTAGTAACGGCCGTCAACGCTCTTGATGACTTTAGCGCGACCAGAGCAGATAATGTCGTAACGATCACACAGATAACACGCGGAACAGCTGGAAATACCACAATCACAATAACTGAAGCAGATACGTCCGGTCTTAGCAAAAGTAATTTTACCGGCGGTACCGCTGGAGATACAATTCAACTGATATCAACAGGAGGTACGACTTACACTTTGACGGCTCGCCGCTCTGATGAAGCAGGAGCGGAAACGACCAGCACTCACACTACATCTCCAACTTTCATAATTGATTCTACAGATGATTCAGCCACAGCCGGCAATATAGTAACGGCGCTCAATGCCCTTGACGATTTTACTGCAGCTAAGACAAGTACAAACAGTGAGGTTAGAGTAGTGCAAGCCACCACCGGCGACGACGGAAATACTACAGTCACAATAACTGAAACTGGAGATACTGGGTTCTCATTAAACGGCTCAGGCTTCAGCAATCTTAATACAACTTTAGCTGGCTTCGCCGACGGAGGTTCCAAAGATGTGACAATTTATCCTGCAGACTCGAATTTAGCTGGTGTTAGAGAACCAGCCTTCCCAATCGTTTTTGTTCACGAGGGCGCAAAAAGTATAGTGAACATCAAGAATATTCAAATCAAAACTGGTTCAGTTGGCCAAGGAGCGACGTCGACAGCCGTCACTTTAGGTAATTACACCAAAACATATGAGATCGTTAGAGTAGACGGCAGCCGAACTCATCAGAATAAATGGCTTGTAAACAACTATGTTACAGCACAAACGGCCTCCGAAAATCCGTCTTTGAGACTTCATGAAAAGCAGACCGATGGCATCAATGTTGATTTTACACTCCCAACTCGCCCAAGACACTTCGTATTTGCTAACAGATTTTCCTCACCTGGTGATTTTACTACAATGACTAGGGGATATTTAGATCCTGCAGCAGAGGAATATAGCGCTTATAACGCTTTGCCATGGCGCTATCACTTCCAACTCAATAGTAGTGGCAGCGTATTAGATAGCAGCCTACCATGGCGCGGAGCAACAAGTCCATTTGGAAATACACCTGTAACCTCTAAGCCGAACACCGGCTCCGACGCCACTGCAGAAGACGCAATAGATATGAGCGGATACCAAGCAGCAGGAGATCCGGGCTGCAAGTTCACTATCACAGTACCTACTTCAGCCGGCGGATCCGGAACACAGATTACTATCAAATTTGATATATCGTCTGCAAGCTCGCCATCTAGTGCTGGCTCTGATCATATTACCATTGGGACCGCTGGATCCTCCGATGCTGCAAACGGCGCCCTTGTTGTAAAGGCTATAAATGGCACAACAGATAGTAGAATTACATATGGCAATGCTTCTGGTGATGGGTCAGCAGGAACCGGAGTTCAAGGTGTCACAGCAGCCGAAGGAAGTACCAACACTAAAGTTACACTCACTATACCTGCCGGCACAAACGGTAATGTTAGCGGTGTTGTGGCCCATGCAGGCGGCACAATAAATCTTGTTGATGAGACAGATTTCACCGGCGGCGAGAGCGGCGCAGGTCTGAAACTAAACGATTACAGAATGAATATTCCCGTGCACGTTGCACAGCATGTGACAACTTCTCAACATGTTTTGGAAGACTTCGCTGGCTTGAACGTTCTTTTGTCTAGACATTCGAGTCAATTTGGAATCGACTCTATTAGAGGTGTTTTGCGAGAAGAAGATTATGGATCTAAGGCTTCGCACCATAAGATACACAGAAACACACTTAAAAGATTAGAATTAACGCCTGCAGTAACGAAATTTGCAGCTCAAGCAACAGTAACTGTTAGTAACGGTACCGCCGCTTCAGGTCTGACTGAAGCCCAAAAAATAACACTTATTTCAACTGACGGTACAACGAGAGTATATAGAATCGTTAACGATACCGGTGATGATAACTTCACAACTGGTGACGTATTGGAGGATGGCAGTGATATAGGAGGCGGCACCGGTGCAGACGATGGTGATATTGCAGTTGTAGTTGAACTCACCACCTCTACCGTCGACACACAGAATGAATTTCTAGTCCAATTGAAGGCTGCGATTGAGCATAATAATGGACACAATGGTAAAATTACAGTTTCTTCCGTACCAGCCCCAGCTGGCAGCTCCCAAGCAATTACTTTGACACAAACGTCGAACGCTCTGAACCATTCTGCCGGCAACACTGCAATTACAGAAGACCTTGCTAATGTAACCGTTGCTGGAGTTTCCCCGGGGACCTCTAATCAATTTACCGGCGGAGAAGATAATAATGGCAAGCAGTATATAGTCACAACTGGCTCCACTTATGATAATGCTTACATCCGACATTCAATACCAAGAAACGATTTACAGTATTCGTGGATCACAGCTTCTGCTTTCTTGAGATTGGATCCATTTGGAGTTGTACCAACAGGAAGATCGTACGATGGCAGAGTGACAGCTTCACTCAATTTGGGAAGCATGAGTGAACCTTACATCGAAGCTCTTACATTTATTAGTAGAAGTGAAGTTTGTAGTTTTGTTGATAGTGCAACTGGCGAAGGTCAACGCTATTGGTCGCAGCCATGGTATCAGACTGGTGAAAGAGAAGGTTCGGTTGGGGTATCAACATATACTCAAAGAATACCAGTAGATTTCGCCGGAATGAATTTTAATATATACGAACCTATCACATCCTCTCTTGGTGCCGATGGTCGTAACTACGATACAGCCAGTATCAACACTTTGGGATATCCTTCTGCGGAAATAGGCGACGCGGCAGATGGTACCGATGCTTATACTGATCATAATTACTTGAATGCATCTAGAACCACCGGAATGGAACGTTGGAAGTCGGACCCTCTATATGAGGCCCCCCTATTAGATTCTGACGGTGAAGGTACTCTTCTAAACGCAGTGATCCTTCATAGACAAGGGCCATATGGATGGCCTTCATGGAAACAGATAAGGGGCGCCCAACATCCAGTCGCGAGGCACAACAGGAGAAACAATATTGTTCAATATATTAAGAGAACTGTAGATACCCCGCCCAAAACATACACTCAAGATAACACCACTTATTATCAAAGTCCTCATTTGGACGAGATTCTGGTTGAACCAAAACCTGTATATAAAGACACTATAAAATCTTTTGTCACTCCTCCAGTTTCTAATAGATATCAGCCAGTGGTACACTCTATACAAGATCAAGCTGGTTATAAAGTTGTGCTTAAACACTCATACGGCGTTAATAAGAATCAAACACCACACAGTGAGTTAAACCATAACATGATGCCTAGAAACATCCCTGTACCGGAGGTTTATGATCAGATGAGATCTGAACTTATGGACAATAGATCTTTTGGTTTGTATTATATGTCCTATCCAGAAAATATATATCCGCCAGAAAAGTTCACATACTTGGCTAAAACTAGAGGTCGAACAGCCTACACAGAAGTTTCCAGTTCCGATAAAACTCGCTCCTCAAATCCTATTTGGACAAACAAGAAACTTGGGTTTCAAAGAACATTTTGGAAAGATGACTGGCGCATGCGCCGCGGCGGAATGCAGATGGCCGTAACAAATTCGCTTGGTTTTATTCAAGACATGTCTTCGTCCAATTTAGGCTCTCACGCTGCCGGCGTCTATGGGTACCCATACCAAAACGCGGCCCCGGCACTCAGTATGTGGCCATTAGACGGCGGAGGACAGGTCTTCAATAGGATCGCCGCGGGAGACGCGGCAGCAGGCTCTGCGACATGGACATACACTGGCGCCGCCACCTCCGTTGAAGCCGACACAATCAGATTAACTGATGCACTTGGTGTTTCCGTCACATTTGAAATTGATGATAATGGCGATGGCCAAGGTGACGGTGTGTATGGCACAAACATCCCAATCGTTAACCGAGATTCCGCGGGCGACGTCGTCTCCGCCACCATGAATGCCGCCTACTTGGCAACATCATTGGTGTATTGGATTAATCAACAAACAAATCTAGATATAGTCGCGACCAACCCCAGCTCTGGAGTGGTTGTCATTACCCAAGGGACACCAGGCTCATCTGGGAATACTGAGATCAAGCTCAGCGACCCCTCCGGCATGGATAGCATTACGAGCGTTAATGTACCAAGCCTGGCGAATGGCGATGGGCGTGGAATCAGAAACGCAACAGATCGTAAATTTCAACGGAATAGACTAGGCGATTATCTTGCAGGAGAACTTTTAGCTCCAAACGTTAGTATATTGGCCTCCATCGACGGCATGAGATTTGGCCATACGTCGTATGCGGGCCAGCCGCACAAGCAAGCTCCATCTGCGTCGCAACAATATCTCTATATGGGAGGCCCGGGCATCTACAGATCCGGCGGGGCAAACGTTATCGTTTCCGACATTTGGAACTGGACACACGGTCATTTTTATAGAGCAGATGAGTTTTCTGGTAATAAACCATGGTATGATTCATATGAAGAATACGCCCAGGATATTAGGGGGCTAGCAAAAGACCACACAATTATACCTGAGTTTAGAATTTCTGAACATATGGATTATTATCTTGATAATGGATTTATTTTTAATAACGAATTCTTAACTTTAGAAGGTGCCTATCCAGAACTATCTGCCAGCGCAGCAACACCGACTGCAGATTATAATGACGATTTTTTCAAAATTTATTCTCACTCTGATTTCATGAAGTATTTTGGGAAGATCTCTGCAGACTACAAAGAGTTGTCTGCTCCAACAAAGTTTACTTTAAAATGTCATGGAATCAAAAAATTACTTCCATATCAAGGATTTTATCCCGTTCTTCGGTGCGTCCAACTCGGAAGCATGTTCTCTAGTTCTTTTGCGCCTTATATCAGCGGTTCTGGGCTCCGCGAGGTCGCCCGACATACTGACGATCCCATTGCTCCATCATCTGATCAGTCTACTGGCACTCCTCACGGAGCACAGATTCAGGCGCTTATATCACCATTTTTTGCACCGGGAATAATGTATAACACGATCAAAAGTGGCATAGCTGTTGATTGGCCAATGTTCACAGGGTCAGTATCTGCCGTCGCCGGCTCCCAGATCTCGGCCTGGAACGCCACTTATATTTCAGGCTCACGAGTTGACGGCACGACATTTAATTTCAGAATGCCTTTTGAGGCGTTGGTGGAGCCTCAATCATATATTCCTCTATCTGCATCTGATGGTAGCAATAAATTGTCGTATACCTTTCACAGAACCGGCTCTTCACCTGCTGGCCCATGGTATGATTGGAGTGGCCACCATGATAATAAATATGGTTTAGCCATGCACAATTTTTTGGGAGAAATACCAAGATTTTTCCTTGATGGAGGAGATTTTACAACTTTTGTTTCGGCACCAGAAAGTAAATTTAAGTCAATGAGATCCGGTTCAAGTTATTTTATGGATGTAGACCTTAATCAAACTCATGATTTTGTTATGGCAGAAGGGCCCAGAAGAACCAAAGTCGCCCTCGGTTCGGAGTGGGCCTCGGGCCGTGACATGGGCTCGCTGTGGGATTCCAGAGGTTCTATTTATGGGCCTCCATGCCAAGTGACTCCAAAGGACAGCACCCTTACCACGCCCAACCGCGTTAGGTATTATCCAGATGGCAACCAAGATAGCCTCGAGGATAAATTTACAGATAAGACCAACCATTTCGATCCTGCATTTGCACCCTTTACTCCGCCGCATTTTTACCAAAAAGCAACTGCAAGACTTACATTTGTCCCACATAGAGCTATCGACATGTTAGAGGGCGAATCAAGAGTCTTTTCCCTTGATGAAATATTATCAAATGCCAGAATTGAAACCCAATTTACGGGAAGCGGCGATTCAACAAACGATCTCCCAGATCTACCCGGCATTGGCGATCCCTCTCTCGCTTCTCGAGCCAATATACAAGTTGATGATGGCGATTTGGCCTCAGGCATGGCCGTGGCGGAATATATCACCATCACTGCAACTAACGGAACTTTCAGAAGATATGTTATAGTAGATGATACTGAAACCGACGTCGCAACCGGCGATGTGTTGGCTTCCGATTCCGATACAGGTGACGGCACCACTGCCGGCGCAAAAAACGTGGGCGCAATTGCAGTTGCAATTAACATAACCGGTACCGCATCTAGCCAAAATGACTTCTTGGTGCAACTGAAAGCTGCAATTGAACACGCTAACGGACACAATGGATTGATCACAGTTTCTGATGTACCCGACGAAGCCGACGGAGCACAGAAAATTATTTTGCAGCAAAGCGAGCCAGGCATCTTTGGCGATCAGGCGATCACTACTGATATTACCCAGCTCACCAATACTGGTGTAAACCCGGGAACTGCTGACACATTCACCGGCGGCTTCCAGGGCGGCGTCGCGACGGTTCAATCCCGCGCAACAATATCAGTTGCTGACGGCGATGCCGCTTCAGGCATGTCTGAGGCTGAAAAAATAACGCTCATCTCATCTGATGGTACAACAAGAGTATATAGAATTGTTAACGATACCGGTGATGACAGCTTCTCCACTGGCGATGTATTGGCCGACGACAGTGATATAGGAACTGGCACCGGTGCAGACGCCGGCGATATTGCAGTTGTAATGGAACTAACTACCCCTACCGTCGATACACAGAATGAATTTCTAGTCCAATTGAAGGCTGCGATTGAGAATGTCAACGGACATGCCGGAAAGATCTTGGTTTCCGCAGTGCCGGCTGTGGACAATGGGGCCCAAAAAATCACTTTGACACAAAAGAAACCTGGCATCAAAGGCGACACTACTATTTCTCAGGATATCGACCAGCTTACCATTGCCGGCGTTTCTCCAACAACTTCTGATAAGTTTACCGGCGGGTCTCTGGGCAACAACGGCCGTACATGTGGGGCAGGAAGATACGTTTCTCAACTATTGGATGCGGCAAAAAGAGATCATTACCCTGCAGGTCTCCACCGCATGCGCCTTTCGTCATCTGTGAATCTGTTTGGCAAATCTAGAATGAAAGTTATACAATATGAAGCCGCCGGCGGAACATTAAGTGATGACTTCAAAGCCAGTACAATGACAGATTCCGGAGACTCTGCGTTTGACGTATGGACAATTAGTTCCAAATTTGAATGCCCAACTTTGAATCTTTCCGGTAACAATGTCCTGAATCTGGATGAGATGCGTCATACAATAGGTACCAGCACCGCGCCATGGGCCGGCGCCATCGGCCAAGGTGCATTCACAGCCTCAGTAGGAACAAGAGCAATGTGGGGCGGTTATGGAGTAATCCCGTCAGGTTCAG
>Ga0098039_1000147_pt1 | contig 33117 bp, 29 predicted proteins | sample 6_EtaG_FD_75047 | JGI IMG/M metagenome (GOLD analysis project Ga0098039, IMG submission 75047) | Marine viral communities from the Subarctic Pacific Ocean - 6_ETSP_OMZ_AT15160 metaG | ecosystem: Environmental > Aquatic > Marine > Oceanic | place: Pacific Ocean | collected 2015-01-08 | reverse complement strand
TCACCTCCAGACTTGTAGTAACCACGCTGGCACACCCACCCTGACCCATAAACGTCTAGCGTTGCGTTCTGGGGCATTTGGACGGGCACGCATTCACTTCCAGACTTGTAGTAACCACGCTGGCACACCCACCCTGACCCATAAACGTCTAGCGTTGCATTCTGGGGCATCTGGACGGCCAGACACTCGTTTCCCGACCTGTAGTACCCCCGTTGACATACCCATCCTGTTCCATAAATGTCGACAACAGCATTCGCAGGAATTCCCGTAGATGTTCTTGATTCCTGTGTTGGCCTTGATCCAACTCCCGGAGGAGATATGCTGGATCGCTGACTAGCAGTTCGTCTCAACAAGGAAAGAAGCTCTTGATCAATCCAACCATTCTGGGTGATACCAGCATCACGCTGAAAAGCTTTCACTGCATCAGCAGTCCGGCGGCCATAATCGCCATCCACAGGCCCCGGGTCGTAGCCTAGATCGGTTAGAAGCTGTTGAGCCTCTCTGGTGTATTGGGCGCTGGGCTTCTTGGGAGCAGTGCTCGTCGATGTGCTTGGTGATGCCGATGGATACGAAGGCTGATACGCTCGGCCGCCCAACTGCCTAGCTTCCTGAATGGCTTCCGTGACAATCTGGCTTCGGTACTGTTCAACATCACGTTCAGCACGCGACTGGGAACCTTGACGATACCGGTAGCTCCCACAGCGGCTGTTGAAATCGTTGACGATTCGGTTGAATTCATCGATTCCCTCATTGGTATCGATGACGTCTCGCATCGCTTCAATCCGAATACCTTCCCGGATACACCAGCGAATCCCCGGAACGGACAGCACATTGTTGGTGCCTACTGAAGGCTTTGTATATTGCAATCCGGCGCTTTGGGCCGCACTTGGGGTTTGGACCGCCGCATTGGAGCTGCTCTGTGACGACGATGGCGGATTGTATGCAGGTTTCTTGTTACTTTGCTCGCTAATGGTAAGCAGCCAGATCACAAAGACGACGCCAATGATGCCAAGAATCCATTTGCCTCCCGAGCCACCGCCGCTTTTGCCAGAGCTAACGGTTTCGATGGGTGGAGGAGAGCTTGTGGCTTTTCGTTCCGGCTCGGATGAAGCAGCCTCCTGTTGAGGCTGGGGTGGTTGCTTAGGCGCTGAGGAACCCGCCTCCGCTTTTGATTCCGGCTTTATGGGCTCGTCGATACCACTGACATCGGACGCCAAGTCTGAAAGCCCTGAAAATCCGCGTTTGTTGTCTTTGTTATCCATAGCTCCTTAATCCCCCAAGAGACTGCTCAGCCTATCTCCACCCCGTTTCCAGAACATGCGGATAGCAGCCTCAAGAACGTGGATGTTGTCTTCGTCCTGGTATGAGAAAGCCGCAGCGAGCTTTTTGTCCTCCTTTTTTCCGATGCAGAAAACGCCAGCGCCATTCCAGATCACCAGCTCACCCCAGCGGCAAAAAACCCGTTCATTGCTGCCAAAGAGTTTTTTGCGCTCCAACTCCATGCCGTGATCACTCATAACAGTGGAACCGAAGCGATACTTCTTGCCGTCTCGCAGACCTTCCAGGTACTCCGTCAGCAGACGAACACCAACAGCTTTCCACAAGCGATCAATAAAGTTGGTGTAGATTGCCTGCTTCTTTAGCTCAATGGATGCATAATTAGATTCGTTACCAAAGATAATGCTGTAAATGGTTCCCGTGGGAATGCCATTGACCGAATGCCGGGTTCCTCCCCAACGCGTCCGCGTAATTGAGTCAAGATCCCAGCGGCGTCCTTTCCACTCAATGCCTTCAGGAGAAATGCGGAGCTTGTCTTTGAAGATGGCTCCGACATCGGCCTCATAGGTTATTTCTCTTCTCCATTCTTCAGCTTTGTTCTTTGCGTCCTCCATCAAACGAACCCGCTGTTCCGCTATCTCGCCGAGGGCATCAGCATCCTCAGCGGTGCGTTCGGCAACCTCACCAACCTCTACGAATACATCCTGCAGCATGTTCGTGAGTTGTTGCGAGAAGTCGAGCTTGCCGTGCTCGTTGAACATGTGAATCGCCAGGCCGCGAACCAGCCCAGCAACGCGGTGGCTTGCGTCGTGATCTAGCCCGCGACTCTTCGTGCTGACCTGAATCGGCTGAGCGACGGTATCCCAGTTCTTCACAACCTGGATTAGCTGGTTCACCATGGGAGCCAAAGTGGAGTCGGGGCGTTCTGCATCAACGGCAGTCCGCAGTTTCTCGACAAGGGCTCTTATGTTCCCTTCTTCCTTATCAAGGAATCCCTGAGCTTCTACCTCATACGAGTCGACGAGGTCGGAAATCAGAATAGGGCCGTGTTCCTCTCCGTCGTCAGTCGCAGATTCAACGGCAACGGTGACTGCCTGCACGAGTTCTTTGGGGGAAAGGCTATCAAGGGCCGACTTGATGACTTTACGGTAATGCCTCCTCCGTTCCTGGATTTCAGCTTCCACAGCAGAGAGGTCCGTCACTTCCGGAAAACCGGAAACTATCCTCTCCTCGTTGATGATCACGCTCAGCTCTTCGGGGTCGATATCTTCAAATGCCCAAGAGATTTCAAGAACCCATTCCGTCACGTCATCGGGATTGTGGTCAGGCAAACGAGCAAGGCCCGCCGCAAGCATGTTGGCTCGAGCAATTGACGACAGTTTATCGACGGCGAGCAAATCCGTTGGCGAGGATTCGAGAAGCGACAACACCTCTCCGGCACGTTTTGGTCCGATGCCCGGAAGCCAAGCTACTTCGGCGGAGAGCCTTTTCCGGGGATTGGTCAAATCCGAACGCGCCTCCATGCACTCACTTGAGTCGAACAGCAAGCTACGTTCGTCGGCCAGTTCCATGATCCGACGACGGTTATCGCGGGGGCTGGCATTCAGAATATGAAAAGGATTTTGTAATAGATCCATGCTCCCCTCCGGTTACTTGTCATCCCAGACGAATCCAATGCGTCTGCTTTTTTGTCCTTGGTCTTTAGGAAGGCTGTTCAACGCTGTCTCAATGCTGGTTTGATCAAGCTCTGTCTTCCCGACCTTGGCAGCGAGCCGTGCGGCCTCGCGTATGACAAAAGCCGAGTCGGAGAGAGCTTTGCCGGTAAGCGCATCAAGAATCTTGTCCGCGTTAAGGTCATCGGCTTTTGGCAGCTTGCTCAATAGTGAGTCCACCAGAGAAGCCACTTCTTCCCTCGACGGCATGCCAACCTCGATGATGTGGTCAAACCGGCCGCGACGAAGAATAGCCGGATCGATCATTTCGATCAGGTTCGTCATGGCAATAATCAGGACCTTGTTCTTGATTGCCTCTGGGATGCGCCGGAGAAACTCGGCTACCTCCTCGACGTGATGCAAGCCGGACGAACTGCCAGAGCGCCTGTCCGACAGGAAGGATTCCATCTCGTCGATAACGATGACGGACGGAGCGCCATCAATCGCCTTGTCAAAGACCTCGGAGATCTTCTTGCTGGTTTCGTGAATGTATGGGCTACCCACGCTGTTGGAATCAATCGAGTAGCTGGGCCAATCGATAAATTCGACGAGTCGCTCCACAGCGAAGGTTTTGCCACAGCCCGGCGGCCCATGCAGGACGACGGCGGAAGGAAAATCGATACCCAAAGCCTGATATTTCTCGGCATTGAAGATGATGTCGATGACGTGTTCGTTGAAGAACTCTTCGAGCTGTGGCCGCCCGGGAAGCTTGAATACCTTGGCTTCGCCTGGTTCTTCCGGCGGTTGTGGCTGTTCAGGTTCGACAGCCTCTTTGGCAATGGCGGCCTTTGCATCGGTCTTGGCTTGAGAGGCGGGCTTGCGCTTAGCCAGTAGGCCCGCATCTGCAGGTACGTTAAACCCGGCGGCCCTTACGATTTCGACCAGATCGCCAGCGGGCATCCAGCCGGTTAAGTTGCTCAAACGCCTGAAGGACTCCGTGGAGATGACAACCCCTCTGGCTATCCAAGTACCCAATACCACTTCATCATCGACATGAGGTGTCAGCGTCCAGGTCGGGAGCAGTCTGGAATACTGCTCCACATAAACGGCATCATGAAAGGAGGCATCCTCCGATAGCTTCCGGGAATCTTTGAGGGCGAAAGCAAAGGCCAATGCATCAACCTTGCTTTCGGGCGACTTGCCATTCTCAACTGGAGTTAGGGCGTACTTCTTATGGCTGCTCAGGCTGCGGAATGATTCAGATCCAAACGAGATATCCGTGAACAGGGATTCGTCGATAAAACCGCAATCATTCCACTTCCGCATCAGCTCCGGGCGCGTGACCAGGATATTGTTGGAGCCATTGGTATCGAAAATCTGACACTCGTCTCCGGAATAGAGCAGTGACCGGATTTTCGAACCGTCCGGCAACTCGTACCCTTTAGGCAGCCATAAGTCTTTCGCCATAAATCATCCCCTGATAATGTTGGCTATATCGAACATCTCGTTGTCGGAGCCGCCGCCGATCTGAATCATCGAAAGCTGGGCGACAATGGCGCGGAGTTTTTCAATGTCGTCGGAGCGCATGAGTTGCGTGCCGATCTGGGCGAGCTCCTCGAAGCGGTGCTTGTCGGCAAACAGATGGGGTGCGCTGACCATCCACTTGAAGCGCTCGACCACGAACCAATCCTGCCGCCAGAGGATCTCGAAGTTCTTGCCTTTCAGCTCATCAAGGTGGTGCTCGAAATCCTTATCATTTCGGTCTATTGAGCGCTGTGCAGTCTTTGCCAGATTGTCAAAGGCCGACGCCTCGGATGGACGGGCATGTTGGCGGATATGCTCATCAAAGAAGGACACGACTCCGTCGAGGTCAATCTGCCGGATTTCCTTGAGGTGCTCCTTTCGGACCTGGGCAAGGAGTTTTCGTGCCTCGAGAACCTTCTCCATAGCCTCTTGGGACTTCTCTGTTTCCGCTTCATCTGGATCGAGCGAGACTGCGGATTCAAGTTTCTGCCGTGCTTGGTCCAGTTTCGGGTTGTCCACCACCTCGCTGATATCGTCGATGCGGTTCAGCGTTCTTTCGCCTTCCTCGACGACCATGACGGCCGCTGCAGTGTAGTCGAGCTGTCCCTCCTGGCGGGAATAGAAGTTCTTACCGGAGTGGAAGGTGCCGCCGATGCAGGGAACGGAGACCTCGATGTTGATGTTGCCGGAGTCCAGGATTTCGTATTCACATTCCAGATCGGCACCGGCGGGAATCACGCCGTCATCGAAATCTGAGCCGGAAATCTTCAAGACGCCGATGGGGCGGTTATCGGTAATGGGGTCCTCGATTTCGCCTTCCCAAAGCTTCAGGTTGAGCGATCCCGAGGCACCGGATTTGAGCGACTCAGCCGCCTTGAAAATCTTTTTGCCTTTCTTTGGCAGCGAGTCGCCCGAGCGAACCAAATAGTCGAGTACGGGTCGGCCGCCGAGTTTCTCCAATACCTCAATGCCAACCGAGTGAGAGGCTGGAATGGCATCCACTGAGGCAGCGGTTCGGGTAATGACGATCTTGTCCTGTTCCAAGGCGATGGGGCCACCTACGGAATCGAACACAAACACCTTGAAGGTATTGTCGCCGGTTTTTGTCAAGGTGACGTCGATGGTTGCGCCATGCTTGAGAGGTAGGCGGCCGGAGGTCCAACCAGTATCGACACAGTCAACCTGAAACTCTGAGCCTGAGGCTGCCTGACCAGCCAGTTGGATCGCAATCTTGGCCTTAACATCCGGTGTCCGGGCAATGTAGTTAAAAGACAGCGCCAGCCCACCGCCAGATGAAATCTGCCCACGGGTGTTTTTGCGTGACCGGTTCTGGGAGCTCCAGTCGATGGATTCCGCAAAAAGACTCGCCCCTTCCGCCACGGCCGTCATGGGATTTACATCGGTGTTCCCCGGAATCCCCAGCTCAAAAGAAACTTTGTCACGCAGAGGTTTGTAATTGGTCGGGCCGCCGACAAATACAATACGTTCCAAGTCATGCGGAGAGAGACCAGCCTTAGTGAGCGTCTCCCGGGCAGACTCGATGGACTCCCCTACGCGTTCGGCGATCAGCTTGTCGTAAGTGTCACGCTGCAAGGGAATATCGAGATAGATTTCGTTGCCGTTGAGATCCCGAACCCGGGCCTCTGTCTCCGACAGGCTGATCACTGAATCTTCTCGGGCCGAGAGTTCAATCTTTGCGCGTTCGGTGGCCCAGGTGGCCAGCCGAATGAGCGACTTGAAGCTCGGATTCACGGAAAAGTCTTCTGGGATGTCGAAGTTTTCCAGTAGCCAAGGGCGCATGATGTTATCGACGAGCACGCGGTCGAAATCCCGGCCGCCACACATAGCGATACCACCGTGGGCGAGGAGGTTGACCCGCCCACCGATGCTTTCGGCAATGGCGATATCCAGGGTGCCGCCACCCAGGTCATAGATCAGGAACATGCCGTCGGTATTTCGGGCACGCATGACGCTCATGACCGCCGCGACCGGTTCCTGCATAAGCGCAACCTTGCCGAGTCCTGCCATGCTGGCGGCCTGCATGGTGGCGTCCTTCTGCATCTGGTTAAACGCGGCAGGGACTGTGATGACGGTTCCGGTATCAGGATCGTTTCTGATTTCCTCCGGCATATAGCCAAACAGAACCTTCAACACCTCTGCGGAGCATTCTTCGGGGGACTTGGTGAGGTTTACCGCAGAAAGCTGAACAGGTGTGCTCGTTCCCATGAGCCGTTTGAACAGCATCGCGGAGTTATCCGGGCTGTGCGGAGCCGAATCGTAAGCCCGCTTGCCCACGTATTTGTTGCCGCGTCGGTCGATATAGATCGCCGATGGCGTCACATCATTCTGTTCAGGACTCTTCCAGATGCGAGTTTCGGAACCGTCATAGGAACAGATCGCGCTGTTTGTAGTACCCAGGTCAATGCCGACGAAATTTTTCATAGTTCCACCTTCCTCAAAGTGACGGTTCCTGTCTTAACCAAACCTTCTTTCCCCATAATGATCGGCTCCAGCATTTGATCGACCATCAAAGCATCCTTCGCATCGAACTCTTCGATATTCAGGGGAGTAGCGGCCATGCCGGGGTCGAAAGGGTGCCCCTCGACGTTGACGATTCTCAGATCCGCCTGCTCCAGGGCATCTTCAACCTTTTTGATGAACCAACGGAACTGGCTCTTGTACCGGTTTTGTTCTCCGGCATCGAGTTTCAACAGCAGGCGGTCAAACACCCGGCCAAAGCGCCAAGACTCAACCGCCATGCTGATCACCGCATCGCGCATAGTCTCGGGGGTCGTTGTGGTTTGCTCAGAGTCCGCCATTTGTGTCTCCCTGTTGTATTCTGAAAACTGGTTACTGCGCCGTCATTTCGTCACCGAGACTGAGGTCATTTCTGTTCGTCTTCCTCAGAATCTTGAGTTGTGTGTTTTTGTCGTTCTATCCAGTCGTCAATGTCTTTCCTGGAGAACCGCCATTGGCCGCGGACCTTGAAGGCAGGGAGCTCTCCCGTCTGGGCCATCGAATAGATGGTCTTTTCGCCAACTTTCAGCAAGGCGGCGACGTCCTTTATTCTCAGAACCTCTTCATTGCTCATATCGCCGTTCCTGTTGGACTGCCTTGGTTGACACGGGTAAGGCTTGGCATTTCATGCATCCATGTGCGACAAAAAGCAAAAAGATACCAGATTGCGCCAGAATACACCAAAGATGTTGTGCATTGCGCAACACTAACCGATGATGTATGTTTCCCTTCATGAAGGGCTTTGGTGAAACGCTTCGCGACTTCAGAGTTGCTCAAGATTTGGGCTTGCGTGAGACCGCGACTAAGGTAGGTATATCTCCTACCTACCTCAGTCGGATTGAACGCGGCAAAGAAAGCCCTCCACGGCCAAGTGTGATCAAAGAGCTGGCCAAGGTGCTTGCAGCCGATCCTGATGTGCTTTTTCGTCTGTCCGCTTCTACCGACCCGGAGGTAGTTGAGTTTCTCCATAGCCAGCCAGAAGTCATGACTCTCCTTCGCTACATCAAAGATGCTAACTTCACGGAGGAAGAGGTGAGGCAACTTGCGCAAGTAGCAGCAAGCATGAAAGTGGTTGAACATGTGACCGCTACAGGTATTTCTTGAAGCTCCCAGACGCTATATCCACCGCTACCCCCAACAACACGGCACTGGGCAGCAGGATCAGTAGCGGGCTCACACTGATCGGCAGCGCCAGATAGATCACCCAGGGCAACACCAGCAGCGGCATCACGGCGGCTTTCGCCCGGTGGTAGACGAAGCCAGACTCACGCCCCGCGCCGAACCGGCGGATGTCCCGGCGTACGAGCCCGTCGACCAGACCCACGAAGGCGGCCATGCAGAACAGCGGCAGCATGAGGCACAGCACCAGCAGGCGAACCAGAAAGACCAACAGGGTATAGGCCGCGGCTATCAGGTAGCTTTCCAGGTGGACATAGACCACGCCCAGGTAATAGCGGAAGTCCCGGGCTGGGTTGACGCTCCCTGCGCGGGCCTGTGTAGCGGCATCCTGCATCCAATCCATCAGTCCTGTTTTGGCGAATATCCACTCATAACTGCCATCGACCAACCGGTGGGCCGTGCGCCCTGGCTCCTGTACCACCACGCTGCGCGTGAAGTGGGTCGAAAGCTGATCGAGCTCGTAATGCACCATGGCTTGGGCGTGATGCCACCCCTGTTCCGGCCAGAACAGGTGCATACCGATCCATTCCACCAGGATGCAGAGCAGCAAGGACCCGCAGAGTACGCCGAAGAAGCGAAACGGCAGTGTGACCACCGAGCCGACGAGGTTGCGCTGCCGCGTCTGTTGCCGCTGCGCGGTGGCTGCCGGATCACTCATGATGTCCCGGCCCCGTTGGTCTCGGCGGTGGTCGTCTGTTTGAAGTCATCCAGCAGGTCGTCCGGCAGGCTTTCGTTCTGTAAGGCTACCCTACCCTGGTTTTCCCACCACTCGCCGGCGTCGAGGTAGTGCTGGCGCATGTAGCCGGCCAGCACCTGCAGATCCTTCGGCATGGCCTCGTCGGCGTCGGACGCTGGCAATGGCATGCGGATCTTCCACAGGTTGCCGCCTTCAAGCAGCGCAAAGGCCTGGCCCTTGGGGAGATTCACCACGTGGGCTGGTTCGATCAACGGTACGCTGGTGGTAGTGATGCGATCCTGGGTATTGGAGGTAAAGGCCGTATGCCCCTGCGGATCGGAGGTGTCCGTTGCCCCACTAACGATGGACGTGGTGTAGACCTCGACCTTGGGCAACTGGCGGGTCAGCAGTTCGGCGGTGGCCGTTTCACGTACCCGCAGCATGAACAAGTTGTTGAAGTTGCCCACCACCTGCCCTGCCTTGGCCCGGTTGCCGATACGGGCCTCGATGTCGCTCAGGGTCTGGGTATAGGCCGTTACCTGAATCCCGGCACCACCGCCCTTGTTGACCAAGGGGATGAACTCGTCGCCCATCAGTTCGTTGAACTCATCGGCATGGACATTGATGGGGATTTTCACATGTGCGCTGGTCGAGGCACTGGGCAGGCCGTCGTCGATGCCGAACTTGTAGAGGTGCCCGGCCACCGATACCAGGTCGGAGAACATCGAGTTGCCCACCGCTGCAGCGACCTCGGCATCCGACAGGGCATCCAGCCCCACGTAGACCACGGCCCGCTTGCGAATGATCTGCATCCAGTCGAAGATCGGCCGCGGATCACGCAGGTCGGCATAGTCCGGGGCCAGCAGTTGGGCGATCTTGCCGGTGGTCAGTTTCTCCAGCAGCGGCAGCAGTGACGCGACGATCTTGTCGAAGTAGGTACGGTCGTAACGCACCGCCGAACGCAGACCGTCAAGCACCGGATCGTAGACCCGAACCTGGGACAGGTATTGCTCGATGGCCACTACGCGCTTTTCCCGTCCGACCATGTGACGGGGAATGTTCTTGTCGTTCAGCTTGCCTTCGAGCTGCACAATGACTTCCCAGGCTTTGGGTTCGGACTTGGCGAAGAAGTGCTGGGCGTACTCGATGAACAGGGCATCGATGTTGATGACGTGGCGCTGGATCTGCAGGTAATCGGGGCGTCGCCCCAGCTCCACCAGGGCGCGGGCGATGATGTTGACGAAGCGCCAGGCAAACTCCCGAAAGGCCGCGCTGTTGCCCTCACCGGAGAGCTGGCCGGCGATGCGCGTGGCCACCTCCGAGATGCGCCCGAAGCGCCCCACCGCATTGTAGCGGGCGGAAATGTCAGGCCAACCGAGATGGAACACGTAGAACTCGCCTTCACGCCCGGCACGCTTGGCTTCCACGTACATGCGCTTGAGCAGGTCGGCATCTCCCTTGGGGTCGAACACGATCACGACCTCGTGCTCGCCGTTGACCTTGCGGCGGATATCCTGGGTGATGCACAGCTCGGCCAGCCGGGTCTTGCCAACCCGTGTAGTGCCGAGCACCAGGGTATGACCGACTCGCTCGCCCAGTGGCAGGGCAACGTCCGTCTCCTGGGGCTCGATGCCGTGCAGGCGCGGCAGCCCGCCCACCGGGGGCAGTGGACGAACCGGATTCAGGGGGTGATCCCATGCGGTCACTCGGGCAAGGCTGGAAAGTGGGAATGGCATAAATTCCAGCCGCTGCTCCAACTGGCGGACAAACCGGTAGATCGGCGTCGGTTCGACATAGCAGCGAAACTCGGGGCGGTAGGTCTGCATCAGCCGATGCGTATGGCGCTGATCCCAGCGAAATCCCCTGCCGACGAACAGCCGTTGCTGGCTCACCGGTACGTTCCGGCTGGCCATCACATAACGGGGGATGCGGCGAATGTTGCGTCGGTAGCGCAGAATCACCCGGGCATCCTGGTAGCGAATGATGGCAAAGATCAGAAAGCCCAGGGCTGCCCCCAGCCCCAGCAAGGGACTCAGGGCCAGTGACCAGGGGGCGAAGAGGCAAAGTGCAGCGGCACCGATACTGACCGCGACGCTGTACAGCTCGACGGCGGGTCGTAACATGACCTCCACGGCATGAGGCTGGGCCATGTCACTGCTCGATGCCCGTGGCCGTGACCAGCACCGGATAATGGTTGAGGCCAAGGCGGCGAGCCAGCTCATCGGCGGAGACCGGCGACAGGCTCAAACACGGCACCAGACGTCGCAGGTTGGCCAGGTCTTCTGCTGTTTCAACGTTGACCACCAGACCTGCGGCGCCCAATGCCTGCAAGTTGTCTGCTCGACGGCGCAACCACGCCTGGGAGTACTCGTCGTCGCCCACCAGGAATAGGGGGCGGAGTCCCGGTGCCTGAATCGATCGTCGTTCCACCCTGCCCGGCGAAAGTAACGCTGACTTTGCCGGCAGCATGTCCGCCTCGCTGAAGGGCTGGGTTGGAGCCACAGGTTCCTCATCACGCATTGGCGGACGGACGGGAGCGTCCATCGGTGGTAAATCCAATGCCTGGTAGTACAGCAGCGCGGAAACGCCGCCCCGGTCTTCAACGACGATGAGTTGGGTGTCATCGGCGGAGGCCATAAGGTTCGCCATCCCCAGCAGCCAGCACAATGCTTGCAAGCGACGTTTCAAGGTGATCACCTCCTCGGGTTGGTCAGGGATGCCGGGGCACCGTGAACGCGCGACAGGTGCTGACGAACAACGCGGCGGTAGCGCGCGGCCGGAACGCCACCAGCCGGACGGTGATAGCGACCAATGGCCGGCAGCCAGTCTTCTCCCGATCTGTATTGTTCACGCAGGATGGTGGCGGCGATGGTGAGATTTCGATACGGATCGAGGAGATCGCAGGGATGCGCCACACGATGGGCGTGATAGCCGACATTGATCTGTCCAAGCCCCACGTCGATGCGGCTGTCCTGTCCTGCCTCAAGAGCTTTCTCCAGGTCGGAGCAGGCCGCCTCTATGGTCTGGAATCTCCGTGGCTGACCGGCGGCATTCAGCGTCCACGGCCAGGGAATCTGCTTGCCGCGCAAGTGGGTACCGCTCTCCTGTAGGGCGATGGCATACAACACGGCGGAAGGCACACCGGCTTCATGGGCGGCCAGTTGGTAGGCCGGCGGCGGAATCTCCCGTGTCTCCGCCATGGCAGACGATAGAGCGAGCCCGCCAAGGCAAACGGCCACCAGGTGACGAATGCTCATAGACGCCACCATTGCCCGTTGACCTCGCGCACCACAGCGGGCAGATCACCCTGCACACCGATGGACAGCCAGCGCCCCGCATCGTGGTTCAGGGTGATGACGCGCTCCCGTACTTTGTCCGGGTCTATCCCCATCCGCGCGGCCCACTGCCGAATGCGCGCATCCTCCTGGCGGCTGCCGACCATGTAGAGATCGAACGCAGCGTCTTCGGTCAGCAACTGCCGGACTTGCTGCTCGCAGGCCGGGCACCCTTCTTTGACGAAAACCGCCAGCCGTACCGACGGGCTGGCACCGGTGCTGACACTGCCCGTGTCAGTCAAGTCAACAGGTTGGAGTGTGGGGTACAGCCGTTGCCAGGCTGCGTCATAGGCCCGCTGATAGGCCAGCGTTTTCTCGACGCGGCGAGCTTCGGCCTGCACCTGTAGCTCTGCATAGCGGCGGCGTTCCTCGGCGGTGCGGGCTTCGATACCCAGGGCGGTGAGCGGATCGAGATTGGGTGAGTAGATACCCAGCGGCCCTTGCATCAATTGCTGATACCGCGCCCACTCATCGGCTTGTAGCCCCCAGTCCCTGGCCAGGCGTTCATCAAGAGCCGAGGCGCTGGCAGTGCGCTCCTGGCTTTGCACCACCCGCGAATCAGTGCTGGGAGCGCTCTGGGCAAGCGCAAAGGCGGGAGTCAGGGAAATAGTCAGTGCCACCAGAACGGGAGTCATATAGGGCTTCACGGTGGCCTCCTATGGCACGGTCAATGGCCGCGCCTGGCCATCGACACGAAATACGGCGGTGTTGCCGTTGATCGCTTCAAGCAGCCATCCGCCCACGGTTTCGCCGGGGCGAACTACTCTGGTTTCGGCCAGCGATTGAGGATCGGTGGGCGCGATGGACAAAAAGCGCTCCCCGCCACGCAGCTCGATACTCAGCACCTGGAACGGAGGTTCAGTGACGATGGGTTTGGCTGGGGCCGGGCGTTGTACCGGTGGCGCAGCGGGAGGCGGCGTTCGGCGAGCCTGCTGCAAGCGCGCTTCGAACTGATCCAGGCGACTTTCCAGCGGTGCGATGTCGGCTATGTCGGCGTGGGTGGAAACCACCTGTTCCAAGTCGGTGAGCCGGGCTTCCAGGGGCTGGTAGATCGCAGCAAGGTCAGCGGAGGTGATGGGCTCGGGTTGATCCAGTGCGTCTTCCACCCGCTGGGCCAACTCGCTCAGTCGGTGATCCAGCAGCGTGAGCCTAGGCTCCAGCGTGTTCGACTGGATGTCGTCGGTCAACCGAGACAGGGCGACATGATCGATGATAACGGCGGCGCTGATAAACAGTAGCCAAGCCATCGCGGCAGCCTTCAGCAACCGGCCACGATTGGAATGCGTGCCGAATTGAAGCGTCATGGCAATGCCTCCAGGCTCGGCGTGAAGCACACCTGCCGTGCTAGGTCGTCGACCTGCAGCTCCCAGGCCGGTCCGGCCAGGGTCAGCAAGGCGTCATGGAGGAACATCGGCCCAAGCTGCAGATGGGCTGCCGGCAGAGGCAGCTCGTAGAGTTCTGCCACTTCGGGATTGTCATCACACAGGGAATACCCTGAGCGTTGCAGCACATAGCGCAGACCATCTCCCACCGTCGCATGCAATGTTGCTGGCATGGATACATCGACCACTTGCAGCAGGAGGTTGTGCTGGGCCTCCTGGGGTGTCAGTTCCACCAGCGTGTACCGATCGTAGCGGGCAACCGGCACCCAGTCGCTTGGCAACGGGGGTGGTGCGGCTTCAGCCTCTGGTTCAACGGGAGAGGGGACAACGGTTGACGTAGCACATCCAGTGCTCAAGATAGCTGATAGCAGACATGAAAAGAGAGTTAGGTGTTTGATCGTGATAGAGTTATAGGGAATCGCCATGTGATGCTCCCAAGGGCTACGTCGTATTAGCATCACAGGTGGAGAGGGCTGTATCAGCCAACAATGGGAATTATCGCTTGGCCGTATTATGGCTTGTTGGATTCAGCAAGCCGAACACCGACATTGATCTATTGATGTAGGCGTTCCCACCTGAAACAGCACAGACTTTCCTTAGGGCAATTCGGAGGGCAACTCCTATGTTGCGTGAAAGCACATTACAGAGGCCAGATGCAATTTCGTGCCAAGCAAATAGCTCCACCTAAGGAATGGGGAACTTTTGAGGATTTATGCCACGCTCTATTCAAGCAAGTATGGGAGGACCCTCTTGCGCAGAAAAATGGGCGGAGGGGGCAGGCACAGTGCGGTGTCGATATTTTTGGCTCCCTGAACGGTGGCAGCGAATCCTATTGGGGCGTTCAGTGCAAGGGTAAGGACAGCAATTATGGAAGCAAGGCTGAATGGTCGGAAGTTCTGACGGAAATCGCCAAAGCGGAGAAATTTTCTCCCAAGCTAGACAAGTGGATATTCGCTACCACCGCTCCTGCGGACGCCACCCTACAAAAGGCCGCCCGAGAAATATCGGTCGAGCGCAAGGCCAAAGGATTATTCAGCATCGACGTCTTGGGCTGGGAAGAAATTCAGGCTCTGATGTCCGGCACGCCTGAAGTAATAACCGAATTCTATCCCGAGCACGCCGACCACCTGCCGCAGGTGATCGAGGCATTGCGTGCCCTACCCTCGTTCGCAACGAAACTCGCGAGTCTCGTTGAGAGGATTGATACGAAGCTGCTTGAGCCTCCGAATCCGCACGGCTTCGCGACTTGGGAATTGGTGACGTTTGATGGCGACCGGGGGCTAGGTCCAGCTTTAATGGGCTATTCGTTGGGGCCGTCTGACGCCACCGCGTGCCCTCGCTTGACCGAAGTCACTCCCATCCTCACCCAACTGAAAATAGCTTATTCGGCGCGCCTCATTGGCGAGCCCGGCGCTGGAAAATCAATCTGCTCATACCAAATTGCGAAGGAATTGGCAGCTGATGGCTTTGAAGTGCTGCGCCTGCTTGATCCTCAGGCCGACAATATCGCGCTGGAGGCGGCGCTGCCCGGCAAGCGTCGCCTCTATCTCATCGACGACGCCCATCTCCTAAAACCTCACATTCTAAATCGAATAGAGGATCAGGCTGGCCCGGATCGATTGGTCCTTTCGACGCACAACACTGTTGAGCGCGTTAGCCATCGAGGCGCGATAACGCTTGATGCGAAGCGCGCGGTAAAGACGATTGCTGCTGGGCTGAGAGCCGACTTGCCTAAGACCCTAGATGCTGTGCGCTTAGCTGACGACGATGTGGGCGAACGCATGATGAACGCCGATCTCGCTGAACGCTTGGATAACGCGGAAAACTCTGCAGATCGTCCCTGGCAATTCTGCTTCGTGCTCGGAGGCGGCTGGCGCCGGTCAAAACAAGCAGCGGATTCTGCCCGTGCAGCTAGTGCTGATCTTATTCTTGCGGCGGTTGCGATTCGACAGTTGGTTTCCCGTGACGCACGAGCGGTGCCTGCCGAGATTGCGGAAGTCTGTGAACACGCCGGCATCAATACTGGAACGGTCGATCATGGATTGAAATGGCTGGGGAAGCAAAGGCTGATAATGGGTGTGGCGGATTGCCGGACCCCGCATCAGCGTTTTGCCTCGGTCGTGCTCAAACGTATCCTAGAGGGGCAGGACAAGGATGGGCGCGAGAAGATTGCTACAATGATCGAAGGCGTATTGTACGATCCGCAATTCCCGTATGCCGGTTTGCGAGTCTTGATACATGAACTTCGCTTCGGAAGCGGTAACTACAGCTGGACGCGACTTCTCGGGCAGCCCGGGGTTGAGGCTGCGGTTGCTCGATGTTGGGCGGCCGAAAGTTCGGATCGCGGTTTCGCGGCCCTCGCCCTTTCAGACCTGTGGGATTTCGCGGAGGGTGGAGCGACTGCCGTCGTGGGTCCACATGTGGCCACACTAGCGAGTTGGATTTCCAATCCCAGCAACGGCGCATACGGTTTCGGCCACATATTGAACAATCTCGCGCAGCAGAATCGGGATGTTGCCCAGAAAGTCGTCGAAGCTGCCGATCCGATTGCAATCGCGACGGCCTGTTCCAACGCCAATCCCGATACGGCCTACGGCTTGGCCGATCTCTTGCGCAGCGTCGCCTACGTGAAAGTCGATGACTTCAACGCTAAGGTTCGGGCTGCTCTTGATCGGGACAAACTGCGCGAGTTCGCCAAGCACGAAACCTTTCAGGAAGATGCCTTCATCTTCTCGAAATTCTGCGCTTCGGTGGTTTCGTGGGACGAGAATCTGGCACTGGAAATGGCCGAACTTTTCGTCCCAACGGCCCAGCAGGTCCTCGCCAACGACCCGGTGGAAGGGTTTCATCAACTTAGCCACGACTTCGCTTCAACCGTACTGCGAGTATTCGACGTGCTGCATGTGTATGTCGGTGAGCTAAAGCCGACTCGCCGTCAGTGGATGATCGCACGGCGCATGTGCGAAAAAATTGATCCCAAACGGGTCGCAGAACACATCTCGAAGGTGCGCCCCCGGCATTTCCAATCAGTGGGCTTCTTCCTCCATTTCTTATGCCAGTCGGCACCGCGGAAATACGAAGCGGTCTTGAGCCAACTCGACTGGGAGAAGCTGGATTCGATCATCGGCGACGATTGGGCGAATATGCCTCATGAAACCGAGGTGCTCTTGGGCACGTTCTATTCGCGACCGTCGACGCGGCACCTCGTCCAAAAATTCATCTCCGACAGGGCTGAGCGGATCGTGCATTTTCCACCGCGTCTGATGCTGATGGTACCGGACGTCGGCCTCGCGCATCTGGCCACGGGTGGCTCCCTGCGCCTCGCACAATACGACCACCTGAGTTGGGACTTCGGTGGTGTAGCCTTGGCCATCATCGCAGAGGAGCGACCCGAATTGGTCGAGCGGGCTGTCAGCCCCTTTGTTGATGCGATAGTGCGTGGGGTGACGAACTATAACCGAAATTTCACTGGGCCAGCCGAAGGTTTTGTTCGCGTTGTGATTGAGCATGCGCCTGCTGCTTGGCACCAAGTTTTGGCCAAACTCGATCCCGCCATGGCTGAGAAGAATTTGACTGAATGTCTCAGAGGAGACGCGGAGCATCGGCGAACAGCTGCGACCGTCATTGAGTCCGCAGTAACCTTGGATGGCTCTGTCGGTGATATGGCTCGGCGCTTACGGGCGCGATTCCCAAAGGCATCTAGCGCACCAACCGACACGCCGCGTTTCAGCAGACGGCGTGGTCGGTCGCGCCGGAAGCGCAAAGGATAGTCGTATGAATGGTCGTTTATGGCTTAGACAAAGTCATTACATCTTAATAAAATCGGCCCCCGAAGGGGCCGCAAAGGTCAAGCAATGCTCAATTCACCAACTGCCGTGCCAGCGCCACTTCCACCGAGTCACCGTCCTGATTCAAGACATCGAGCCCGGATTCCGGCACGTCTCCCGACGTGCTCTGTGACACGGCTATCTTCCTGGCCATCAGCCCCAGGCAGGTCATCTGTGAGGTCGCTGCATAGCCCAGATAGATCACCCTGACCGGCTGCTTCTGACCGATCCGCCAGGAACGGCGGGCGGCCTGTTGCAACGAGTAGACGTTGTAGCCCGACTGCATGAACACGATGGTCGGGAACTCCAACAGGTCCAGACCGGTTTTCACCAGTTCCGGATTGGTGATGAGCACGTCGATACCGCGATCGAGCTGCTCGGCGATCCAGTCTTCCCGGCGGGCGGCATCCACGCTCGCGCGCAGCACCGCCACCTTGAAGCCTTCCTGCTCAAGTAGCCCTTTCAGCCGTGACGTGGTATCCCGCGTCCCGGTATAGACGCTGTAGACCAGCACTTTGCGACCAGCCGCCTTCTCCTCGCGGCAGATGTCGATCAGCTCCCGTTCCTTCGGCATGATCTCCAGGTCGGAGAACAGAGAAGGGGTGAACGCCAGCAGGTTGCGGGTTCGCGGGTGCTTGACCGTTTCCGCACGGAAGCAGGTGTCCGGCCAGGCCAGGAGCACGTTGAGGACTACGCCCAAGAGCGTCGTGTCGCGGCGCGCCAGGGCCTGCTTCAGCTCAGCGGTCAACTGCCCTGCCAGGCGTGAGTAGGCCTGAGCCTGTTCCTCGTCCATAGCCACTTCGCGGAACTCCTCGTCGTAGGGCGGCAGCACATTGCCGCCGATGTCCTTCAACTTGAGGAAGACCGTGAACGGCAATACGCAGCGCAACACGCCCTTGGGACCAAAGCCCGGGGCCTTCACGGTTCGCACCGTGATCTTGCTGCCCTTGGCGGTCTTGTGGGCCGATCCATTGCTCTCGGAGTAGATATCCTTGAGCACGCCGTGATCGCGCATGAACGCCATCGCGGCCGGCGTCAGGCTGCCTAGATTACTCGGTCGGTAGCCGTCTTCGATCATTCGTCCGGGCAAGGCGCGGAACAGAAGATAAAAGATGTCGTCGCCGTAGCCCCCCATCAGGGTGCCGGTGAGCAGCAGTGTCTTGCGCACCTTGGATGCCAATACGCCCATGGCTTGCCCCTGGGCAGAGCCCGCGTTCTTGTACTCGTGCGCCTCGTCGGCGATGAGCAGATCGAACGTGCCTTGCGGCAGGTAGCGTTTCACGAACTCCGACGGCTGGTAACCGCCTTCACCAAAGCCAAACTCCATCGAGGCCATGGCGCGTTCCATGCGCTGGGCCTGGCGGTCGGAAAACACCAACTCGCCGTCGTCACCCATCAGGTTGATGAATTCATACAGGTTATCGCCCAGCATGGAGGCCAGGAACGATTCGCCGAACCTCTTCATCAGTTTCTGGGCGGTGACTTCACCGATGGTGGGAATACGCTTGAGGGCCTTGAGTACGGCATGCGACTGGTCGTTGGCCGACAGGCTCCGGGGACGGATCAGCGTCCACAGCGCCGAGGCGCAGTGGCTGCATTTGCGACGGGATTCCTCCGCTTCGAGTTCGACCGGATTGATCGGCTCGCCGTCGAGATCGGTAATGACCTGACCACACTGCGGGCAGGCCCCCACGTCGCCGTGACGAGTACGACGGCTCACGAACACCGGCTTCCAGTGAAAGCCCATGCGCATGCGCACGCGACCAAGGACGAAGAACTCCGGCCCTTGGGACGGCACACCCAACTGCTCGCGCAGCTTGATGAGCTTGACCAGGGTATCCGGGCCATTGAGCACCCAGACCTTTGCGCCAGCCATCGTCTCCTGGATTTCCCGCCGCCACTTGTAGACCAGGTGGGGTGGCGAGAGCACCAGGGTTCGACGATAGCCTTCGGCTTTGAGCACGGCGGCCGTGGCAATGCCAACGGTCGTCTTGCCGCAGCCCATCTCGCCGTTGACGATCGCCGCGCGTTCGCCACGATCGACCAGCAGCTCGGTGATGGCGTGGACGACATCGGCCTGGGCGGGGAACAACTGCCGCTTCAAGCCGGCCAGGGTGGCCTGGCGATGCGCCCTTGCCTGACCGGTATAGACCGGCGGGTTGGCGCGGTTGAGGGAGTCGAGCAGCTCGTCACCGAATTCGGACACGAAGTCCTGCAGACTGATGTCGAGCGGGGATGAGGCATTGTCGAGCAGGTCGCCCTGCGCGGCGGTTTCAGAACAAATGTTTTCAGAACAAGTATCGAGGGACATGATGATGCTCCAGATAAAATTGGGGCATGCACCTCCCCTGATGGGGCGATGGCATGCCCCAGGGTTGGGAGAAAGTGGATCAGTACTCGTCAGGCAACAACAGCGTGGTCACGCTGCGGTTCCATTCGGTAATGATCCAGATCTTCAAGGCCGGTGTGACCTGGTAGGACGAGAACAGCCGATCTCCGTGCTTGAGTGCGGCGTCGTTGGTACGCCGATCCTCATCGCAGAGGTCGCCCCAGTCGCCATTCAGATGGCGCTGGAGATAGGGTCCGGGGTTGAATACCCCCCGTTGAATCAGGTCGTCGATGCCTTGGGTCATGACGACTTGGCCGGCCTTGAAGCGTGGTTGAGACAATGTAATGAGTGCCATGGTGATTACCTCTCAGAATGACGGGGCCACGGCACCCCACTGGGGTGACTGGACCCCGGTGGGTGAATGAAACAGATGGATGAAATGACGGCGAACCGTCTGTGAAACGCGATCAGCGGATGGTCAGCACCTGCCCCTGCGTTGGGGAGCCGGGTGTCATGTCCCAGGCGCGGATCACGGGGACGAAGCGGTCGGTGAGGATGCGCGTCTCGGCGACCGAGCCGTCATCCCGTTCCCGATATTCCGTGGCCAAGGATTTCTCCTTGTGAGTATCGCCCTTGACCACCAGCACCTTGCCGGTTCTGGAGGTCACGACACCGGAAATCGCACCGGCCGCGAGAGCCAGGGCGAGGTGCCAGTGCGACAGGGCTCGCGCCGGAGGCCGTGGAACTTGATGTACGGCACCCAGGTGCGTATCGAGCGACGGCCACAGCCCTTGCAGGCGCTGCACTTCGTCGGCGAACTGCTCAGGTTCGAGCGTGACACGATAAAAGTGCTCCGGCTCGCCGGACGATGCCGGCACGCTGTAGGGCTGAAACGGCCAGACATCGGGCAGTTCCTCGGCGTTGACATCACCTTGACCGATCTGCAGCAACAGGCTGCGTGCGGTCTTGGCTTTGTCGGCGTTCTGCTCGCGTTGCCGAATGCGCCGACCGAAGATCACCACCTGCTTGAATTGCGTATCCACCGCACGGTAGATGCGCAGGTCGGCAAAATGGCGCGTCAGCCAGCCCACCAGTTCGGCGTCGAGCACGTAGCCGGGGATGATGAACACCAGCACGCCACCGTACTGCAACAGCGGCAGGCTGCGCTGATAGAACAGCTTCTCCAGCCTGGCGCGGCCCTTGCCTTGATAGCCGATGTTGCCATCGATGCCACGGCTCAGGTCGCCATAGGGCGGGTTGAGCCACAGCAGTCCGAAGGACTGCCGTGAGATCAGCGAATCCATCAGATCGCCGTACAGACAACGATCGACCAGCTTGCGCGCATGGTCAGCGCGCTCTGCATCGTACTCGACAGCAAAGGCCTTCACCTGCTCGCGCCCGAGGGCATGGGCGGCTTCGGCAATCGCCACGCCTTCGCCGGCGCAGGGATCGAGGATGCACAGGGAACCGGGTGACGGAGCCAGTGCGGACAGGGATCTTTCCAACGTGGGTTCGTCCGTCGGGAAGTAGCCGTTTTTGATGAAATTGCGGGCAAGCCGCGGGAACATGAGAGCCATGAATTTCTCCTATGGGTAGTGGGAATAGGCATAGTGGGAAAAGGATTGGGCATGCATTTGCATGCCCGGTGTGGGAGCGGTTCAGGCCACCCGCCGTAGCGGTTTGCCAGCGTCCAGCTCGTCTTTCGCAACACCCAGCGTGCCGCTGCGGATCAGATCGCCCAGCGCCGTGGTCAGCGCCGGGATATCCAGGACCAGCCGGTGGCCTTCCAGTCGCCCGAGAGCGAATGGCAGGCGCGTCAGCATCTCCTGTGACTGCAACAATGCCAGCACGGCATCGCGCCAGTGATCGAGCAGGGGCAATGGGCAGGTCTCCTGTACCAGCGCCCACAGGCGCCCGGTGTGGTCGGACCTATCCCTAGGCAACAGGGCCAGTGCGCTGGCATTGGCCTTGTCCGGCTTAACGCAGCGTGTATCGAACAACCATAAATGCACCATGGAGCCGAACAGGGTTCGTCTGAAGGCGCGGGTGGACCGTTTTTCCAGGTGATCGGCGTTGCCGACGAAGATCGGCACCGATACATCCTGCTCGGTGATGAGATGGAATCGGTCCAGTCCTTGCTCCGTACGACTGAGAGTCAGTCGGGCCAGAAACTCCTGAACGGCAGTGTCGCGCGCCCAGATGGACAGAAAGACCAGGTTGCCGTTTTCATCGGCGACGCAGCCATCGGCCATCAGGTCGGGGCATTCGTCGATCCGAAACAACGGTTGAGTGGATAATGGTGTGGGCATGTGGATGTCCTCTTGAGTTGATAAAGAGGCACTCATGCCCATCAGGGCGAACGAGTGCCCCTTGGGTTGATATGCAACAAGTTGATTAACGTCAGCCCGTCATCGCGACCGGACTTCTAGGGTTGCGTCGCCGCGTGTGATAGGCGCGAACGCCTTCACGCCACTCACGACATTGCTCGGGCGCCATGTCGAGATAGCGCACGGGGCACGAGTAGTAGTACGGGTGCATGGACTCCTCCAGGGGTTTGTGGCCCCATTCGCCACCAGAACCCTGCAGCAAGTCGCAGCGGATGAATGATGTAGTCTCTCCGATGTCGAGACTGAAGATACCGGCTTGCTTGGCGGTGATGCGCACCACTGACCACAGCACATTGCCACGCAGGGCATGGGCAATGACGTCGTAGTACGCGCGTTCGCCTTCTTGCGGTTGGATCAGTTCCTGAATGAGTTGAGCGCGGGTTTGCCGCGAGTAGTACCAGCCCATGGGAGTTCTCCTGTGAAAAAATGCCGGAGCCCTCCCCATCGGGGCGTGACCCCGGCGGGTGGTGGGAAGTCGCGCGAGGCGACGGTTGATCAGGCGGTGAGCCGGTGCCAGTCCTGGGACAGGGGCGCGAACTCGTAACCCAGAGCTCCGAGGCGGTCGCGTTGCTGGCGCAACAGTCGACGGTCGACGGTGGCATCCAGTTTCACGACATCGCCCAAGGGCCAGAGTGGGCCGAAGAGTGTGACGTCATCGTCCTGAGAAACCGGCTTGGCCGGCTTGCTGGGCACGGCGGCACCGAACGGTGTGGTATCGACCAGAGGGTCGTTCGCCTCCCTGTCATCCTCCGCTTCGGCGGGAGCCGTTGCAGCAGGCACAGGGGCTTGAGCTTCCTCGTCGATAGGATCGACTTCCTGCGGACTAAGCCGGTTGGCTTCGTCACTACTCAGGGGGTCGATAGTCGACAGGGTCATCCCGCCCAGGTGGGCGCGGATCTCGATGACCATGCGGCCGCTGGTGTTGTACGTGGACGGACGAATCTCGGTGATGACGAAATCGCCCTCGTACTTACCCTCGCGGTACTGATCAAGCTCGGCATTCTTGATGACGAATTCGCCGATGGAGGTGGCGAGGCGGCCAACATTGAAGTCGCCGTTCCTGCCGTGGATGGTTCTGATGGCCAACTGGCCTGAGAGAGTGATCATGGTTCAGTTCCTCGTGCTGAAGTGTGAGATAAGAAAGCAAGGCCCCGGTTGGGGCCTTGTGTGGCTCAAAACGACTCGGCCGGCACAGGTGCGTCATCGCCGGTTTCGGAAGTCACCGTTTCGGACACGGAAGCATCCTGAGCAGTGGCTTCTTCCGGCACGGATGGCGTGCCGTCATGCACCGTTCCTTCAGCGGCCTTGGGTTCGGCCTTGTAGACGAGCTGACCGTCGACCTTGATCCAACTGACGAAGAGCAGTCGGGCCTTCAGGCTGACGCCCTGTTCACCGGCACGCTTCCCCTTGCTGTAGGTGAAGGTGTCGGCCCACAGGTCACCCAGGCGGAAGCCGATCAGTACTTTGCGTTCGGCCTCGACGGCCTGCTGGCAACGACGGATCAGATGCTGGGCCTCGCTGCCGGAAACGCGCACGTCGAAACGGCGGTATTCCGGTGAATCGCTCGGACCATTCAGCGCTGCAATGTCGCAGGCAAGAAAGGCATCACCTTTACGGGGCGTCACTTCGCGAATGCGATTGAGATAACCCAGGCCGGTGAGATGCAGGTCGAAATAGGACTTTTCAGATGAAGGGTTCATGGTGAATCTCCAGATGTAATGAATAAACAAGCGGAGACACACCCACCCTGGCGGGGAGGTATAACCCCCGCGCGGGTCGATGGATCGGATGATCCTGGTAGTGCTGTGCATCCACCATCCCGAGGGATGGCCGTTCGCGCTGGGGATGCTGAGGCGAACTGGTTGGGTCACGCGGTCGGAACCGCGCCGTAGCCTTGAAGACCGTGGCTACCTGGGCATGTCGCTGACGCATCAGCGGAACATGCTGGCAGGGTGGCACCGCAACGTGTCGGTCGGCGACCTTCAATAGGAATCTGTGTGCTCCCTCATTTCGCAGAAAAATGAGCCCCAATGGGGGCTCGGTCGAATGGCTGTCACCAGCCGGTATAATTCAGAATCAGGTCGGCAATGACCTGACGCCGTTCCAGATCCAGGCCACCAAGGTCAGACAGGCCATGGACGCCAACCCGCTTGAGCAGCGCACCGCCAATCTCGGCGTTGTAGAAGCTGACCATGGCGGCCAGAAAGACCCGTTCGCCGGAACTCATCACGCCAATGGCTTGATCGATAACCTCCAGATTCGGGCACAAATCCCACTTGTCCTCGGCCTGGTCGACATGGTCCTTGGTGCCTTTGCCAAACAGAGCGGGATTGAGCAGTTGGACACCGCGTTTCCAAGCCTGGAAGAAAGCCTCGGGCGCCTGTGTGAAATGTCGATCATTGAGGGCAATCTGTTCCAGCATTGCCTGTTTGTTCATCGTGTTCATCGCAAATGCTCCTGATCGTTGAGACTCATGGGTGCGTCCGCTGTGTCCATGCGCCGGTTTTCAGGGCATGGCTGGCGGCGTCGTGAGTGGGGAAGTATTCGACGGACTCGCGCGAGACGGGGCCGTCATCGAAGGTGCCGAGGTAGTACCCGGCGGCACAGCGCAGCACCTGCAGAGGCAGGCGCTTGCCCGCATAAACCAATGCCATGGAGCCGGCCTCGGCGACCGGTCTGGCGGTGACTGGATAGATGGACATGGAACTCTCCATTGAGTGATGGGAAGCGCCACATCCCAGCGGGACATGGGATTCCCGTGGGGTGGATGAAGCATCGTCGCCCTGACAGGGCGATCGTCCGCGGGACGATGCGTGGCGGACTGGTCCGGTCGTCCTTGAACCACCAGGATGCAGCCTTGAAGACCGGGGCTGCCTGGGCATGGTGCTGACGAAAATCAGCAACTCATTGGGTCAAGGTTCCAAAGTCTTGCGGGTGTTGGCGAGGGAGAATTCGTTATTGAATTCGCCCTGTTTGGCAGGGCAAGTGGCAAGTAATGGTGGCCACGGGAAAAGCAGCCGAAGGCAGATGCCTTCGGCGTGGATGAGGTCACCACCCGTGGGCTGCACAGGGCCCGGTCGTCGTCAGAACCTGGCACTGTTCCAGCAAGCACACCCGGCCCGTGTCGTGGCTGGGGCCGGCATCCTCTGGCACACATCCGCGCACAAAGGGAGCCCGTTGTTTCGCCGGTGGGCGCCGGCGCCGAATACCGCTGACCCCGGAGGGTCTCCTGACGGCTCGCGCGAGCAGGCACAAGGCGTCAGGAGACCCTTCGCGAGCAGCGAAGCATTGACGAAGGGAAGATCCCTCGGGTCATGGGATCGATGAACATTGGCCTTCTCGCCGGCGGCCAAAACCGCCAGGCGCGCACACCGAGATAGAAGGTAAGGCGTGCTGGGGCACCGCGCGGGGTGCGGGCGTTCGCGTGGAGCCAGTTGATCCGGGAAAACAGTCATGCCGTTCTGGAGGATGAGCGCTTGCGCTTACGTCCGCGACGGCCTTTGCCGGTCGATTTGATGGGCAGGGTGCCCTTGCAATCCGGATACCGGCTGCATGACCAGAAGGCACCGTTCTTGCCGTGTCGTTGGCGCGTGGCTGCCCCGCATTGCGGGCAGGCTGGCCCTTGCGGCTGGGCGATCGTCAGGGCGGCTCCCCGGTACTGCTGCACAAGTTGCGCCACCCAGGCCGATTGCTTGTCGATAAAGCCGTCCAGCGTCATCTGGCCCGCCTCGATCCTATCCAGGGCCTGCTCCCAGATGGCGGTCGTACCGGGATCTGCGATCGCGCCGGGCACGGCATCGATCAACGTGCAAGCCGCCTCGGTCGCGCGGATCGCCTTGCCTTTCCTGGCAATGTAGCCGCGCGCCAGCAGGCCATTGATGATGCCGGCACGTGTGGCTTCGGTGCCGATCCCCGTGGTTTCCTTCAGCGTCTGCTTGAGCCGAGGGTCGGTCACCAGCTTGGCCACGCCTTTCATAGCCTTGATCAGTTCACCCTGCGTGTAGGGCCGGGGTGGCTTGGTCTTAAGCGCCTTCAGCTCGACCTGTTCCAGTGAGCAGGTCGCATCGGTTGCAAGCGGGGGCAGTCGCTGACTCTGCGCGTCACTCGGTTCCACCTCCTGTTCATTACGGGGCATCACGCGGTGCCAACCGGGTTCGACCACCTGTTTGCCCACGGCCTGTAGCGACTGCCCGGTGGCTGCGAACTGGGCATGGGTCCGGTCGAACTCATGATGCGGCAGGAACTGCGCCAGGTAGTGCGCCCGGATGAGTCGGTAGACCGCCAGTCCCTTCGCCGACATGGCACTGAGGTTGGCTGGCTCCAGGGTCGGAATGATGCCATGGTGGGCTGTCACCTTGCCGTCGTTCCAGGCGCGGGAGCGGATGCTTCGGTCCAGACCGTCGATCAAGGGGCGCAAGGCCGGCTCAGAAGCCGCCAGGGCGTCGAGGACGGTGGGGACTTCCGCCAGCATGCTTTCGGGCAGGTAGCCCGAATCACTGCGTGGATAGGTCGTCGCCTTGTGCGTCTCGTACAGGGCCTGGGCGATGTCCAGGGTCTCCTGCACGTCCAGTCCGAACTGCCGGGAACATACCTCCTGCAAGGTACCCAGGTCGAACGGTAGCGGCGGTGCCTCACGCACGCGCTCCGTTTCCACGTGGGTCACGGTGGCGTCACGGACCTTGCGCAGCGTATCGGCGGCGCTTCGCGCCACGGATTCCTGCAGGCACCGGCCTGCTTCGTCCGTGTTGCCGTCAGGAGGTAACCAACTCGCCTTGAAGGATTGGCCTGCGTGGGTGAGGACCATCTCGATGTCCCAATAGGGCACGGCAACGAAGCGTTCGATGGCCCGGTCGCGATCCACTACCAGCTTCAAGGTGGGCGTCTGCACCCGGCCCACCGAGAGCACGCCGCCGTAGCCCGACTGTTGACCCAGCAGGGTGAACAGCCGGCTCAGGTTCATGCCGATCAGCCAGTCCGCTCGGGAGCGCGCCAGGGCTGAGTGGTACAGGGGCAGCGTTTCCGTTCCCGGCTTGAGCGCATCCAGCGCCTTGCGAATGGAGGTGTCGTTCAGTGCCGACAACCAGAGCCGCCGAATCGGCCCGCGGTAGCCGCACAGGTCGAGGATCTCGCGGGCAATCATCTCGCCCTCACGATCGGCATCGGTGGCGATCACCAGTTCGGAGGCCTTGGCGATGAGCTGCTTGACGATGTTGAACTGCGCTTTGGTCGAGGCCTTGACCTCGATGCGCCAGCGCTCGGGAATAATGGGCAACTGCTCGATCGACCAGCGCCGGTACTGCTCGCCGTAGGCTTCCGGCGGCGCGGTTTCGAGCAGATGGCCGATGCACCAGGTCACCGTGATGCCTGATCCCGTGTAGCAACCGTTACCGCGCTGTCGGGCTCCCAGCACACGGGCGATGTCCTTGCCCTGCGAGGGCTTCTCGCACAGATAGACCCGCATGCTGTTTCTCCTTGGGTGTAATGGGCTGGCCCAGTGATCGACGTGGCTACAGCATGGCGGTCGGTGAATGGTGTAGCTGCACATAACCCGATCTTGCTGGGTTCCGGGTTTTGGCCTGGCATGATGGGTGACATGCGGGGTGGCATGAGGGGCAACATGCAGGGTGGGAAGAGTGGACGTTGATGGGCTTCGGTGGCGCTATACCAGTGGTATAACCGTCGCTGGCGCAAAGTGAGCGGCTGAAGGTTGGTGCAGCCGCTCACGGCCTTGCTCACTCGTCAGCAGGTGGCTCACTGTCGGGCTCCCTGGGCACCAGGGTCACGCGCTCGATGCGATACGGCAGGATACCGACCCGGCGTGCCTCGATTTTGAAGGTCACGCGCTCGTTCTCCTCGGCGTCCTCCCACTCGTCGCGTACCGTCCGGCCTTCCACCAGTACGCGCATACCCTTCTGGTACAGCGTCTGCCAGTGTTCGGCGTCGCGGTGCCACAGCTCCACCGGTGCCCAGAAACCGCCGCGATCCTCATACCCATCCTTGGTAGGAATGGGATTGTCGAAATACACGTTCAGCCGCAACAACCGGCGGGGTTCGTCATTGCCGTGGGTGAACTCCCGGTACTCTGGCGCAGAGCCGATATTGCCCTCGCCGTAGAAGTGTGTGCTCATGGGTTTGACTCCTTGGTGGTGGCGTGCCCCTGGGTACGCCGGTGATAGGCCGCTTCGGCCTGGGCCATCTTGCCGGCGCAGTCCAGGGCCTGGCGGGCAATGCTGTGGGTGAGGCTGATCTGCATGTTCAGGGCAATGCGCTGTAGCTCCATGGCGTACAGGTCGTCGATCAGCGAGACGGGGGTCGCAGGGGCGGCGATCAGTCCCTCCCACAGGGCGACGCCCATGGATGACCGGTCGAGGTTGCGCCAGCGCAGGAAGGTGGTCCCGGCGCCAGTGGTCTGCTGGGCCAGTTGCACGCCAAGCAGGTTGAATGGCACCTGACGGGCTTGGGGCAGCACGTGCCGCAGCGCCAAGCTGATCAGGTCGTCGCGCAGCCCGATGCATTGGTTGGCCCAGTCCTCCAGACTCCCCTTACCCTTAAATGGTTTTAAAAGGCCTTTTAGGTAGGCAGCGTGTTCCAGGCGCTGGAAGTCCGGCTGTTCCAGGGGCGCAAAGCGCCGCGACGTACCAAGACGTGTTGACTCAGTCATGCTGGCGCCTCCTCGTCTGGCGATACGCTGTCGTCAGCTTCGTCGTCATCCCCGGCCTTGTCGGCTGGCGCATCACTGGGAGATGCTGGCTTGGCCGAGGTATCTCGCGACGATCGGCGGTTGATCGGCGGCGCGAAGCGCGAACGGCGGGTGCCTTCGAGTACGTCCTGGGGCAAGTCTCCAAACTTGTCCCGTGCCGTCCGCGCCACCGCGTTGTTGGCCGCAAAGTCGTCCCGGCAGGTGCCGGAATAGCGGTACTGCTGGGCCAGCGAGAACAGGCTGCGCAGGGCATGCGCCCCATCGTTGAGCCAGCGTTCCAGGGTGCTGCGATCGATCAACGCGGTGTGATGCGCCAGGATCAGGCGGCGTGCCAGCTCGTCGTAGTCGGCGAGCAGATAGACCGCCATGAAGCCGAGCTGGGCATTGACAAACAGGGGCAGCTTGATGGGCTGGACGTTGAGGTTGTCCCCCAGGCTGAGGGCCGCCGGTACATCCGCCAGGGCCTGGTCCACCTGTTCGCGCAGGGCCTGCAGTCGTGTCCGGGTGTCGTTGATCTTCTCCTCGACCCGCAGCATCCACCAGTCCGAGTAGGGGTCGTCCTGTTCAGCCCCGCGCTTGAGCTTGTTCATGATCGACAGGAAGGCGTTGAGGCCGATGATGCCCGGCTTGCCTTCCGAGGCGGCGCGCCCATGCCAGATGCGGGAGGCGTGGTGGGTGTGCAGCGTCAGCGCCATCGCGCTGCGCAGCGATCCGAGGTTCAGTTGCAGAGATTCGTTGGCCATGTCAGCGACTCGCTGTGAAGAATCGAGCCGCCAGCATCGACAAAGTCCGGAAGGCAGTCAGTAAACAAACCGCACTCACACACTGCCTGTTTCCGGAAGGAGACTGCGATAGCCGTCGATAGCCTTATGCCACTGGCATAATTCCATCAAGTACTGCGGAACATCGCTTGAAGGCGGGCGATATGGGCCTTCGCCTGTTCCGGGTCCACTGGTTGAGCTGGGCGTTCAGTCTCGGTGTCTATCCGATGTGCTGGCGTCGGCGGTGGATCTTTCCTGGACGGGCCGACACCGGCCCACGCATGGAACTCTCCCCGGATGGCCCGCTGGATGATGCCAAACAGGTAGTTGGCTGGCTTTTGCACGTGACTGTCACAACAGCGAACGTCCCATTCGTCTAGCACGGCCTGTTGCAGTTCGCTGTCGACCTTCCTGAGTGCGAGTAATGCCCCGGCTTGCTGCTCGTCATCGAGGCGATGAAAACGCGGTGGCAGGTCCAGATATTCCAACTCGCGCAGTACAGTACGTACTTTATTATTTTTAATACTTCTTTTACGTACTGTACTGTCATTCTTCGGAATCGGAAGCGTGCCGTCTGACGGGGCTTTGCGCCCTGATTCCGATTCGGAAAGCGGCTCGTCGTAATGCCGTAGAAGGCCTTGGGCGCTTTCTACGGTTTTAGGGTTATCCACAGGCTCTTGATCACTGATATTGGCGTCCCAGTTCTGCTCGGCCAGCCGCTGCGCCATCACCTGCAGACGTGACGGCAGTGTCCGACCGCTGACCATCGGGTCCTCGGTGATTTCTTTGAGTGTATGGACGCCGACGACGCGCACGGCTTTCGCTGAGTGTGTCAGTGCCTGACTGACCAATCCCAGGTATTCCGTGTCGAGCTGCATCGCCTCGAAGGGGGACAGCGGTTCGTCATGCAGCACGTACAGATTGCCCTGGATGCGCCCGGAACGGGCGTCCCGTCGTCGCCGCACCAGGCTGAGCCAGCGTGTCAATCGCAACTGGGTCAGTGCACGGGCTACGGTTTCGTGGGATGCCTTGGCCGTACACGGCATCGATGCCAGGTAGGGTCGCAGGCGCTCGTAGGTGGGAAAGGCGGTCACGCCGTCATCGTTCAGCAGCAAGCGAAACACCTGCCAAGCATTGCGCTCCAGGGGTGTCAAGCGGCGATCGAGAAACAGTCCCCTGGGAACACTCTCGTGACGGTTGCCGCTGAACAGGAAGCCATCCTGTGGGGTGGATTCCTCCGAGGAGGGTTTCAGGTGTTGGGTGGCTTCATCGAGGAGCGCCGCCAGCGAGACGGGGCCTTTGGGTCGGCCGGGATCGTCGGTGGCCATGGCTTACACCAGGCCCTGATCGATCCAGCCATGGATGGTTGACCACAAAACGGAGGCTGGCAAGTCGAGGTCCTCGGCCAGATCCAGGGTGAGTTCCAGCATCGCCATGGGGTCATCGAGTGCGATGCCGCGCTGTTTGATCTCGGGCTCCCAGCGCCGCCACAGCTCAGTGTCCTGTTCCTCGTTCAGCTCTGGATGACGGCCCTTGCGCTTGGGCAGGCCGAGAATGTCGCGGCGCAAGGCCACTTCCTGATGCGTCAGCCCGTAGAACTTGCTCACCATCTCGGTGCTGGCGCCCAGGCGCAGCATGCGATCGACGGCGGCGATCTCCTTCTCGACATCCGCCACCTGGCGCAGCAGGCGTTGCAGCACGTCGCGGTTCACGGTCACCGAGCACCAGGGCACGGTGGCATTGATCAGTACGCTGACCAGTGCCGGATGTTTCAGGGCGCCCAGTTCCTCCTCGCCGAAACCCATGGCCTTGCAGCGACGCAACTGACCGTTGCGCAGATCGTGCAACGCCTGTGCGATCACAGCTTGGTTGAGTGGATGCGGTACCGACATGCTGCCTCCCGAAACCCTATGAACCGGGGGGCGTCGTGGTGTCCGCCCCGGTGCCCGATTCCAGTTCCACCAGGCGGCGCGATAGCCGCAACAGGCGAAACAGCTTGACCAGACCGTTGTCGCTCAGGCGCGAGACCTGACCGCTGCCGGTGCCCTGTCGCCCTTGCAGCAGTGGCCCCAGAGAATCCAGCAACCGTAGATTGTCGAGATCGCCAAGGGGGGAGCTCGATGACTGGTATCCCGTACTGAGTGCATGGAGCAGGGTGAGAACGGCCCGGCCGATCATCGGTACCACGCGGCCATCGGTGGCGAGTATGCTCATGTCGCAGATGAAACCGATGCCTGTATCGATCGGCTGAATGTGTTCGGCTTGGCCCGCCTCGTCCGCGATTTCACCGGCGAACTGCGCGATATGCACCCGCAGGCTGTCCGGTGCATCCAGTCCGGGCTCGATGTGCCAGACATCCGTGATGGGGTAGAGACCGCCCGCCTGCACGGGGATGGCCTTCAGCACGTTCGATGCGAAGTCCTCCAGTGCGTCGCCCGTCCTGTCGGCGACCAGGCGTTGGATGTCCTGCAACCGATCGGTCGTTGTCGCCGGCGAGACGATGTTCCCCGCGAGTCGTTCGTTCCGATCCTCATCCGGCGGTTCGGTGTTGTCAGTGGAGGCCGGGGATCGAGCGGGCTCCCGGGCCGGAGGTGCATCTTCCAGGGAGGGTTTTGAAACCGGCGCTGAAGTACGTGATGTGTCGGCCGGAGAGGAAGGCGGCTGGTGCGTTCTCTCGGGGCTGACGGGAGGCGGTGGTGCCTCGACCAGCGCTGGAGGGTGTTGGATCGGATCGCTGGTCAGGAAGCGGTGACGGCTTTCGGGCTCCGTGATGTCCAGCGTTAAGGTGTCGTAGTCGACGTCAAGCAACTCCGCCATCTGCCCGATCAATTCGTCCTGTACGCGCCCGACCGAGAAATCATCGGCTGCGTGGTCGAATGACGCCAGCACGTCGTGGAACAGAGCTGGAAAGTCGATGCCCGAAGGCCGGTCCCCGCAACGGGCGTCCCAGGCTCTTGCGCTGGATTTGCGTAACGCCGACAAACGTTCGATCTGCGGTCGGCCGAGGCCGCCGTAGAGCACGGTCGGCATGGCGGGAAGCAGATAGGTGACGGCATCCTGCATGCGGCTGATGTGCGGCTGGGCGATGGGGTAACCATCGGCAGTGAGGCGTCGCGCCAACTCGGTTTGTGTCAACGTCTCGCCCGATTCGATCTCGTACAGCTCCCGGGCCTTCTCGATACCAAGAGCACGTTCGATGAACGTCAGTCCGCCATGCAGTTCGTTCTCGGCCAGATGGCCGGTCAGGGCGACGATCTCGCCCCGCTCCGACCACGGGCGGAACAGGCAGGGAATACGGAAGAAGCGTTCTTCCTTGGTTTCCGTCCATAGCTCTCGCAGGATGGCCAGTCGTGTGTTGCCCCCGTTGCGGATGATGTAATGTGGCTCACCGGGCCGACGAGTGATGGCTGGCGGCGAATCGAGTCCGCGTTCCCGGATCGAGTCCTTGATCTCGTCGTATAGGGGGTTGCGTGTCACACGCGGATTGAGGTCATACGGCTGCAGCTGGTCCAGCGTCACCGTCATGGCTGTGTCGGCGATGGGGTCGCTCAATGCCTCAGCCTCTGGGCC